>Ga0306925_10005938_pt1 | contig 11284 bp, 8 predicted proteins | sample flu12Cox44000176_FD_203755 | JGI IMG/M metagenome (GOLD analysis project Ga0306925, IMG submission 203755) | Lab enrichment of tropical soil microbial communities from Luquillo Experimental Forest, Puerto Rico - flux8day.12C.oxic.44.000.176 (v2)... | ecosystem: Environmental > Terrestrial > Soil...
CTATGTCTGGTATCTGCAGATACATCACGCCGCTGCTGACGCCCGGGCATTTTGGCTGATCGTGAGGCGCGTCGAGCGCTTCTACGAGGAGGGGGCGGAGAGCGGACCGGCGTCGGACGCGACTGGCAGTGAGGGCGAGTTCGCGCGCTACGCCGATTTCGAGAGGCGGTTTCGCGCCTCGTCGCGCTATGCCCGCAGCCGAGCTTATTGGGAACAGAAGCTCGGCGCGGCTGCTCCGGAACCGCGCATCACCGATTCAATGCTACTCGAGCAGGCTCTGAAAACGCACAGACTGACTCGCCGCCTGGACCCGGAGACGAGCCGACAGCTGCTGCAGCTGACGATGGACAGAGCTCTGATCTCGCCGGCAGTGCCGTTCATGACGGCGTTGTTCGCCTTTCTCGGGAAGTGCATGGTCGGCGTCACCTTCGATGGCCGGCCGGATGGGTTTCAGGACACGATCGGCGTGTTCACGCGGACGTGCCCGGTCCTGGTGGATGTCGCACCGGACGAGAGCTTCCTGTCGTTAGCAAAGAAGGTGGCCCTTGAGACGATCCGAGTCGGTCGTCACCAGCATTATCCCGTCCACAACCCGGTCAGCGGCCGACTATGGAACATCCTCTTCAATTATCTCGCAGTCGAGTTCGGCGATTTTGCCGGCATCCCGATGACGGCGGATCTGTTGTTGTTCGGATACTCCAATTATCCGCTGGCCCTTCACCTTCGCCACTTTGATGCCCGTGAACAGCTCACCGTAGACTTCGATTTTCACGCCAGCGTCTTTGCCCCGGACGAGGCGGAAGCGATCGTTCGCGACTATATGCAACTCCTCGCCCTGCTGATCGCCGATCCGGAGCAGCCGATCCCGGCAACCGCGGGCGGCGGCCACAAGGGAATCCTGCTGCGGGTCGGCGGCAACCCGCCGCAAAAGCCGGCGGCGACAGCACAGGACGCGAGCGCCGCCACCGTTGAGCCGCCGCGCTCCGGTGCCGAGCGGATACTCGCTGGGATCTGGGCGAACCTGTTGAAGCTCGATCCGGTGCCGCGCAATGAGAGCTTCTACAACCTTGGCGGCGACTCGATCATGACACTCATCATGGTATTCGAGGCGCAGAAGGCCGGGCTGAACCTCGATCCCGCTCTCATTAGCGGCGATCAGACGGTCGCGCAGCTCGCCCTCGCGGCCGACGCCGCGCACTCGGCGAGCGGGGGCGGTGCCGCCGCCCGCACCGGGCGGGACTACCGCGGCGGCGCGGTTCAGCTGTTGCCGGTGCAGCACCGGTTCTTTGCTACCACGCCGGTGGATCCGCATCATTGGAACCTTGCCTACATGTTCGAGCCGGGTGAGGCGGTGGATCTTGCGTCGCTCCACCGCGCCATGCACGCCTTGGCGGCGCATCACACGGCACTGCGCTGTTCCTTCCGCTTTTACGGACAGAGCTGGCAACAGATCGCGGACGACTGGATCGACATGATCAGCGTCACACAGGAGGAAGTGGGGGACCTGACGGAACCGGAACGATCCCTCGCAATCGAGCACCGTTGTGCGGAACTGCAAGCAAGCCTCGACCTCGGCAGCGGGCCGTTGGTGCGCCTCGCCGTTTTTCCGCCCGGCCGCGACGGCAAAGCGCGCGTGCTGCTGTGCGCGCACCACCTGATCATTGATCCGATATCGGTGGCGATCCTTACCGATGATCTGCGATCGGCCTACCGGCAGGCGGCTTGCGGCGAGCCGATTCAGCTGCCGCCGGCGACCACCGAGCTACGGGATTGGGCCGAGGCGTTGGCGGTGTATGCAGCAGGCCGCGAAGCCGTCGGGGAAGTGGAATATTGGTCGAACGTCGCTTCGGAAGCCAGAAGGGCTATCGCGGCGGCTCCGCTACCGCGCGATGAGACGGCCGGCCGGAACACCAGCGAATCCTTGCAGGAATTACTCGTATCGCTTAGCGACGCAGAAACACGCGAGCTGTTGCGCGATATCCCGCACGCCTACCATACCGAGATTAACGACGTGCTGCTCATGGCACTGGCGCATGCGATCGGCCGCTGGGCGCGGGCAGACCGCGTCTGCTTGGCGCTCGAAGGGCACGGGCGGGAGCATATCATCCCGGGGATCAATCTATCCCGTACGGTCGGTTGGCTGGTGAGCGCATACCCCGCGGTTCTCAGAGCGCCGCGCGCCTGCCAGATCACAGAGCTGATGGCGGTTCACGATCAGCTCAAGGCTGTGCCCCATAAGGGCGTTGGATACGGCGTGCTGCGCTATCTCAGCCAGGACCGCAACCTCTCCGCTCGCCTGATGCTGGAGACCGAGCCTGAGATCATGTTCACCTATCTCGGTCAAACGGAGCAATGGGCCGATAACGAACTGTTCCGCCTCATCGACCACCCGGTGGGTCCGCTACGCAGCCCGCGGCGCTTGCGACGCCATCTGCTCAACGTTGTCGCACGTGTGCGTCATGGCAGGCTTGAGGTGGCATGGCATTTCAGCCGCAACATCCACCAGCTGGCGACGATTGAGAACGTCGCTGCTGACTTCATCGCCGCATTGCGCACCGTCCTGGACGCAGGCCGCAGCGACCTCGAAGTTCGCCGCGCCAGCGCGGGCAGCCGGAACCCTCAGGTATATCTGGAGGCGAGGTTGGGCTGACGAGCGACGGCCCTGCCGGCGTGAAGCCGCGTGCGCCGGCGGAGCCGCCCTTTATCGGCCGAATACGCGAATTCACATCAGGTGGAATCGATCATGTATGCCTCGGAACGATCGATAGAATGGAATAACCGAGTATTCGAGCGATTAACCAGCCTGTCGATTCGCGGCGATTACACGCCGTTCGGACTGTTCGACTGGCCCGACCACTTGCCGGACGAGGAGTGGTGGATGTCACCCGAACTCCTATCGGTCCATGACACCCCTTTGATGGAGCAAGTCGACGAAGCCACGCTCAAGCGACTAAGCAAATGGGAGAGCATCAATTTCTACAGCTTAAATGTGCACGGCATCCGCGAGCTATTGATGGAGGTGGTGCGTCGCATACATTCACTCGGCTTCGAGGAACCGTCGGAGTTCTTTCATCGCTTTATCGGCGAAGAAAACGATCACATGTGGTTCTTCGCACAATTCTGTCGCCGCTACGGTGGCAAGATTTACCCGAACCGCATGATCCCGCTTGGTTCGGAGGCGAATGATTCTCAGCTCGAGTCATTCCTCGTCTTTGCCAGGATATTGATCTTCGAGGAGCTCGTCGATCACTTCAATCGCCGGATGGGAAAGGACGAACGGCTGCATCCGCTGATCCAGAACATGAATTGGGTGCATCATGTCGACGAATCTCGACATATAGCCGGCGGCCGCGAAATTGTGAGGCAGCTCCATCGGGATTTGCGGCCCCTGAAAGCCGACCGGTTGCGCGCAATGAGCGACTATCTGCGGCGCTATATGGCGGCGGTGCTGGAGGCGCTCTACAATCCGCGCGCGTATCGCGACGCGGGGATGCCGGGGCCACACCAGGTGCGGCGCGACCTCCTTGGCGCCCCCGGCCGCGTCCGGCATCACCGCGCCTTTATCGCCAAAATCACCCAGTTTCTATTGGCCAACGACATCCTGATGGAGGAGGCAAGCGCATGACCATGCGCACGGGCCGCGATGACGGGGTTTCCGAGCTTTGGAGATGGCTGCAAGGCCATAATCCCGCTGCTGCCCAGCTGGCATTGGATCTCGATCTCGATCTGATCGAGACCCGCATTCTGAGATCGCTCGACTTTATGAATTTTATCCTCTTCATCGAAGAACTGTCCGGCATCGATATCGAAATCAATAACAACAACGGGGCGCTGATCGACTCGCTGCGGACTTTGCGATCGATCCGCGACAATCTTCTGAAACGTGAGGCACAGTGATGAAGTCAGTTTTCCTTCCGGGCGAGGATTTCCGGGTCGATCGCGGTCTTGCGACGCTCGGGCCGGAGATGTTGAGGCTGCGCGCGGCAGTCGACGCGCGGTTCGTCACTTGGGCGGAGAAAAGCGGCGCGGTGGCAATGGCGTTCCCGCCGTTGCTCAGCATCAACGACCTCGAGGCTTTCGACTATTTTCAGAATTTTCCGCATTTGGCGCTGTGCGCCGTGCCGCTCGCCGCGCAATCGATCAACGATGTGCGCATCGAGGCAAGACCGCTTGGCACCATCGACCAAGGGCATCTTTGTCATGCGCAACACGTGCTGCCCTCCGCGGCATGCTATAATGTCTATCTCCACCTGCGGGGCAGAACCATTGAGGAAACGTTGTACGTTACCACTGCGGCTTCATGCTTCCGCAACGAGGTCGAGTTTACCGGATTGGAACGGCTGTGGGGCTTCACGATGCGTGAGATCGTATGCATCGGTAACCGCGAGGCGGCCGAAGCCCATCTCACTGTATTCCAGCGACGGATCAGCGAATTTGCAACCGAACTGGAACTGGCCGTCACGCGCCAGACTGCGACCGATCCCTTCTATCAGCCGCAGGACGCGCGCGCTTTGATGCAGCGGCTGGCGCCGGTCAAGGAGGAATTCGTCTATGGCGATCGGGTTGCGGTCGCTTCGCTGAACATTCACCGCAACTTTTTCGGCGAGCGTTGCTCGATCCGAACTGCCGACGGCGGCGCGGCCTTCACGAGCTGCGTCGCGTTCGGGCTCGAACGATGGCTGCACGCGCTGCTGGACCGATATGTCGAACCGGCCGCGGCACTGGCAGCCTTATCGACGACTGCCTAGGACGAGTGATCGCCTCCGCGCAGCGAACCCCGATTGCAATCCTAATCCAGATTTCCCAGGGACGGGCGCACGTATTTGCGCCGGTCAGGCAGGACCGCATCACCGAGGAACACCGACCATGACGGGCTTGCTGGAATCCGCAGTTGCCGCAATCCGCGCCGAGATGGCACGTACCAAGTTGGGCGTTTCCGATATCTTCACGACTGGGCAGCGCATCGCGGAGCTGGCGCAACGGTTTGTCGCCGATCCGGACCCCGATGTTCCCACGCAGCGGATAGCGGTAATCGGCAGTCTCACGACGGATTTTCTGGTCCGCGGCATTGCCTGTGCGGTGGTTCAGGAAGGTATTCTGCCCGTCATCTATGAGGCGCCATTTGGCAGCTATACGCAGCAGGTGCTCGATAGGGGATCCGGTCTGCACCGGTTTCATCCCAATCTCGTGGTTATCGCGCCGGATTGGCACGTCACGGTCGACGGGATCACCATCGATACGCCCGCCGCCGTGGTCGCCGAGCTGACGGCTGCCAAGGCGCACAGTTTCGCGCAATTGTGGGATATCATCGAACACGAACTCGGTGCACGCGTTCTGCAGCATGTACTGGTGCCGCCGGTGTATCGCTTCTGCGGGATTGCCGAGCGTCTGGCGCCGGCCTCCCCGAGAAACCAAGTCCTGGCGCTCACGCATGCCTTGCTGGAGGCCGGCCGCGGCCGGGTGTCTTGGGTAGAGATGGACCGCCTCGCCGAGCAGGCGGGGGCCTCCGAGTTCGCCGACGAGCGCAGCTATTTGCGGGCCAAGCTGCCGTTCGGCCTTGCGGTGCTGCCTGATTACTTGCCGGCATTCCGCGCGGCATGGCGGTGCGCCACCTCCCGGACGAAGAAGGCGCTGGTGCTCGACCTGGACAACACGCTCTGGGGCGGCATCATCGGCGACGATGGCGTGGCCGGCCTCGCACTCGGGCCGGGCAGTGCGGCCGGGGAGGCTTTCGTAAGCTGGGCGCGCTATCTCCAGCAGCTAGCCGCCCGCGGCGTGGTGCTCGCCGTATGCAGCAAGAATAACCCGGAGATCGCGATCTCGGTATTCGATCACGAGCACATGGTGCTGCGGCGATCCGATTTCGCTGCCTTTCACTGTTCCTGGAACGACAAGGCGTCCGGGCTGCGCCAAATTGCGAGCGAGCTCAACCTAGGATTGGAAAGTCTCGTCTTCGCCGACGACAACCCGGCCGAGTGCGAACTTATCCAGACGGCGCTGCCCGATGTCGGCATCGTGCATCTGGGCGCCGATCCGACGCGGTTCATCGAGCGCCTGGACCGCGGCCAGTGGTTCGATCTGCCGCAATACACCGCCGAGGACACCGGCCGCGGCGCCGCATATGCCGCCCGGGCGCAGGCGCAGGCGGAGCAGAACGCCGCCGCAGATATCGACTCGTATTTGACCGGTTTGCGAATGGTCGCTGCTTTAGGCAGAGCGACCCCGTCGGACCTGCCGCGCCTGGCGCAAATGGAGCAGAAGACCAATCAGTTCAATCTGACGACGCGACGCTACAGCGAGGATGCGCTCGCAGCGCTGCTGCGGCACGATGATGCGATCGTGCTTAGGCTGCGCCTCTACGATAAGTTCGGCGATCACGGGCTGGTGGCGAGCCTGATTGCGCTCCACGAAGGAGACGCGCTGCGCATCGATAGTTGGGTTATGAGCTGCCGCGTGTTTTCCCGCACGGTCGAACAGTTCATGATGAGCCGACTGGTTGAAATCGCCTGTACGCTGCTGGTGTCGCGCATTGTCGGCGAGTATCTGCCGACGAAGAAGAACGGCGTAGTGGCGGACTTATTCTATCAGCTCGGCTTCAAGAAACTTCCAGGGGGCGCGTTTTGGGAATTGGCGCTCGCCGACTCGGTGGCTGTGCTTAAGTTCAACCACTTCATTGGCGCGGCGCCCGCCGAACAAAGCATGACGAGCGCTCCCGCCCCGGCGGCTGTTGCGCCGTTGGCGCTCGATCGGCGCAGTGTCTAGCAGGTTGCGGCGGGCCGGTGGACGGAACACTTCGATGGCGGCGGAGTACGACTACATCATCATCGGCGCGGGTTCCGCCGGTTGCGTTCTGGCCAACCGCTTGTCGGAGGACCCGCGCATACAGATCCTGCTCCTCGAAGCGGGACCGCCCGACAGGTCGATATGGATCGACATCCCTGCTGGCCTGATAAGGCTCCTCAACGATCCCAGATACAATTGGAGCTTTAACACAGAGCCGGAACCCAATCTCGGAGGGCGCATTGTACCGGTCCCTCGCGGCAAGACGCTGGGCGGATCCAGCGCTATCAACGGCATGGTGTATGTCCGCGGCAATCCGCTGGACTACGACACCTGGGCGCAGCTCGGAAACCGCGGCTGGTCTTACGATTCGGTACTGCCGTACTTCAAGAAGTCCGAGCATTACGAACCAGGCGGAGACGAGACGCGGGGCCGCGGTGGCCCTCTCAACGTCGCTGTCCTGCGTGAGCCGTGCGAGCTGTGCGACGCCTTTATCGCGGCCGCCATAGCCGAGGGATTTCGCCGTAACCCCGACTACAACAGCGGCGACCAGGAGGGCTTCGCTTATTTCCAGGCGACGCAGAAAAACGGTCGACGTTGGTCGGCGGCCCGCGCCTTCCTCGATCCGGCGCGGCGTCGGCCGAACTTGCGGATAGAAACCGGCGCGCTCGCGATCCGCATCATTCTCGACGGCAAGCGCGCCGTCGGCGTTGCCTACGCGCAGCGTGGCCGCCTGTATGAGGAGCGCTGCGGCCGCGAAGTCATCGTCGCGGCTGGCGCGGTGAAGTCGCCGCATCTGCTGGAACTGTCGGGCATCGGCAACCCGGCAATCCTGAAGGCGGCCAGCCTGCCGGTGCAGCATGCCTTGCCGGGCGTGGGGGAGAACTATTGCGACCACTTCGCGCCTCGCATGAACTGGCGCGGGAAACTACCGATTACGCTCAACGAAAAGACTCGCGGCGCCGCTCTGGCGCGCGAGGTCGTGAAATATTGCCTGCGCGGGCGGGGCGTGCTGACGTTCACCGCGGTGCTGGCGGTCGGCTTCGTGCGGACGCGGCCGGAGCTGGCGGTGCCCGACGTACAGCTTGCCTTCAGTCCGGCGAGCTATGCTGACCCGCAAGTGCGCGCGCTCGACCGCGAGCCCGGCATGACGATCGCGGTCTACCAATGCCGTCCGGAATCGCGCGGCTCAATCCATGCGGTCTCGCCCGATCCCGGTGCCGCCCCGGCGATCCGGGGGAATTTTCTGGCCGACGAGACGGATCGGCAGACGCTGCTCGCCGGCATGCGCATGGCGCGTCGCATCGTCGGCAATCCGGCGCTCGATCGCTATCGCGCCTATGAGATGACCCCCGGCGAGGCCTGCGGAAGCGATGATGAATTGCTCGATTTCGCACGGCAGCAGGGACAGACCGTCTATCACGTAGTTGGGACGTGCAGGATGGGGCGGGACGCGATGGCCGTCGTCGACGACAAGCTGCGGGTGTGCGGCATGGCGAGGTTGCGGGTTATCGACGCGTCGATCATGCCGACGCTGGTGTCCGGGAACACTAATGCGCCTGTCATGATGATCGCCGAGAAGGGCGCGGATCTCGTAAAGCAAGCGGCGTCCTATCCGGCAGCCCAGGTGGTTTGAGAAGGATCGCTGGCGGCGTGGTCGCCCGCAGCGGGGAGTGGACTGATGGAATTCGACCATATCGGAGTTATTGTGGAGGATCTCGCCGGTGGACGCGTGCTGTTGCGCGAAGCGTTCAGGATTCGGCAGTGGACGATCGAGTTCCGCGACTGGCAAATCGGCGTCGCGGTGCAGTTCGGCCGAGACAATTCCGGAATCTGCTATGAGATCGTCGCTCCGCTGTCTGATTCGAGCCCGGTTTCACGGGCGTTGCGAGACCGCGTGCATACCCTCAACCATGTCGCCTATCGGGTTTCGGACCTCTCGGGTGCGGCGCGTCGGCTGATCGATAGTGGCTTCATTCCGCTCGGCGCCCCGATCTCGGCCATCGCGTTCGACAATGCCCCGATCCAGTTCTTCCTTTCGGAGAATCGGCTGCTATTCGAGCTGATAGAAGCTCCGGCCCACCGTCACGCCTACACGCAGCATCTCTAGCGCCAGTTAATGGACCAGATGGTTGGCAACGGCGAGCGCGCTCAATGTACAGCCGCAAAGTTTTCAGCAAGTGGGGTTCTCCGCGCCACTAGCGGCACTTCGATCGGCACGACCCGAGCTACGAACAGGAGCAAAGGATGGCATTTGTTTCTCGTGTATTGATGCCGTTCGCTGCCGGACTTTACCTCTCGTTTCTGTTTCGCGTGATCAACGCCCTGATCGCCTCGCATCTATCCGAGGACCTCGGCATTGGCGCGGCCGGGTTGGGGACGATGACCTCGATATTCTTCCTCGCCTTTGCCGCCTCGCAGCTTGTAGTTGGCAAACTACTGGACCGCTTCGGTCCGCGCCGCGTCCAGGCCGGTATGCTGCTCATCGCCGCCTTGGGCGTAGGACTTTTTTCGATCGGCCGAAGCCTATGGCTGTTGACCTTGGCGCGCGCGCTGCTGGCGATCGGCGTTTCAGCCAGCATGTCATCCGGGGTGAAGGCGATCGTGAGTAGCCTTCCCAAAGAGCGAATTTCGCTTGCCAACGGCTGGATGCTGGCTTTTGGCGCTCTGGGCGCGATAAGTGCCACCGGCCCGGCAAATGCCGTTATGCAGTGGATGGGCTGGCGCGGGCTGTTGGGCCTTCTCGCGCTCCTGACGCTTGCCGTCAGCGCCCTGATTTATTTTGTAGTGCCCGAAAGCCAGTCGTCTGCTCGGCCGGGATCAACAATTGTGCGGATGCCGCTGCGGCAGATTTACAGCAATCGTGACTTCCTGTGTATCGCGTTGGTGAATTCGTTGTCGATTGCGGTCCCGTGGGCGATGCAAAGTCTGTGGGCTGCGCCGTGGCTGAAGGAGGTCAACGGCTACGATCATCCGATGATTGTCAATGTCCTGTTCGTCATGAGCTGTACCCTTTGTGCGGGCAGCATGCTCTTTGGCAGCGTGGCCGACCGTCTGGGTGTGCGCGGCATTGCCACCCAAACGGTATTTGGCGTAGCGGTCGCGGCCCTTTTAGCAGTCGAGATTCTGATCTTGTCGAGCGCGCCGCTACCCGCCTACGTCCTCTGGGGCATGCTGAGCCTCTTTGGCGGTCTCCCCGCGCTTGGCTTTGCCATCATGAGCGAACTCTTTACGAAGGAAATTATCGGTCGGATCAGCTCTGCTCTCGTCATGATGAATTTTGGTATCACCTTTTTCGTGCAGTCGGGTATGGGCTTCATCCTTTCTCTGTGGCCTCACCCCTCTGTCGGCCCCACGCCGCGCATTGCCTTCGAGATCGCCTTTGCCGCGCCATGCGCGTTGCAAGTTATGGCTTTCGCCTGGTTTTTGTGGCGTGGCGCGTCTCGTCGCAAAGCGACCGCTCAGGCGCTCTGGCTGCGAACCGCTGCAGTCGAGGGCGATAGCGAAATTCTTCCTCCTTAGTGCAACCGTGCGCGGGGTAACACGATGATCGGATTGCAGGAGATTCGGGCGCTCGCGCACTTACGTGCTGAAATAGCGCGCGGGAGGCGGCCGAAAGGGGGCAGCGCTGGTATGTGATCGGCTGCCACGGGTCGCCGTGGACCCCGGAGGATGCGCGCAGGGAGGCTGAGCGCACCCTCGGCGCGGTCGCCGATGAGGCGGACCCGGCGGCCCTGCGCGACGCGGCGTGGAAGGGCCCTGATCAAGGCGAAGATCGGCGTCGATGACGGCCGCGAGCTACCCAATATCCCGCGGGTCACCTCGACAATCGACCGAATCAGCTGAAGCGCTGTTCCGACATTCCATCGCGAACCTCTGCTCTGGGTCGTCGATTGTCGGATCGAACAGCTCGGTCCAGATCGCCTTGAGCCTCGTGAGGGTGCCGACCTCGGGCGATCAGGATGTTGATCGAGGGGACCGACCCGTTTACCACGATCGACAGTCGGCGCGGGGGAATCACCCGAGCGGTCGTCGGCCTCGGCAAACCGATAGAGCTGTTTCGGCGGCTCAAGGAGCCGCCACTCACCCGCCCGAAATGAAGGTGCCCACGCTGTTGGCGGTGGCGAGGCATCGCGGAACTGAAATTTCGAATCCATCCCCCTCCAGTAGACAGTCCGTCTCTTTCCGGATTTCGCCTTGGTTCCTGGAAAAGCCCGGGTTTTCCGCCAGTGTGGGGAGAATGCCAGACGGCGCGGTCGGCAGAGACGCGCCGGTCCAGCAACATCGCGCTGAGGAACCGGTAGTGTCTCTGTCGGGCGATATTTCAGTACCGCGGTGTCGCCGATGCGGTTCGCGCCGGTGGGGACGCCGCCGCCAAGCGCGGTTGCGCCGCTTGAGATTCAGCGATATCGATAAAGCTTAGATTCTAGCCGGCAAAATCGTAGACCAGAAGAGTCGAACAATCTCGAGGCGTCAGGCGGCCAGGAGATCGACGATTTGTTGA
>Ga0306925_10005940_pt1 | contig 11281 bp, 9 predicted proteins | sample flu12Cox44000176_FD_203755 | JGI IMG/M metagenome (GOLD analysis project Ga0306925, IMG submission 203755) | Lab enrichment of tropical soil microbial communities from Luquillo Experimental Forest, Puerto Rico - flux8day.12C.oxic.44.000.176 (v2)... | ecosystem: Environmental > Terrestrial > Soil...
CCGCCTCCTCCGCAGCCCGTCACGGTCACTATTCCTGAAAGCACGATCGTAACGGTCCGCACGATCGATTTGATTGACTCTTCCACCAGTTCCACCGGCCAGACGTTTCGCGGCTCTGTCGACGCGCCGATCGTCGTGGGTGATCAGGTAGTCGTTCCCAAGGGCCTCAACGTGACGTTAAAGCTCGTCAATGCCAGTTCGGCGGGAAAATTCAAGGGGAGCAGCGAGCTTACCGTTTCTTTCGAGAGCTTTACGTATCAGGGAAAGACCTACACGCTTAACAAGCGATGTTCAAGAGAAGGGGGCTTCGCGCGGTAAGCGTTCTGCCGCGGTCATTGGCGGCGGCGCGGCTCTCGGAGCGTTAATCGGCGGCCTGGCCGGAGGCGGAAAAAGGTGCGGCGATAGGAGCGGGTGTCGGCGCTGGGGGTGGAACGGCGGTTCAAGCGATGACCAAGGGCCAGCAGGTGAAGATCCCGTCGGAGACACGCCTTGACTTTACTTTGCATGCGCCCGTTGCCGAAACGTATGTGCCACACCAGAAAGCCACGCGGGCCGCACCGGCCAGCACCGACTCTTCACAACCGGCGAATCCGTCCACGCCCCGATGATTTCAGCCATGCGGCGGAGTTCGGAGGTGCTTTTGGCATCCTCAATCCGTCTTGACTCGCCGTGCTGGCTCATTTCATCCTTTTAGCCCATGACACGAACCATTCCGTTTCTCTCTCGTCGTCGGTTTCTCCAGTCTTCGGCAGCGGCGTCCTCAATGGCCTTTACTTCGACGGTGCACGGGAAAACCCAGCAGCCTTCAGGGTTCGCCAACCTCAGACCGCTCGGCGATCGCGCTCACCCCATCACGCCGGACGAATTCCACGCGCGCCTCATTCACGCCCAGGAATTGATGTCGCAGCTCAATCCGAAATTCGACGCGCTCATCCTCGGGCCGGGCACCTCGCTTTATTATTTCACCGGCATTCGCTGGGGACTGAGCGAACGCCTTCTCGCTGTGGTTCTGCCACGCACGGGCCAGCCGTTTCTGATTTCTCCGGCCTTCGAAGAATCGCGCACGCGTGAACTCACGAGCTACCCTCTCGAAGTCCGGGTCTGGCAGGAGGATGAAAGCCCCACTAAACTCATTGCCAGCTCGCTTGCGGATCGCGGCATCCGGTCCGGCCGTGCTGGCATCGACGAAGCGCTTCCGTTCACTTTCTATGATCATTTCCGCGCCGCTGCGCCAGGTTTTGAATGTGTGTCGGCCGATCCCGTCACCATCGCTTGCCGCGCTGTGAAATCTACACATGAGCTCGAATTGATGCGTCTAGCCTGTGAAGCGACTTGCGACGTTTATCGACAGATTTTTGGCAATTTGCAGGAGGGAGTACCGGAAGAAGAGGTCGTACGTCTGATCAACGCGGGCTATGCAAAGATGAACCTACGAGGTTACGGGCTTGTTCTGTTTGGTGCTTCCGCCGCGCTGCCGCACGGCACACGCCAGCGGCAAACATTGCGGGAGGGCGACGTCGTTCTCATCGATGGCGGCTGCTCCGTCGAGGGCTACCAGTCTGATGTCACACGCACCGGCATTCTCGGCAAGCCTTCCGATAAAATCGAGCGCGCCTACGAAATGGTCCGCAAGGCCCAAGGTGCGGCCCTCGACGCGGCCCGCGCAGGCAAACTTTCGGGTTCCGTTGACGGTGCCGCTCGCGCGGTGATCACCTCCGCCGGCTTTGGCCCCGACTATAAATTCTTCACGCATCGCCTTGGCCATGGCATCGGCCTCGACGGCCACGAGCATCCCTATCTCGTGCGGGCGAGCAAAACAGTGCTCGCACCTGGTATGACTTTTTCGAACGAGCCCGGCATCTACGTTCCTGGTGAATTTGGCGTTCGCTGCGAAGACGTCATGGTCATCGTCGCAGAAGGTCCCGCGCAGATTCTCACGCCCAGCTTCCAAGTATCGCTCGAGAAGCCGATGGGAGAATAGGGGGAGAACCGAGGCAGGGACGTGTGGAAGACCCCACTTGCGGTGGCGATTGAAGTGGTCGTCAGGCGTCCTTACTTCCTCATTCCGTGCTTCCCGCCTTTGCTTCTTGTTCGACGAATTCAACAATTCTCTCCTCGGCCCAGAACCGTTCCTCGCCGCTCCACCTCGACACAAATCCGCAGTGTCCGCCGTGTTCCGGGGCGACAAATCTAACATGCGGATTTTCGTTCACCCGCGCCCGCAAAAGAGACTCGTAGGGCACGAAGGGATCGTCCTGTGCCGTGATCAAAAGGAGGGGCACTTTCACCTCCGCAATCACCTTCTTCGCTCCGGCCGCCTGGTAGTACTCTTCCGCGTCTTTGTAGCCGAAATACGGTGCCGTGATCGCATCGTCAAATTCCCTCACGGTTCGGATCGGTCCAAAGCCGTTGCGCGCATATTGCTGTGGAAATAAATTTGCTTTTCGGCGGTAGCGTGCCATCAGCCCGCTTACAAAATGCCACTGGTACAAATAATTTCTGGTTTTTTCGAGAGCATCCGCGCAGGCCGACAAGTCCAGCGCCGGGCACACTGCCGCGACGCCCCGCAACTGAGGCGGCGCTGTTTCGCTCAGTTCCCCAGCCATTTTAGTTACGAGATTTCCACCCATCGAGTAGCCCGCGAAGAAAATCTTCTCGAATCCCTCGCCGATCAGCTCCATCAACACCGTACGGCAGTCTCCACTCAAGCCGCTGTTGTAAAGCGTTGGCGTCAATTGTTCGGTGCCACCACAATTTCTCTGATTCATCCGAATGGAGTGAAATCCTCTGACAAGTGCTTTGCCGGCGATTCCACGCGCGTAATTTGAATCGCTCGATCCTTCAAGCCCGTGTACGATGACAATTACGGGCAGGTCGCGTCTCTTGCCCTCTTGCCAGTGGCAGATACCTTTCAGCTGCGTCTCACCGTCCACGCGGAAAAACCGCTCTGTTCCCCCAGATAATGCGAATTTTCGCGGTGCCAACGCTGCTCCAATCGTCTGCGCGTGCCCGCCCCGCAGCCATCGGTGCGGCTCAAACTTCCGAGATTCCAAAGCCATCGCTTGACTCTATTTCAGGTTGACGAAACGCGCAAACATTGCGCAGAACAAGACAACCTTCCGCTCAATATTTGCTTCTCCCCGTCTGTATTCTTCCAATTCTCATATCGATCGCGACGTGTACTACCAATCTTCGTAACACTTCGGCTCGTCTCTCTTTTGCACCCTGCTTGTGCTGAATCACTTACGAAGTTTCGCCGTCTCGGCCCGGAATTGCTTAGTTCGCCTCCAAACGAGGAGAGTTTTCTCTCAACGGTCGGTTGCGCAGGTTGCACTCCTCTGTTTTGTGTTAGCTCATCAGTATTTTTGCATCTGTGACGTGTTTAGGGGGCTCGCTCAAAGCTGGACAGGCATTTCTGTCCGCTGAGGCGTGGCGCACATTTGTACAGCCAAAGGTTTTCTCTGCGGATTTCATTGTCCTCTTCCATCTGAACGCTTCACAGGCCATCCACTAGGGTACGTTCTTTCCCCATTGAGCAGCCGCGGCGCATAACCAGCGCGCCGCTTGCCATCACGTTACCGTGAGCGGCCTTTGGGAACTGCCCTGGGGCTTCCAGCTCTCGCCCATGTTGCAGTTTGGTTCTGCCCGGCCGTATCAACTCGTCAACTCCTCGAACACCTTGAACACCGGGGATGGCACCTACATCTATCCCGTTGTCGTGCCGAAAAACAATCCCACGGACTGGTTTGCCTACGCAGGGGACAACACCGGAGCTCAGAACTGCTTCTACGGGCTCGGCGGTGCCGCTGCGAATTGCACCGTCGCCAAATACGATCCCCTGCGAGGTGACCCATTCTTCCAGCTTGACCGCGATTGGCCAAGAACTTCCGCATCGGGGAGCACGTCAACCTTCAGCTGATCGCCCAAGCCTTTAACCTGACCAATCGCGCCAACTACGACAATGACTACGGCAATAGTATCGCCAGCCCTTCGACTTTCGGGCATCCGGTCGGCTCATCAACCCGACAAGCACAACGATCCCTCGCTCGCTGTGGAGCGAATTCGGATTTCGCTTAACCTTTTAACTGACTCAAGCAGCAAAACATATTACCTTTGCCGGGCTGGCTCTTCCGAGTCAGCCCGTTTTTTTGAAGTTCAGGGACTTACTGCGACAACGCCCCGTACCACGGGAATTGCTGAAATCCCGGCCCTTCCGTCGTATTGTTAACACCACGCCGTTCTCGTACGTCTATCTGGTGAGGTAGATTCTCGATTCCGTCGGCGCAACCGTGGCTATTCAGCTTGAGTTACGCGGTCCACTCCCGGGTCGGATTGCCGTGAACGCCCCCGCGGGCCATCTTGGGGCTGACGAAGCGCTTGTCCGCGCCGCACAGGGAGGCGACCGCTCGGCGTTCGGGACGCTTTACTCGCGCTATGCCCGGATGGTTCACGGCATTCTCCTCTCGCGCGTGCCGCCTGCGGCGGCCGAAGACCTCGTCCAGGATGTATTCCTTCAGGCACTTCCCCGTCTCATCTCACTGCGCGACGTGTCTCGTTTTTCGGGCTGGCTTGCTGCGATCGCGCGCAATCGCGCCACGGATTTTCATCGCCAGTCTCACCCGCACGACGAGTTCAACGAAGAACCGGCCGAAGGCGGCGGCAACGCTTGCTCCGCAAACCGTCGCGCACCCGACACGAACATGGAAGCGCAGACCGTTTTGAATGCCATCCTATCGCTGCCGGAAGCCTACCGCGAGCCTCTGATCCTGCGGCTCGTTGAGGGCATGAGCGGACCGGAAATTGCCGCCCGAACCGGACTGACGCATGGTTCGGTGCGTGTCAACCTGCATCGCGGAATGCAACAACTGCGCGAAATGCTTGGCCACAAGGCCACTCAGGCCGCCTCGCCGGCCTCCGGCGGTGAGTCATGAAAAAAGACCAGCCCAACGCTAGGGAAGAAGGGATAATGCACGACCACTATTTGTGGGATGGCTCAGGCACGCCCGATCCCGAGACCCAGCGCCTCGAATCGCTTCTTTCCAGATTTCGGCATTCAGGGCAACCACTCGCTTTGCCGGCCAGTCTCCCGATGGCCCCGCGCAAACTTCTCGGCCCCTTCCTGCAAATGCCCTGGCTGCCTCGCCTCGCGGCGGCCGCCGTTGTATTTTTCCCGTTTGCGGTAGGCGTTTTCTTCACGCTGCGACCAAGTCGTTCGCCAGGAGCCAGCACGGGTTGGGATGTCGCAATGCTCGAAGGGGCGCCGCAGATTGGGTCACAAATTCTTTCTGACAATCACGTCGCGAGCAAACTCCAAGTCGGCCAGACGCTGGTGACCAACTCCGATTCACGCGCGTCAATCTCCGATAAGGATCTCGGCGAAATCAAGGTCGACCCGAACTCGCGCGTTCGGCTACTCGAAAGTGGCGAGCGGCGAAAGCGGATTCAACTGGAAGTTGGCACCATTCATGCCGCGATATGGGCTCCTGCAGGACAATTCGTCGTGGACACGCCTTCGGCGGTCGCTATCGATCTTGGCTGCGCATACACGCTTCAGGTCACGCCCGACGGCTCGGGCACGATCCGCACGACGCTCGGCTGGGTCGGCTTTCGCCTCAACGAGCGCGATTCGTTCATCCCGGCGGGCGCCATGTGCTCGACGCGTCCCGGTTCCGGACCGGGCATTCCGTATTTCGAGGATGCCTCGCCCTCGTTTCGCGAGGCGATCGCACGATTCAACTCTTCGCCAAAGAATTCGCAGGACCGCGACGATGCGCTTGGGGAGATTCTGTTGCAGGCCCGCACGCGCGATGCGCTCTCGCTCTGGCACCTACTTTCCCGCGCGGAAGGTGCAGCGCGCGAGAATGTGTACGACCACCTTGCCACGTTAGTTGCTCCGCCTTCAGGCGTTACGCGCGAAGGCATCCTTTCTCTCGATCGCCAAATGCTCGATCTTTACTGGAACGCGCTTAATCTCGGCGATATTTCCGTGTGGCGTTTCTGGGAGCAATCTTCTTCGCCAAGTGAGTGAATTGAGGATGTACTGGCTGAGGCTTCTCCCGCAATAGAAGTGTCTGCTCTCGATTTCTCGATTTTCAGCCCTCGATTTGGAATCTCTCGTTAACACAGCCTCGTCGATTCCGTCTTTCCCTTCGAATGCAGTCTTTGATCAAAGGAGGTTGTCAGGTCATGAAATGCAAACCATCTCTCGGTCAATTCGTGGCGGCTATGGCTCTCACACTTTTTCTTTCCGCCACGTCGGCTGTGGCCGGGCCCCCGCTCATCTGCCACGCGATCGACATCGGCAATGCCAGATCGCTTCCCTGGATCAGCCACAACTGGAATCTCACCGGCAACGAATCGTATGACACGAAAAATCTCATTTCGGATACCGTATCCATTCTCGACTCTGACCTCAGCCCCCTTGTCCACATGGAGACGCTGCGTCGCGCTACCCTCTATGCGCAGAGCGATTTCGGCACTTCAAAGCAACTCCTTCTCAAGCTAATCGCCCGTTCGAACGCCGCTCGAAACGACGCGGAAGCCGCGCTGGCTACCTTTGACGCCGGCTATTTCGCGGAAACCTTGAGCCAGATGCAGTGGATTCACAAGGGATCGGCCAATCCCGCACAGGGTTTCGGCGGATTGTCTTTAATCAAAAAAGGGCTTCAGCTTCGCGGCAACGACCCGGAAATGGCCTTCGCTGCCGCTCTGGTCACGCTCGACGGTCCTGCTTCCGAACATCAGGGCTATGCAAAAGCAGCAATCGCGGGAGCGAAGTCCGATCCCCTTCTCGCACGAAATCTGGCGACGCATTTCATGAATTCGCAATCGGAAACTATGGCCGAGATGATCTCGCACGCTCCGAACACAAAGGCGGCAAAGCCATGAGCATACGCATACCTGCGGCTGCTTTTACGCGGCGCGCTGCCTACAATCTTTTTTTTGGTGTCATTGCGGCGGCGCTGGTGTTTGTCAGTGGTTTCCCCCCGAGACATGCAACCGCCAGGCAAGCCTCGGAAAGCGGGCTCACCGCACACGAATGGGGCACCTTCACTTCCGTATCCGACTCGGAAGGCCGCGCGATTCACTGGCTCCCTCTTTCCGGTGCGACGGACCTTCCTTCATTCGTGGAACGTCTCGGCGACGTCAATTTTAAAGGTGGTCTGTTGAGCACCGTGCGGATGGAAACACCGGTGATCTATTTCTATTCGCCGCGCGCCACCACAGTGTCAGTTCGCGCCACCTTTTCCAAAGGCCTCATCACCGAGTGGTTCCCTCACGCCTCCGTCCCAGCCCTCGATCCTCGAAAAGACTTTACCCTTTTCTCGAAAGTCACTGATGGCAGCATCGCCTGGAATTCTGTCCATGTCGCTCCAGGCGGCTCCATCGATTTCCCCGCGGACGCTTCCGAAACCCACTACTATGCCGCGCGCCAAACTTCCTCTGCTCCTCTCGCAACCGACTCACCTTCCGGCGCTCAGCACGAACGCTTCCTGTTCTATCGCGGTGTGACGGCGCTTGCGCCTCCCCTCACCGCCTCGGTCACGAAGGACGGAATCATCGTCCTGCGAAACGCCGTTCCCAGCGATGAGGTTCCGCTTAGAGGTTCGAGCTTGCCCTTGACCTGCGCCGGGCACACAACTCCGCAAATGTCCAATGCCTCTCTTCCTAAGGGGTGGGAACTGCAGTTGCGGAGAACGCCGAAGGCTTCAGGTGCTGGCCTCAAGCAGGCCGAAGAGTCGGCGACTCCAGGTGAGATTCCCAATCTGATTCTCTTCGAGCGACGCGGCTCGCGGCTTGGCTATCGCATTGTCGGCCCACTTACAGACCAGGCTTCCTTTAGCCCGCTGGCGCTCGCTGGGTCGCTGGAAGCCCTGTTCAGCGATCTTGAAGGCATCCTTATTGCGCAAGGCCTATTCCCCGATGAAGCCCACGCTATGCTCGAAACCTGGAGGGATTCCTGGTTCGAAGAGGGCTCGCGCATCCTGTACGTCGTTCCGCGAGCATACGTTGATTCCGTTTTGCCCCTAACCATCATCCCAGCCCCCGCGCAACTCACCCGTGTTTTCGTTGGGCGGGTCGAACTCGTCACGCCCGTCACGCAGCAAGCTGTCGAATCCGCGTTCGCCTCTGGCGATCGGACCACACTTGCCAAGTACAATCGCTTCCTCGAACCCATCCTCAGCGCGATGATCCAATCCTCCGCTGACCCGGTTCGTCGGCGCCGCCTCGGCGATTACCTCGACTCTGCTTACAGACAGTCAAATCACTGACCAAAAGCACCACGACCACTTCCGGGGATCCCCGAGGCTCGTTGCAGATACGCCTGTGCCAGAAACTGAGCCTGAGGCAGCAGGCTCGTCGAGAGGAGGGCGACTGTTTATCCCTTTTTCTTGACGACGAGGTCTAGTTCGCCTGAACTCTCGTGGATGACCGCGGCCCCACAAGGCCTGAGGTTGCCGCTTGGATCAAACTTGCAGCCGAACAGTCCCGGCTTTTTCTCGCCGCATTGGCCCGCCATCAGCGCGACGACGTACCACCCCGAACCAACCGGCATTCCCGCCTGGTTCCCCTTGGTATAAATGGCCATCAGGACGTCGCCGTTTTCGGCTTTGCCGTCAGCACATTTGAAATCGTCTTCGCGGTACGTGTAGAGGATCCCGCGTTTGGAGTCAAACAGAAACTGGTTGTCCTCAACCATGCCGTCATCGTCAATGTCCACGAGATCGGTCCAGTAAGCAGACGGAGCTGAAGCTTTCACCGAGGCCGCACCTTTGCCGATGCTGGTTTGTTGGCCCTGATTTTTCGCAGTCGCACCGGGCGCAGGTGAGGCCGCTTTAGCAGCCACCGCTGAGCCAACCTTTACAGTCGGGGCGCTAGCGGCCGGGGGCTGGGTTTGCGCCGGAGCCGGAAGGGCGGCGCCGAGCGTTACAAGGACAGCGGTCAGCAAAGAGCGCTTCTTCATTCCTGCCTCCTTGAGCGAACACCCCTCACCCGGTCATCATGAGCAGCGCCGCTGGCGCTGTCAAGAAAGACAGTGTGTCACAACCGCAGGTGGACCCTTGCCTTTCAAGTCGGCGGCAAAAGCAAAGGCAACTAAGGTGTATTGGGTTCACTTGCTCTGGGCCCTTTTTCCTGTTTTGTTTCCCTGGTCAGTTTTGGTCGCGGGGATTCCGGCTCCAAGGTAGTCTCGAGCGGCAGACCTTCCGCTTTATTTCATCCTTGCTCTATACGACGTCCTGCTGATCTGCTTTGCGTCAACCGTACTCAACAGAAATGCCCGACAGTGCCCTAAGGCCGGTGGCTTGACCCTGTCTCCCCGCCACCCGTAAAATAAAGAGTTCACCGTGACTTATTTTTTCGATCGGTTGCATTTTCTCACCGGCCCAGCGCCAACCCGCTGGGCTGCGCTGTTTCTGGCGGTCTGCCCTTTCGCCCCCTATTCTGTCTCTCGAGGTCTCCATGATTGATGGCCCGATTCCCGAAGGTCTTACGTTCGACGACGTCCTTCTTCTTCCCGGCAAGTCTTCCGTACTGCCCACCGAAGTCGATACGACCACGCACTTCACGCGGAAACTCGCGATCAAGATCCCACTCGCTTCTGCCGCGATGGACACGGTAACCGAGTCTCGTCTGGCCATCGGCATTTCGCGCCAGGGTGGGATTGGCATTATTCACCGCAACATTTCGATTGACCGCCAGGCGGAAGAAATCGACCGTGTGAAGCGTTCTGAATCCGGCATGATCGTCGATCCCGTCACGATTTCACCCGACATTACCATCCGCCAGGCCCTCGAGATCATGACGAAATACCGCATCTCCGGGCTTCCGGTGACGCGTGGGACTCGTCTTACCGGTATCCTGACGAATCGCGACCTGCGTTTTGAGAAAAATCACGGCCAGCTCGTCGGCCAGGTCATGACCAAGGACAATCTCGTCACAGTGCCGGTCGGAACGACGCTCGAAGACGCCGAGAAGATCCTTCAGAAGCACCGCATCGAAAAACTGTTGGTGGTTGACCAGGATTTCAACTTGAAGGGCCTCATCACGGTCAAAGACATCCAGAAGAAACTGGAGTATCCGCGCGCTTCGAAAGACGATCACGGGCGGCTCTACGTTGGCGCTGCTGTGGGCGCAACGGGCGATTTCCTCGAGCGTGCCGTCGAGATGGCGAAAGCCAAAGCCGATGTGCTCGCGATCGATACGGCCCACGGCCACACCGAGCGCGTAATGGAAGCCATCAAGGCGATTCGGCAGCGCTTACCCGAAATGCAGCTGATTGCGGGCAACGTTGGCACCTATGAAGGCGCGAGAGACCTCATCTCTCTCGGGATTGATGGCCTCAAAGTCGGCATCGGCCCTGGTTCAATCTGCACCACACGCGTGGTTACAGGCGCCGGCGTTCCTCAGCTCACCGCGGTGATGGAAGCTGCGCGCGCGGCGAGAGGCGCCGGTGTACCTATCATCGCCGACGGCGGCATCAAGTATTCCGGCGACATCACCAAGGCCATCGCAGCTGGAGCATCCGCCGTGATGATCGGCAGCCTTTTCGCGGGCACCGAGGAATCTCCGGGCGAAACTATTCTGTACCAGGGACGCACTTTCAAGTCGTATCGCGGCATGGGCTCTACGGGAGCGATGGAAGCCGGCTCCGCGGACCGCTACGCGCAAGAAGGTGCCGAGCGTGGCAAGTCTGTTCCCGAAGGTGTCGAAGGACGCGTTCCGTACAAGGGTCCGCTAGCCGGGCTCACCGATCAATTGGTCGGCGGCTTAAGAAGCGGCATGGGCTATGTCGGCGCACGTACGCTTACGGAACTCACCGAGAAAGCCAGCTTCGTTCGCATCACCGCGGCGGGACTGCGCGAAAGCCACGTCCATGATGTGGTAATCACTAAGGAAGCGCCTAATTACCGCATGGAATAATCGCTCCATTCTTCGCTTACCATGAATAGGAAGCTAGATTCTGAATGTCCACGACCGAACCCTGGCGGAATCCGCGTCCCGCCCCCAATCTCGAGGAGGTCCGCCAGCGCGTGCCGCCCAAAGACATGATCGCTGCGTGGCTGCGTTCCTGGTGGCCGGCGCTCCTATGGGCTGGGGTCATCTTTGTTTTTTCGACGGACGCATTTTCCTGGGAGCAAACCGGCCGGTTCGTCGACCCGATCCTGCGCTGGCTTTTCCCTTCTGCCCCGGCGGAGGGAATCTACCTCCTGCACCATCTCATCCGGAAAACGGCGCACTTTGTCGAGTATTTTATTTTCTTCGTTTTCATTTATCGCGG
>Ga0306925_10005941_pt1 | contig 11281 bp, 13 predicted proteins | sample flu12Cox44000176_FD_203755 | JGI IMG/M metagenome (GOLD analysis project Ga0306925, IMG submission 203755) | Lab enrichment of tropical soil microbial communities from Luquillo Experimental Forest, Puerto Rico - flux8day.12C.oxic.44.000.176 (v2)... | ecosystem: Environmental > Terrestrial >...
CGGCAAGTTTTTGCGCACCGATCCGAGCGAATGGCCGGCGCTGACGCGGCAAGCCGTAGAAGAGCAAGGCCAGCCCTATTCTGCAGCGATCGAGAATGCTCTGCGCGGTGGCAGGATCTCCGAGCAGACCGCGGCCTATGAGCTGCGGCAGATAGGCTGAGCGATGTGGCGCAACACCGGCCAGCCGGTTCGGCTGCTGATGCTCGACGCGCGCGCCTGCCTCCCGATCCTCAGCGTGATGGTCTACTGGAGCTGGCCCACCCTCTACATTGCGATATCAGGCATCGCGTTCTTCTCGACGATCTCCTTCTTCGGGCTGACCTTGCCGGCAATGCTGCGGCTGACCCGTCGGGCCCTGGTCGGCAAGGTCCGCACGGCTGTTCCGGTGTGGAATCGTCGGAGGCTCGCGTGACCGCCGTCAGCGTCGAGTCGGTCTCGCGAACGCTGGAGGCGCTTCTCAGGCGCGACAGGCGAAGCGTCCTCTATCGTGACGAGGCGACCGGGCAGGACCTCGTTGTCAGCCCGCTCAGCGCGGCCTCACCGGCCGGTCTGTTGCCGGTCTTTGTCGTCGCCGGCGATGCCGTCTGGCGCGAGGCGACCGGCAACAGCTTCTCCCTTGATATCGTGCCCGATCCACAGGCCTTGCTCGGCTACAGGCTTCGGGGAATCGGGGCGGGCCATTTCGCAACGGTGATGCTCGCCACCATGGAGGCGACGGCGCTGGTCGCTGGGCCGTCGGCGATCGTCGTCAACGACCTCTATGCGCTCTGGTCCGCGGCCACCGATTGGATCGACCACCGGACGCGACCTTTCTCGCCGGCGGGCCCGGGAGCCGCCCCATGAGAGGTGTGGCGCTTGCCGCGGCACTACTCGCTGTTGCCTCAGGCCCGGTCAAAGCAGGCGATGCTCCAGACAACCAAGCGACAATTCGGGGCTGCATCACCGCTGCGGCCAAGCTGTACCGGCTGCCGCCAGCCGTGCTGGTGATCCTGCTCAACGTCGAGCGCGGTTGGCTGGGCGGCGTCAGCCCGAACACGAACGGGACCGTGGACATCGGTCCGATCCAGGTCAACCAGATCTGGCTGCCCGAGATCGCGGCGCATTGGAGCACGACGATCTCTGATGCCTACAAGGCCCTGCGCGACAATTTCTGCGCCAATGTCGAAGCGGGAGCGTGGATCTTGCGCCGCGGTCTCGACGAAGCCCGCGACAACTTCTGGGAAGGGGTCGGCTACTACCACTCGCACACGCCTGAGCATAAGAGCCGATATCTTCGGGATGTGCTGCGCGAGGTCCTTCGACTGCGCGCCCTCGTCGAGACGGCGGATACGTCCACCCGGCTACACCAGCCGCAGGTGATCGCGCCCTTACACTGACCGGCTGACCATGCGATCCCTGCCCAATCCGCGAGCTGCTTGGCCCTCGAGTGACGACAATACCGGCTTCAATCTGATCGTCATCCTCCTCGGCTGCTGCGTCGGGGCCTATCTCCTGTGGACCTGCTATCACGGCGAGATAAGCGCATGTGTGATCGCGCTGCGTCATCACGAGATTGGCTTCATCCAGCTTTTCACGGACCGCTACGACCTGGCGAATCGGCAAATGCTCGCAGCCGACCCCGAGGGCGTCACGCTCCGCGACCTCTACGGCATCAGTCACGCGGTCGGGGTGTTCTTTCGCATCCCCGCGGCGGTCTTCATGCTGCTGCTGGCAGCGATATGCGCCGCGCGGGCCGCGCCGGCGCGCTACAAACGGGCTTTCGATCTCGACGCTCTGATCCGCGAACAGGCCCAGTCTTTCCGAACGAGCACTGCTTTTGTCCGCCGCCGCCTGCACCTTGTGCCTCCGGCTTTTGCGGCGGCAGGCGCGGCGCTGGGCGATCCCCGGCCGGCCGATTACGCATTGACGCCCGAGGAGTGGATCGCCCGTTTTGCGACCGCCTGCGACGGAGACTTTGATGAGGCTGGCGCGCCCTGTTACGCCAGCTCGGCCCCCACTGGCGGGGTGTGGAAGATGCCAGTCCGCCGGTCTGCTGCCTGTTTGCCGCGTTTGCGTTGCACCTGGCGCAACGGCGAGCCGACGCACTGCGCCTGCTCGGCGACTTATCGGCCAGTCTGGCCAATTCGGACCAGGACAAACCGGATGGGCCCGACACCCCGCTCGCCCTGCCCGCGTCCGCCTGCGCCGTGGCGGATGCCTTTCTCGGCGACGCGGAGTTGGTCACCCCGGCCTTGGCGATCGCCAACCGTCACGCATACACGCATACCGTGCTGATGGAGTTGCTCAATACTACGCGGCTGCGGGCCGGTGTGCTCGCCCCCGGCCAGTTCGCGTGGCTGAAACTCGTTGACCGGCCACTTTGGTACGCTCTGCATTCGCTCGGTTTCGAGACCGAGGGCGTTGGCCGTTATCTTCATCCAAACCCGCGCGTCGAAGCCATCGGCGCGCGCGACCATTGGGCCGTCGAGCGGCTGGCGGGTGAACCGCTGATCGAGCCAAACGTGGATCGTGCCGTCGAGGCTTTGCGCAAGGTCGCGGCCGCGACACGCGCGATAGGCGAGCGAAGCTGAAGCCGACGCAAAGATCGCGTGGGGCCGCCGGGCCACATCTTACCCTCGGCAGCATGTCGCAGCTTCAGAGGCGCGCAGGGCGGGGGCCGCCTCGACAGCCGGGAACGTCTCAAATCTACCCTTCCGGACACTCAGCCTTCACGGCGGGAATGGCTCTTCTTGGCCCTCTCCGGCCATTGCTTAAAAGCAAGTCGCGGACTCTCAGCGGGGTGGTCAGCCGTCCGTCCGGATCGCAGTCGTGGCAGGTTCGTGCCCTGGATCCCCTTATTTTTAGACGGTTACGGTCTGTAAGAAATCCGTGGGTTGGTTTTCAATTTGGTGCACGTTATTGGGTGGTACGGTCTTCCCCCACGTCGCCAGCAACCACTCTTCTATATTGCACCCTTCTCCCCAGACCGATGCCGGAATCTCGTATCGAAGTGAGCTGTCACCGCTTATGGTCACTGTTCCCGTGCGCGCTTGCTCGACAAGATGCCACGTCTCCCGGACCTGTCCTCCTACACTTCCCGTGATCCTCGCCAGCCTCAAAACGTCGTCCTTTGACCAGGGTTGATCGAACCTCTCTTCCGAAACCCCTCTGAGATCGACGACACAGAGCACGTACTTTTCGGCGTGGCTCGCCGCGGTTTCCGCCTGTTTCGGGGTCATGCGCGCGCGGTCAGTCGTTGTAGTTTTCACCTCTACGAGGACGGTCCCGCCTCAAACTGATACGAGCTGTCCTCCAAGTTGGCATCGATTACCTCAAAATCGTAGCCGCAATCGACGAGCGTTATTTAGAGCCCTAATGCGGTTAGCGTCGCTGCCACGGCGTCCTCGACCGCACGGCCAAGCTTGAGGAACCTCTCACGCCGTCGCTGCGCGAGCTCTCTCGCCTCAAGTTGCGCCGCTAGCTCTCCATATCGCTGCAGATCGGCGCCGAACAGTGTCACGACACGCGCCAACTGATCGCTAATCCTTTCGCGAAGCTCCTCGTCAGAAGCGACGCTCGCAAGCCGAAGTTCGAGTGCACCGAAGCCGAAAGAGCCACTCAGCAAGCGAATGGCTGCCTCGTTTTGTGCGTACCACTCGGCCCGAAAAGCATGGGACGCAAAACGTGGTGATCGGGTGCGACGACCCGACTGCCGTCCTCACTCTTGATCGGAACCCACGGCCGCGTGAGTATGTCAGCTAGCCATAGGGCGGGCTTTATTTGAATTTCGAGATTTTGTCCGTCCCGGCGCGCCACCACTGCACGCGTTGTCTCCCACTCGGGGTCGTTAGGCGCCATATAGACAAGAATCAAACCAAGAAGCGACGCGGCCAATTCGGGACTTTCGGCGGATCGGGGGAGTACCTGAGGCAAGAGCGCTATTTGGCTAAATGTCGTCTGCGCGAGCGCGAGATCCTCCATGTGGACCCCCTCATCGACAAGCAAGGGGCTGACTCTCTCTGATTTCAGATCTGCGCCCCCAATCGATTGGCTGATCAGCGGCTCGGCGTAGGCTATCCCCCATTTAATCAGTGCACTGACGACGTTCGGAACCCTCACACCGTCACCGCGATAGTCTCCTGCCAGTATGAGGTTCGGCGGATAAATCTCACAGAATGACCTCGCCTCGCATTTCCACGCTTCCACAGGCGCCATTACCCGTTGGGTCGAGGGAACACGGATTGATCTACTGTCAGACGTAGCAAGAGGTATATCCCGTGCGATCTGCGCTCCTGCTTCTGCCCGCGTGCGCCAAATGAAATCAAGTAGCAAAACTGACCCGGCGAGCAACGACTGTGCTTCGTTCGAAATTGGTCGGCCTTCCGGTAACCTGCCTTGTAGATGCGCAACGCATTTTCGAACGACGTCTTCGTCGGTAAGCTCTCCGCCGACGACTTCATGGAGAGCTTTGGCTCCATACACGAATTGCGGGAGAGCAAGCAGTTCGTTCAGCTCAGCGTCTAACAATTCGCCTCGGACGGCTGCGCCAAGTGCCTCAGCAATGTCTTTAAGCTCCTCAGGAATTCCCTTGCCTATATGGAGTTCTGACCCTGAACAGAGTTCTCCCCGTTGGTCAGGCAGGAGGCGGTCAAGAAGGCTTTTGGTGATGATGCCCCGGCGTGTCCAGCATTCTCCAACACAGTCAATGAATCTAGCCAGCCACTCACGGTGCTCGCATCGTACGCGAAGGGCATCTATTTGTGTGACCTCATCTCTCGCCGCCCGAGCTAGATCCTCAAGCGTTACCAAGGCAACGTGTATGCCCAGGTCCGCCCAACCTGACGCAATTCTCGACCAATCCTCCGCGAGGTTCTCGTTTGGTGGGTAGAGATCTTCTGCGTCCGCAACGAGGTCCCAAATACGATCGATGGTCACATCATCGGTCTCGGATCTCGTCGATAGGCGCGGCCGAATGAAATCGGCGTACCAGCCATGTTCGCCATCGTCTATCGCTGGACCAAGACCCTGTGTGGTTTCAACGAGCTTCATCCTGGCAAGGATCTCACCCAACGCCCGAAGCTCCGTATTGATCCAGTCGCGCTCCGTGCCCTGGTCGGAAAATGCGCGTTGAGCCGGCTGTAGTCGGGCAAGATGGTGCCTCAACTCCCAGGACTCAGCGTAAGCGAGTTCTACCAAAGGCACGACAGACCTAAATGCATCGTGCAGAAGCAACTTCGAGTTTTCCTCCTCGAGGAGAACCTTCCGGCGCTCCTGGTCGAGATCGAAATCCCCATCGAGGATCGCATTCATTGGAAGGAAACCGGAAGTGCGGATCGGATATCGACAGAAGACGCGAGGGAAGTTGGGCGGCGGAACGAGAAAGCGCCAACCTGTAGTCGTCGCTCTAAGACTGCAACTGCTCCGCCAGCGGTTTCTGAGTGAGTGACGCGGACAGCGCGGTACTCAACACCGGCCTCGCAAATGCGAACGTCTCGCTCTTGCACGAGCGCATCGCCGAGCACCCGGGAAACGAGAGCCCAGGCTGCCAAGTTTCGACGGTTCCTTTATCGAATTCGAGCCGTACATCTCCGAGCAAGGGACGAGTTACGAAAAGGTACGGTAGTGTTTGGCGGAATGTTTCGAGGCCTTCCCGCAAATAGGCGACATCGTCGTGGGCATAAGTAAACCTAGCGGATGGCGCTCCCTCGACGGTAAGGACCCGCATTGCGCGCTCGATCGCCTCGTTACAATGTTGGATGTTCTGAAGGATGGAATCCTCGCCACCCCCTCGATCCAGGAGCAAATCGACTCGTTCGATTTGGTCACCCGTGTCAACCAGGCCAACCAGCTGAACGCGCGGTGCAAGGACGTGTGTGACGAGGAAGCCCGTCCCGAAGCGTCCGGTTGTCTTAGGATCTTCGAATTCTTTGCTCGATCCGCCCGACAGTAGCGCGGCGAGTTCGTGAGTTTTGAAAAATGCACCGTCGTGCTCGAAGACGAAGCTATCGCTTTTATCGGTTAGGGTGATATCCACACTATTGCGATCCTCCCGGGGGCCTGAATCGATGGCATTCTGAAGTAGTTCGAAAGGCCACCTAACCGCGGCGTCGTGAGGACTGCCCCGTGCCTCTCTGATTTTGGTCCAAATGTGACGCGCCTCGTTCTTTACGGCCTGGGCCTCGCGCGCCTCGGCGTAGAGCTTAAGAAAGTGCTCGCTCATGAAATGCGATAGCCTCGTCTCTTGTAATCAGAGATGAAATCCTTGTTTGGTCGCACAGACTCACTGCCGCTCCGCGAAGCTCTACTAAGGGCAGCGACCAAGAACAACGTCGCTTATTTAAAGGCCACCACACGCGGAGGCTCGCATTGACCGAGATCAACGGTAGACCGCTTTTCACGTTTTCACGCTTTTCGACGCTATGGGCACAGCACAACATGATGGCCCAGAAAAGGGTGGACCGTTGTCGCTTGTCTCGGTGCCGCGAACGGCCGGAATCGGCGCGACTTCGCCACTCACTATGGCTTCGGCGGGGGTCGGCTCACCACCATTGCTGCTGTTCGACTGGCGGGGCAAACGCCGCCCTCGGCCTGCGGTTGACCCAGAGGAAGGGGTCCGGTTTCTACCTAGAGTCGCAAATCGAGTTGACGTTGCTATCATCCTCTCTCCGTGCTTCTCGGCCGGCTCTGATCTCCTGCCGGTACGGGCGAACGTCTCCGGAGCAGCGCGTCGCCTGTCGGGCCCACGAATCACAAAACCGCTGCCGTTCGCAGAAACCCGCGCGACGCTGCTCGGCAGGAGCCCGATCAAGGAACCGAGGCGCATGCAGTTTGAGATCCCCGAGGATGCTCACGTCCATATCTTCATCGGCAAGCCGACTTTGCGGGACTTTAGCTTGGCGAGTTGTTCCGCGGGAACAGCTTGCGCCGGGCTCGATCGAGTAGCCGCGGGAGCGCTACTTGCCGTCCCCGGCGACGCCGCAGTCCGGCCAGCCCCTCGCTTCGGTCGTCTCCTATTGAAGGGCAGCCTCGGCGTAATCCTCCTGGCCGCGAGCTTTGTGGTCGGCCAACACTTCACCAGCCCCTCCAGCGCGCCAGAGCTGGCCCGGACGGCAGCCGCTCTGCCGCGGCCGGCGCCGCTCGCCGAGCAACACGCCTTCCCCGATTCTCCCCAGTCGCGCGAACCTCTGGCGCAGACCGCCGGTGAGGTCACTACCAATTTTCAGAAGCAGCTTCAGCAGCCGCCTACGGTGATCCCACCGCCCGGCCAGACCGGCGCGCCGGGAACGCCTGGAAAGAACCCCTTCGGCCTGGAGAACTGATCGTTGGCGATCGCGCGACAGATTGTCGGGCCGCAGGAGCAATATGAGCGCAGCGGCGCGCAGAGCCTGCGCGACATCCGGCCCCTCACCGCCCGGCTGTCGGAAGGGCTGCGCAGCTCCGCCTCCGGTCTCGTGCTTGGTATCGCCGCGGGCGCCACCTTCCTCGAGCCAGCTATCTTCGATCTGGCGGTGCCGGCCTCGGCGCTCTATGCGCTGTGGGTGCTGACCCGCCGGGTGAAGCTGCCGATGCGCCTTCCGCGCTCGGCGGCCTGCCCCGACTACAGCGACCCAATGCCGGGGAGCCGCAAGCCCAAGCCGGCGAACGGCACACTGTTTATCGGATGGAGCATCACGGGCCACGAGCTGTGGGCAACCTCCGAAGACGCCCGCCAGCACATCGCCATCCCCGGCACGACCGGCTCAGGGAAGACGACCGCGATCCTGAGCCTGCTCGCCAACGCCCTGGCCCAGGGATCAGGGTTCGTGCTGGTGGACGGCAAGGCGGACCGCGAGCTGTTCGGCAAGGTGCTGGCGCTTGCCCGCCGGTTCGGCCGTGAGGACGACGTCCGCGTGTTGAACTTCATGGTCGCGTCCGGCCTCAAGGACAGCCATTCCTTCAACGCCTTCGCGACCGGCAATGCCGATGCGATCCGCGAGCTATTGGCGAGCCAGCTCGGCGAGCAGCAGCAGAACGATCCGAACGGGGTCTTCCGGGAGCGCGCCGTGGCGCTGATCGGCACGATCGCGCCGGTTCTGGTCTGGTTGCGCGACCACAAGGGCATCTCGCTGAATATCGAGGTCATCCGCTTTTCGATCGAGCTCCGATGGATCTGGAAGCTGGCCATGGAGAAGATCGTCCTGCTGCGCGATCCCGAAACGGGCGTTGTGATCGAGCTCGATGTCAGCGGCGACATCCCGGAAGACATCACTTGGCCGCTCCGGTCGTATCTCGGCGAGTTGCCCGGCTACGATCCGTCGGTGCCGCTCGACAAGCAGAAGGGTGACGAGCCCTCAAAGCAGCACGGTTACGCGCAGTTCTATTTCACGGCGACCTTTACGCAGCTTGCTGTCTCGCTCGGGCACATCTTCCGGGTCGACAACGGCGACATCGATATGCGCGACGTCGTGTTGAACCGCCGTATCCTCGTCGTCAATCTACCGGCCCTCGAGAACTCGGACGCGACGCTCGCGGCCCTCGGCAAGCTCGTCGTCGCGTCGTTACGCGGGATGATGGCGCAGCTCCTAGGCGCCTCGCTTGAAGGCGACTACACCGAGGCCGACAAGCCGGGCATGGGCCCCTCGCCGTTCCCGGTCGTGCTCGATGAGCTCGCGTACTATGCGACCAGCGGCCTCGACCGAATGCTCGCGATGGGGCGCGGCCTCAACATCTGCTTCATGCTCGGCTTCCAGGAGGTGTCGGGGATCTGGGCGCGACTCGGCGAGAAGACGGCCTCTCTGCTCGGCAACGCCAATCTCACGATTGCAATGCGCCAGCAGGACTCGGGACGCACGCGGGAATGGATCGAGAAGACCGCCGGGCAGACCTACGTTACGCAGGCGACCGCCTATCACGGCGCCGGAGACGGCGCCTATCGCGAGGCGCGCCACGCCGAGGTGCGCCCCGTCTCGCGGGTCGACTGGAACGACCTGACCGGATTGATCGAAGGCGAGGCGATCGTGCTGTTTGGCGGACGCCGGATATACGCGCGCGTCTTCCACGCTAAGATCGACGACGCCGGGCCAAAGCGGCTCGGCCGCGGCGTCATGCTGCGCGCCCCCGATCCCAACGCGGTGCGCAGCCGGCTCGAACGGCTCGGCGGCATCGCGGCCGCCATCGAGAACGGAAAGCTAGCGCTGGGACCCGACGAGGAGCTCACACCCGCCCTCGCCGCGTTGCTCCGCGGCTTTTGCGAAGCCGCGGGCCAGGGCGGAGATGCATGCGCCTGTGCGCGCCGGGCCCTGGAAGAGATAGATCATCTGCCGGGGGACTTGCTTCCCCCGGGTCCGCCTCAGCCGAGAGATGGCCTACCCGTCACAAGCGTCACGCCGATGCTGTCGGCGGCAAGCTCCGCGGTCGTTCCAGGCTCCGGCGACACCGGTTTGCCGAGGGAGCCGATCGACGTAGATTTGGCTCGCCGCCTCGCGGTGATCGAGCGGTCCGCAGGCGCCTCGAACTCGGTTGCCCGGAGTACCGCGCTTTCGATTCTCGCCGAACGCGATACAGTGCTTGAGGGGCAGATCGAGGTCGAGCCGCCCGCAATGGCCCGTGCGACTTTCCAAGCGCATCTCGCCGTGGTCATGCGTCGGCTCGAGACGGTTCGCGACAGCACCAGCGTCCAAACGGCCGCCTGATGCAGCGCAAATCCCCACTGAACGGCCGAAGACCGCGGCCCCCTGGAAAAGTCACGGGGGACGTGGACCGCCCCCTTGAGAGAAAACAAGAAGCGGCGAGCTGGTCTCCCACACGCAACGCGATCTCTGGTTTTCCGAGTGAATCGGTCTGTCGATTCAAATTCGAGGCCATCGCCATGATCCGCAGCCGAGTATCTGTCGCCACGCTGATCACTCTGGCGACGATTGGGACCGCCTCAGCCCAACCGATCGACCTCCTAGCACGGTCAGTCGTCCCGTCACCGCCGAACAACACCGCGCCGGCGCAGCCTACCAGACCTACGCGCTTCTGCCTGGTCACTGGCAGCTCCAAGGCTCGCAATATCTCTGGGTGCCGCCAGAGATGATCCCGCGCCCAGTCACGCACTGGCGGTTTGTTGAAGGGCTCTACGTTTGGCGCGGTAGTGAATGGATATGGGTCCCTGCGCATTACGAGTGAACGATGCAGCCAGTTGAGACGAACACCCACACTCTCCCATCAGCCTCCCCGCACAACTGAGGACCGTCTGGGCAATGACTGCGAAAGGCACTGCACCGGATTCGCAGCCGAAATGGCTTCGGCCGATCGATCCGCTTGTGACCGCGAGCCTGCCGATCCGGATCGATCCGCGTCTCCGGGTCGATTACGACGCCGCCTACCGGCTACGGTGCGACGCCGAGCCTCTGCTGACCATGGTCACTGTATTCGTGACGAGCAGCTACGATAATGCCCTGGCGGCCGAGATCACCGACGACGTGGAGCACGGGCTGCATGTGCTCGTGCGCGCCGCGACGGGCGACGAAGCCACCTATCTGCTGTTCTCAGCCGGCGAGGAGGACGGAGGCCGCCCGGAGACCGCCGGGCGCGACATCACCTGGCAGCAGGTTCAAGATTCCGAAGGTTTGACGGAGCCCGCAGTCGTCCTGTGGTCGGGCGAGGTGCTGCTGAAGACGGGCAGAGGCGTGGCAGGGCCTTTCTATACACATCAGCTGGCGGCCGCGGCGTGGGCATTCTCGACTGCGCTCGGCATGCAACGCGAGGAGGTCTTCAGTGCGCAGCTCGTGCGGTGGCTGTGCGCTAAGAGCAGAGCGGCCTTGCTGATCGAGAACGGGGACAGCGAGCTCCGGCAGCTCAGTCGCTTCTGGATGGCGCCGATCCGCACCACCGCCGTCTCCCCGATCACCCTTCCCACTCAGAAGCATCACGCCCTCGGAGCGCTGTCCTGATCGACTCGACACCGCGCGGGAGGCAGCAAAGAGTCGACTGGATCATAGCAATCGACCGACTGTAAGACTGCCCCGCGTACCAGCTCAACGCTCACCGCCTCGCAAGGATAATCGCTAGCGTCGCTCCGATAGCCCTGGCCATGCTTTGTGGCACCCGCCCCGCCTTGATGCCGCAGGATCGATTTCGCCATTTAGGTCGGGTTGTCGTATGTGAGGCCGTCGGCCGGGAAGCGGCTCGGGAAGCGATCCGACAACCGCGCTGCCACCCCTGTCGTCGATGGGAGCGATCTGCATACTTACCAGTCGTGGCATCACCCCTTATTCATACGTTCCCGAACTCCTCGACCTGCTCGGTGCCGCGGGCTTCGGGACCATGATTACGGGTA
>Ga0306925_10005945_pt1 | contig 11280 bp, 7 predicted proteins | sample flu12Cox44000176_FD_203755 | JGI IMG/M metagenome (GOLD analysis project Ga0306925, IMG submission 203755) | Lab enrichment of tropical soil microbial communities from Luquillo Experimental Forest, Puerto Rico - flux8day.12C.oxic.44.000.176 (v2)... | ecosystem: Environmental > Terrestrial > Soil...
CGCTCTGGGAAAAGCACCGACTGCTCTCGACACTCGCCTTCGACGAATCGCTTCATGGCGCGCTCCCCACAAGCCATTGCGATCATCTCATTCCAGCATTGCACTGCGTTTTCACACACCCTCGACCGGATCAAGTCATACAAGCCGGGCTCGTCAGCAGGGGTGTATCGGCGGGCCGACACGCGGATTTTCAGTCCAAGTTCCAAAACGCGTTAAGTACCTGACGCCACTGCGAAACCTTCCCCGGAAGTGTCCAATATTTTCCCGAGATACGGCCACTTAACCCCCTGAATCGTCGAGAAACGACCAGATAGTATTGGACGCCACCGCCGCCTCTACAGGCGCGGATCGACCGGTTCACTTTCCATTGCTAGCACGCCGAAGACGCACTCGTGCACTCGGCGCAGCGGCTCACGTCTGACGAATCGTTCGAGCCCTTCGATGCCGAGGGCGAACTCCCTTATTGCGAGACTGCGCTTCCCAGCGAGGTTCCGCTCCCTGAGACGGCTGAGATACTCGGGTCGCGTGTATTCCGGACCGTAGATGATCCTCAGGTACTCCGGACCACGCGACTTGATGGCCGGCTGGATCAGACCGCGCTTGCCCACGTGCGCGAATACCAAAGGCTTCACCACCATGCCCTCGCCGCCATCCCCGGTCAGCTGCTCCCACCAGTGGATTACGACCCGAGTCTCAGCGTCGTCTGCTAACCGCGCCGTTTGGAAAGGTGTTGCCTTGAGCAACCCCGGGGCAGCGTCGCATAGACGATGGAGCGTCGACATGTGCCAGACGTGATCCTTGTCGACGTGAACGGTTCCCTCACTCGCGAGCAGGTGAAATGGCGCGACACGGATGTCTTCAATGCCGTTTACCGGCCAGCAGTACCGACGATAGGCTTCAACGTACTGCTGCGCAGCCCCCATGCGTTCCCTGAGGGAGTTCCCGAGTTCCTCGACGTCGAGACCTCGTGCGGCAACCTTAGCGACGAGCGCCTGAGCGGCGCTGAGGGCCGTCGTCGCGGCGGCGCCTGTGGGCGCGTACTGGGTCCGCAGCAGATCCTCCGCCTTCACTGACCATGGCATCACTTCGCAGTCGAGGCAGAACCAGTCCGAGTTGAATTCGGACCAGAAGCCCGCCTTTTCTAATGCTGCGCCAAGCTGGTCAAGCACCGCAGCCTGCAGGCTGCCGTCCGCGAAGAACTGCCGTCCAGTGCGGGTGTAGACGATGCCCCGCGTGCCGTCGTCGACGCCGAACCGCGACCGGGCCGCGCCTGGATCACGTGCGATGACGACAACAGCTCGCGAGCCCATGTGCTTCTCTTCGCACACGACCGTTTCCACGCCGACACGGCGGAAGTACTCGAGTGCCTCTTCGGGACGCTCGAGGAAGCCGTCCGCCTTGCTGGTCTCGCTGGGCGACATAGTTGGCGGCAAGTAGATCAGCCACTTCGGGTTTGCCGCGAAGCGGCTCATCACCTCGAGTGCCGCGACTGCGTTTTCCTCGCGGACAGTGATGCTGCGGTTCAGGCGCGTCTCGATGATCCGCTTGCCGACGACATCCTCGAGGTCCAGCAGATCGTCCTGTTCCTGTTGCGCCGTGAGGCCGTCGCTCTTCACTGCGCGAAGCGGTCGGACCGGCTCGTAATACGTACGCCTAGCCGAAACCGCGACGAGTTCTCGCTCCGGATACCTCAGCGCCGTGAGCCTGCCACCGAAAACGCAGCCCGTATCGATGCAGATCGTGTTGTTGAGCCACTCAGACTCGGGCACAGGCGTATGACCGTAGACGACCATTGCTTTGCCCCGGTACTCGGATGCCCAGTTGTAGCGCACTGGTAGCCCGTACTCGTCGGTCTCCCCGGTTGTCTCGCCGTACATGGCGAACTGCCGCACCATGCCCGACCCACGCCCGTGCATCTCCTCTCGGAGCCCAGCGTGAGCCACGACGAGGTGGCCGTCGTCGAATACGTAATGGCTTACGAGTCCATCGAGGAACTCGGCACTGAACCGCCGAAAATCTTGCGAGTGGCTGCGCATCTGGTCCATGGACTCGGCGAGCCCGTGAGTAAGTTTCACGTCGCGCCCGCGGAGTGCACGTGACAGCTTCACGTCATGGTTTCCGGCGACACAGAAGCCCCGCCCGCTCGCAACGACGTCCGAAACCAAGCGCACGACACCCGGAGAGTCCGGGCCACGATCGACGAGATCGCCAACAAAGACTAGCTTCCGACCTTGCGGATGCGAGACCACGTGGCGGCCCTCCTGCATCTCGCAGCGGTACCCGAGGGTGCTGATCAGATCGAGCGCCTCGTCTAGGCAACCATGGATGTCCCCGATGATGTCGAACGGGCCATGCTCGGACTTCTTGTTGTTCCACAGCGGCTCACGACGAATCGTGAGGCTGGACATTTCCTCGGGCGAGCGGAATACATGTACGTGACGGAAGCCCTCGCGCTCTAGCCCACGAAGCGACCGCCGCAGTTGCGACAGCTGAGTTCGAATCACGTGCTCGCCAAAGTTACGGTCGGGTCGCGATTCGTTCCGCTGACGGCAAAGTCCCTCCGGCATGTCCAGCACCAGCGCGACCGGCAGGCAGTGGTACTCGCGAGCGAGCGCCACCAGGGGCTTCCGCGCCTCTGGCTGCACGCTGGTCGCATCGATCACCGTCAGATGACCGGCCCGTAGACGCCGCGCCGCGATAAACTGAAGAACCTCGAATGCGTCTTTGGTCGCCGACTGATCGTTCTCGTCGTCGGACACCATCCCGCGACACGTATCCGACGAGATGATCTCGGTCGCCTTGAAGTGATGGCGTGCGAACGTCGACTTCCCGGATCCCGAAGGTCCGATGAGCACGACGAGCGCGAGCTCAGGAATCTTGATCTCCATGGCTCAGGCGACCTCAAAGACAGCCATCTGTGTTGGCGGACCGACTGACTCATCGACGGGACCGATCGCGTCGAAGCGAACGGAGTACCCGAATCGCGATGCAATGCCCTGGGCCCATCGCGAGAACTCCTCCCGAGTCCACTCGAACCGGTGATCCGGATGCCGGAACTGGCCGGCGGGAAGTGCCGTGAACCTGACATTGAACTCGGCATTGGGCGTAGTCACTACCACCGCTTTGGGCCGAGCACGCTCGAATACGACGCGCTCCATCGCGCTAAGGCGCGCCCCGTCGAGATGCTCGATGACCTCAATGAGCGTCGCCACGTCCAGCCCTTCGAGCCGGCGATCCCGGTACATGAGCGATCCGTGAACGAGCTCGACCCGACTCCGAACGGAGGGCCCGAGCTGCTCAAGGCGAAGACGGTCCGCAGCACGCTCGAGTGATCGGAGCGACACATCCATGCCAACGATTCTGGCGAGCTGCTTCACCTGCATGAGCTCACGAATCAGGCGCCCCTCGCCGCATCCGAGGTCGGCGACGCTCTGAGCGTCTAGGCGCGCAACTTCGTCGACGACCTTAGCCAGCCGCTGCACGTTGAGACTGATCCCCTTCTCGAGGGTCTCTTCGCGGCCCGCCAACGGAGTCGGCGCGTCCTCGGCAGCGTCTGCTGGCTCCCCAGCGGCGGCGGTAAGACGCTCGATGGCCTCCCTCGCTAGGCTCTTCCAATGCTTCAGATACCGATGCGCGATCTCCTCGCGCTCGGGATGCGTAGGCAGCCAGTCGCCACCCCGACGGAGTAGCTTCTCGACCTCGTCATCGCCGACCCAGTAGTGCTTCTCATCATCCAGCACCGGGATGAGCACGTTGATGTGCGCGAGAAGATCCTTAAGCCTCGTCGTTCCGCGCAGCCGGACCGCGTAATAGCGGCTCGGCCCCCATTCCGGAAAGCGCTCGTCGAGCGGGACAGGTCCAACCGAGACCTCGTAGCCCAGCGGCTCGAACAGCCGGCGGATCAGCGACTCTCCACCGCGGCTCGGGAGCACGGGGATGCTGACCTCGAGCGGGATCGCCGATTCTGCGAGTTCAGGACGGTCCTTCGAGCGGCCAGTGAGGGCAGTTCCGAATACCTCGGAGATCGCGACCGACAGGAAGGACGACGCGACATACGGGCGATCGTTGACGTACTGGGTGAACACGCCGCCGTCGCCAGCCGGCCCGGCCTTGCGGCGAACCATTCCGATCGGGTCGACCTCGAGCAACAGGCAGACCGTGCACCGCTCCGAAGTCGCCTCCGGGTAGAGGACAGTGGCTGAGCCGAACGACAATTCGAAGCGGTGAACCCGACCTGGGTTCTTAAACAGCAGATACCCTAGGTCCGTCGCAGGGTTCGCCGTCGATGTGATAGTAAGCAGCATCCGGACATGATCTCATAACGTCTAAAGATTGCAGGACTGTCCGGTGCTCTCGGCCAGTCCCGCGAAACCGGAATCTGCAGCTGTTCTGGGTACCCATAGCGGTTCAGTGAACGTCTAGATATGGACGCGAGCGGCGATATTGGACAGTGAGGGCAGCGACGCCCGAACTAACTTCTTGATCTCATGGTGGCCAGGGGCGGAATCGAACCACCGACACGCGGATTTCAGTCCAGACTCGAAAACGAAACAAGTGGTTGATCAATTAGAGATTTATTTGTTAGAGCTGTGAAATATCTTGACGAGTTGCGTGCAGATACGTACCTGATTTGCATAGATCCACTCACATGATATTTCACACCCTTCGAGAGTCGCGCGAGCGCACTGGACATCACATCACCCGCTTGCTGCCAGCGCCAGGCCGCTGCTGTGTAAGGCAGCTCTCGACCCTGCGGAGACCGATGAACTGCTCCAAAGGAGACGGTCGAAACGCCAGGACCGGACCAGCACAACTCTGTTGGTTCCCGCGCCTTCGCTAACGGCCTCGCGGCCTCGCCGCAATCGATCACTTGCAGGAGGTCGGCAAACGCCCCTAGGCCACGCCGTAATCCATGTTGCGTAGGTCGGTCAGCAGGTCCGGCCCGATGGGGTTCCAGCCCAGCTGTTGGCGGGTCAGCGCGCTGGTGGCCGCAAGATCGATCGTGACAAGGTGCGCCATCCAGCCGAAGTACTCCGGCGCCTCTTCCGGTGTGATCGACTCGACCGGCGTTTTCAACCCCGCACCGATCACCTCGGCGATGTCGCGCAGGGCAACGCCTTCCTCACCTACGGCGTGGTAGCGCGCCCCGGCCTGCCCCTTCTCGAGCGCCAGCCGGTATAGCCTAACAGCGTCGGAGACGTGGACGGCGGGCAGGCGGTTCTTGCCCTCCCCGACATACGCCACCCGACCCTTTTGCCGCGCCAGCTGGATGTGCTGTGCGATCCGGCCCTGGCGGCGTGTGTCGTGCACCTGCGGTAGCCGCATCACCATGACGCGCCCGCCCTTGGCGATGAGCGCGTCGGCCGCCTCCTCGGAGGCCGCCCGAGGGAACTCGGCCGAGGTGACGTGATCGTCGGTCTCTGCCGCCGGGCGGCCGGTCCTGGACCGGGCGAGACCCGTGCCCGAGGTGATAACGAGGGGCCGGTCCGAGCCGGCCAGCACCTCGCCGAGCATCTGAATGACCTTGCGGTCCTCCTCGCTGTGCTGCTTCACGTTGGAGAAGTCATGGTTGAAGGCCGCGTGAACGAGGCCGTCGGCCACCTCTGCGGCCGTGCGTAGGCGTTCCAGGTCGTTCACGTCACCGCGAAAGACCTCCGCCCCCGCACGGATGAGCGCCTCGGCGCCCGCGCTCGAGCGGCTGAGCCCGATCACCTGATGTCCTGCTTTGATGAGTTCCGGCACGAGAAAAGAGCCGATAAAGCCAGTTGCTCCTGTCATGAATACGCGCATGATTGGTCTCTACCATACGCCAACGGCGAGCGCCACGACCGCAACGGAACTGTACCCGTCGTGTCACGCGAAATTCTGTCTGCTTTCGGCCCGGGAATGCTAGCCGTCGAATGGGCAATTTCGCACGAGCACGCCCGGGTCCGTGCAGTCGTGCCGAACCTATAGGACCGTACGCCCAGCGATTCCCGCCCGAGTGAGGATCTAAGCGGGGTGATACCCTGACTCAACAGTTCGAAAGGGATAGACTTGTGCACTACAGCCTTCGCAAGTTTCTGGCTATCGCTGTAGTAGTAGCGCTGACGTTCGTCAAGATCTTTCCCTTCAGCAGCCAACTCTTCGGCGCGCTCGGCGCTTTGGCTTTTGGCGCCGCCGCGCGGGACGGACGCGTCCGACGCTGGTTCCGCCCCTTTCAGGGCTGGCCGCGTACGGTCGCCTGGGGAATAGCTGGCGGACTTGCCGTGTTTGCCACCGACGCTCTGCTCTTCAGCATCTACCCGGTGCTTGGTCTTATTCCGGTCAAACTTGACCGATTCGCCGCCGTCCACGGTAACCTGCAAGAGCTGCTCAAGTGGCTGGTCCTTATCTGGCTTGTTGTCGGCGTGACAGAAGAACTGATCAGCCGTGCCTTTCTGATCGACCAATGGCAAGATGTTTTGCCCGCCGCTAAGGCGTCCACGGGGTTGGCAGTCACATTGTCCGCGCTGACCTTCAGCGCCGTGCATTATTACCAAGGACTGACCGGCCTAATCTCAAATTTCGTCGCGGGTCTGTTGCTCGGTGCTCTGTATGTCCTTCGCAGCCGCACCCTGCCAAGCAACGTGATCGCGCACGCACTGGCCGACTCGCTCGGCCTGCTGGCAATCTATCTCAACTTGGTGGCCTGAGCCTTTGACCGTCGCGAACGCGCTCGACAGCGCTTGGGGAATGGGAGGATCAGACTCTTGTTTCGACAACTCAGCGCCCCGACTGACGGTCTGCTTTTGGGCAGCAATGTGAAGCCGTACGAGTGACAAGTTTTTGCCGACTGCGGAAGTGTCACGAACGGGCGCTATCGGACCCGTATCAGACATTGACGAGTGTCCGGTTTGTCGACCTCTCAAATGGATTGATTGGCACCCGCCGATCAAGCGGGGTGAGTTGCGACTGTAATTCCCGCTGCCTTCACGTTTCTTACCGTCGCCCGCCTACGCGCTGTTCAGGCTCTGGTAGAGCTGGCATTGTTGTTGCGCTGCGCCTTGTTCGCAACTCGAGTCCAGCGCGAGCGCAGCCCATGTATCGCACTGATTGCGGGCGGGACAGTGGCCTTGGCTGCTATCGAGAGGTCGTGCCGATTTTGTGTTACCCGGGTGGCCCCGCCGCGCAGATCAAGCCTCGGCAAGAACGCCCTCTAGCGTAGGTCCAGTCAGAAGCCACCGACAGACAGCCCCATGTAAGCTTCCCTAACATCAGGGGGCTGCCCGCCCCTCCCTGACACCCGTGTTGCAGGACGCAGAGACATTTCGTCTGCTCGTATCTGGCGTTCGCGACTACGCGATCTTTCTGCTTGACGCTGACGGTCACATCGCAAGCTGGAATGCTGGGGCCGCCGCGCTCTTTGGCTATGGCGCCGAAGAAGTCGCTGGTGAGCATTTCTCGCGGTTCTACCCCGAGGAGATGCAGCGGCGCCGCTGGCCGCAGCACGAGCTGCGAAGTGCCGCAGCAGAAGGTCGGTTCGAAGACGAAGGCTGGCGCGTCCGCAAAAATGGCACGTCTTTCTGGGCAAACAGCGTTATCACGCCATTTCGCGATTCGGGTGGCGAGCTGCGCGGGTTCGCAAAGGTGACGCGCGACCTCACGGAGAGGCGACAGCATGAACTAGCGCTGCAGCACAGTGAGGAGCGCTTCCGCTCGCTTGTCGAAGGAGTCGGCGACTACGCGATCTTCACTCTCGACCCTGATGGCAATGTGACGAGTTGGAACGCTGGCGCTCGTAAGATCAAGGGCTATGAGCCCGATGAAATAATCGGCTCGCATTTCTCTCGCTTCTATACGCCAGAAGCCATCCAGTCCGGGTGGCCGCAGCACGAGCTCGAGGTGGCCAATGAGCAGGGGCACTTCGAGGACGAGGGCTGGCGGGTGCGCAAGGACGGCTCGCACTTTTGGGCCAATGTCGTCATCACAACCCTGAGGAACGCATCGGGCACCGTTGTCGGCTATTCGAAGATCACCCGTGACCGTACCGAGCGTCACAAGCGCGAGGAATCGCTGATTCAGCGGGAGGAGCGCCTGCGCAGGCACGGCGAAGCCCTGGAGCGTACCGTGCAGCGGATGCGGGATTTCCTGGCAACGGCTTCACATGAGCTCCGAAATTCGCTCGTGCCGATACATCTTGCGGCGTCCCTGATGGCGAAAAGAGACCTGGATCCGCCCCTCGAGCACCTGCGTCAAACGATCGACCGACAAAGTTCGCTCCTCACTCGCATCGTCGAAGATCTGTTGGATCTAAATCGCGTCGAGCGTGGCATTCTTTCGATCGCGCGTGATCCGGTACTGCTCGCAGATGTGTTGAGCGGCGCCATCGAGGCAAGCCGCCCACTCATTGAGGCGCGAGCTCATGCATTGCAGACGCAGTGGCCAAAGAAGCCGGTCAAATTGCTCGGCGATGCCCAGCGACTCACTCAGGTATTTATCAACTTACTGAACAATGCCGCGCGTTACACGGCTATCGGTGGACACATCAGCCTCCTCGTCGAGACCAACGGCGCCGACGTAACGGTGTTTGTCGCGGACACAGGTAAGGGGATTGCGCCCGAGCTGCTGGAGCGCATTTTCGATCCTTTCACCCAGCTCGCGCCGCGCGACACCGACTCGCAGGGCGGGCTCGGTCTGGGGCTCGCTCTCGTTCGGCGCATCGTCGAGTTGCATGGCGGGACCGTGGAGGCGCGGAGCGCGGGTGTCGGCCATGGCAGCGAGTTCGTCGTGACGTTGCCTGTGAGGAAACCCGCGGCGCGCCCGGTGCACGAAATCCGCAAGAAGGGGCCGGATCTGGGGCGGACGCTTCGCGTTCTCTGCGTGGACGACAATCGGGACGTGGCGAACAGTATCACGGCGATGCTCGAAACGATGGGGCACAAGGCCCAGGTGGCATATGACGGAGCCGCAGCTCTAATGGCGGCGGTCACACTCCGTCCCGAGGTCGTGTTACTCGACATCGACATGCCCGGCATGAATAGCTATGAGGTAGCGCGCATGCTGCTCAAGCGACAAGACGACCCACCGCCAAAGATTGTCGCTCTAACTGGTTGGGGACGGGGAAGCGATAAACAGCGCGCCCAAGACGCTGGGTTTCATCGATATGTCGTAAAGCCGGTGACACGCGAAGCTCTGGAGAGTCTCCTGGCAGGCTTCACACCGAACGGGAAGGATGGGGTAAGTTGCCCGTCTCCCACGTAGTTTCCCGAGGTCACGCGGCCTGCCAAGCATTTTTGGCCGATGCCCGACGCCCAGCGTTTCGTTGCAAGTCATTTTGACGGTCTGAAGCGCCACTGCGTATAGAGGAAGAGCAGTATGATCAACGGATACATGAGAAAGCTCGCTTCGGTGCCGAGCACGCCTCCGGTCACCCAGGCGGGTCCTTGGAACGATGCGTTCAGGAGGTGATTAACAGGTTCAACATTGCCGTTCTTAGTTCCAATGACGAATAGCTGCATGTAATCGAAGGAGGCGTGATAACCCACCGCCAGCCACAGCGTCCCGGTGCGCAGCACGCTGTAGCAGGCCCACAGGCCAAGGGTGACCAGCGTAATCACGTCCCACACATTTTCGCCCTGCTTGAAAAAGTAGTGATCCGCCGCGAACCAAGCTGAAATGAGCACCGCTGCGGGCCAAAAGCCCAGGCTCTTCCAGAGTGTCTGCAGGAAATAGCCTCGAAACAACAGCTCCTCTGCGACGCCAACGAGAATGCACGCGCCTAGCCATGCCAGGGCGGCCCAAAGGATCTCCGAACCGTGCAAGGACAATCCCTGAATCCTCATCCCGCCGAGTGCGATCATGCCCAATGCCACTACTCCGGCATTGACCATACCGAGGGCAAAGCCCTCCCAATAACGCGCTCCGAATGCCTCGCGCACCGGCAGACCGTATGAGTCGACCCTTTGGCCCTCGTATCGCGCGAAGATCCAGGTGAGCAGCAGCGCGGTTGTAAGGGTGATGGTCTCGGAAAATGCAACAGCTCCCGGGGAGAGCCCGCCCAGGTGCAGTGCGTTCGCTAGGCGCTCGAGCACCGGCCCGAGAACAAAGTCCGCGGAGAGCAACCAAAAGGCCAGGGTGGCGTATAACAGGGCGCAGACAATCGGGCGCAGCCTGCGGTCGGCCCCGAGAAGAAGGTTGGGGACAAGGCTTGCCTTGGATGAAGTGACAACCAATTGGGTACTCTCCTTATTTAAGCTGTTCATGGTACACGCGACTGCAACACGACACCCGTGCGCGGGCCAAACGGACGCCGAGGCCAAGGCGGGCTGATATCGGTGGTCGGCGTCGAGCAAGCGTGTGACAAGGTCGAACTGTTCCTAGGGTTGATCGGTGTCAAATGACTCATGTCGGCTTACGTCTCGCCGCCGCCGACCGCCTGCGCGGACCCAGCCCCTGTGATCCCTGCCGCTTCGCCGAGCGCTGCAAACGCGCCTACACGCCTGTGAAGCCTTCGGCACGTTTATTCACGGTCCGAGCGAGGTGAGCTGGCGGATCGCGCCGAGAGGTGCCGACGCGCGAGCGGGATCAAATGCTACTGGGTGACGACTGAGGGACGCTGGAACTGACCGTTTTCGACCCGTCAGGGACGATGACTCTGCTCCATAGCAGCCACTCAAAACCGCTGAACCGGACATTTCCTGCGTGGCGTCGCTGCTTCACCGAGGATTACTGGTGATAGTACGTCCTGAGGCTGGAAACCCCACAGAAACTCCTCGTTTACGGCGTCGAGGACTGAAATCAACGTCAGAGACGCCGAAGACCGCAGCACCGAGGAACTTCTCGCCATCGTTCGTGCAGCACCCTCGCGAAGCGAGGAAGCCGAGGCAGATGTCGAGCTAGACGACGAGCCGCATTGAGGATTTGCGGTCGAGCAATTTCGTGCCTATAGGCGAAATTTTCGTTTTTGCCGTACCTGAATCTCCTGGACCACCCTCTTATCTATTCGACAGGTCGGCGCGGAACCCATGACCGTCAAGTTCACTTATTGCAATTAACGTTGCGATGCAGCATAGGCGGCTATAGGCCGGCGAGCGCTGCGATTACCGATGTGCCTGACTGTTTGGTGCCATCATGCTACGGGTGTAAGTTGGAGCGTCAATTCCAATACGGCCCGAACGAAGGCCGATCAATTGCAACTCGGGAGGTCTCATGTCACGTCTCAAACTCGGTATGAGTCTTTGCCTACCAGTGGTGCTCATAGTGGCGGCGAGCACGGTCAGGGCGGCGACGCTTTCTGTGAATTGTGCTGCAAAAGAGGGG
>Ga0306925_10005946_pt1 | contig 11280 bp, 11 predicted proteins | sample flu12Cox44000176_FD_203755 | JGI IMG/M metagenome (GOLD analysis project Ga0306925, IMG submission 203755) | Lab enrichment of tropical soil microbial communities from Luquillo Experimental Forest, Puerto Rico - flux8day.12C.oxic.44.000.176 (v2)... | ecosystem: Environmental > Terrestrial >...
GCTGCGCGATCCAGTCGCCTCGCTTGAAACTGATCGGCTGGTCCCGGTCCGTGTTCAGCAGAGTCACCTTGATCTCGCCCCGGTAGCCCGCGTCGACCGTCCCTGGCGCGTTCACCAGCGTAACCCCGTACTTCGCGGCCAGGCCAGAACGGGGATGCACGAACGCCGCATAACCGGCGGGCAGCGCGATGGCCAGGCCCGTTCGGACCAGCACCCGCTCGCCCGGGGCCAACTCAACGTCCTCGGCCGCCGCCAGGTCCGCGCCCGCATCCCCAGGATGGGCATACGACGGCATCGGGACCCCGGGATCAAGGCGCTTGATCAGCACGTCGGGTTCGGACTGCTGCAACGAAGACTCCTCGGGTGGGCTCGGGGGGAGAAATGGGGTGGGCTCGGGGGACAAATCGAGTGGCCTCGGGGGACAAATGGATTGGGTGTGGGGAGGTAGGGCTGGCACGCACGGCGAGGGCCGTACGACGTCCGGGCACTACGGCACATTTTACGGGTCGTCTGGACCGAGATCTTCGGGCTCGGCCCGCCGCAACTCGGGCAGCGCGCGCGTGATCACGGCCACGATCGGCACCGCGACCACGGCCCCGACGATGCCGGCCAGCACGCCACCGACCGCAAGCGACAGGATAACCGCCAGCGGGTGCAGCCGGATCATCTTCCCGACGACCTGGGGCTGGAGCAGGTGGGCTTCCAGCTGGTCCTCGACGATCAGGATCCCGAGCAGGATTACCGCGTCGACCCAGCCCTTGGTAGCCAGGGTCACCAGGATGGCCAGCGCGCCCGCTACCAGCAGCCCCACCAGCGGGACGAAGGCAGCCACGAACACCAGCACGGCGAGCGGCACGGCCAGCGGGACACCCATGACCCACAAGACGACGCCGATGACCAGCGCGTGGATGGCGGCCACCGCCACCGTGCCGCGCATGTAGTACACCATCACCAGCCACGCGGCGTGCCCGGCCCGGTCCACCCGGCGCGCGGTCCCGGCCCGCATGGCGCCCAGGAGCCAGTTCCAGATCCGGTCTCCGTCCTTGATCAGGAAGAAGACGACGAAGAGCATGAGGACGAGGCCGCCGAAGAATTCGGAAGCGATCTTGCCTCCGGTGACCACGGTGCCCTCGACCAGCGCCTTGTGCCTGCTGAGGTAGCCGGGAATGTCGTTCAAGAACCTCTGGATGTTGCTGTTCTTGACGTGGAAGGGCGGTCCGGCCAGCCACGACTGCACCTGCGCGGTGGTGTGCTTGGTCTCGGCGAGCAGCGTCGGGTAGTCGGCGCTCACCCGATTGGCGACCAGCGTGACCAAGCCGCCGAGCACGACGGCGGCGGTGAGCAGGGTGACCCAGGTTGCGAGCATCGCGGGCAGCCCGGCCCGGCGCAGGCGGGACGTCAGCGGCTGCAGCAGTGCGGTGAGGAGCAGGGCCGCGACGCACGGCACGACCACGATGTACAGGATGCCCAGGAGGCGCGCGATGAGGTAGATGGCGATGGCGATCAGCAGCAGCCGCCAGGACCACGCGGCCGCCGTCTGCAGCCAGCTCGGCACCCGGTTCTGCTCGGGTACGGTCACCTGATGATCCGGCTCGTCGGCCCGCTGGCGGTCTGGCTCGCTCGGGCGGCTGAGCTCGCGCACGGCCGGGCCGCGGGCGATCTGCTCCGGTGCGCCCGTGCCGCGGGCGATCTGCTCCGGTGCGCCCGTGCCGCGGGCGATCTGCTCCGGTACGCCCGTGCCGCGAGCGATCCGCTCCTGCTCCGCGGGCCCGTCGTCCCTCATGAAGGGACGACTACCGCTCTCAGCGTGGATTACTCCGGGGCCGGCCGGACCGGTGTCCGTCCGCCAGGCCGCCGTGAACCATCCCCTGGCTTCGCGGCCGACTCGTCGCACTCCCGCCCGCCACGACTCCATCTGACCAACTACCCTCGACTGCATGCGCGATTACCGCGAACGGCTGCACGTACCGCTCGCCTGGTGGCTGCTCGCCGTGCCAACTGTCCTCATCTTCGGCGCCACTCTCTATGCCGGCCTCGCCGAACCCTGGCCGATCATCATCATGACCGGGCTCGCCGCGGGCTGCGCCGCGCTGCTGATCACCATGGGCCTGGGCACGGTGGAGATCCGCGACGGGGCGCTGTGGGCGGGTAACGCCGCGTTGCCCCTGACGGCCGTCAGCGAGGTCGTCAGACTCGATGAGAAGCAGACCACGCGATTGCGCGGTCCGCGGGCAGACCCGGCGGCCCACCTGTACTCGCGACCCTACCTCAAGGAATCCGTTTATCTATCCGTCAACCCTTCGAGCTCTGTGGCCCCTTACTGGCTGATCGGAACCAGGCACCCGGCGGAACTCGCCGCCGCCGTGGAGCGGTGCCGGCTGCCGGCCGGCCACGAACCAGTGGCATGATTGCGCGGACGAGGGTAGGGGCCGGGGCGACAAGGAGGCAGCGAGATGGCTGATACGGACAAAGAAGACAGAAGTACCAGGTTGATGTACGCGGTGACGGCCATGTCGGCCGCCTTCGGGGCACGTAAGCTACTCATCTTCGCTTGGACCAAGGCCACCGGCAAGAGGCCTCCCACCAATCCCGAGGATCCGCAGGAGACCCTGGCTGAGGCGCTGGGCTGGTCCGTGCTAGTCGGAATCACCGTCGCGGTGGTCAGGGTGCTCGCGATCCGCGCTGTGTCGCGCAGGAGCATCGACAGCGCGAACCGCGAGCCTGCCAACGCCGCGGACGGCTAGGCCGCGCACTCCCGGCAGACAAGCTGGCCATTGCGGTCTTCGGCAAGCTGACTCCGGTGGTGCACAAGGAAGCACCGCGAACACGTGAACTCGTCCGCCTGACGTGGTATCACCCGGAACGAGAGTTCCTCGTTCGACAAGTCAGCCCCCGGCAACTCCAGGGATTCGGCAACATCGTCGGGGTCAAGATCGATGGTGCTCGATGACTTGTCCATCCGGCGCGCCTGAAGCTCCTGAAGGCTGTCCTCCGTCAGGTCGTCGTCCGTCTTGCGCGGGCTGTCGTAATCGGTAGCCATCTGAGTACTCCATCCCCCTTCATCCGTAGTGCAGTTGCTGCGCGGGTGTAACGCTTTCAAGGCCGTAGTTGTGCCCGATTCCGGCGGGGAATTCTGTCACGTTCGCGGTCAGCGCACACGCGCCACGCCGAAACTCCTGTCGCGTTCTAATACGGGCTGCTCATAACCGCGGTTCAGGGCTTCGCGGCGTGTCGCGTTCCGGGTCCAGCCTGGTCAGGAAGGTGTCCAGATGCCGGAACAGATCGGGGCCGGCCGCGACGGTCATGGCGGTGCTCTCCGGTCGGCCGGACAAGCCGCCGACCAGCGCGCCGGCCTCCCGCGCGATCAGGCCGCCGGCGGCGTAATCCCAGTAGTTCAGGCCCCGCTCGAAGAACGCGTCTATCCGGCCCGCGGCGACCGAGCACAGGTCGACGGCGGCAGATCCGCCGCGCCGGATGTCCCGTACGTGCGGCAGCAGGGCCGCCACGACCTCACCCTGCACCTGGCGGCGTCCGGAGTCGTAGCCGAAGCCGGTGCCGACCAGTGCCTGGCCGAGGGCCACGCCGGAGTTGCAGCGCAGCGCGCTAGCCGCCGCAAAGTTACCGTCCCGGTGCAGCCAGGCCCCCTGGCCCGCTACCGCGGTGAACGTCTCGCCGAACCGGGGTACCTCCACGACTCCGGCCAGGATCGTGCCGTCGACCTCGGCGGCGATGGAGACCGCCCAGTCGGGCAATCCGTAGAGGTAGTTGACGGTTCCGTCGAGCGGATCCACCACCCAGCGCACCCGGGCCCGGTCCCCCGCGGCCGCCGAGCCGCGGGAGCCGCCCACGGTTTGGCCGCCTTCCTCGCCGAGCACGGTGTCACCGGGGCGGATGGCGCGGATCCACTCGGTGATCAGCGCCTCGGCCCGGCGGTCCATCTCCGTTACCACGTCGGTCGGGCTCGACTTGGTGTCGACGACCTCGGGACGCTCGTCGCCGCGCCACGAGGCCAGCAGCCGACCCGCCTCGCCCGCCGCGTCCATCGCGATCTGCAGCAGCGCCTCAGGATCGGTCACCGCGTCCCGCCGCAGCAGTCGGCCGGGCACGTCTGGCTCGGCACTCCCATGCGCCCCAGCGCGGCCTGCGCAGACCCACCCCCTGATTCCGGATTATCCGAAACCGTACTATCCGACTTCGGGGGGTCATCCGGCAGCGCCAGGCGTTCTTGGACCAGGTCGGTGATCATCGACGCGAACCGCGGGCTGGCACCGGGGGTGGCAGCCCGCGCGAACGCGACGCCGAGCGAACCGGCGATTTCGGCGGCCTCGAGGTCCAGGTCGTGCCGTACCTCCATGTGGTCGGACACGAATCCGACCGGGATCACCACGACGGCCCTGGTGCCCGACTTGGCCAGCTCGCCGAGGTGGTCGCGCACGTCAGGTTCCAGCCAGGGCTGTGACGGCGGGCCGCTGCGGCTCTGGTAGGCCAGCGACCATGGACGGGCGCGAGCGCCGGCCCGTTCGGTAATCAGGCGGGCGGCCTCGGTCAGCTCGGTCACGTACCGTCCCCGGTCCCCGGCAGGCCCGCTGGTCGCGGCCATCGCCACCGGGACGCTATGGGCGGTGAATACCAGGTGGGCCTCGTCGCGCACCTCGGCGGGGAGCGTGGCCAGCGCCGCGCGGACGTTGTCCGCGAACGGCTCGATAAAGCCCGGATGGTTGTAGAACCGTCTGATCTTGTCGATCCGCGGAGCGTCCGGCCCGACGGCCCCTCGGGCCCGCTCGATGTCATCCAGGTATTGCCTGCAGCTCGAATAGGAGCTGTAGGCCGAGGTGACGAACGCGACGGCCCGCCGGACGCCGTCCTCAGCCATCTGCCGTACCGTGTCGGCCAGGTAGGGTGTCCAGTTCCGGTTGCCCCAGTACAGGGGGAGCGGCAGACCGCGGGCCGCGAAGTCGGCCCGCACCGCGGCCAGCAGGTCCCGGCACTGCTGGTTGATCGGGCTCACCCCGCCGTACGCGTAGTAGTGCTCGGCCACACCCGCGAGCCGTTCCGGCGGGACGTTCCGGCCGCGGGTGACGTTGGCCAGGAACGGCAATACGTCGTCGGGGCCTTCCGGACCGCCGAACGAGACGAGCAGGAACGCGTCGTAGGACGGCATGCCTCCATCCAACCAGGGCGGCCGGATTACTATGCCCGCCGGGACCGGCCGAACGGGCCGGGCCGGCGGGGCAGGAATCCGCGCCCCGGAAATCGGTTGAAGCCTCAGATATCGTGATGATCATGGGGCCGAGCGAACGATGACGGGGGTTGACGATACCCAAGGCACCATCGGCCGCTCCCCCGCGGGCATGCTGCGCGGCCCGCTGCAGCCCTACGCGGACATCTTCCGGATCCCGGGGACCTGGCGCTTCTCGGTGGCGGGCGTCATCGGTCGGATGCCGATGTCGATGTTCGGGCTCGGCACTGTCTTGCTCATTTCGGCGGCGACCGGCAAGTACGGCGTGGCCGGCGCGGTGTCGGCGGTCGGCTCGCTCGGGTACGCACTTTCCGCCCCGCGGATCGCCCGGATGGTCGACTCCCTTGGCCAGCGGCGCGTGCTGCTTCCGTTGCTCACGGTGTTCACCGTCGCGTCCGCGGTCCTGATCGTGAGCGTGGAGCTGGGCGCGCCGACCTGGGCCTTCTTCGTGTTCGGCGCGATCGCGGGCATGACCATCCCGTCGCTGGGCACGCTGGTCCGGGCCCGGTGGAGCGTCCTGCTGGCGGGCTCGCCCCGGCTGCACACCGCGTTCTCGTTCGAGTCGGTCGCCGACGAGTTGTGCTTCGTCGTCGGACCCGCCGCGGTGACGCTGCTGGCCACCGAGGTGTTCCCGGCGGCCGGTGTCGGGGTCGCGGTGCTGCTGTGCCTCGGCGGGACACTGTGGTTTGCGGCCCAACGCCGGACCGAACCCGGGGTGGCGCACTCCGCCGGGCCCGTCAGCACACATCGGCGGGCCGCGGGCGCCGCGGCTCCCGGCCTGGTTGTCCTGGCTCCGGTGTACCTGCTGCTCGGCGCGATGTTCGTATCCGTCGACCTGAGCACGGTCTCGTTCGCCCAGCACTTCGGGCACAAGCCGCTGGCCGGGCTCATCCTCGGCACCTACGCGCTCGGCAGCGCGACGGGCGGGCTCTGGTACGGGTCCAGGCAGTGGCGGGCGCCGGTCGAGACCAGGTTCGCGGTGACCCTCGTGCTGACCGTGCTGGGCGTGGCCACGTTCTGGGCCCAGCCCAACCTGGTCACGTTGACCTGCGGGATCTATTTGTGCGGGCTGACCATCGCGCCGACGCTGATCGCCGGGTTCAGCCTGATCGAGGCGCAGGCCAGGCCGGGCCGGCGCACCGAGGCCATGTCCTGGCTCTCCAGCGGCATCGGGGTCGGCCTGGCTCTGGGCTCGTCCGCGGTCGGTTTCATCCTCGACGCCCACGGCCCGCGGGTGGGATACGCGTTCGCCGCGGCATGCGGCGTCGCCGCCGCGGCGACCTGCCTGCTCGGCCTGCGCCGGCTGCGGTCACCGCAGGTCCCGGCTTAGGACTGTCGCATCAGGGGTTGTTCCGGGCGTACTCGCTGGCCAGCGCGAGTACCTCGTTGACGTACCAGGTCGCATGGTTGTAGGCGAAGATCGCCCCGGCCAGCGTGGCGCTGCTCCCGGCGCCGGAGGCGCACAGCAGCCGCGCGGCCGACGGCACGGCGTCGAATGCGTTCCAGATGTCCGGCTGGCCGGTCTGGCCGAATCCGACGGTGCCCCACATCGCCCAGGTGGAGGGCAGGAACTGCATGGGCCCCTCCGCCCCGGCGCTCGACGGGCCCTCGTTGGCGCCGTCGCCGCTCTCAATCTGGGCGATCGCGGCCAGCACGGTCCAGGACAGGCCTGGGCAGTACCTGGCGGCCGAGGCCTTGAACAGGTCGATCCAGTTGGCCGGCACGCCCGCCGGAGCGTTCGGCTCGACCGGCAGGTTGCCCGCCGTGGCCAGGGTGTAGGCCACCAGGTTCACCACCTGGCCGTGCTGGCCGAGGACCAGCTGGACCTGGGTGGTCAGCGCCTTGAGGTTGGCCTGAGGGGCGTTGATCAGGACGGCGAAGTTCTTGGCCAGTCCGAGCTGCGCGGCCTTGGTCAGGTTCACGATCGCGTCCGCGCCGGGCACGCTGAGCGCGGCCGGCCCGCCGAACGGCACCTGCTCGAGGATCGCGGCCGAGACCGGATACGACTTCCCGGTGGTCAGGTGCAGCTTCTTGGCCGCGGCGCGGGTGCTGATGAGCTGACCCTGGCTCAGGTCCGACCAGACCTTTGCCGAGGTCGCGGTGGCCAGCGGGGTCCAGGGCCGGAACGCCTGCGGGGAGACGCCCAGCACGTCGGCGCCGTGCCCGTTGACCGTGACCTTTCCGCCGTCGACGGGCAGCACCGCCACCACGCCGCCCAGCTTCTTGATCTGGGCCAGCTGGGCCGGCGTGATCCCGCCCGGCACCGCCGCGATAAGGTCCGGCACGAACTGCTGCCGGGCCGACCCAGCCGACCCGGCGGACCCGGAGGCCGCTGCTGAGTCCGATCTGACGTGAGAAGACGGGGTACCACCGGCCGACGAGGTCACCATCGCGGCAGCGGATCCGGCTACGGTCAAGGACAGCGCGGACGCGGCGACGGCCATCAGGGCAACTCGGCGCAGGGTAAACGACAGCACAATGTATATGACGATATAAGGCACCCAACGCCAACAGAAACCCTCGGAACCACTTCTTAAAGAGATCTTCAGCTTTGCGAAACGGATCACCGGGATCGCCGAGAGCAGGAGCCGGGAATATGCAGGGTATGCCGGACAGCCCCGAGCACGTGCCGGTCATCGCGATCGCGAGCGGGAAGGGCGGCGTCGGGAAGACGACAGTCGCCGTGAACCTGGCCCTGGCCCTGACCGCGCAAGGACCGCGCGTCGGCCTGGTCGACGCCGACCTGTACGGTCCTGACGTGCCGCGGATGATGGGCCTGCGGCGGCAGGCCGAAGCCGGCCACGTGACATTGTTCGCCCGGCCAGGCGCGGCCAGTTCCCGGCTGCAGGCGGTTAGCCAGCACGGGGTCCAGCTCGCCTCGGCGGCGTTCCTGCTGGGTGAGAACCAGGGCCTGGGCATCACCGGCGGCATCGCCCAGCTGCTCGTCCGGCGGCTGCTGGGCGACACGGAGTGGGACGGCCTGGACTATCTGGTGATAGACCTGCCGCCGGGTACGGCGGACATCCAGCAGTTCGTGTTCGCCCTGTCCGGCCGCCCGCTGTACGTGCTGGTGGTGGTCACGCCGCAGGTCATCGCGCACCAGGATGCACGCAGGCTGATCGCGCACCTCGCCCCGCGGCGCAGCGTGGCCGCGGCCAGTACCCACGTCGCCGGAGTGGAGAACATGAGCGGCCAGGTCTGCCCCGACTGCGGGCAGACCACCCCGCTGTACCCCTCGGCGCCCGACGAGGACAGCATCTGGGCCCTGATCCCGAAGCTCGCCAGCATCCCGTTCAGCTACCAGGCCGCGCGGGACGCCGACGACGGGCGGCCGGTCATGGTCACCGGTGCCGTCCCCGAGCAGGTCGCCGCGTATCAGCTCATCGCCGGTCAGGTACGCCAGGGGCTGGCCGGCCTCCGCGGGCCCGGCGGATCAGGCGACGGGGCCGAAACGGATGTCGTGTGACGCCCCGGCCGCGCAGAACGCGAGCATGCGCTCGGCCTCCTGCGCCACCTGACCGCGTTCCCGGGCCGATCCGAACAGCTCGATGGTAAGCGTGGCCGTGCTCTTGGTCCGGGCCAGCCGCCACATCCCGGCCACGAACCCGTCGATCAGGACCGATCCGGGGAAGATCCCGTTGATGGTGTAGAAGCGCTTCAGGTAGGCGGGGTGGACCATGCGAGACCGGTCGGCGTGCGCGAGCAGCAGGTTGTCGAACTCGGCCGTCAGCCGGACCGGCGCGGGTGCGGCTTCGCCCGGCCGGGGGGCGGACGGCAGGTCGAACAGCTCGGTACCCTGCTCATCGCGGAAGGTGACCAGCAAGGGCCGGAGCTCTTCCAGGACCGCGCGCAGCCCGGTCAGCCCGGACCACGCCGCCACGTCGCGTGCCGTCGCTGGGCCGAACGCACCCAGGTACCGCATCACCAGCCAGGCCAGCGTCGCCGGGCCAGCCGGCGCCTCCGGGCCGGGCGGCGCCTTCAGGCCGGCCGGTGTCTCCGGGCCGGGCGGATCCGCGGCCGCCGCCGGACCGAGCCAGTGCTCGGCGGAGGTGTGCAGTGACTGCCCGGCCCGGCCCCAGACGGCCCGCGGCGGCACCTGGACGAGCGGGACGTACGCCCGCACCGCCTGCGCGAGCGCGGCTGGCGAGTGATCCGGCCAGCGCCCGGCGAGCGCCTCGCCGAGCTGGCTGAACGTCATCGGCTCGGATTCGACCAGCTCCCGCCCGGCGGCGGCCACAGCAGCCGGGTCCACCCCGGCCAGCCGCTTGCCGAACGACCCGCGCAGGCCGCGGTCGAGGACCGGCTGGAGCAGCCTGCGCAGCGGCAGGCAGTCGCGGGCCGAGACCAGGTGGATGGTGCCGCGCATCAGCGCGATCCTGACCACGCTCCGGTCGGTGAGCAGCGCGGCCAGGTCCTCGGGCCGGAATCCGCCCAGCCGGGACCACAGGCCGTAGTACGGCGGGAACGGCGCCTGGGCCTGCAACCCGACCAGGTGCTCGATGGTCTCGATCACTACGGCCCGCCGACGGTCCGCCTCGTCGGGCAGGTCGACGCGGTCGAGCAGCCGTTGCCGGTTGAGCAGGGCCCGGTTGAGCGCCCGCTGGCTCAGCACCGCCTGACTGCTCACCGCTGGAAGATTAGTGCACCTACCCACCTGGTTGACCGAATGTGCGGCAGTTATGACGCGGACGGCTACGCTCTTGCTATGAACCAGGAGGCAAGCCGCGGCCCCGCCAGCGCCGCGTCCCGCGGGACCGGGCGGCCACCAAGGAAGCAGCCCGCTAGACCGTCGCTGGGCGGCGGCACCCCCGCCCAGGACCGCGAGTTGCGGGCCCAGGGCCGGGAGACCGTCCGCCGTCTGCTCGAGGCAGGCATGATCGAGTTCGAGAACCGGGGCTTCCACGGGGTACGCGTCGACGACGTCGTCCGCCGGGCCGGTATCTCCCACGGGACGTTCTACCTTTACTTCTCCAATAAGGAGGACCTGTTCAAGGCCCTGCTCAAGGACGCCCTGCACGACATGGAGATCGTGGCCGGCGACTTCCCCGTGGTCACCAGCGACGAGACCGGGCTGTCTGTACTACGCCAATGGGTCAGGAAGTTCTTCCGGGCCTACGCGGCGCACGCCACCGTGATCCGCATCCTCAGCCAGGCCGATCTGGTACCCGAGGAGGTGTTCGGCGACGGGCTGCAGCTGTTCTTCAGCATCGCGGAGTCCATGACCACCGGCATGACCGCCGCCGCCCAGGCGGCCGGACGGCACCAGGAGCGCGCCGAGCTCACCGCGGTGGCCTGCCTGATGATGCTCGAGCGGGTCAACTACCTGATCAGCGCCGAGGTCCAGCTGCCGGAAGACGAGATGGCCGACCGGATCGCCGACATCATGTTCGCCGCCTTCGGCCTAAGCACCTGAGTAGTTTCATGATCGTGAACAGTTTTGGGCGCCATTTGTCCCAAAGTGTTCACGATCATGGAGCCTGTGACACGTGGGGCGGGGCGGAGGGCTTAGGCGCGGCCTGGAGGTCGGCTACTGCGGTGAGGGCGGCGCGGGTGGCGGGGACGTCGTGGACGCGGAAGACGCGGGCGCCGAGCCAGGCGCAGACGGCCAGGGTAGCGATCGTGCCCTCGGCGCGCTGGTCGACCGGCAGGCCGAGGCTCTCGCCGATGAAGTCCTTGTCCGCGACGGCGACGAGGACCGGCCAGCCGGTCCCGGTCAGCTCGCCCAGACGCCGGGTGATCTCGAGCGATTGCCACGTGTTCTTGCCGAAGTCGTGGGCGGGATCCACGAGGATGGCGGACGGGCTGACTCCTGATACCACGGCCCGTTCGGCATAATCGGTGACGTAGGCGGTCACTTGGGCCATCACGTCACGGTACGCGGGCCGGTGCGGGCGGGTGCGGGGCGGCAGGCCGCCGGCGTGTGAGCAGACCAGCCCGATGCGGTGCCGGGCCGCCACCTCAGCGAGCCGGGGGTCGGCGCCGCCCCAGGCGTCGTAGAGCAGGTCCGCGCCGGCCTGGGCAACCACCTCGCCGACCTCGGC
>Ga0306925_10005948_pt1 | contig 11276 bp, 9 predicted proteins | sample flu12Cox44000176_FD_203755 | JGI IMG/M metagenome (GOLD analysis project Ga0306925, IMG submission 203755) | Lab enrichment of tropical soil microbial communities from Luquillo Experimental Forest, Puerto Rico - flux8day.12C.oxic.44.000.176 (v2)... | ecosystem: Environmental > Terrestrial > Soil...
CATGGTCGGTACCAGGCTCGAGCCCGTGACACGCGCGGTCCAGGCGGCACCGTTGCTCATCCCGGACAGTCCCAGTAGGGAGTATGGATTCGTCAGGTAATACGCGGTGCTGTCTTCGGTGGCAATCACCGTGCCATTCTCCGCTATGGTTATCGCGATCATGCTGGTGCTGGCATTTTGACCGCCAAACATCGCCATACCGCCGGAGGTGCTGCTGTAAGTCACGGTGTACACGTTGCCGCTGCTATCTGTGGCCGACAGCATCGTCGATGGAATGTCCATCGGTTGAGAGGGCATGCTCGCGGACTTGAGGTTCGGTTGTGGGGCCGGATTTGAGCCGCTGCCACCTCCGCCGCAACCGGCAAGTACCACCGCTGCGGTCAGTGACAGACGGACTGCACGAATTTTCTGGACCATGGCTGCCAATCCTTGCTAAGGATGTGACTGCACGGTATCAAACGGCATGCGAGGAGGGGGCGTCTGTGAAGGGCGTCATACCACGGTACGAGGCACCCGGGGCATTCACTACACGCCAGCCGCCATTGGTACGCACTTAACGTAATGGCTACCATCCTGGGTCTGAACGTGGCACTGCCGGTAATTGAGGAGTCCAACATGAGCAAAGCGAAGGACACCAAGAAAGACGCCAAGAAGAAACCCGCCAAGAGCCTTATGGAGAAGCGGGCCGCAAAGAGGGAGAAAAAAGCGAGTCGGCTGTTTCACGCCTGAGGTAGCGCATGCGATGGCTCGTCCGCTGGCGGGAGGACCGCTGACGGATCGCAGCGAGGCGAATTGGCGGGTGGGTCCGTAGGCTAGCAACCTGCAGGGGACCGATCCGCGGCTGTGTGCCAATGCTGGCGGGCTGCTCAGCTTCGCGGCGGCGCAACGGCGCCCAGCGTCCGCGCGACGCTCATGCCGAGCGCCAGCAAAGCCCGATCGCTGCCGCTTTCCGCGTCGAGCTCGATAGCCACCGGCAGGCCCGACTGCGTCAAGCCCGCAGGTACTACCAACCCCGGGAGCCGGGCGGAGCCGGTGGGCGTGATGTTGCGAGCAATCGCGGCATACAACGATACCTGCCGGTCACCAATCTTGACATCGACTTCGGGCCCGATCGGCAAAGCTGGCACGCAGGTCACCGGGAACACGATCGCCGACACACCGGTGCGCGAGAAATAGTCATGGAACTGACGACGCAGCAGCGGTATGCGCTGATGAACGAGCACCGCGTATGCGGCGTCCGAGACGAAATCGGCTCCGCCGGGTAGCACGGCTCGAAGCCCGTCCCGAATGTCAGGACTGGCCTTGTCGATGAGCTGTTCGAAGGTGAGCCCCGCCTGGTATTCGCGGAGGTACTGTCCGAGGGCCGATGGCGCATCATGCGCAATCACCGGGTAGGTGATCTGCTCGTGCACCTGTGCGAGCTCGGGGAACTCGGACTCCACCAGTTCGACACCTTCTTCCTGCAGTCGTCTCAGTGCACTACCGGTGATGTGCTCGACCTCGGGGTCAAGGCCGCTGTAGTAGTAGCCGCGGATGACGCCCAGACGCACGCCCTTGAGTGGCCGCGGCACGATCGGTTGCCAATCGTTGGCAAGCACCGAATCGAACAGCCCGATGTCCGCGATCGTTCGCGCAATCGGCCCCACCTGGTCGAACAGTGGGGTCAGCGGCACACAGCCATCAGTGGAGTAGCGGCCCGTGGTGGGCCGCAAGCCGAACACACCGCAGAGCGCAGAGGGAATGCGGATGGATCCATTCGTATCCTCGCCGACACCGACTGGTGCCATATCTGCGGCTATCGCGGCCCCAGTTCCGCCACTGCTTCCGCCAGCAATGCGAGTGGGATCGTAAGGGTTGTGCACCGCTCCGAAGGCTGCGTTATTGCTCGTCCAACCGTAGGAGAGCTCGTGCAGATTTGTCTTGCCGAGCACGATTGCCCCCGCCGCGCGCAGCGCCTGTACGATGGCTGCATCCTTAGCCGGGCGAAAACTGCGAAGTGCCGGGGTCCCCGCAGTCGTCGGATATTCGCGCGTGCTGACGCTGTCCTTGATGGGAACCGGCAAACCGAACAAAGGACCCGCCGGAGTGCCGGCGCGGCGCGTCCGGTCGCACTGGCGCGCCGCTTCGAGCACTCTGTCCGGCTCGAGCGTTATGAATGCATTGAGCGACCGAGTCGCCGCGCAGCGCGAAAGCAGCGCGCCAGCATACTGTTCCGCGGTGAAATCGCCGCGCGCGATACCCGCCACCGCCTCGACGGCGCTGAGACTGACGAGCTCAGCCATGCCCGTGGTGGCAGATGACGTAGCGGAAGCGGCGTGTACTGTGCGCAGCGCGATTGCTGCCGAGGCACCGACGAGGAACGAACGACGGGAAGTATTCGCAGGCCCGTACACAATCACCCCCGCGCGAGAACGATGCGGACTTCACTACCCCTTGCGCCCGAGACAGTCTTGCCGGTGCGGATGCTATCGGTTGTAACTATCCCCCGCCAGGCAAGGGCGGCGATTCCTTGCGCCACTGTGTGGCAGATATACAATGAGTGGATAACAATCGATAAGAACCTGGGGTCTCTCGGAAATCCACTGCGTGCCGCATGGCACTAGCCAATCGCTGGAGAGGAGCGACGATGAACGCAACGGGCAGGAAGATCTTCGGCATTGCCAGCTGGATGCTGATCGGTGGCATAGCGGGGGCTTTCGCGCAGGACGTGATGCAGCAACGGCTGCCTTTCCTCAAAGTGCTGGCCGAGGATGAGAAGGTCCGGGTGCTACGTTACGCTCCGGCGGCGGGCGACAAATCCGCGATGCATTCGCACCCGGAGGCAGTCGTGGTCGTGCTGAAAGGTGGCCGTGTGCGCTTTACGTTCCCGGATGGCACACAGAAGGTCAGTGAACTGAAGACGGGGGATGTGTCGATTCGCCCGCCTGTGACCCACCGGGATGAGGCGATCGATCCGGTCGAGAGTATTTTGGTGGAATTGAAGCAATGATCCAGCCGCGGTGGAGGTGAGTCGTGTCTGCGCTTCTGTACGGGTTCTTCGCGTGCTACGCAGTAACGGGCAAGTGTGACCTGCGCATCGACAGCGCGGGTCGCGACATCGCGGTCTTTGCATCTTTGGAGGATTGTCAGCGTTTCGGATCTGGCTCTGCCGGACAGCAGCCAGACAAGCAGGGAAAGTGGACGCTGGACGAGGGGCACTATTACCAGTGCTTTGGTCTGACGCCGGTGCCGGTCGCGGCGCCCGCGGAGCCGCCCCGTCCGGTCTACAAGACCACCGCCGAGGCGCTACAGCGCGACTTCCAGACTAACCCCGAAGCCCTCACCCGCAAGATCGGCACCGCCGTTGTCGAGATCAGTGGCACGGTCGAAAACGCTGCAATAGCAGAGGGCGCCGCGTTGCAGCTCTCGGGTGACTCCTGGGATGTGACGGCGTGGCTTACTCAAGGTGAAACCGCCAAGGGGATCTTGAAACATCAGCGGATTACCCTACGGTGCGACAGAATCGGGACGCTGGTAGCCGCCTCCGGCAGACGCCCGGCAATCGTCGAAGTTCGCGACTGCAAACCGGTGAGCCCGGGCGGATAGGAACGCCGCGGCACGAAGCCACACCGCTCACATTCCAGTCAATTGCGGGCCCGTGCGGAAAGCGTTGCCTTCGGCCTGGCATTTTTGGGATCCCGTATTCGTTCATCAGGCGTTCACTCGCTAGCCGATAGCCTCAATGGCGCATAGCAGGAGGTTCGCGCCATGGCCATCGTCTTCGTATCCACGTGCCCGAGTTGCAGGCGCGAGCAACCACAGGACGCCTTTTCAGTCGCGGATTTACTGAGACTGCTCAACGGTGGCTATCCCATCGAGGGTTATTGCGTGCCGTGCGATGAGTTCTGGCCCATCGACTTGAAAGAACGAGTGGAGCTCGGCGAAGCGGTTGCGGCAGCGGTAGCCTGCAAGGACAGCTCACCGATCGTCGAAAGGGGAATCCTGGACGCCGCTCCGCTTGCAAGGATGCGCATCTGAAGGACCGCGTGACTACCGCCGAGAGCCACCGGACGAGGCTGACGGGCTGAGGTATACCGCGAGGACCCGCACCGAGTGCGCCCGGGTCACTGCCCCGGCATGGTCTCAAATACTGTGAGGCCTGCGGGCAGAGGGACCCAATCCGGCTTGTCGCGTGTGAAAAGCGCGATGGTCGGATGAAAGAGCGCCGGCTCATCGAGCGAGCCCGCGTAGATCGTGTGCTCGCTGTCCCTCCCGGCGATCCCACCGAAAACGAGCCCTCCGCACCGGGCGCAGTGGTTGCGCACCGCATCTCCGCCGCGTAAGGCCTTCACGATCGAATGTCTCGTCTCCCCACTGAAGCGCACCGAGCTCGCGGGAAAGAAGAGAAACGGCACGAAACCCGACCCCGACGCTTTGCGGCAATCTGCGCAGAAGCAATAGCCCTGGTACGTGGGGTCGCCCCGCGCTTCATACCGGACCGCGCCACAGAGGCAGCCGCCCATATAAACCTTCGTGGTACTCATGTCTTGAGGCTACCGGGGTATCGCGGCGACAACCACTCTCCAGCTCTCTCGGCTGCGTCGCGAGTAGCGGGACCTGGCGCTCCGCCGTAGCTTGCGTCCATTCGGGTCACTGACCAGTGATAACATGCGCCAGTCGGAGAGTGCCCACAAGAAACAAATTCAGAGCCCTCGGCAGCGCCCGCGTGTTTGCGTCCCAGGCAAGTCGCACGCGTCGCCGCCACGCATAAGGACACCGCCATGATTATTCGGGTTGCCGCGCTTCTGTGCGTCTCATGCCTGACGGTCGCCACCTCCGCGCGCGCCGAGACGTCCCCCGCGGCGAGATCCGGGGTCGAACTGAAATACACCAAGTACACGCTGAAGAACGGCCTGGAGGTGATCCTGCACGAGGATCACCGGCTGCCGCTGGTCGCGGTCAACATCTGGTACCACGTCGGTCCGGCCAACGAGACTGCCGGCCGCACCGGTTTCGCGCACCTGTTCGAGCACATGATGTTCGAGGGCTCGAAGCACATCGGCTCGAAAGCGCATTTCCGCTACCTCGAGCGCGCCGGGGCAAGTGACATCAACGGTACGACCGATTTCGACCGTACCAACTACTTCGAGACGTTGCCTTCGAACCAGCTCGAGCTGGCCCTGTGGCTCGAGAGCGATCGCATGGGTTACCTCCTGGATGGGCTCGACGCCGAAAAACTGACCAATCAGCGCGACGTCGTTCGCAACGAACGTCGCCAGTCGGTCGAGGGCGCGCCGTATGGACTGGTCGAGGAAGAGATGTGCCATCAGCTGGTCCCGAAGTCGCATCCTTACTACGCCTGCGTGATCGGCTCGCATGCGGATATCGAGGCTGCGAGGCTCGATGACGTGCGTGAGTTCTCACGGCAGTACTACACCCCGGCGAATGCAAGCCTGGCAATCGCCGGCGACATCGATCCCGCCCGGACGCGGGAGCTCGTCGAGCATTATTTCGGCTCGATCCCGGCGGGCCCGCGGGTTGCGGTGCCTTCGGTCGCCACGCCCGCGATTACGAGCGAGCGCCGCGCGGTGGTCACCGATCAGATCGAGCTGTCCAGAATTTACATGGCGTGGATCACCGCCCCGATCTACCAGCCGGGCGATGCAGAGGCCGATCTGATCGCCCAGGTGCTGGGAGGCGGCCGCTCGGGCCGACTCTATAAGCGGCTCGTCCAGGAACTGCAGCTCGCGCAGGACGTGAAGGTCGAGAATCAGAACCTGCAGTTCGGTTCGGCCCTGCAGCTGCGAGTGACCGCGAAGCCCGGAGTCGCACTCGAGCGCCTCGAGCACGAGATCGACGCCGAACTCGATCGCTTGCGCCGCGACGGCCCGACCGCTGCGGAGCTCGTGCGCGCCCGAAATCAGATCGAGACGCGCATGCTGACGCGACTCGAGCTGTTAGGTGGCTTTGGCGGGGTCGCGGACCAACTCAACCGTTACAATCAGTTCCTGCACGATCCCGGGTATCTGGCACGGGATCTGGCGCGTTACGACGCCGCGACCGTGGCGACTGTGCGGCAAGTCGCTGCGAGCAAGCTGCAGCGCGAGGCGCGCGTCGTCATCTACGGCGTGCCGGGCAAAAAGCAGCTTGACGATCCGCCGCGAGCCGCCGCGACTGTGGCGGCGACCCCGGCGCCGAGCCGGGAAGCGACGGCTGGTCGTATGGCCGATGAGCCGTGGCGGGCAGCGGCTCCCGCGAGCGGACCTGCGCCGTCGATACGACTGCCGACACCGGCACGCTTCGCCCTCGAGAACGGTCTTACCGTCTTCGTTGTCGAGCAGCATGGCTTGCCGGTCGTCGCGGCGAGCGTCGTGGCGCTCGCTGGCACTGGTGCCAATCCGGTCGAGCGGCCGGGTCTCTCGGCCTTCACAGCGGCGATGCTGCAGGAAGGGACCCATACGCGAACGGCGGCGCAGGTTGCTGATGATGCCGCGCAGGCCGGCTCCGAGCTCGCGACCCGCTCCGAGCGCGACGCAGCGGTGGCAACGCTCACCGTCCTGAAGGCGAATGCGGGCGCTGCGCTGGGCCTGCTCGCCGATGTAGTCGAGCATCCGAGATTCGACCGCGGAGATGTCGAGCGCGTGCGCCGACTACGCGACGGTGAGCTCCAGCAATCCAGGAGCACTCCATACGAGGTGAGTCGCCAGGTACTGCTCGGTGCCATCTATGGACCGCAGCACGCCTACGGGTTCCCTGACCTGGGTACACGGGCGGCCAACGGCACGATCACCGTCGGGGAGATCAACAGCTTCTGGCAGACACATTACCGGCCGGCGACCACAGCGCTCGTGCTGGCCGGTGATGTCACCGCCGACGAGGCGCGTGCGCTTGCGAGCAAGTATTTCGGTGGTTGGCAGGTGCAAGGCACTCCAACTCCCGCGGGTGCGAAGCCGGTCGCCTTCGAGCCGGCGGTACGGATCCTGCTGCTCGACCGGCCAGATGCCCCGCAAAGCGTGGTGCGGGCGGGCATGCCCGGTGTCGCACGTGCGACCAAAGACTACGTGCCGCTCGAGGTGATGAACAACGTGCTCGGCGGCCTGTTCTCGAGCCGCCTGAACATGAACTTGCGCGAGGAGCACGGCTACACCTATGGCGCCTACTCCGCATTCCGCGACGCGCGCGCACCGGGGTACTTCACCTGCTCCTCCGCCATTCGTACGGACGCGACGGCACCGGCGATCAAGGAAATGCTGAGTGAGCTTGGACGCATTCACACGGTCCCGCCCACCGCCGACGAACTCAAGCTCGCGCAAGCGGCGTTTGCACAGTCCCTGGCCGGGCTGTTCGAAACCTCAGAAGTGTCCTCAAAAACCGTGGCCGACCTGTTTGTCTACGACCTGCCCACGGGGTACTACGCGACGCTGCCGGCGCAGGCCTACGAGGTCACGGCGGCCCAGGTGACCGCGCTCGCCGATCGCTACCTCGACCGGGCCTCACTCAAAGTCGTCGTAGTTGGCGACCGTAAGAAGGTCGAGAGCGGGATCCGCGCGCTTGGCGCCGGGAGCGTGGAGGTCATCGCCGACGAAGACTCGCGAGTACCGTAGCCAGACCGAGAGCCACCAAGACTCGACTCAGCGTGCTCCGTCGAAAGCCACGGCGCGTGCCGCTTTGCCACTCGCCAGCCAGCGGACGCGGCGGTAGGTATCGGCCACCAGCCAGATGCCACCGGCGATCGCCGCGGAAATGAAGAGCTCCGACAGATTCTCCTGATCTCTCGGCATCGAAGCCAGCCGCGGCACCCACACGAGCAGGGTAAAAGCCCAGAGCATCGCGGCCTCGAGGCTCGCCGCGAGGCGCGGGTAAATGCCGAACAGCACTCCGGCCGCGGCCGCCAGGCTGGCGGCGCCAGTCAGGTATGTCCAGAAGAGCGCGAAGTGCAGCCATTTCGGCACGAGGCTCGCGGTCAGGTCGTGGTAGACGAAATGAGCCAAGCCGAGCATGGGCAATGCCGCGATGAGCAACAGCCGCGCGGCGCGGATACCGCGCTCGCCGACGGCGAGCTTCAGGTGCCGCTGTTCCCAGGCCCCCGCGTGGGCGGCGAACAGGCACCAGGCCCCGGCCGCGATGGCGGCCGTCTCGCCGAATGTCTCCCAACGCACCATCACGTGCGGCGCCCGCAAGAGTCCGGGCAGCTTGAGCAATACCAACCACAGGAGCATAAAAGGAAGCAGGACGCGGCAGGCGAGAGTCACGGTCGGCCGCAGCAGCAACCCGATGCCGGTCCCGAGCTCAGTGACAGAACTGAGATAGATGACGGCGGGCCGGCCGGGCAGGGTCTTCGGAATCGACGCCCAATTCAAATCCGCATTTCCGTAAACCAGCCCGGTGATGCCGAGGGCGATCATCGCGGCGGCGAACGCTGCACGGCTGGGTTGGATGGACATACTCATGGCACCAGAATCGGTGCTCTCACTGCAGTAACGCCGTGGCTACAGCGGTCATCGCCGTGACTCCCGTTTCGATCGTGGGCTGGGGGAGGGGTTCGAAACGACTGGTGTGCGCTCCAGGCAGATGCTTGCCGGCGGCCTCCGCCGCCGCGAATTTGTCGGGATCCATGGCGCCCAGGCGTAAGTAGGCGACCGGGATCTCATTTCGCTTGAGATCGGGGCTCATGCCGAGTACACCAACATCCTCACTGGCCAAAACGCTTTCCACGGCCGGCACACGCTTTTCCCCCAGAGTCTTGACAAGGACGTCGTGGACCTGGGCGCTCAGGGCGGGATCGTTGTATTGGACGGGCGTCGATTCGTTATCAAGCACGGTTACGACCGCAGCTTTTTCCGCCGGCAATTGTGCCGCCAGGGTAAGGCCCGCTGCCCTCTGCGTCAGGCCGTCGACGATGATCTGCCGGCTCTTGTCGGAGAACGAACGCGTCGTCAGTTCGAGCCTGACCTCGTCGGGGATGATGTTCCGCTTCGTGCCTCCGTGAATGCTGCCGACGGTTACGACCGAGGGGTCTCGAGGGTCTTCCTCGCGGCTGACGATGGTCTGTATCTGAGTAATGTAGTAGGCGGCGAGCGTAACCGGGTCACGGCCATATTGGGGTGCCGAGCCGTGGCCCCCGATGCCACGAATCACGACATCAACGGAGGTCGAACTCGCATACTGCGGCCCGGCAACGATTCCGATGCTGCCGGCAGGCATCAGGTGAGTGTCGTGGAGGCCGATGATCTTGTCCGGTCTTCCGAAACGCTCGTACAGATGATCGGCGAGCATGGCCTTGGCACCCTCGACAGTCTCCTCGGACGGTTGCCCGACAATCATGACGGTCCCGTGCCAGCGGTCGCGCGTGGCGGCGAGAGCCTTAGCGGTGCCAAGCAGAACGGTGGTGTGTACGTCGTGGCCGCATGCGTGCATCACACCCACCTCCTGGCCGCTGGCATTCTTGCTCATGACATGACTGGCATAGGGCAGACCCGTCTCCTCGATGATCGGCAGCGCGTCCATATCGCCGCGGATGAGGAGCATCTGACCAGCACCATTCTTGAGAATTCCCACGACGCCGAAGCCCTGCGACCCATCCGGGTAGCGTCCAACATGCTCGGTCACGGCATAGCCTGCTTCGCGCAGCCCTTTGGCCAGAATGGCGGAGGTGCGCTGCTCGTGGCGCGAGAGCTCCGGGTGGGCGTGAAGGTCTTTGTATGTTTCGAGGAGAGAGGAGGTCTGCGCTGCGATGAAGCTGGGTGTGACTTGCGCGTGGAGCGCGGTGGTAAATACCAGGCCCGCGGCCAGCAGGCCGTATACGAGAGACACATCCAACCCGCGCCGTGCGGATGGCTCGGCTCGTGTTGAGCGGACCGGAACGGTGACGGCTACCATCTGAACCCCCATTTTTCTGCTGTTGTACCGCTGCGGCCTGCCTTACCGCGAGCGGACCGTGCCAAAACTAACCTGACGCCACTGCCGGCGGCGGCGGTAATTTACCGAGTGCGGGCTCCAGTGCGAGTCCAAGTGCGAGCAGCGCAATGTCGGAACCCGCGGGACCATCAAACTCGAGTGCGACGGGAAGCCCGGATGGAGTAAGGCCTGCCGGCAGCACGAGGCCGGGAAGCCCCGTGGTGCTGCCCGGGGCAATGTTGCGGGCCATCGCCTCATCGAGTGACATCCGCCGGCCGCGCACCTCGACCTCCATGTCCTCCTCCCCGATTTTGGGTGCGGGCAGGATGGTGGTCGGAAAGACGATCGCTGCGACACCGGTGCGCGCGAAGTAGTCCTTGTACATCGCCCGCAGGTTGGGAAGGTAGACCTTCACGATTTCCTCGTACTGCGCATCGGGCACGAAGTCACGTGTTCCGGGAGTGGTGGCGGGCCCGATCATTCGCTGCACGTCCGGGCTCGCCTGCGCGAGCAGCTCCTCGAACGTCACCCCCGCGTGATATTCGGACAGGTAACGCGTCAGCGAGGGCTTTACATCGTGGTTCTGTACCTGGTCGGTGATCAACTCGATGAAGTGCGGCAGCTGCGGCAGCTCCCCCTCGACGAGCTCGACTCCGGCCCGGTGGAGTGCATCGAGCGCTTTGGCGGTAACCTGCTCGGTGTCGCTGTCGAGCCCGGAGAACCAGAACGAGCGGATGACGCCCAGCCGCACCCCGTTTAAAGACACGGACCGCGCCGGTTCGGTGCTGCCGGTTACGGCGCGATCAAACAGCAGCAGGTCGCTCACTGAGCGGGCGTGCGGGCCGACCTGATCGAAGAGCGGCGAGATCGGCACACAGCCGTGAGTCGGGTAGCGGCCGGTCGTAGGGCGGAACCCGGCGAGGCCGCAGAGCGCCGCCGGTACGCGGATGGAGCCTTCCGTGTCCTCCGCGACGCCCAACGGTGCCATGCGATAGGCAATGGCCGCCGCGGTTCCACCGCTGCTGCCGCCTGGGATGCGACTGGGGTCGTAGGGATTGTGTATCGCGCCATAGGCGTGATTGTTGCTGGTGTAGCCGTAGGAGAGCTCATGCAGGTTCGTCTTACCGAGCACGATCGCGCCGGCCTTGCGCAGCGCATGCACCAGCGGTGCGTCCTCGCGGGGCTGAAAATGCCGCAACGCCGGCGTACCGGCGGTCGTCGGCAGATCGCCTGTGTTCACGCTGTCTTTTATTGGGATCGGGAGGCCATGCAGCGGACCGAGCGGACCGCCGGCGTGCTGCCGCCGGTCGCATTCACGCGCGGCGGCGAGCACCTGCTCCGGCCGGAGCGTGATGAAGGCATTGAGACTGCGGCCCGCTTCACACCGGGCAAGTAACGCC
>Ga0306925_10005950_pt1 | contig 11273 bp, 12 predicted proteins | sample flu12Cox44000176_FD_203755 | JGI IMG/M metagenome (GOLD analysis project Ga0306925, IMG submission 203755) | Lab enrichment of tropical soil microbial communities from Luquillo Experimental Forest, Puerto Rico - flux8day.12C.oxic.44.000.176 (v2)... | ecosystem: Environmental > Terrestrial >...
TCAACAAGGCTGTCAAAACGCTGCGTAAATCCGTGCGTCGCCGGCGCTGACGTACTGAGCCCCGCTTCCGCTGCACCCTCCGCCAGACGCAGGGTCTTGGAGGCGGAGTCGGGTGGCCTTGAGGAACTCGAGCAGCATGAGCGAGCAGCCCAAGATAGTGGTCATCGAGCACGGTCCGTATGTCGTGACCGGCCACGTACCCCTGTCGGTGGAAGTGATCACGCCGAATCGTGACGGCGGTTCATGGGAATGGAAATGCGAGAGGACCTTCGAGGATCGGGAGCGGTATCGGCTGTGCCGTTGCGGGCACTCCAAGACCAAGCCATATTGCGACGGCACGCATAATGAGATCGGTTTCGACGGCACGGAGACCGCCTCGGGCGCACCCTTCGCGCAGCAAGCCGAGACCACCGACGGGCCGACGCTCGTGCTCAAGGACGCCGAATCATTTTGTGCCAGCGCACGGTTTTGTGACAATTACGGTTCGGCGTGGGAGCTCGTCACGCAAAGCGACAAGAAGAAGCAGCGCGAGCTGACGATCCATGAGGTGGAACGTTGCCCGTCGGGCCGCCTCGTGCTTCGCGACAAGAAGACGGGCCGGCCGCTTGAGCCGGAGTTCGAACCGTCGATCGGCTTGGTGCAGGATCCGGTCAAAGCGCGCAGCGGCCCACTGTGGGTACGCGGCGGCATTCCCGTGGAAAGCGCGAGCGGTGTTCGGTATGAAACACGCAACCGCGTGACGCTATGCCGTTTCGGCGCATCCGAAAACAAGCCTTTCTGCGACGGCAGCCACCTGAAAGCGAAGTTCAACGACGGATTGTTGGACTAAGTTCTACCGTTAGTGCTGCTCGGCCGCAGCGTACGCCATCGCATTTTCTTCTAGACGCGCAGCTGAGAACGACACGAGCGCCAACGCTTCGACGAGGGCAAGCGCAACCCCGACGATGACGCCGGCGGTAGTGCTCTGGGTCAGCACTTGTACTAAGGCCCAGGCGAGCGCAGGCAGCCCGAGGGCGGTATAGGTCGTGAGGATGCGCAGCATGAAACCGGGCCCACGCATATCCCCTCGCCCGGGCAGCACCACGTAGGTTGCAACGCCGATGCTTTGCACGAGGAAAACCCCAGCCAGTAGGACTGGGGCGCTATAGGCGACCACCGCCCACGAGCCGAGCGCGACGCCCGCCAGCATCGCACCCGCCACGAGTGGGGGCCCGATGCGCAGCATCGTCCCCGCGAGCCACGCGAGGACACGGTTGCGCAGACGAGAGTCGCCGAGCCAAAAAAGCGGCCGCCGCAACTCGCTGCTCAGCGTGACCGTGCTCTGCGAGCCAAGGACGATGATCATGTTGGCAAGTGCGACGAGCGGCACGATGATGTCCATGAGCGGCCGGCCTCGCTCGGCCAGGCCGGCTGCAAAGCCAAGTGCGGCTGCGCAGAATATCCAAAAGAGCGGCCAGCGCAAACCACCAGAGGAGCGGCGTAGAGCTATCCATTCGCGCCACAAGACGATAAGCGCACCCAGTGGAGCGCGCTCGCCGTGGGCGGACGGCACGGACGCCATGGACGGATGTAGCCGTACGCCCTCACCACGCTCGAAAGCGCGCCACTGCTCCCGGCTCCACAACCCGCGGCCGCTCGCGATCAGTGCGCGTCGTGCATACTGGCGAGCTGAAGACTCCCACAGTTCGGGATAGGCGTCTGAAGCCGCTAGAGAACCGGCGACCGTCATGAGGGCGGCGCATGCGGCGAGCAGCAATGCGGCTCGAGCATCGCCTATCATTCCACGCACGATCAGGTTTCCCGGGACAAACGATGGTATTTGTGACGCGAGCACGGCGACGTCAGTGTGTCCAGTTGCAATCGCGACACCGACGGGATAGGCAACCGTTAGCACGCCCGCGGCGACGAGCAGCGTTCCAATCCACGCAAACGGGATCGCCGGGAACCGGCGATGCGCCAAGAACACCGGCAAGCGAACGCTGAAGGCGATGACAAACGCTGCCAGCAACACCGTTGAAACGCGCAAGAACGCGCTCGACGTCGCTGCAAAGTTCCACGAGAGGAAGAAGAGGCCGATAAACACGCGGATGCCTTGATAGGCAGCCTCGCGCAGCTGCAGCCAGAACACGACGAAGGCCGGCGGCAGATGCGAGCCCAGCAAGTAACGCGCATCGGCCGGATAGGAGAATGCTGCCGGCGGCCGGACTGCACCCGAGCGGATCTGCATGCCCAAGATGCACAGATACGCGGGAGGCACGAGCACGACCAACAGTTGGGCGGCGTCGGGAAGCGCGAGCGCAAATCCGCCAGCGACCGGGTGCAGGCGCGTGAACAAAAACGCTGCGAACCAGACGAAAAAGATGAACCACAAGGTCACGCGGGTCGGTTGTCGCATGGCGCACTTGAGTTTGTGCAAAGCCATGTGCGTCTCGAGATAGACGAGCGGGCCCAGCGCGCTCACCGCGTCGCTTCGAGGAAGACGTCTTCCAGACTGCGCCCAACCTCGCCAAAACGCAGTTCGGCTATGGGGGCGCTGATCGCGGCACGGCCGGCCTTGAGCACGAGCACGTGGTCGCAGATCGCCTCCGCCGACTCCAACAGATGCGTGCTGAGCACGATAGCCGTACCCGCTTCGCGCAGTTCACGCAGGATGCTGCGCAGCTCGCGCTGCCCCTTGGGATCCAAGCCGATCATCGGCTCGTCGAGCAGCAACACGGGAGCACCTGCGAGCACGGTCGAGGCGATGAGCGTCTTCTGGCGCATGCCCTTGGATAGCGCTTCGCCGAGCGTGTCTTTCTTGTCGAAGAGATCGAGACGCAACAGCAATTCGCTCGCACGTTGCTGCCAGCCCGATTTCAAGCGGCAGCTCTTTGCGACGAACACCAAATGCTCCCAAACGGTCAGCATTGCATACACGTCAGGCGTCTCAGGGATGAGCGCGATGCGCTGTCCGCGGTCGGCCCCTAAGCGATCGCCGTCCAGCATGATCGCGCCGGCATCGAGCCGTAAAAGCCCCGCCAGACATAACATCGTCGTCGTCTTGCCCGCCCCATTAGGCCCAAGCAACCCCGTGATTGCGCCGCGCTCAGCATGGAACGATAGATCGTCGACCGCCGTGAGTTGGGCAAAACGCCGCGTCAGATGCTCGACCAGAAGGCCGCTCTTTTGTGTCATGTCTCATATAGCATATCGGCCGGATGTGGGAGCTAAGCTAGCGCATATGACTCGGATGCCCTTTGGGCCCCCAGCGTTGCGCCCAACTGCTGCGAGCAGCACACTTTGCGGTAGCGAACTGCGTGCACAAGCCCCACACCAGGGCTGCACAGGCGCGATGAGGCGCGTGAACCAGGAACCCACCGAAAAGGAGATTCACGTGTACCAAAGACCGACTATCATCACATCGCTGGATGCGACCGTCGTGCTCGCCGAGGCGCTCGGCTGGGACCATACCGGGAGCAGCTGCGGAACCGAAGGCGGCGACGACTAACAGTTGACCACGCACCAGCTGTGGTGTCAGGCTGGCGCTAGCCCACCTGTACAAGCTCGAGAAGCCCAGGCCAAGGCCTGGGCTTCTGGTTCTTTAGGGCTGCAGTGTTCGCCGTGGCGCTGAAATGTACGGTGCTTTGGTCTTAAGGGGGCTTGCACGCACCGCGCCAAGCGGTGTCAAACTCAAAGCACTGAGCGGGCGCGATGAGGCGCCGGTCTCCTAGTGCCATCACGTTAGGATATGATGGAACGGAGTATCACCCTCATGTACACGCCACCACTGATCATCGCGTCGATTGACGAATCGCTCGTGCTCGCCGACGTCATCGGCCAATCGGAAAGCTGCCTACCCTCGGAATGTCCGTAGGCTGCCGTGCGATCAAAGCAGAGGGGTCCGCTGCGGCGGACCCTTCTCCATGTAATATGCAATCGGCGCAGAGACAGCGCGAGCCACACCGCCAGGGCCTTTCGCATCAATAGGTTCCTCGGAAAAGCCGTCAGGACACAACTTTACGAGTCCGGAACATAGAGGAACTAGGCGCCCGTCACGGATGGGCGCGAGCGCGATGAGGCGCTCGTCACCTCTTGTCCTTTGGTCCGCAACCGGCGACAAAGCAGGCCGAGCACTCGTCAGCGCGCACTGCACGTGTCGTCGGAAGGGACTGTGCTCGCTTACACTCGCTCGCCTGAATCGTCCGCCGGCAGCGTCGCATTCGAGACGCTCGACCGCCGGCTCATCGTTGTCAGCGACGAAGCGAAGATCCTCGAGTATTTGCGTTCCGCGTACCGCCGCGTCAGCGTTGCACTTCCTTCGACACGCGACGAGAGTGTCGATTGCGGTGAGATACTGGCGCACAACGGCCAAGCGTGGCTCAGCTTCAACGGCGAACCGATGCCGTTTCCTCACGATGTGCCGGCGACAAACTTTCGCCGGGCATTTTATGGCTCGAGCAAGCTCATGCGCGCCAGCTTCCGGCGCAACGCTGACTGGCATTCGCTGTATGCCGCTGCGCTGGGCGTCAGGGGCAAGGCGCTTATCATCCTGGCGCAGTCCGGTATCGGCAAGACGACGCTCGCACTCGAGCTTATGGCGCGCGGCGCCAGCTTTTTGAGCGACGAGTTCGTCTTCGTGCGCAAATCGGACAGGCTTGTGCGCGGTTTGCCCAGAGCGATGCTGATTCGCGAACGCACGCTGACCATATTCGACGATCCCCGCTTGCGCGCCGTCTGTGAGGCATCAACACCGCGCATGCCCCATGGTGACCGGGTGTGGGATGATATCGATCCGGGTGACGTTTTCGGTGAAGGGGTTTTCGGGGAGCCGGCCCCGCTTGCGGCCGTAGTGCTACTACAACGACGAAACGGCATCACAGCTTCCGTCGAGCCCGTGCCGAGCGCTGTCGCTGGGGCGGATTTGTGCACGCGGCTGAACGCCGACCTGAGCGCCTTTGACCGGCTCACAACGTCGGTGGGCTTGTTGTCGGGCATCCCGTGCTATCGCATTGGTACCAGCTCACCGCGCTGCGCAGCTGACGCTATTGGGGAAGTTCTGCGATGAGGCTGGTGACGGCGAGCGAGCTCATGAACGCTGATCTCGACGTCGTCGCTCGCCGGAGGCTTGCGGATCGTGCACACCATGGCGTGCGCGTACGCTGGTTCGGCTGCACTATTGAAGCCCGCTTCGATCAATCCGAAGCCGCCCAGCTGTTCTATCAGCGATACCGGGCTTTTGCCACCGACGGTGAACCCGCGCTGCGCTCGTATGCAGTGCAATCAGATGATGGATCCGGGGACCCACTCTTCTTTTGCGAGCCAGGTAAGGCGTATCGCTATCCGGCGCCCCTGCGAGGCGGCCAGGTCATCGCGTTTCTGGCCGATGCGGTCGTCCACCACGCATTTTTTGACGTTCATCCCGGCATTGTTTCGTTCCATGCGGCGGCCGTCAAGATAGGTAGCGTCGCCGCTGCCATCTCCGCAACATCAACGGGCGGCAAGTCGACCACTGCGATCGCGTGTGCTCGGCGCGGCATGGCTCTGTACACCGATGAGCGATGCGTGATCAAAGACGGCCTTGTACATGCCTTCCCGCGTGCGGTGAACATCCGGTGTGGCGGACTCGAGCTCTTATCATCCGACGACGTTCCGGATGACCACGTTATCGGCGATCGCCTGCGCGCCCAAGCGAATGAATGGAACTCCGCCTCGTTCGCCGACGTGCTCGGCACAAGCGAGCTGCCAGAACCCGCTCCGCTTGACGCAGTATTCTTCATCATCGGACGTGGACGCACAGCGCAGGTGGAAGCCTTGGCCCGCCAAGATGCGATCGTGCAGCTCCTGCACGCCGGTTTGTGCGGGCCTCGGCCAGGCCTCGATCGCGTCGCCGCCGCTGCCTCGCTCTGCGGCGCGGGCCGCGCCTACAACCTTGTCTTGGGAGCGCCCGATGACACGGCCCTGCTCGTCGCTGCGACGACGCGCCGCGCGCCCCCACTAATCGCGGTGAAGTCAGCATGAGCACGACGAGCGGCCAAGACACAAAAACGCGCGCGGCGTCCGTCGTGCGCCTGCTGGCAGGTTCTCAGGCGCAGCCGCGTGTGGCTATGCGCGGCATGAGCATGACGCCACTTTTGAAGGAACCGATGGTGCTGAAACTTGGGCCATCGAGCGGCGACGACCGGGTTGGCGACATTTTAGTGTTTGAACGCGCCAGCGAACTCATCGCACACCGTATCACAAAGATCCATGGCGATGTCGTGCAGACCTGCGGTGACGCGGTGCCTTGGTCACCAGAGGAACCGGAGCGGAGCGCGATCGTCGGCAAAGTCATCGCGGTACTGGCAAGCGATGACGACAGTGCGTCGCGCGTTGACACCTTGATGTTCCGGTTGCGCGGGATCTATAAGGCACGGTTCCGGGCAGCACGCGCACTGCCGTTTCGGGCGCGCGTGCTCGGCCTGCGTTGTGTGTATGCACTGCCCTGGATGCGCCGGCGGCCCTATGTCGCGCTCGTCCAAGCTATGGCGGCCAAGCTGCACAGCGATACGCGTGCATTTGAACGAGCGCTCGACCTGGCGGAGCCCGTGGCGATCGCGGCCACGGCTCGGCGGCATGGCTGTTCGGCGATGCTGGTCGACGCGGTGAGCACTCTGGGTGCCCGCAGCGAGCGTGCCGTTCGCCTGCAACATATCTTGCAGCCCGTGGGACGTAGCGTCGCCTTGCGCGGCATGGCGACAAGAACGCAACTCCTGGCGCTCGTGCGCGTGCTGTCCACGGCCGGCATCTCGTTTGCCTTGCTCAAAGGCGCGGCGCGCCTGTATCGGGGCGACGAGGATGCTACCCTGCATGCAAGCGCCGATCTCGACATCCTCGTGCCCAGGGCGCAGCTTGACGCGGCAGTTGACGCGTTGCGCGCGCACGGCTACGGCGAGCGCGCCGCCGAGGATCGCCAGCGCAAGTATCGCGATCACCATCACCATGCCGCACCGCTTTTCCCATCCGAGCGCGGCAGCGCAGTCGAGCTGCACGTGGCGCTCGCGCCGCCTGGCTGGCTCTCGATTCCGCTCGATTGGGAGGCGCTCGAACGCTATCTCACGACCGTCGATGGTGCGGCGGGCCCGGTGCAGATGCTGGACAACGCGGGCACCGCGCTGCACTATGCGGTGCATGCGATCGGACTGCACCGGTTACGCGACATTGTCTTGCTTGGCGCTATCGTCGCACGGTTGGGACCGCGCGAGCGCCGCGATCTGCGCGTGGCAATCGCCGCGGAACAGACCGACGGCATCCGCCTTGGCTCGGCAGCGCTGCTTGCTGCACGGCTTGCAGGTGTGGGCTGGGCTGCGGATGGTTCGCATGAAGAGTACCTGCGGTGGGTGATGCGGCGTGAAGACATGCCGCTGTTCCTTGGCGACCGCAGTCAGTTGGCAGAAGGTTGGTTTGCCGCCGGCCGGCGTTTCACGCCGCTAACGTTTCGCTTGCTAGACCCGCGTTCGCGCTTAGCAGCTCCCGGCGATCGCAGAAAGCCCGCGCTGCTCGCTGCGGCTGGACGTACCCTGACGGGCGTCGCAGCGTATTGCTATGCGTGCTTGATGAGGCCGGCGACATGACGGCCGTCCCTGCAATCGCGTTCAACGCTGTTTCTAAGTCGTTCCCACGGGTCTACGGGCTGACAGCCTGGCTCAAACATCACGGACGCGTTCCACGCCGGCAAGCGCTCGAGGACGTCTCGCTGACGATCGCCCACCGCACGCTCTACGGGTTACTTGGGCCAAACGGTGCAGGCAAGACGACGACGCTCAAACTCATGGCAACGCTCTCGTTGCCCGATCGCGGTTCCATCACGATCGACGGCGTTGATGTTGGGCGTCAACCCGAAGAGGTCAAGCGTCGCATCGGCCTGTGCACGAGTGAGGAGCGCAGTTTCTACTTCCGTCTGACGGCGCGCGAGAATCTCGAGTTCTTCGGTGCGCTGGCGGGGCTGCGAAGCTGCCATCGTGCGAACCGCATCGCTGAGGTCATCGACATCGTCGATCTGACAGATGCGATCGACCAGCGCTTTTCGGCGTACTCGTCAGGTATGCGCGTGCGGCTCGCTCTCGCTCGCGCGCTGCTCGCGGATCCTGACATCCTACTGCTCGACGAGCCGACCCGCGGTGTCGATCCGGTCCACGCTGACGCCATCCGCTGCCTAATGCGTGATGAGTTCGTGGGGCGGCACGGCAAGACGATCGTCCTCACGACCAATGTGCTTGACGAGGCGTGGGCGGTGTGCGACGAGGTCGCCATCATCAACGCCGGACGTATCGTCGCCAATGGCCCGCCGGCGGAACTGCAGCGGCGCATCGGCGGCCGGGTGCGATACGCGATCAGCTTCGATCGCTTACATCCGCAACTCGCGGATCATGTCCGCAGCGTCGAGGGGGTCTTTGCGGTTTCGGTGGACGCTACCGCGCAGACATTGAGTGTCGAGCTGCTTGCCGGTAGCCGGACGCTCACCCATGTGCTCCAAGCCGTGACGAGCAATGGCGTGACTGTTTACGGAATACGGCCGCTCGGTGACGCGCTGCTCGAGCTGTTTCGTACGACGGAGGACGCGCGATGAGTTCGGTGTCCACGATCGCCCGGCCGAGCGTAGGCGCCGCGGCCGAAAAGATCGGCGCGATCTTCCTGCGCGATGCGCGGCTTGCGGTCTCGTATCCGATGTCGTTTTGGCTGGGTTGGGTCAGTATCGCCGGCCAAGTGCTCGCTTTTTACTTCATGTCCAAACTCATCGGACCATCGCGCAGCTTCGGTTTCGGCGGGCGGCCGGGCAGCTATTTCGATTACGTGATCGTGAATCTCGCCTTCGTGGAGTTCCAAACAGTCGCCATATCCAGCTTTCAGCGCGCGATCCGCAGCGATCAAATGCTGGGTACGCTGGAAGCGGTGCTGGCCACGCCGACGAGTCTGCCGCTCATCGTGCTGTCTTCTGGCTTATGGGCATTCACGCTCACTGCTGTCGAGGTCGCAGTCTACCTCGGCATCGCTACGCTCCTCGGACTCAATCTCGCCCATACCGATCTGCGCACGGCTGCCATCTTCTTGCTGCTGACGGTCGCTTGCATGTCGCCGGTCGGCGTTCTGAGCGCGGCTAGCATCATGACGTTCAAACAGCTCGGTCCCACGAACTGGGTCGCCAATGGTTTGGCCATGCTCCTCGGAGGTGTGCTCTTCCCAGTGAGCAAACTGCCGGTTGCACTGCAATACGTCTCGTGGATGCTGCCAATCACTCACGCGCTCAACGGTATTCGCGGGGCGGTCAACGGCGCGACGCTGGTACAGCTAGCGCCGGATGCGCTCTGGCTGGCCGGCTGCGCGGCCCTGTTGTTGCCGGTTTCGCTGCTGGCGTTTTCGCACGCCGTTCGCCGGGCGAAGATGGACGGAACGCTCGGTCACTATTAGGAGACCTGCGCTTTGAGCAGTCCCCGCAAGTCGCCGGACCTTGAGATACGGACTGTTGGTGAAGAGGTGCTCGTGCACCATCCCTCAACGCAAAAGGTGCACATCCTGAACCGGACGGCCGGCCAGATTCTCCAAATGTGCAACGGCGAAACCACCCAAGAGCAGATCGTTACCATGATCTGTACAGAAACGGGCGCCGATAAGGACGCCGTGTCGCGCGACGTCGCGGCGATGGTGGAAGAGTTCGAGAAGCTCGGACTCGTCGGCGGCTAGAGAAGATCGGTCCCCAATTGTGTCAGCGTTGGAATAATCCCGTGAGCTCTGCTTTGCCGAGGATGTGGCCGTGCATTGCCGTGATCAGGGCGGGTCCGCTCGTCAGCGGGCTCAAGCCCGATAGGTCCGTGTCGAGCGCGTAGACCGTAAACCGGTAATGGTGGACGCCGCCGCCCGGCGGCGGACAGGGCCCGCCGTAGCCGATCGTCTGAAAATCATTTCTTGCCTGCACCGCTTGCGTCGACATCAGGTCGCCGGACGCAGAGCCTGCGCCTGCTCCTAGGTGTTGGACATCGGGCGGGATGTTGTACACCACCCAATGCCACCACCCCACGCCGTTTCGCGCATCCGGGTCGAACACGGTGAGCGCAAAGCTCTTGGTATCTTCGGGCGCGCCATGCCAGCTCAGCTCTGGCGATAGATTCTTCCCAACACAGCCATACCCCGAGTAGGAGTATTGTTGCGGGATGAGCGCGCCAGTCTTGAACGCCGTGCTCTTGAGCTCGAACGGCTGCGACGCGTTTGCGACGACGGCACATGCGAGCATGAACGCAATGGCTCGGATAACCAATATCATGGCGAGAGGATTGTCTTGCTTGAAGCGGCAGACCTTGTACGTGTGAAACGCATCGCGGTCACGGGGGCGACCGGATTCATCGGCACGGCGCTGGTAGAGGCGCTGCTCGCTCGCGGGGACCAGGTGATCGCTCTCAGCCGCGAGGGCCAGCTGCCGGCGTCACTCAGCGGCGTGCGCATCGACCGGCTCGACATCACCTCGCGAGGATGTGTTGCCGCATTAACCACTGCGCTTGAGGGCATGGACGCGGTCGTGCATCTCGCTGGTGAGACTGTCGCTGGGCATTGGTCGCAAGCGAAAAAGCGGCGCATTTATGAATCGCGCCAGCTCGGCACGCGCAATGTGGTCGATGCTATGCACGCGTGCACCACGCGTCCGCGGACGTTTTTGTCCGCGTCAGCTTCAGGTTATTACGGTTCGCGGGAGGACGAACCGCTGACCGAGGACGCCGCGCCAGGCGACGATTTTCTGGCACACGTCTGCGTCGACTGGGAACGAGAAGCATCGCGCGCCGAGGCACTCGGCATCCGCACGGTGCGGTTGCGCCAGGGTCTCGTGCTTGGTGCAGACGGTGGGGCACTGGCGCGCATGATCCCTTTCTTCCACGCCGGCGCGGGCGGGCCGCTTGGCTCAGGGAGGCAATGGTGGCCGTGGATCCATCTCGAGGACGACGTCGCGCTTATGCTGTTCGCGATCGATTGCGACGCATGCCACGGTGCGGTGAATGCGGTCTCGCCCGACCTGACGACCAACGCACGATTCTCGCAAGCGCTCGGCCACGCGATGCGGCGGCCATCGCTTGCCTATGCGCCGGGCATCGCGCTGCATCTCACGCTCGGAGAGTTCTCGCAGACGTTGCTGTCGAGCCAATTGATGTTGCCTGTGCGCGCGCAGGACCTCGGCTTTACGTGGCGACATGAGTCGCTCGATCGCGCGCTGCTCGACATCCTTGACCCGCATTCCGGGCGCGAGCCGCGCGTGTGCGTCTTTGAGAGTTCGG
>Ga0306925_10005951_pt1 | contig 11272 bp, 9 predicted proteins | sample flu12Cox44000176_FD_203755 | JGI IMG/M metagenome (GOLD analysis project Ga0306925, IMG submission 203755) | Lab enrichment of tropical soil microbial communities from Luquillo Experimental Forest, Puerto Rico - flux8day.12C.oxic.44.000.176 (v2)... | ecosystem: Environmental > Terrestrial > Soil...
GTGTGGCTCGAATTCAAGGCGACCGACGCCAAGGGCCGCGTACTGGCCTGGAGCGGGCGTGTCGAGGACAACGGACGCGGTCCGGTGGAGAAAGGCGCCCACTTCTATCGCTCCTACCAATTGGATGGGGAAGGAAACCCGATCAACAAGCGCAATGCCTGGCAGACCCGCAGCCTGCTGTATGTGCGGCTAATCCCGCCTGGGGCCGCCGACACCGTGCATTTCCGACTGCCGATTCCCAACAACGTGGAAGGTCCTGTAACCCTCGAGGCGCGCCTGAACTATCGCAAGTTCAGCGATTATTTCACCAAATACGCGTTTGCGGGCGTAGCCCAGCCGGGACGCGCGGGTCTGGATTTCGACAGCCGCACTTACACTTTCAATACCAAGCCGGTCCCGGATGTGCCGATCGTCACGCTGGCTTCGGCTAAAACCGCAATCGCCGTGGGACAACCCCGCTGGCAGCCACTTCCGCGCAGGCTGGACCGCGAAAGGTGGAATGACTGGGGGATCGGACTGCTGTTGCAAGGCGATCTGAAGGGCGCGGAGTATGCCTTCCGCCGAGTTACGGAGATTGAACCTTCCTATGCGGACGGGTGGGTAAATGTCGCCCGTGCCCTGATCCAGGAGGGCGAAACCGGCGCGGCGCAGCCATTCCTCGACGAAGCGCTGAAGCTCAATCCGCGATTAGCGCGCGCCCATTTCTTCCGGGCCATGATCCAAAGGGTGGACGGCGACTACAGCGGCGCACTTAAAAGCCTAGCCAAGGTCCGCGACCAGTATCCGCGCGACCGCGTTGTGTTAAACCAAATCGGCAGGATCCTCTTCCTCGACCGCCGCTATCAGGAAGCTGTCAAAGTCCTCGACGAGGTGCTGGCGGTGGATCCCGAGGACGTTCAGGCACACTACGATTTGATGCTTTGCTACCGGGGGCTGGGGCAGACCGAGAAGGCTGCTCGCGAGGAGGCGTTGTTCCGGCGCTTCAAGGCCGATGAGGCCTCCCAGCAGTTAACGGCCCGCCCCAGGCAGTTGAGCCCCGAGGATAACAATGAGAGACAGCCGATCCACGATCACGCTTCTGAGCCTAGCCAGTCTAATGGGCTGCCGATCGGCGCCGCCGCGGTCCACGGACGTGGCGGTCCGGTTTACGGACGTAACCCACCAGGCGAACATTCACTTTCATCACAACTCCGGCCGTGAAGGAAAGAAATGGCTACCTGAGACTCTGGGACCGGGCTGCGCCTTGTTCGACGCCGACGGAGACGGCTGGCTCGATATTCTGATCGTGAACGGAAAAGATTGGACCGATCACGGCCGCCACACTACCGCCGCGTTGTATCGAAACCGCCACGACGGAACGTTTGAAGACATCACCAAGGGCAGCGGTTTGGACTTCGAAGCCTATAGCCTCGGTGTAGCCATCGGCGACTATGACAACGACGGGCGCGACGACGTGTATATCACGGCGCTAGACGGCGACCGGCTGTTCCACAACGAAGGTGGCGGCCACTTTCGCGACGTGACCGCCGAAGCTGGCATTCATAACGCCAGCTTCGGTACTAGTGCCGCCTGGCTCGATTACGACCTCGACGGCAAACTGGATCTGTTTGTCGCCAACTACGTACGATGGTCTCCGCAGGCCGATCTGTGGTGTTCCTTGGACGGGTCGACCAAGTCTTACTGCACGCCAGAGTCTTACAAGGGCACGTCTGCCAAACTGTACAGGAATCTGGGAGGCGGCAAGTTCGCGGACGTGACGCAGGACGCCGGTCTGAGCGACCCCAATAGCAAGTCGCTGGGCGTGGTTGCGTTCGATTACGACGGGGACGGGTGGACGGATCTGTTCGTGTCCAACGATACCCAACCCAACAAGCTGTACCACAACCTGAAAAACGGCCGGTTTCAAGAGTTGGGGCTCGCCGCGGGGATCGCTTTTGGCGAGGACGGTGTGGCGCGCGCCGCTATGGGCGTGGATGCGGCCGACTATGACCGCTCGGGCCGGCCCCATCTGATCGTCGGTAATTTCTCTAATCAGATGTTGAGCCTGTACCACAATGAGGGAAACGGTTTGTTTGTCGACGAGGCGCCACGGTCCGCCGTTGGTCGCGCCAGCCTGTTAAAACTGACCTTCGGCCTATTCTTCTTCGACTACGACCTGGACGGGTACCCGGACATCCTGACGGCCAACGGCCACCTCGATGAGGAGATTGAACGCGTGCAGCCCAAGGTTCGTTACCGGCAGACGCCGCTTCTGCTGAGGAATCGTGGTGGCGGTATGTTCCAGGAGGTTGACGCATTCCCGGCGCCAATGGTGGCTCGCGGATTGGCTTATGGGGACTACGATCTCGACGGCGACCTGGATGTTCTCATCGCCACCAACGACGGTCCCGCTTATCTCTATCGCAATGACGGCGGAAACACCAATCATTGGCTCAGTGTCAAGTTGGTAGGCACGCATTCAAACCGCAACGGCATCGGCGCCGTCGTGCGGGTGACCAGTGCGGGAGGCACCCAGTGGCAGACAGTGCATAGCGGCTCGAGCTATTGTTCTGCGAGCGACCTCACCCTGACTTTTGGATTGGGGCAAGATGATAAGGCGACGCAAATCGAAATCGATTGGCCCGGCGGCACGCCACAAACACTAAAGGACGTGGCAGCCGGGCAACATCTGGCGGTCAGGCAACCCTGACCGGTCGAAACATGATCAATCTTCGCCTTCTTCAGATCCCCGGACGGCGTGATACCGGCTCTTTTCAGGCAGCGCTCGAATGGAAAAGCTGATTCGGTCCTCCGCAACGCAACAGGCCACGCTCATTCGTCGGCGTGAGATTTCCTCCGAGGAGCTCGTCCTGGCCCACCTGCAGCAGGTCTCTAGGGTTAACCCCAAAATCAACGCTGCCGTGGACGTGCTTGCGGATCGGGCCCTGGAGCAGGCCCGCCGGGCCGATGACGTGTTGGCGCGAGGCCGGGCGGATGGTCCCCTGCACGGCGTCCCGTTCAGCATCAAAGATTCGATCGAGCAGGAGGGTACCGCCTGTACCGCAGGCACGTGGGGCCGACGTGGAGCCGCGCCATCCCGCGAGGACGCCGCAGTCGTGACACGCCTGCGCGCCGCCGGGGCCATCCCCGTTGCCAGGACCAATCTCCCCGATCTGCTGTTTGCCTTCGAAAGCGACAATCTCCTTTTTGGGCAAACCAAGAATCCCTACGATCTAACCCGCACGTCGGGAGGAAGCAGCGGCGGTGAAGCGGCCTTGATCGCTGCTTGCGGCTCGCCCTGTGGCCTGGGTAGCGACGCGGCCGGCAGCGTGCGCGTACCGGCAGCCTTCTGCGGGATCGCCAGCATCAAACCGACCTCCGGCCGTTTGCCGCGAACCGGTCATTTTCCGCCTGCCGGCGGCTGGATTGAAATGCTCTGGCAGATTGGGCCGATGGCTCGTTATGTCGAAGATTTATGTACGATGATGCCGCTGCTGATAGGCGGTGACGGTCGGGATCCGTCCGTCATCAACATGCCGCTCGGCGAACCCGGGCAAGTCGCTCTGCGGGATCTGAGAGTCGCCTTTTACACGGACAACGGTTATGTCGCGACGACCGCGCCGGTGGCCGCCGCGGTGCGCGCTGCGGCGAAGGCCGTCTCATCGGAAGTAGCCTCGGTCGAAGAGGCTAGGCCGACCTGTCTATCGGAGGCCTATGACCTGGAGATGAAACTCCTCGGTGCCGACGGCGGCGACTCGCTGCGCGAATATCTCAGGCATCTCGGTAGCGACCGAGTGCACCCGCTGTTAATCGGTTGGCTCGACAAGCTCGAACCTTATCGCGTGAACCACAACGGATTCGCTGGCTACTGGGCCGAACTCGACCGCTATCGGGCCGAGATGTTCGCATTTTTACAGCACTACGACGTGATTCTCTGCCCGGTCTACACGCAGCCAGCTCTGCCTCATGGTGCCTCAATTCTTGAAGAAAACTTTCGGGGGTTCAGCCATACCATGGCGTATAACGTCGCGGGATGGCCCGCCGCAGTGGTCCGGTGCGGTGAAACGCCAGACGGACTGCCGATCGCGGTTCAGGTGGTTGCTCGTCCCTATCGCGAGGACGTGGTGCTAGCGGTTTGCTTGCGGCTGGAGCAGGTGTTCGGCGGTTGGACGGCTTCATCTGCGCTGTTTGAATAGCCGATGTTCCGCCACCAGAGCGCGGTAACCGCCACCAACCAGCGATTCCGCGAGCGGCATGCCCGAGGGTGCTGTTGCCCGATGGCTCTCGCGACGGAAGCGAATTCCAGATCCACTGGCTGAATCACATCACGGGCTCAATCGACCAAGCGTTATCTACACCGATCGAAATTTGGCGGGCTTCAACCCGTCCCCGCTCGAACGAACGCCCATGACCGGGTGCTTCTGAAAGGAAGCGCGGTATCAACCTTGAATATTCTTTTCATCAGGCGGGGTTCTCGCGGCAGGATTGGGACAATTGGTTCGTGGCCGACCGGGGAACAATGAGTGCTGCGCCGGTTTCCCGCGACCTTATGCGCTCGACCAGCAGGAGCCGCTCACCCGGCACTCGGCATGCCTGGCGCGCCGATCGGGGTCGACGCCTTCCTCACCACTTACAGATGACTGGGTTCATAAACAACGATCTCTAGTTTGCACTTGGATCGGTTGCCGTCCTGCTTTCAAGATCAACTGAACCACTACTGCCCATAAGTGCCTGCCTGTCCCTTGGTGCCGATGGCCTGGGTAGGTGGAGCGAGTGTCCAGCAGATGCGGCCGCGCGATAAGATGGACCGAAGGACTTCACTTCTGACGATTATTCATGAACCCCTTGGAGGTCCGGACTTGCTGCCGAACGAACGCATCCCCTACTCCGCCATCACCGGGCGTCCACGCCTAACGTTGCCACGGGGCGCGCGCCTTGCCGTATGGATTGTCGTCAACGTTGAAGAGTGGAATCCGCGCGAACCGATGCCACGCACCGTCTTGCCGCCGCCTGCTGGGGGCTCCCCCAGTCCCGACATCCCCAATTGGGCATGGCACGAATACGGGAATCGTGTCGGCTTCTGGCGTTTCCTCGAGTTGCTCGATCATCTAAAGATCAAGGCTGTCCTGGCAATCAACGGCTCGGCGATCGGCGCCTATGAACCGATCGCGCGGGCTGCGCTAGATCGGGGTTGGGAATTCATGGGACATGGCTTCTCGCAGAAGAACATGCAAAGAGTTCAGGACGAGCGAGAAGATATCGTGAAGACGACTAAAGCCGTGAGCGGCTTCACCGGGCGCCGCCCCCGCGGCTGGCTGGGCCCGGGTCTTACCGAAACATGGGACACGCCCGATATCCTGGTCGAAGAGGGCTATGAATATATCTGCGATTGGGTGCTTGACGATCAACCTGTTCGCCTTTCGACGCGCAGCGGGTCGATTGTAAGCGTCCCGTATACGCAGGAGTGTAATGATGTCGCGATGATCGCTGTTCAGCATCATCGTGCACAGGAATATCGGGACCGCGCCATTGATCAGTTCGAGCAACTCTACCAGGATGCGCAGGAATCGGCGCGGGTCATGGCACTGGTTTTTCACCCGTACCTGATGGGAGTGCCGCATCGGTTCCGCTATTTTCGAGAAGCCCTCGAGCACATTTGTCGGCGCACGGATGTCCTTTTCTGGACCGGCGAACAAATCCACGATTGGTACGTGACGCAGAGTGCCGACCGAGCGACGTAGCAGAGAACTGTTTAGGATCAGGGCTGAGACCGAACCTCGCTGCAAAGCGGCGCAAACAAGCTGCTCTATCGGGTGGATAACGCGATGCATGAAGCTAGACATTTGGAGGGGATGGCGCGGCCCGAGGCAGGAACGGAAGGCTCTCATAAAGCGGGTCCGCGCCCCTTCGCCCTGCCGCTGTTCGCGATCTTGCTGGTCTCTTATGCCATCAACGCCATGGATCGTCAACTCTTCCCTCTTCTCGCTTCCGACGTGCGCAGGGAATACGGCTTCTCGCTGTCGACTTCGGGCTTGCTGGCGACTGTCTTTACGCTCGGTATGGCACTGGCAGGTCTTCCGACCGGCTACCTGCTTGCACGCTTCACACGCAAGGTGACGATCGAGATCGGCATCGTAATTTTCTCGGCCGGGACGGCCTTGACCGCCGCCGCCCATGGCTTTGCGGATATGCTCTTCTATCGCACTGCTACCGGCATCGGCGAAGCCATGCAGCTGACCGCGCTGCTCGCCGCCGTAACCGGCTATTTTCCACGCTCCCGCGGAGCTGCGGCTGGCGCCATCAACTTCACCTACGGCCTTGGCGCGATCATCGGACCCTTCGCCGCAGCCATGTTGCTCGGTGCCTGGAAGACCTGGCGGGCGCCCATGATCGTCTTTGGAGCTCTCGGTTTTGTCGCGTTGGTTGTGATCTCGCTCGCCGTCCGGCCTCGGCTGACGGAGTTGACTAACGGATCCGGGAGTCGAGCTGCAGAAACCGGTGAAGCCTCGCTGCTGAACCGGAACAGCGTGATTCTTACGCTGATGAGTTTAATCGGAGGAATGATTATATACGGATATCTCGGCATGTATCCGACATACCTACGCGAGCATCTGGCCTACTCACCCGGGGTTGCCGGCAGGGTCTTGAGCGCCTACGGAATCGGTGCTCTCGCCTCGATCGGCGGTGGGTGGCTGGGGGATCGGTTTTCGCCGCGTGTCGTGATGAGCAATACGTTCCTGGCCGCCGCCGTGCTTGGCTACCTCCTATTCAATGGGTTTCCGGCGGTTGGGGCGCAAGCCACACTTTCGTTTGCCTGGGGACTAGTCGTCAGCGGTACCCTTTATGTCAATCTTGCGGGCTACCATGTGAAGGGAGTGAGGAGTGGCCTGGCCGGTACGGCCTCCGGCGTTTTCGTCACGAGCCTTTACGGATCTGCGGCCATTTCGGGTTATTCAATTGGATGGCTCGCGAACCACTCCGGTTGGATGATGGCGGGCTTGATCCAGATCTCACTGCTCTCGGCGATCGGCGCACTCTTGGCGGCCTTTCTGCAGTCAGACTCTACTGCAGCCTCTTAAGGGCCGCCGTCGAATGCGACGTTCGAGAAGTAGCCAGGGGATCCCGCAACGATACGGACGCATCCGATCGAACCGAACCGCGTCGCGCTGGGCGGTCCATTCAGTCGTCGGATCTGTGGTGACATGGAAATGGACCGCGCTGTGTCTATCGGAGCCGACACCAGGGAAATACAGAAGCAGCTGATGATGGATCGTCGGCACTCTCGAGAAAAGCGACCGAAACCAGGGTCTTGACGTAAGCCTTCAGGAATCCAGGTATGCGTGGGCGGCTTGCGAAGGCGGACCGGGTACTTGGTGCCACAGGGGTTTGGCCGATTCGATGCCCAGGTTGAGAAGCTCGCCATGTTGGGAGCACCCCAAAGTACATTCTCAGGGATGATTTGCCGGCTCGAATTCCGAACCTCCTGGAAAAGGAAGTCGGCCTGGTCGGCTGCGCCCGATGTCCAGAATCGTAGAACCCCCCTTGCGATGCCAGCTGATGACCGTCTCCGGAGTTTGAACGATCGTCAGGACCGAGCGTCATTCGCTCCAGACTTCGCAAAGAAGCGCCCGCAACTGGGCGTCGAATGAAGCCAGTTTCGGGGCGTTTCTTACGTAGCGCCGCCGAAATCAATCTGTGACGCAGCGCGATGTTTTCTTATCGCGGCTGGCGACTGGAATACCGATCACGACGGGCGAGCCATAACGGCAGCGAGCATCGAAGGGGTATCGGGTGTAGGGCAACCTCAACCATCTCAAACAGTCGGAATTTCCGGTATGCACAGGCGCAAGAGTGAAGCTCGCGCTCACGGTGTCCTATCCGGGAAGCGAATGATGAATCCGTCTCGGTTGGGCATCCGCACTTTGGGCAGCGTCTGGGCATTGATCGTTTCGCTCTCACCAATGAGCTTGTTGAGCGAGAGAATGTAAGCGGTCAGCGCATACACTTCCTCGTTGGTGAGCGACCGCGGCTGCCGCCATGGCATGGCACGGCGAATGTAATCGAAAAGAGTCGTCGCATAGGGCCAGAAGCTTGCGATGGTCTTCTCCGACTCCATATTCTTGATCGGTTCGCCGCCAACCAGCCGAGTGCTGGTGCCGCCTTTGCCATCCTGGCCGTGGCAAACCGAGCATTTTGCAGCGTAGACGCGAGCTCCCTCGGCCGGTGTGCCGCTGCCGGGCGGAAGGCCAGTGCCGTCCGGCAGAATGTTGATATCCCATGGCGCAATCTCGGCGGGACTGATAGGCTTTCCAAGATTCGGCGATTGAGCCGACGCAACCATCGCGCTCAGAGCAACAGCGAATGTGACAGCGAACACGCAAAGGCTACGCGTATACATGCTTTACCTCCCCGCTCGGCTCAACCGACCAACTGGTGATGGCGTTGTAGTGCTGGCTAGGAAAGGCGTTGACGGGCGGAACACGCGTGGTTTCACCGCGCGCCGCCACCAGTTGGGCTCGGGTCGGTTGCTCGTTGCCGGCCTCGTCCCACGCCCGGCTTTGCAATACCGCGGGGCGGCCGTCCCATCTCCACGGCACGCGGAAGCGAGTGAACGCCATCGTAAGCACAGGCTGCTCGAGCGCTGCCTGCGCCCAGCTCTTTCCGGCATCGGCGGACACCATGACTTTTGCGATACGACCGGTGCCGGAGTAGGCGATGCCGGAAATCTCATAGAATCCAGGGCCCTGCATCGCAAGCCCAGGCGAAGGATGGGTGATGAAGGATTTGACTTCCTGGATGAAATAAAAGCGGTATGCCTTTCCGCCGGGTAGGATCGGCGCGTAGGTCCGGGCTTCGTAGAAGGTCATCCCGGGCTTTTCGGTGAGCTGGATCCGCCGAACCCATTTGATGTTCATGTTGCCTTCCCAGCCGGGCAGGAGCAACCGCATGGGGTAGCCGTTTCCAGGCATAACGCGTTCCCCATTCTGGTAGAGAGCAATCATGGCGTCATCCATGGCTTTGGTGAGCGGCACGCTGCGGCTGAGGTGTGGGGGATCGGCGCCTTCGGCGATGATCCATCGTGCCTTCGCGTCGACACCGGCTTCGTCGAGTAAAGTGGAAAGCGGCACGCCGGTCCATTCGGCGCAGGAGACGAGGCCGTGCAACGCCTGCACGCTGGCTTGAATCGGCTCGGATGAAAACAAGGGCGCGCTGTTGCCGCCGCACTCGACGAACGCCATCCGCGACACCATTGGATAACGCGCCAGCACACCCAGCGTGAAGACCAACGGCTGCTTGACGAGGCCGTGGATCACAAGGCGGTGCTTATCGGGATCGATGTCGGGATCGCCTGCATGGGAGATCACGAAGTGCAGGCTGTTCGGCGTGAGTGTGCCATTGACCAAATGGTGCGGCGTGCGCGCGTGCTGCGTACGCGGTTCGCCCTTGGGATTGCTGAGGGTGCGCACAACATTTTTTTCGAATCGGGACCTTGTGCCGTAGTCTGGCACAGTAACGCCGGGAGCCAGGCTCCACGCATCGTCGGTAAGCTGCTGGCCTGCCGCGGATGGAACCATTGTGTAACCGGTCATTAGCGCGGCGCCGCCACGCAAGAACAGACGCCGGTGAAGCAGTCCGTTAGCGGCCACCGCTTCCAGATTTTTCAATTCCGGTTTGACCCGGTCACTTGGCGTAGTAGGCATGGTCGTCCTCCTCGCTTCACCGCGAATGGATTCAGCCGAAAAGTTTGTTATGGAGTGCTCCGGCACGGATCAGTATACACCCGGTTACTTCCCAACTAAGTGCTGGATGGGGGAGAGCTATTAGACGGGGAAAACTGCTACACCCCTTCCGATGGGGAGCGGCGCGCGGGGCGGCCTCTTTTTGGCCTGAACCCGGCGCTGGGCGCGGGGGCGGGGCTGGGCGTGCGGGCGGGAGCGGGCGGGCTGGGGCGGGCGCGGGCTTGGCTTGCCCTCCTCGAAAGAAACGAACGTGCCTATCTGGGGGGGCCGTCCTCGATTTCGTCCGGGTGAGACCCGTACAAAGCGATGTGCTGGAACACGCGACGCACTCTGTCATACTCGATCCGGGCTTTCCTCTCGATAGCGAGCGCCTTCCGGTATGCGTAGTGTCCATCGCTCGGTGGCAAAGTTTGGTACTCGGCCTTGAGTGCTTGGACGTTGGCGGATGCGATACTGTAGGCCTTCCTCGCCTTCTGCAGCTTTCCAAACCAGATCGCATTCCGCATCCGTGCGGTAGCCGGATCAACGCCATCCATATCCCTAATTATGAATCCCGACAATCGGTCGTTGCAAAGTCAGTGGGGGTATGCCGCCTCCGGCCATTCCGGCTGCTGAGTCGGCGCTCGGGTCGCGTCCCCGTGCCCTTCCGCCCAGGTTCCTCCAGAGTGGACGACATCAACTCCGCCGTGCCAATGATTTCTCAGCGAACGGCGACAACCCCCTTAACTGAGTGTCTCACTTTAGGGGCTCAGTTCACGCGGGCGCACGGAATATGGGGGCACCCGAGCGGGGGTGGTGGCGGCGCTGGCCTGAACGATCGCTCGGACGCACCGAGGAAATGAAGTCCGGCCCGTTTACCTGCCATTCTAGCCAGTCTGTTGTTTGAGGTGATTCATGTCGATCCCTAACGTCCGGTTGAAGCCGACGGCACTAGGCTTGTTCCATTACTCTCATCGAATTTTCGTTTGGGCTATTGTGGCTTCTGCAATGGGGCAGGCCCAGTATGATCGGTATCCCGTCGTCATAGAAGGCAAGGTTGGCTTCATCGACCGGGCATCGATCCGGCAACGGGAGCGTTGACTTACAGCGATGGGACGCAACGGTTCCTGACCAGTTCGGTAAGCTCGTCTTCGTCCAACCCCACCGTGGCGACGATCAGTAATGCGCTGGGGCAAAACGGGGTGGCCGCTGTTAGCGTTTCCGGGAGCACCACCATCACTGCGACACTGCAGGGAGTGACCGCGACGACCTCCTTAACCGCGATGCAACCATGAGCCGATCTCGGATCGCGGTGCCTTCGTCTCACCCGGCCTGGCCCCTGGGAAAAGGGCCCCCCCGCACGCCCATGCGCCGGGTTCGGCCTCCGCGCCAAGCCCCGCTTGCGTGCCCTGCGCGCGGTTCGGACCGCAAAAAAGACCTCGCGCGCGCGCCCGCCCCGACGCCCTCAACTGGGGGGTGTAACAGTTTTCCTCCTCCAATAGCTATCCCCCTAAGTACTGGATGGGGATAGGAGCTAGAGAGGAGGTTTGAAACTGCACTGGTATAAGCGAAAT
>Ga0306925_10005956_pt1 | contig 11266 bp, 9 predicted proteins | sample flu12Cox44000176_FD_203755 | JGI IMG/M metagenome (GOLD analysis project Ga0306925, IMG submission 203755) | Lab enrichment of tropical soil microbial communities from Luquillo Experimental Forest, Puerto Rico - flux8day.12C.oxic.44.000.176 (v2)... | ecosystem: Environmental > Terrestrial > Soil...
TCGCACAGTACCGTACTGCAGATTTTGACGGGCGGCACGGAGCCCCGGCGCGGCGCCCGATCGGCGGCCATCCCGAGCGCAGGCTTCTGGTCGCCGGCGGAGGGCTTCGAACTCTGAGTGCCTAATTATCGCGAACTTAGCTTGTCGCGTGCTTCGGGGATGTGTGAGTTGGTTAACACTGAACCCTGGCGAAATTGTGCTTTATCGGAGGTTCCGGCGCAGATGCGTCGCCAGATGGAGGCACTCGAATGCCCAGGTACAGATTCCGTGGCAATTTGTGTGGTATACTGTGCGGAGACTGCCGGGAGTTTTTGTCCGGAGTCAAAGTCCGACTTTATCGCCCGCAGGCTGAACAGGACATAACGCGCCTTGCCGTTGCAGATCCAAAAACGACCCTCGCGGTGCTCGACGCCGATCAGGTCAGCGCGAAGCAAGGCTCGTTGCTGGGCGAGTTCGACACCGACGACGCGGGCAATTTCACTGCCGAACTGGACGCGGGCTATGACGGTGGAGCGTTCGAGGTCGACGTCTATTGCGGTACCGTCCCGCATATACCGCCCCATCCGCGCCCCGGCGAGCCGGTGCAGTTTTCGATCACGACCCTGCAGCCCCAGTGGCGCGCGCGTGAGGACGTTCTGCTGGCGGCGTGGAGCTATTGCCTGCCGCCGCGCTTCTGGTGCTACATCCGCGCGCGGTTCGACGCCTGGGTCATCTGCGGCCGGGTGACGGTATGCGCTTCCGGGGCGCCGGCCGAGGGCGTCCGGATATTCGCGTTCGACCGCGACTGGCTGCAGGACGATCCGCTCGGCTCCGCATTGACGGACGCGAGCGGACATTTCCGCATCGACTACTCCGGGGCAGACTTCCGTAAAGGCACGTTCATCAATGTCGAGCTGTTCGGCGGCCCCGATGTGTATTTCCGTGTGGAGACCGTGGGCGGCGATGTCCTGCTGGCCGAGCCCCCGAGCGAGGGCCGCGCGCCGGGCCGTGAAAATATCGGCCCGTGCTTCTGCGTTGACTTGTGCATCAATCAGCCCCCGGTGGTCCGGCATGCCTGGTTCACCAGGGTGGGCGATTTCAATATCTATAGCGACATCGATGCCGGTAGCGGCTTGACGGTCGCCGCCCAGCCACTGGGCTTTCCTGGGGCGCATGGCGGCCCCGGTTTCGGGTTCTGGTCGAGCATGAAACTAATCGGAGACTGCCCGACCACGCACCCGACCGATGGGGAGCCAATGCGCTACCGGTTTACGACGCGGCCGAGCGGCAGCGGCGGCACGCCGACACCGATCACCGGGCCTGGAATGGTCGATGCCGTCAAAGTAGGGACGCGTCCGGTTCCCTGGAACTTTGGCGCCGGCGTCAGTACCTACCCGCAGGACATCTATGTCGCAGGTTCAGGCGGCTATCTCGGGCCTATGCCGGCGCCTCTACCTCCGCCGCCTCCGGGTCCCCCGCCCGGCAGCTGGGGGCCGATGCCGCCGCTGATCCTACAACCCGATCCGTTCGGCTGGGTGACGATGCCGCCCGACGCGACGAATCAGGGCTTCTCCGGGCCTCTCATGCGCTTCAACTCGACGTCGATCGTGCCCGGCGGCACACCGCCGGGGCCGGGCGCGGGTAACCCGGTGTTGCCCGCAGATCAGAAAAACGGTGTGGATTATCAAATTATATTTGAGGCCGAGCCCGTTTCCGGTTCCTCGCCTAGCGGCCCGACACTCAGCAATTCGCTGGACCGCATCCACATCAGCAATTGGCTCGAGGTGGCGCAGTTCAATCTTGAGCAATTCAGCACCCCGGGCACGGGTTCATGCACGCCGATTACGGATGCCGTCGACATTCAGTACACGATGGATCACGAGTTGGTCCGCGGCTGGGGCCTGAGCCTTTCGACAGCGGCGGTGATACCTGGCGGAACTCCGACATTGCCGGGTCTCGGTGTACCGCCGGCAGCCGGGCAATTCGTCTCGCCCCGCGGCGGCAACGGTCTGGTCCACCTGGACACCACCAGCTGGCCGAAATGCTCCTATGCGGTGGCCTTTAGCCGCCAGCTGAAACTGACCGACGGCGAGATCGACGACTCCGGGCGCGACCCGTTCGTCGCGATCTTCTGCAAGGATTAAGGGGTCGGGCGCGCGGCGGCCCCAGGTTGTCACCGCCTTGCAGTGGGAGTGGGTGGGCGTCCGGCACGGGCGTCCACCATCCTCGCGGGACTGGGGAAGCCGCGCGTGGGCGCGCATTTTTTCAATGCCGGCCTCAGAATCCTCGCTTTCCGGCGCCGGTGCCGAGGGCGGGCTCCTGCAGGTTGGTCCAGCAGAATCGTCATTAAGGAGCCGGTCCTCGACTAATCGAAAGTCCGACGATCGCCCAGCGGCGTGACGCTCGGATAGTCAAGTCAGCGCTCGGCCGTCCTCTCCCATCGCATGATCCGGACGAGCAGCACGAGGCCGGGCAGGCAGGCCAGAGTGGCGATGACAAAGAACGGGCTCCAGCCGACGATGTCGGCCAGCGCGCCGCCGGAGGCCGACAAGGTCGTGCGGCCGACCGCGGCGAGCGAGGTCAGCAGCGCATACTGGGTGGCAGTGAAGGCGAGGTTGCACAGCCCTGACAAGTAGGCGACAAACGCCGCCGAGCCCATCGCACCGGTCAAATTCTCGACCCCGATGGTCAGCGCCAGAACCGGCAGGCTGTGCCCGGCCCAAGCTTGCAGCACATACATCAGGTTCGCCAGCATCTGCAGCACGCCGCAGACCAACAGCGCGCGCAACACCCCGATCCGCAATACCACGATTCCGCCCAGGGCGAGACCGCTGAGACCGGCGAGAAAGCCGTAGATTTTGGCGATGTTGGCGGCCTCGACCTTGGTGAAGCCGAGCGATACATAAAGCGGGTTCGACATCGTCCCGGCGAGCGCATCGCCGAATTTGTAGAGGATGACGAAGGCGAGGATCGCGACCGCCCCACGCCGCGAGAATATGTCGGCGAACGGCGCAAGGACGGCGCGTTCGAGCCAGGCCGCGAGCCGAGCAAGGACGGACGCGCCGGGCAGCGGCTCGAGCGCGCCAATGCCGCCGGGCTCGGGGGTGAACCACACCGTAACCATTCCGACCGCGATCAGTGCAGCCATCAACCCATAGGCGAAGGCCCAACCGCCAAAGCTCGCCGCGTAGAGCGCTCCCGCCGAAGCGACGAGCATACCGATGCGATAGCCCCATTGCGTTGCGGCAGCTCCCGCACCCTGCTCCTCGGGCCGCAGCAACTCGACTCGGTAGGCGTCGATGACGATGTCCTGGCTCGCCGACAGAAAGGCGACGACAACCGCGGCGATTGCGGTCGCCGCGGGGTCCGATCGCGGGTCGGTGAGGCCGAGCGCCAGGATCGCCAGCGCCAGCGCCGGCTGGATCGCCAATGCCCAGCCGCGGCGCCGTCCGAGACGCCTGGTCACCAACGGGATCGGCACGCGGTCGATGACCGGCGACCACAGAAATTTCACGCTGTAGGAGATGCCGACGAGGGCGAAGAGCCCGATCGAGGTGCGCGAGACACCGACCTCGGACAGCCAGAACGACAAGGTTCCAAAGGTCAACGCCAGCGGCAGCCCGCTCGAAAACCCCATCAGCAGAATCGCGATCAGCCGCGGCTCGCGATAAACCCGGAGAGAAGCGAGCCAATCAGTCGCAGCGGTCCGAGTGCGCCGAGACGAGACCCCCTCACCCATCCCCGGAACGCCCGCCTTTAGCGGGCGGCCGTCCGGGGGCTCACCCCGCAAGCGGGGAGAGGGGGAAACCGGCTGATGGCCCTCGCCCCGCGTTAGCGGCGAGAGGGAGGGGCCCGCTTTAGCGGGAGGGTGAGGGGCTGCCACCGCCGGGAAGGAAGCGAGGAAGCCCTCCTACGATTTCTTCTCGGCGTCGGCGGCGACCTGCATCTTGATGATCTTGTCGGGGTTGGTGACCGCACCGTTGCGGGCAGGGTCACCCTTCTTGATCTTGTCGACATTGTCCATGCCTGACACGACCTCGCCCCAGATCGTGTATTTGCCGTCGAGCGAGGGTGCCGGTGCGAACATGATGAAGAACTGGCTGTCGGCGCTGTTGGGGTCCGAGGCACGAGCCATCGAGACGGTGCCCCGCACGTGTTTTTCGTTCGAGAACTCGGCCTTCAACGGATGGCCCGAGCCGCCGGTGCCGTTGCCCTTCGGATCGCCGGTCTGCGCCATGAACCCGTCGATCACCCGATGAAAGGTGAGCCCGTCATAAAAACCCTGACGCACCAGCGCCTTGATCTGCGCGACGGTGGCGGGCGCCAGATCGGGCCGCATCTCGATGACGACGCGTCCGGCCGGCACGTCCATGTAGAGCGTATTCTCCAAATCTGCAGCCATCGCCTTGCCTCCGAAAGTGAGTGCGGCGATGAGCAACAGGAGCCGACTCAGCGCTGCCATGATCTGTCCTGTGGGTCGCGTCGATCAGCAACCTTAGCCGAACCGGTGCTGCCACGAAAGCCGCCGGCGGCGTTTGGCGAAAAACAGCCAAATCCCTGCTGGTTCCCTAATCAGGCCACCGGCGGCCGAATCGCTCGCTGATCGGACCGACGCTTTCCCTGTTCGGCCCGGCGACTTTCGCTGTTCGCGCATTTAGGGAATTTTGGGTGCAAACCATTGATTTCACTTGAGTGTTGGGCTGCCGCTCGGGCGCTCCGCGGGGCAAACTCGCCGATTCGCAGTATCTTTGGGTCGTAGGGAATTTCCTCGCATCCATCGTCTCAGGCGCGCGATCCGCCTGCGTACCAGCCGCCGCGCCGGAACCGGTCCAGATAGGTCGGCAGGACGACCTCGGCGGGGGTTGGAGTGATGCCGAGGCTCGCCAGGGTCAGCGCCCCGGAGGAGACGATGTTGTCGCTCTTCAACAGCTCGACCTGGTCCGGCGTCAGCGGCGGGTTTGGGAGGATCGACATCAGCTTCGCCTGAAAGGCGGCGAGGCCGAACGGGAGATCGACAAAGCGGCGCTTGCGGCGAATTTCGCCCTGCACCAGCTCGAGCACCTCGCGGAAGCTGTAGATCTTCGGCCCACCGAGCTCGTAGACACGGCCGGCTGTCGCCGGATCCTCGAGGCATTTGACGACCGCGTCGGCGACGTCGCCGACATAGACCGGCTGGAAGCGGGTTTCGCCGCCGCCGATCAACGGCAACACCGGGGAGATCGTCGCCATCGCCGCAAACCGGTTGAAGAACTGGTCCTCCGGACCAAACACCACCGAGGGGCGCAGGATCGTGACGGTCGGGAAGGCATCGCGTACCGCCTGCTCGCCCGCGGCCTTGGTTCGCGCATAGGCCGAGAAGGACCGCAGATCGGCACCGATCGCCGAAATGTGCACAAATCGCTCGACCCCGGCTTCACGCGCGAAGCGAGCAAGGCGGGCCGGGCCGGTATGGTGCACCAGTTCGAATGTCTGGGCACCGGTCTCCCGCAGTATGCCGACGCTGTTGACCAGCGAATCGTTGCCCGAGAGAAAGGCTGGCAGCAGTGCCTCGTCGCCGATCCCGACATTCAGCGGCACGATCTGCCCGACATCGCCCAGCGGCTTGAGAAACTTGGCCGCCTCGGCGTTGCGGCAGCCGACGGCGATTACTTCGCCGCGGGCGGCTAGTCGCTTGACCACATATCGGCCGATAAATCCCGACCCGCCGAGTACTGCGGTGCGGCGATTTCGCATGGTCTCCCCCGGCTAGGCGCCGCCGGCTGGCGCGCTCGATCCCGGCAATCTATAACCCAGCGTCGGCCGATCACCTAAGGAACCGAGTTCCGGCGAGCCGCGTTGACAGCGGCCGGCGGCGAGCTTATTTGCCGGTGTCCGGAAAGGCCCAGGTGGCGGAATTGGTAGACGCGCTAGATTCAGGTTCTAGTGGGCGCAAGCTCGTGGAAGTTCGAGTCTTCTCCTGGGCACCATCCCTGACCAGAGCAGCCGCGGCACCCCCCAGCGCGAAATGACCCACAGGCTTCATCACGGCGACCTGCCCAATGGCGTCGGTTTCGGGTCGGCCGTCGCCATCGACACCGAAGCGATGGGACTCAATCCGCATCGCGACCGGTTGTGCCTCGTCCAGCTCTCGGCGGGGGACGGGGACGCGCATCTGATCCAGTTCGCGCCGAGCTGCTATGGCGCGCCCCGGCTAAAGAGCCTTCTCGCCGACCCCGGGGTGACCAAGCTGTTCCACTTCGCACGCTTCGATCTCGCCATGCTCTACCACTACCTGGGTGTCATGGCGTCCCCGGTCTACTGCACCAAAATAGCCTCCCGGCTGGTGCGCACTTTCACCGACCGCCACGGCTTGCGCGATTTGTGCAAGGACCTGCTGAATATCGACCTGTCGAAACAGAAGCAGAGTTCGGATTGGGGGACATCCGACCTGAGCGAAGAACAGCTGCGTTACGCCGCCTCGGACGTTCTCCATCTCCACGCCCTGCGCTCCCGACTCGATGCGATGCTGGCCCGCGAGGGCCGCGAGGCGCTGGCCCGCGCTTGCTTTGAATTCTTGCCTCATCGCGTCCTGCTTGATCTCGAGGGCTGGCCGGAGCAAGACATCTTCGCACACTAGCCGCGCGATCGAGGGAGGGGGATCTTTTCGATGCCGGTTAACCGGAGTTCGGCGGCGGCAGCACAGCCGATTGCCGCTCAGGGTCGACGGTCGCGCGGGGGCGCCGATCTCGAGGTCGCCCGCCGCGTGATCCGCGCCGAAATTTATGGGCTCGAGGGTTTGGCTGAAGAGCTCGACGGCAGTTTCGAAGACACGGTAAGTGCCTGCATATCGATGCTAGGACGGATTATCGTCACCGGTATCGGCAAAAGCGGTCATGTCGGCCGCAAGATCGCCGCCACCCTGGCTTCGACCGGCACTCCGGCGCAGTTCGTTCACCCGGTCGAGGCAAGCCACGGCGATCTCGGGATGATCGGGTCCGGCGATGTGATCTTGGCTCTGTCGAATTCGGGCGAGACCAGCGAGCTCGCCGACATCGTGGCCTACTCCCGGCGCTTTGAGATTGTGCTGATCGCGATCACCGGAGGCGCGCGATCGACGCTCGCCGAAGCGGCCGACATCGTGCTGCTGCTGCCGTCGGCGGCCGAGGCCTGTCCGATGGGGCTCGCGCCGACGACCTCGGCGACGATGATGATGGCCCTGGGAGACGCGCTCGCGATCGCTCTTCTTGAGCGCAAGGGCTTCTCCTCAGCCGATTTTCGGCTGTTTCATCCGGGCGGAATGCTCGGCCGCCGCTTGCTGCGGGTCCGCGACATCATGCATGCGGGAGAGGAGATCCCGCTCGTATCACCGGACGCGCCGATGTCCGATGCGATTCTCGTGATGACGGCAAAGAGCTTTGGCTGCGTCGGCGTATGCGATGCCAAAGGCTGTCTGATCGGGGTTGTCACCGACGGCGACTTGCGTCGCCATATGGGGGTGTCGCTGCTGGAGCGCAGCGTGGCGGAAGTCATGCACCGCAAACCAAAGACGATCGCGGCCACCGCGCTCGCGATGGATGCGTTGGGGCTGATGAACCGTTTCGCGATCACCTCGCTCTTTGTTTTCGACGAAGACGAAAGACCGGTCGGTTTTCTGCACATGCACGATTGTCTTCGGGCAGGCGTTGCTTGAGGCGGTTATAATGCCCGTGCCGGTGAAGGTGCTGGAGCAGGAAGCGGCGCTGCCCTCCGGCGCGGTGGTACGAGCGCCGCCGCCGGACCGGCAGCGGCGGGTTCCGGTAATGGACGACCGCTATAGCCGGCGCGTGGTGTTCCTGAAGCGTCTGTTGCCGGCGATTGGCGTGACCCTCTTGCTGTTGGTGGCCGGTTGGCCGCGCCTTGCCCCGCTCTTGGAACGAGTGCGGCTCGGCTTTCCCGCGATCGATCTGCGTGAGGCCCGCGAGTTGCGGATGCTCAATCCTCGCTATGGCGGCTTTGATCGCTACAACCGGCCATATGTCGTGACCGCTGCGATCGGCCGACAGGTGCCCGACCGGAACGACGTCATGGCGCTCGAACGGCCCAAGGCGGTGATGACCGTTCACGGCGGCGCCTCCGTCGTGCTGACAGCCGCAACCGGGGTCTACCAATCGCAGGCCCAGTTGTTGGATTTGTTCACGGACGTCAACCTGGTCCACGAAAACGGCACGCGGTTCGTCACGCAACGCGCGCACCTCAACCTGTCGGACAATTCCGCCGAGGGTCACGACCCGATCGAAGGCAACGGACCTTCGGGCGACATCACCGGGCAGGGCTTTCGGATCTTGTCGAAAGGCGAGATCATCCTGTTTACGGGCCAATCGCATCTCTTGTTCAAGGGAACCAAGCCGAGCGGTGCTTTGGCCGAGCCTCCGGCGCTGCCCGCGGCGGTCGAGAGCAAGGCTGCGCGCATCGAAGCCGCGGTCGCCGTCTCCCCGGTTGTCGCGCCGGCTTCGCCTCCTCCAGTTGTCGCTCGGGCGGCACCAACCCATGTCGGGGCGGCGGCAACGCCTCACCTTGCTGCGAAACTCCAACCGAGCACCAAACATGTCCGCCGGAAGGCGATCCGCGACAAACCGGCGGTGACCAAGGTAAAGCATAATGGCGGATGATAGTTTTGCCGGCGGCGGGGTCTGGGACCGGCCGATCCTCGATGGGCCGCCAGCAAGCCGCCTCCCGCCGTGCTGGAGCGCGATTGGCTTCGCCTCGGTGCTGCTGTGTTTGTGGTCGGCCGGCGCGCCGACGGCCGCTCAGGGGTTGAACCTCGGCGCCGCTTCGGAGGATCGGCCGGTCGCCATCTCGGCCACTTCGGGGATCGAGTGGCAACAGGACGCGCAGGTCTACATCGCCCGCGGCAACGCTACGGCGAAGCGCGGAACTACCGAAGTCGATGCCGACACGCTGACCGCACATTACCGTCCCAGCAATGGCTCGGGCGGCGAAACCGAGATCTACCGTCTCAACGCCGACGGTCACGTTACGATCAAGGGTGAAACCCAGACCGTCGTCGGCGACCAAGCGGTCTGGGATGTCGATCAGCAGATGGGTATCGTCACCGGCAAGGCACTGAAGCTTACAACGGCGACGGATGTGGTGACTGCGCGCGACAGCCTGGAATGGTACGACCAGAAGCAGGTTGCGGTGGCGCGAGGCGACGCGGTCGCGGTAAGGGAAAATGTCAAACGGATCCGTGCCGACGTGATCACGGCTCATATGACCAAAGACAAGGCGACGCCTGCAGAGCCGAGGCCTGGAGCACGATCCACCAAACCGGCATCCGCGACCCCACCGGAGAAACCGGGGGCAGGGCTGCCCGGAGCCGGCGAGGAGGGCTCGCGCATCAGCCGCATCGACGCACTGGGCAACGTCATCGTCTCGACTGCGACCGATATCGGGCGCGGCGACTACGGGGTCTACAACGCCGATACCGGGCTCGTCACCTTGCTCGGCAACGTCACGATCACCCGCGGGGACAACGCGATCCGAGGTCAATACGCCGTGGTCGATCTGAACAACAATGTCAGCCGCATGATGCCCACCGCTGGCAAGCCGGGCTCTCCCGCGTCGCGCGTGGAAGGTCTGTTCGTGCGTCAGGATCAGTCGGGGGCTCCAGGCGGGCGCAGCCCTGCGACCCCGGCGACCCCGGCGAGCGGACAAAAGCCGTGAACGCGGGAGCGGCGCGATACGGCTCGGTTGCGGCGCCCGGCGTTGCGAGGCCGCAGCTCGTCGCCGACAATCCCGGTCTCTTGGGACACGGGCTCGGGAAAGCCTTCAAACGCCGTCCGGTGCTGCGCAACGTCAATGTGTCGGTGCAGCGCGGCGAGGCGGTAGGGCTACTGGGACCGAACGGGGCTGGGAAGACGACCTGCTTTTACATCATAACCGGGCTGATCGCGGCCGATACCGGGATTGTGAGCCTTGATGGGCGCGATATCACCGATCTCCCGATGTATCGCCGTGCCCGGCTCGGCATCGGTTACCTGCCGCAGGAAGCATCGATATTCCGTGGTCTCACGGTCGAGCAGAACATCCGAGCGATCCTTGAGATCGCCGAGCCCGCTTTGGAAATGCGCGAGGCGATGCTCGAGGCGTTGATGGCCGAATTCTCGATAACCCACCTGCGGCGGGCGCCGGCGATGGCGCTTTCGGGTGGCGAACGGCGACGATGCGAGATCGCTCGCGCGCTGGCGACCCAGCCGCACTTCATCTTGCTCGACGAGCCGCTGACCGGCATTGATCCGATCGCCGTTAGCGAAATCCGCGATCTCGTGGCCCATCTCAAAGATCGAGGAATTGGGGTGTTGATCACCGACCACAACGTGCGCGAGACCCTCGAGATCGTCGATCGGGCCTATATCCTGCACGAGGGACAGGTGCTGATGGAAGGCACCCCCGCCGAAATCGTTGCCGATACTGACGTAAGGCGCGTTTACCTGGGAGAGAGGTTTAGCCTATAAGCCGCTCCGAACGGAGCGGGATGTGAATAGGACGGTTATTTCGCAGCGGCTCGAGCCGCGCCTGTCGCAGGCGCTGATCATGACGCCTCAGCTGCAGCAGGCGATCAAGATGCTGCAGCTCTCTAACCTCGAGCTGACCGATTTCATCGATCGCGAGATCCAGCAAAACCCGCTGCTGGAGCGGCGCGAACGGCAGCCGCCTGAGAATGCTCTAGGCCACGATGTCAGCCCGGCTGAGAGCGGGTCGCTAACCGCAGCGCCCGAGATGCTCACGGGCGAGTTCACACCCGATGCGCCCGAGCACTGGCAACCGCAGTGGGGAGAGGACGGCGACCGGCCGGTCGATTTTGGCGGCGAGCCGCAAACGTGGCGCAATCACAACGGAAGCTTCGATCCAGATGGTCCCCTCGGGCTCGACCAGACCGCGACCCGGCAGCGCACCCTGCGTGAGCATCTGCTCGAGCAAATCGGGACCGACCTTGGCGACCAAGGCGACTGGGTCATCGCAGCGCATCTTCTCGATCTCCTCGACGAGAATGGTTATCTCCGGGTTGACGATGGTTACGCTCGTGCCGGTCTCGACGGAGTGGCACGGCTCCTTGGTTGCGGTCTCGACCGGGTCGAGCGGGTTTTGGCGCGCCTCCAACAATTCGATCCCGCCGGTGTCTTCGCCCGCGACCTGAAGGAGTGCCTGATACTCCAATTACGTGATCGGAATCGTTTCGATCCGGCGATGGAGGCTCTGCTCGATCACCTGCCGTTGGTGCGCGACCGCAACATCGCCGCGCTAGCCCGGGTGTGCCGCGTCGATGCCG
>Ga0306925_10005958_pt1 | contig 11264 bp, 11 predicted proteins | sample flu12Cox44000176_FD_203755 | JGI IMG/M metagenome (GOLD analysis project Ga0306925, IMG submission 203755) | Lab enrichment of tropical soil microbial communities from Luquillo Experimental Forest, Puerto Rico - flux8day.12C.oxic.44.000.176 (v2)... | ecosystem: Environmental > Terrestrial >...
GCGGCCGACATGACGCGTATCGGCGAGACAAAACCCTGTTCACGGAACTGATCGATTTGTGCTTGCGTCAGGATTTTGGCCATGGGCATCGCGACTCCGGTGGAACCTATATCAAAAATGATCCAGATCGCGCCAGAGTTGACCCGGTTTGGTGGGCATCTTTCCACTTGAGAAGGAGGTGCCAACAATGCCGAAGAGTCACCGACCCTATGCACCGGAATTCCGGCGACAGATGGTTGTTTGGTGCGCCAGGCCGCGATGAAGGCCGCCGACAGGAGGGCCCGACCACGAACGGTGATATCAGCCAGAATAGTTTCCGCATCGCCTTCCCCTTTTCGTCGGGCTCCCAGTGGATAAAATCAGACGGACGGATGCTACCCTGGGCACATCGAGGTTTCCGAGCCGTTCCGTACCGTTCCCAGGTTAGCAAACGTTAGATTCGCTCCCATTAAGATTGTCGACGGCCTACCTGGCGGGCGGCCCGCTCCTATAGCGACGATACTACGCGGCTTCTTCACGCAGATTTTCAATACGTGCGACTACATATGCCGCCCAGCTCTCGCGCGCTTCTCATCATCGGTCGCAGTGTCTGGTGCAGGGGGCCGGGAACGTCCCAATCGGGGCTACTTCCCCGTTCACCATGGCTTCGGCGAAGGTCGGCTCACCACGTGCGCCGTGACCAGGCGGCGCTTTTCCAGCGGGTGCAAGCCCCGCCCTGCGGTCCCGCCCAGAAGCGCCGGTGACATCGTCATTTGCTGGTGGTGCGGGTTTCTCTCGGCCTGCCCCGTTCCTTCGCCCCGAAAGATACTAAATTCTCGATGGAGCTGATCAAGCAGATCCCGGAGCTGGCCGTGGTGGCGCGAGGCGGCGTTGGCGCAGATGCGTATGATCGACGGCTTCATCGCCCGGCGCCGCTTTATCGCCGGCGAGCGCTACACGATCGCCGACATCACGGCGATGGTCGCGCTCGGGCTCGGGGTGGTCGTCGGACTGGCAGAGGATTCCGGCCTCGCAAACCTGACGCGCTGGAACGGCGAGGTGTCGGCGCGGCCGAGCGCCCGCGCTTGATGGGGACGGGCGTCAGCCATATCGGACCCCGGGTGTCCCGGCGCTTCCGGGATGTTTCGGAAATCCCGGGCTTTCCTGCAGCGGTACCAAAAGTTTGAATCCATCCCCTCCAGCAGACAGTCCGTCTCTCGCGAGATTTCTCCTTCCTGTATTGAAAAGTCGGCAGTTGCCGCGGGGTGCGCGGCCCCGGCTGGGCGGCACGGCCGGCAGAGACGTGCCGCGCTCGTCAACATCACGCCAATTGCCGGCAACGTCTCTGTCGGGCCCTATTCCAGTACCGCAGTGCCGGCTAGGCGGTTCACGACTGTGTTTGCACTGGTGCGCCCAAGCGAGGTCGGGTTAGGGATATGACCGGCTCAGGCAAAGCCAAGCACGGTTCGCTGCTCGTGCCAGTCAAGTGGCAGACGAGAATGCGCCAGCAGCTTGTCTGCGGTCAGATCGAGCGGCTGACGATCATCGAGGATGGCTTCGGTGATATCCGGGGCGAGATAACTGAGGCGGACGAGCCGCGTGAAATAGGACGGGCTCACTCCTTGCCGCTTGACCAGTGCGGCAAACGGCACGCCATCGCTGTCGAGGAGTGTGGCATTGAACCGGCGCGCCCTGATCAGCAGCTTGACGAGGCGTGCATCAGGTTTGGCTGTGGCAAACGGGTCGGTCCCCGCGATCAACATCCTGATCGCCCGCCCCGAGCGGCGTAACCGCACCGGGATGGACAAGATTTGAATTTCGTCCTCCGGCGCGCTCGGCAGTAGTGTCGCTGCGCCATCGAGGAGTGCGGCGAGCCGGGTTGGGCGCAACTGGATATCGATCCGATGGGCCCCGACATCGATGCGCTCGATCAGGGTGGTCAGAAAGGCATGCTTTCGTGTTCCGGGCAACTCGGTCCAGCTCTTGCCGATTTCCGTGGCGCGCGCGATCAGCCGGCTGTGCTGCCGGATCGGCAAGTCGTGTCGACTGGTAGACGCCGCCGGGGTCGAGAAGCCATTGGCGCACTCGGCTGGTCACGAGAGGCTCGATCTCCCCGGCGGGAATGCGCAAGGCGGTGGAGCTTTCGCGCTGATCTCGGGTGATCAGCGAGCGGGAGGCATAGTACCGGTAGCGCGTGCCCTGTTTTACCGCATAGCTCGGTGTCATCCGGTTGCCCGCGGGATCGAACAGCATCCCGGTGAGCAGGCTCGGTTGGTGAGTGCCGGTGCCGGAGTTGCGCCCGCCGCTGTTGCCGGCGAGCCGCATCTGAACCGCATCCCACAGCGGCTGATCGATGACTGGCGGGTGTTCGCCAGGATGGGATTGTCCCTTGTGAATGATCTCGCCGCGATAGGTGCAGTTCCGCAACATCAGGTAGAGCGCTCCGCGCGAGAATGGCTTGCCGCCGATCACCCGACCCGAGGCACTCGTCCACAACTTGCTTCTCCGTCCCTGGGCTTCGAGCTCCGCCTTCAACAACCGCACCGAGCCGAGTTCGGCATAGCGGCGAAGGATCGAGCGCACGAGTTCCGCCTCGCTGTCGACGATGACCAGCTTGCGGTCCTGCACCCGATACCCGAGCGGCGGCACTCCACCCATCCACATCCCCTTCTTTTTTGACGCGGCGATCTTGTCGCGGATGCGCTCGCCGATGACCTCCCGCTCAAACTGGGCAAAGGACAACAGCACATTGAGGGTCAGGCGCCCCATCGAGGTCGTCGTGTTGAACTGCTGCGTCACCGAAACAAACGACGCGCTCCTCGCGTCGAAGATCTCAACGATCTTGGCAAAATCGGCGAGCGAGCGGGTCAGCCGGTCGATCTTATAGACGACCACAATATCGACCCGCCCTGCCGCGACGTCGGCGAGCAGCCGCTGCAGAGCCGGCCGACCCATCGTCGCCGGAGAACCCGCCGTCATCATAACTCGCGCGCAGGCATACCCAGCCTTCGTGGCGCTGGCTGGTGATGAAGGCTTCGCAGGCCTCGCGCTGCGCTTGCAGTGAATTGAACTCCTGTTCGAGCCCCTCCTCGGAAGATTTGCGGGTGTAGATCGCACAGCGGACGGTTCCTTTCCGACCCGTGCTGCTGGTTGGTCGCGTCATCGGCCGGCCTTGGCGCCAGCCACAGCACGCGCGCGCGTGGTCAGGCCAAAGAACCGAGGACCCGACCAATGGGCCTCGGTAATCCGCTCGGCAATTGCCGTTAGCGACCGATAGCGCTGGCCCTCGTGCTCGAACCCGTCGTTGTGGACGAGGACAGTGTGCGTCTGTCCGCGCCACTGGCGCACCAAGGTCGTGCCGGCCTTGAGCACGAGATCGGGATCGACGGCCATCGCGGCGTTCTCCGACGCTCCGGCCAGGTGCTGCAGGCGGCGCCGTAGCGCCCGGCTCACGCCGCCATAGCTTTGCTCTTGCAGCTGATTGGCGAGTGCTCGGATCAACAGATCGCGACTGAGCCCAAGAGGCGGTCCAGTGCGATGCAACTGGCGCCAGGCAACCCGTAGATCTTGCGTCGACCGATTGGCCAGCCCGACAATTTGGCGCTCAACCTCGCGGATGTCAGGACGGCGCAGCCGATCTTGCCGATTGCCGCTTCGGTGGCGAACCAGCGACGGCTCGCCAGCGTGCTGGAGAGCCGAAGCGTCGTCGATTGCCGGTTTCATGCGCTTGCCGGTTCGTCGACGCGGTAGACGCGGCCGCGTTCCTCTTTGGCTGAAGCCAGCGTGAGCCCGAGCTTCTTCTTCAGGGTGCCGGAGAAGACGCCGCGCACCGTATGGCGCTGCCACCCCGTGGCTCTTGCCACCTCCTCCACGGTTGCGCCCTCGGGTCGCCGCAGCATTGCGATCACCTCGTCCTGCTTTGATGGCCGTTTTGCCTCGGGCTCCGATTCCGGGTCCGGCAAGGCCTCGATCGCCGGCCACAGCCGATCGATCAGCGTCGTGCGGTCACCGACCGTCCTGCGCTTTTCGACACCGGGCAGAGCGTTCCACAGCGCCAGCAGCCGTTTGCCGCTGAGCGGTGCAGCGTGCAATTCCTCTTTCGACGCGACCGCAATCTCGCCGTCATTGACGGTGGCCGGGGCCTTGCGGCACAGCGTGATCCCGTCATTGCCAATGATGTAGATCCGCATGGGTGGGTTCTCCTAATTGACCGCGGCAGCGGCTGCCGCCGGTGACCCACACTGACGCTCTCTTCGGCACCCAAAGCCAGTCTATTCTGCATGATCTCGTGACATTGTTGGGCCAGAGCTCAGCCTGGAATTGCTCGGACCCAGAACGCCGTGAAACCGCAATCCAGCGGGTTCTCGTAATGATCAAACGCGCTCCTGCCAATGTCCACTACCTGTGGCTATTCGGAGAACATGTACTCACTCGGAGTCTTACCGCTCGTGTGCAGGTTTTCGGACGCCGGCTATGACAACGCCGACCACAAGCTCAGAGGGCGGCGTCGGAAAAGCGCCAAGGCACGAAATCGCGGGGAGTGGGGACACCGTCGGTGCCGCGGGCTCTATGAGGATTTAGCGGCAGCGTCGGGTTGGGCGAGGTTGGATCGGATTGCCCGCCCCCATCGCCGTGCCTGGAAGGATGGGTATGGGTGACAGGCGGAACGAGCGGAGCAGGCGTTGCCGAAGAGGGTTGGCGGTGTGACGATGGGGCGATTGATTAACCTGCAGTAAGCGGGGGCTCTGCCGGCCGAGAAGCCAGTCGGAATGGTGAGGGTCACTGGGTTGGTGGATCGGATGTAGTGGCATCATATGAGCTGTCGATGCCGACCGCTGTTGTCCGGGGCGCCGGGTGGTGTTTAGGCTGGCAGCCGCGCGCGAAGGTCTCGATGATGATCATGCGGCCGCCGCAGCAGCGGCAGGGCCGCGGCGACACGCGGGGTTCGTCGGTGGCCGCGGTCGTGGACGTCTCGGCCGGTTTCGGCCGAGACGTCACGCCGAGCAACACGCGCGCCCGTGCGAGGTTGGCGGCGCGATTGCCGTTGGCGAACAATCCGTAGTGGCGGATGCGGTGCAAGCCCTTGGGCAGCACGTGCATCAGAAAGCGCCGAATGAACTCGTTGGTTGGCAGCGTCATGGTCTTGTAGCGGTCAGGTCCCTCGATCCGATAATCCTTCCACGTAAACGTGACGCCAGTCTGGTCGGCTGAGATGAGCCGGCGATTGGAGATGGCGGCGCGGTGGGTGTAGCGCGACAGATAGGCGAGCACGGCGTGCGGCCCGGCGAACGGCTTCTTGGCATAGACCACCCACTCGGTCTTGCGCAGCGGCGCGAGGAAGGCGGCGAAGGCTCGCGGCTCAGCGAGCGCGGCGTGGTCGCCGAAGAAGGTGAGGCGTCCAGCCTGGTGAGCGGCAAGGAGCTCGGCCAGGAACAATCGCCGGAACAGGCGCGAGAGAACCCGCACCGGCAGAAAGAACCTCGGACGGCACGACACCCAGCGTGCGCCATCGAGCGAGATGCCGCCGCCCGGCACGATCATGTGCACGTGCGGATGATGCGTCATCGCCGAGCCCCAACTGTGGAGCACAGCGGTAATTCCGATTTTGGCGCCAAGCCGCTTGGGATCGGCGGCGATCGTCAGCGTCGTCTCAGCCGCCGCCGTGAACAGCAGACCGTAGATCGCGGCTTTGTTGTGGTAGGCGATATCGGCGATTGGACCGGGCAGCGTGAACACCAGATGGAAATAGCCGGCGGGCGCAATTCGGCCTCGCGCTCGGCGAGCCATTGCTTGGCGGCGGCGGCCTGACACTTGGGGCAATGCCGGTTGCGGCAGCTGTTGTAAGCAATCACAGTATCGGCGCAGTTCTCGCAGCGCGCGACATGGCCGCCAAGCGCTACTGTGCGACAGCGCTCGACGGCCGACATCACCTTCATCTGATCGAGGCTGACGTGGCCGGCATTGGCGCTGCGCCATGCCGCCCCGTGGGCGCGGAAGGTATCCGCGACCTCCAACGCGGGACGGGGCACTGCAGCCGGCGGCTACACTGGCGGCGGATCTTTCCGGCTCTTCCTGGCCTTCTTGCGCGGTTGAGAGAGCAGGTCGAGTGGGCTCTCAATGCTGGCGATCATGCCGGTGGCGACGCGCGTGTAGCGCGCCGTCGTATCCAATTTGTTGTGGCCCAGCAGCGCCTGGGTGATTCTGATGTCGGTGCCGCGGTCGAGGAGGTGGGTGGCGAAGCTGTGGCGCAACGCGTGCAGCGTCACCGCCTTCTTGATCCCGGCCGCGTCGGCCGCCTGGTGAAACAGACGGCCCAATTGGCGGGTGGTCATCGGCTTGCCCGGTCTGTTGCCGGGAAATAGCCGGCGTTCCGCTACCGGTGTCGTGACATCGTAACGCGACGGGCGCGCCTTCCACCATTGGCGCAACAGATCGAGCATCTCCGGCGACAGCATGACATTGCAGTCCTTACGGCCTTTGGACTGCTCGACCCGAATGATCTTCTGCGCGCTGTCGATATGCTTGACCTTGAGCCTGACGACCTCGCTGGCGCGCAGGCCACAGCCGTAGCCGAGACTGAGCAAGGTGCGGACCTTGCGGTTGCTGGCGACGGCCAGCAGGCGCCGCGTCTCGTCCGGGCTCATCACCAACGGTATCTTCTGCGGCTCACGGATGTGATAGATCTCGCCCGCAAGATCCAGTCGCCGCAGGGTCACGCGGAACAAGAACCGCAGCCCCGTCATGATGCGGTTGCGATTGCAGATGCTCACTCCGGCCTCGGCCAAGTGCAACTGGAACCGGCGGATATCCTCGGTCGTCGCCGTGCCGGGAGAGCGATTGAGAAACGCGGCAAATCGCTTGCAGCTGTGAATGTGGCCCCTCTGCGTGCCGGCACAGAGCTTCCGCGCGTTCATGTCCTCGATCATCCGATGACGCAGCGAGGTGACGGCGTTCGTAGCCATAGAAAACTCCTGTCTTGGATGAGGTTGACGACCCCTCGATCCTCAAGACAGGACGCCCCTGGCGCTATCGACGATCTCTACCCACTTCCCGCCCCGAGATAACTCTCCGCTCCATCAACTATAGCGGAGCGATTTAGTGCTTTGACCCATTTGAGACATCCATCAGCATGAAGTCATGTAGGATTACGATCTCGGCGAAGAGCCGCAAACCGATGGGACCTTATTAGCGCGAGAAAGGGGGAAGTCGAGCTATGCCATCTATTCTCAAACAGGTTGCAACCGACAGAAGGTGTGGTTCCATTTGGCGGAGCGTTGTCGCGGCCGCGGCATCGGCGTGCCTCATTTCGGTGGCCACGTTGGCGGCCGATCCAGTTCCACAAAACGACCTACTCAACGCTGAACTCTGGATGCAGACGGCGATCGAATATCGGGCAAACTGCCTCACGGTCTACGCGCTGGCCAAAGTTCGGCTCGACGAGGCTCTCGCCGACATGAACTGGACGGCCTATGACCAAACGGGCAGCTATCGGGACCTGCCGCCAGCGGTGATCATCGACCTCGACGAGACGGCGATCGACAATTCCGCATACGAAGCGGGCCTTGTCGTTAACAATACCCGCTTCAATCCCAAAACCTGGGACGAGTGGACCAGGGCCGAACAGGCAAAGGCGGTCCCCGGTGCGGTCGAGTTCGCCAACTACGCCGCTACAAAGGGCATCAAGGTGTTTTACGTCAGCAACCGCAACGCGGATCAGAAGGAGGCCACCAGGCACAATCTCGAGGCGCTCGGCTTTCCGATGGGCGGCAACGTCGACACCTTGCTCATGCAAAAGGACAAGCCCGAATGGTCCAGCAGCGCCAAGGGGCCGCGTTTTGCCTATATCGCCAAGGATTACCGGGTGCTGCTGATGTTCGGCGACCAGATCGGTGATTTCAGCGACAGGTACAACACCAGCCTGGCCGAGCGCGACAAACTATTCGAACAGCTGAAGGGTCATTTCGGACACGATTGGATGGTGTTCGCCAATCCAGCCTATGGCTCCTTTGAGAGCGCCCCTTACGGTCACGATTTCAAGCTCTCGGACGACGAGAAGCGGACCCGGAAGCTCGGCGTGCTGCAGCCCTGGCCGGGTAAGCCGTGATATGGCATGGCCACTGTCGAACGGCCGCGTGGTCGATCTTCCGGGGTCGATCAGCCGGCCCGTCCGGCAAGTTCCCACAGATGGCTGGGGTCGAGCGGTATCTCAAAGATGTCGATGCCGCGGGCGGACAGCTCAAGCGCGTCCTCTATCGCCTGGGCGAACAGCGCGCCTACAGGAATGGCACCGGCCTCACCCACCCCCTTGACACCCAGTTCGTTGTAGGGCGAGGGCGTGACGTGGTGGAGGATTTCGATGTTCGGCACTTCGGTTGCGGTCGGCAGCAGATAATCGGCGAAGGTGCCGTTGATGAGCTGGCCCTGGTCGTCGAACGCCAGCCGCTCGTAAAAGGCGTTGCCGATCCCTTGGCCGACACCGCCCTGGACCTGCCCGGCGACGATAAGCGGATTGATCACCGTACCGCAATCATGCACCACCACATATTTCAGGATACGCAGCCTCATGGTCGCCGGATCGATTTCGACGATCATTGCGTGTGCCCCCGCCGCGGTCGCGCCCTTGGCCGGACCGAAATAGGCGGTCGCCTCCAACCCAGGCTCGGTCCCTGGCCGGACTGCGCCACGTAGCAGATTGGCCAGCGCCGCCAAGGCTCCGAGCGCGATATTGCGCTCCGGCACCCCTCGGATCGTGACCCGCCCGTGCGCCAGCACTAGATCGGCTTCGGCGCATTCGAAATGTTCGGCGGCGGTCCGCAGGATTTTGGCGCGGACCTGCTTCGCCGCGGCATGGGTAGCATTGCCGGCTACCACTGCGGCGCGGCTGGCGAAGGTGCCGGCGCCCCAATGGAACTGGTCGGTGTCGCCGGTCACCACGTCGATGTCGGAGACCGCAACGCCGATCTGGTCAGCGACGATCTGAGCAAAGCTGGTGAAATGGCCCTGGCCCTGGGTGCCGATGCCGGTGGCGAGCAGCACCCGGCCGCTGCCCTGGACCTGGACTCTGGCGCCTTCATAGGGGCCGATGCCGGTGCCTTCGACATAGAACACTACGCCGATTCCCACCCGCCTCCCCGCGGCCCGCAGTTGCGGCTGCTGCTCAGCGATAAATTCGCGATACCCGATGGCGTCCAGAGCCTTGTCGAGAACCGCGCGGTAATCGCCGCTATCGTAGTGCAGCGGCGCGAAATCCTGGTAGATGATCTGGTTGTCCTAGGGGAACGCGTCGGGCGCAATGAAATTGCGCCGGCGGATCTCGGCGCGGTCGAGTCCAAGCTCGCGCGCGGCGATGTCTAGCAGCCTCTCGATGACAAACACCCCGTGCTGGCGGCCGGCCGGCCCCGCGATAGGGCGAGACGATTGGAAGCGTGGTGAAAATGGCGGTAAATCGGCTGTCATAGGCGGGCACTACGTAGGGGCCAAGCAGGGTACACTGGCTGTTGAGCGGCACGGTCAGGCCGTAGGGATCGTAGGCGCCGCTGTCGTGTAGGAACTCGTCCCTGACGCCGAGGATGCGACCGTCAGCTGCCAAGGCGATCTCCGCGTCGTGGATTTGCGAGCGCTCCTGTGTCGTAGCGTAGAAATGCTCGGCGCGATCCTCGATCCATTTGACCGGCCGCTCCAGTCGTATTGCCAGCCAGGCCAGCAGCACCTCCTCGGGATAGAACATCATGATCTTAGGGCCGAAGCCGCCCCCGATGAACGGTGCCACCACCCGCACCTGGCTCTCGGAAAGCTTCAGTATGGCGGCGAGGCCATCGCGGACCACCACCGGCGCCTGCGTGGTGTCCCATACTGTCAGCTGCTCGGCCTTGGCGTCCCAATCGGCAACAACGCCGCGCGTCTCGATCGGCGCCGAGCAGCCGCGGTCGTAGCGGAAGCGGCGGCGCAGGACCAGTGCGGCGGCTTGCTTGGCCGCGTCGTAGTCGCCCTTTTTCTGATGAATACGGGCCGCGACATTGCCGGTGACGTCGTCATGAACCTGCGGTGAGTCCGGCGCCAACGCGCGCTGGAGGTCGGTGACTGCCGGCAACGGCTGGTATTCGACGCCGATGTCGGCCACAGCGTCCTCGGCAACGTAGCGGCTCTCGGCTACCACCATGGCAACCGGCTCGCCGACATGGCGAACTTTGCCGCGCGCCAGCGGCACCTGGGTTCGTTGGTTGAAAATCGTTCCTTCAATGGGCGGCGGTGGCACCAGCAGCGGGCCCGGTTTCCAGTAGTCGCCGAGATCGTCGGCGGTGTAGGCGGCAACTACGCCGGGCCGCTCGCGAACCCGCGACAGATCGACTGCACCCAGCCTGGCATGGGCGTGGGGGCTGCGCATGAAGGCGACGTGCAGCATTCCCGGCCGTTCGACATCGTTGACAAACAGTGCCCGGCCGGTGAGCAGGCGGCGGTCCTCGTTGCGCGCAATCGGGGCGCCGAAGTAACGGGTCGTCATCGCGTCCGCGCCTCTTGAGGAGCCTCAGACGGCGGGGCAGAAACTTTGTAATACGTTGTCAATGCAGTCGGCGATCCTGCCGAGATCTGCGAATGGCAGGTCAAGGCGCTTGGTGGCGGCTTCAGTCAGCATCAGATTATAGGGTGCGCCGTTTTGCTCCTCGATCCGAGGCAGATCGCCGCCCAGTTTGTAGCTGGCGCGAAAGTCCGTTCGAAACAGAATGACCGGCTTTTTGCGATAGGCGTAACCGCATTCCCAACTCGTCCCCGAATCGGGATCCGGGCCATCCATATTGGCGACAACAACATCGGCCCCGTCGATCCCTTCGACGTCTTGAGCGAAGATTTGTTTTGCGGTCATTGTTCTTTGCTCGAACTCCTGAGGCAGCCAGACCTCATGTCCTTTATTTCGCAGCAATCTGGTCAGTTCATGATTAAAGTTACGCTCTGCAGCACTAAATAGGGTCCAGCAAGGTAGATTTTCATATTGGTGCTCCGACAGACCGAAGATATGACACTGGAATTTACCCCCTCGCTCTGCTTGAGGGTAGAGCCCCGGCCTGCCGGAATCCGGTTTGCGCGCGAACCCGGTGTGAGAGATAGTCCGATGCGGCAAATCGACTACTCGGACAGAGCCCATGATGTTGATTCCGACGCCCGCCGCCGCATTCGCCGGCGTGCTGTTGTCCGCAACCCTCGTCCAAGCGGGAGAGACCAAACCCGCTATCGTCTTCGATACTGGCGGCAAGTTCGACAAATCCTTCAACGAAGGTGTGGCCAATGGC
>Ga0306925_10005960_pt1 | contig 11263 bp, 7 predicted proteins | sample flu12Cox44000176_FD_203755 | JGI IMG/M metagenome (GOLD analysis project Ga0306925, IMG submission 203755) | Lab enrichment of tropical soil microbial communities from Luquillo Experimental Forest, Puerto Rico - flux8day.12C.oxic.44.000.176 (v2)... | ecosystem: Environmental > Terrestrial > Soil...
GCCGGGGCGCACGCCATAGCGGTTGAGATAGGTGCGGGCAGCACTCGCAAGCATGATCCCGGGGCGGTCATTGCCCGGAAACACCAGCGGGCGCTCGATCGCGCCCGTGGCGAGCACCACCTCGCGGGCGCGCACCTGCCACTGCCGCTCCCGCGGTGAATCTGCGGGTATTGCGGCGAGATGATCGGTGAGGCGCTGGTTGAGGCTCAGGAGGTTATGGGGGAAGTAGCCGAAGGCCGTGGTGCGCGGCAGCAGCGTGACGCGCGGGTTGGCAGCGAGCGCGGCCAGGTTGCGCGCGAGCCACGCGAGGGCCGGCCGACCCTCGATGCGCGCAGCGATTTCGGGATCCTGCGACAGCAACGAGCCACCGAACTCCGACTGCTCATCGCAAAGCATCACGCGGGCTCCCGCCGACGCGGCGGCGGAAGCGGCCGCAACCCCGGCAGGACCGGCGCCGACGACGAGCACGTCGCAATGGGCATAGCGCGCGGCGTAGCGATCGGGATCGGCATGCTGCGGAGCGGTCCCTAAGCCCGCGGCCGCGCGAATGCGCGGCTCGTAGAGTGACTTCCACGCCGCGCGCGGCCACATGAAGGTCTTGTAGTAGAAGCCCGCCGGTATGAAGGGCGAGATCAGGTCATTGATCGCACCGACATCGAACGCGAGGCTCGGCCAGCGGTTCTGGCTGTCCGCCTCCAGCCCCTCGTACAGCTCGAGCTGCGTGGCACGCACGTTCGGCGTGTAGCGCGCAGCGTCGCGGCGTACCCCGACCAGTGCGTTCGGTTCCTCCGCGCCCGCCGCCAGCACGCCGCGCGGGCGGTGGTACTTGAAGGATCGGCCCATGAGGTGCACGCCGTTGGCGAGCAGCGCCGAGGCGAGCGTGTCGCCCGCAAAGCCGCCATAACGCACGCCATCGAAGGTGAAGGCGAGCGCACGCGTGCGGTCGATGCGCCCACCGTGCTCCGTGCGCAGGCCCTCGTTCACCGCGACACCGTCGCCAGCGAGGGCGGCGCCTCACCGACCTTGTAGGTCGCGACGAACTGATCCGAAGTGGTGTCGCGCAGCGCGTTGAAGAAGCGGCCGCAGCCGTGTGTATGCCGCCAGCGCTCGGCATGCACCCCGCGGCTATTGTCGCGAAGGTAGACATAGCGAGCCCACACCTCGGCGCTCGCCTCGGCCGGCACGCGCGGACGGGCAACGTGTGCCTGTCCGCCGTAGACGAACTCCGGCTCGGGTCGCTCGCCACAGTAGGGGCACTCGATCAGCAGCATGCGTTGCCCTCAGTGCATGACGGCCGCAGCGGCGGCTTCGTCGATGAGGTTGCCGTCGCGGAAGCGCTCGAGCGTGAAGGGCGCGTTGAGCGGATGCGGCTCATCGCGCGCGATGGTCCAGGCGAACACGTGCGCCGAGCCCGGTGTGGCCTTGAAGCCTCCCGTGCCCCAGCCGCAATTCACGTAAAGCCCAGGCACGCCGGTCTTGCCGATGATCGGTGAGCGATCGGGGGTCACGTCCACGATCCCACCCCAGCAGCGCAGCATGCGCATGCGCCGAAACATGGGGAAGAGCTCGCAGATCGCCTCGAGAGCATGACTGGTGATGTGCGGAGCGCCGCGCTGCGTGTAGGAAGTGTAGGAATCGGTGCCGGCACCGATTACCAGCTCGCCCTTGTCCGACTGGCTGATGTAGGCGTGGATGGTGTTCGACATGACCACGCACGGAAACACCGGCTTCACCGGCTCGGACACCAGTGCCTGCAGCGGGTAGCTTTCGAGTGGCAGCTCGACGTCCGCCATTTTGAGGATGACGCTGGTATGCCCGGCGGCGGCGATCCCGATGCGCGGGGCGCGAATCGTGCCGCGCGTAGTCTCCACACCTTCCACCGACCCATCGGCGCCGCGGCGGATTCCGGTGACCTCGCAGTTCTCGATGATGTCGACGCCAAGCGCATCGGCCGCACGCGCATAGCCCCAGGCCACCGCATCGTGACGCGCGGTGCCGCCGCGGCGCTGCAGCGCGGCACCGAGCACCGGGTAGCGGATGTCGCCGATGTTCAACGGCGGGCAGAAGGCCTGAGCCTCGCGCGCTGTGAGCCACTCGTTGTCGACCCCGGCAGCGCGATTGGCGTGCACATGGCGCTTCGCCACCTGGGCATCGTGCACCGTGTGCGCGAGCATCATCACGCCGCGCTGCGAGAACATGACGTTGTAGTTGAGCGTCTGTGAGAGGCTCTCCCAGAGCTTCACCGCGTGGTCGTAGAGTGCAGCGCTTTCGGGAAAGAGATAGTTGGAGCGGATGATCGTAGTGTTGCGCCCGGTGTTACCACCCCCGATCCAGCCTTTTTCCAGCACCGCGATGTTGGTGAGCCGGTGCTCACTCGCGAGGTAGTAGGCCGTGCCGAGCCCGTGACCGCCACCCCCCACGATGAGCGCGTCATAGGCGGGCTTGGGCTCGGCGTGGCGCCACTGCGGCTGCCAGCCGCGCTGGCCGGCGAGACCTCGCCGTAGCAGCGACAGGCCGGAAAAGCGTTGCATGGTGTGGTCCTGCAGATCCGTCGATTACGAGTGAGCGCGCGGCGGATGCGCGCGCATTATTCTCTCCGGGCTTCCGACGGACGACGTGCACCCGCCCGTCCGGCGACTTGAACGAACGCGACATCGAGGTCGGGCGAGCGGCTTGACAGCCCTAATGAGCGGGTCGGAGCATCCCCGTTGCGTCGGGCGTTTCTCAACATACGTCCAACAAGGGGGCGACCATGGAGCGACGTGGCCTACTCTCACAGCTGGCTTTCCTGCCGCTCTTCGCCGGCTCTGCCGCCGTCACCGCCGAGGAGCAGAAAAAAACCCTGAAAATTATGTTCAAGAGCGCGTGGGGCTCGGATGATCCGACCAAGGCCGCCTTCGCGTTCCTGCACGGTAATGCGCTCGCAGAGGCCGGGCACAGCGTGCAGATTTTTTTGCTCGGCGAGGCGACATCCTTGATGCGCACTTCGGTCGCGCACGCCGTCGTGCCCGTCGGCTGGCCGCCACTCGCCGAGGCGCTTACGAAGGCTACCGCCAACAAGATCCAGATCTACGCCTGCGGTGCCTGCTCCCGCGCCCGCGGCGTCACCGAGGCGGACCTCACCCAGTGGGGCGCCAAATTCGGTAACCCGACGATTTTCGTATCCCTCGTCGAGTGGGCTGACCGGATCATCACGGAATAGCCCGCTCCGGCACGCCGGCCGTACGCGCTCCCCCGGGCAACGCTCGGTTGCCGGGGGGCGCGCCCGGAGCTTTGATGGTTACTTGCCGGTCTTCTCGGGTCCCCACATGAGCGGCAGGTTCGACTGGATCTGCAAGTCGATGAGGGTGTTCAGCGTGTCCTCCACCTGCACGAAGCGAGCGGCGAGCGGCGCACCGAGGGCGGCACGCACCTTGTCGTAGGTGCTGGCCAGGAGGTCGATACGCTTCTTCCGGTAAGCGATTGCGGCGTTGACGATCTCATCCGCCTTGTTTTCGGTCATGTTGCTGTAGTTTTGAGCGAATGCGGTGATATTGCCCAGGCGCACATCGTTGAGCTTGGCGAGCTGCCGGTCGTACTCCTTGTAGATCGGCCAGAACTTCTTGGACTGGTCGGCATCGAGGGCCATCGCGGCGCCCATGATCTTCTGTTTCTCGGCGCGCACATCCTTGCGCAGGAGTTTGATGTCTTGGTCGATATTCTGCTTGGAGGTCCCCGCAGAGGCCGAGCTCGCCGCGGGGGCCGCCGAGGTTTGTGCCAGGGCTCCGGTGCTGCAGATCAAGAGAGCAATTGCGGCGAATCCGCCACAGAAAACTGGACCCTTCATGAACCATCCTCCCGTTGTTGTTGCGGGTGACCGAGGAAACGCCGCGCGATCCTAAACCCAGGGGTGCGCAGGCCGCCATGGGACTCGGGTCGTACGGGCCAGGAACGACCGGAAGTACGCCTCGGCGATGTTAGTGCTGGCGGCGCCCCATTCATGCCCTTGACCCTTGCAGTCACGCAATTCATCATCTGTCTGAGAAGCTTGAATAGTCGTTTAATAAATCCGCTGTCGAGTCTTGGAAGATACGGCAAGTGGCTGAGTGATCAAGAACTATCACGAGCTCACAGCCGCCTCGCAACGGTCGTAAGCGGACTTCTACGGATGGATCCGGAGGATGGCGTTGAATAACCAATCAACCATCAGGGATCCCGCCCGCCGCAACGGATCGCCTCGCGATGAGGCTGAGGATGCCCGTCGCGTGCAGCTGGTCGAAGTCACGATCGACAGTCTCGCCGAAGTGGGTTTCGTCGGCACGACTCTCGCTGAGATAGCGGGCCGGGCCGGAGTCTCGCCGGGGCTCGTGGCGCATTACTTCGGCGATAAGGACGGACTCCTCGAGGCTACCTTCCGCACGCTCGCCCGCGTGGTGGCGGAACGCATGCGCGAGCGATTCGCGCTCGCGCGCACTCCGCGGGCACGTGTGCAGGCGGTCATCGACGCCAATCTCGGGCCGGAGAATTTCGACCGGCGCACGGGCAACGCCTGGCTCGCCTTCTGGGGTCAAGTGCTTCATTTCGAGGGACTGAAGCGGGTGCAGATAGCGTATCAGCGACGCATGTTGTCGAACCTGCGCAGCGACCTGCGCCGGATGATACCGGGCGAGGCTGCCCGCAGCCTCGCGGCGATGATCGCTGCCATGATCGATGGTGTCTGGCTGCGCGCGGCGCTGTCCGAATGGCACGAAGCCGACAGCGAGAGTGCGCGGGCACTCCTGACCGCATTCGTCGACGGCCGGCTGCACGAGCTCGCTCGCACCTCAGCAGCCGATGCCGCCTCCGCTGGCACGGTCTCGGTGCCGCACCGCGCGCCGGAGACGGAACACTCGATCCGCGTCATCAATCCTGCGACCGGGGTGCAGCTGGCCGTGCTCGCGGTGGACGGTCCGGCCGAGGTGAACGCCGCAGTCGAGCGGGCACGCGTGGCGCAGAAAGACTGGCGGGCCATGACGGGCGCGGAACGCGGCCGCCTGCTGCAACGTGCAGCACGGCTGCTGCGCGAGCGTAACGACGCGCTCGCCGAGCTCGAGACGCGCAACACCGGCAAGCCCATCCAGGAGACACGTGCGGTCGATGTGGTCTCCGGAGCAGAGTGCCTCGAGTACTTCGCGGGACTTGCCGCGGGACTTGCAGGTGAGCACATCGACCTGGGACCGAAGGCCTTCGGCTACACGCGGCGCGAGCCGCTCGGAGTCGTGGCGGGCATCGGGGCCTGGAATTACCCGCTGCAGATCGCCTGCTGGAAGTCTGCGCCGGCGCTCGCCTGTGGCAATGCCATGATCTTCAAACCCGCCGAGCTCACCCCGCTCACGGCGATCAAGCTCGCGGAGATCTACCGCGAGGCGGGGCTGCCCGAGGGCGTATTCCAGGTCGTGCAGGGCTTCGCAGACACCGGACGGTTGCTGACCCGACACCCCGACATCCGCAAGATCTCCCTCACCGGGGAGGTCGGTACGGGCAAGGCCGTCATGGCGGATGCCGCCGCGTCCCTCAAGCAGGTGACGCTCGAGCTCGGCGGCAAGTCGCCGCTGATCGTGTTCGAGGACGCGCAGCTCGACAACGCGGTCGCAGGCGCGCTGCTCGGTAACTTCTACTCCGCGGGCGAGGTGTGCTCGAACGGCACGCGCGTGTTCGTGCATCGGCGCGTACGTGCCGAGTTCGTCGCACGGCTACGCGCGCGCACCGCGGCCATGCGGGTCGGTGATCCGCTCGATCCCGCGACCCAGGTGGGTGCGTTGATCTCCGCGGAGCATCTGCAGAAGGTGCTGGGTCTCATCGCGCGTGGACGCGTCCAGGGGGCACGCCTCGTCCTCGGCGGCGAGCGCATCACGACCGGTGCGCTCGCGCGCGGCTGGTTCGTCGCCCCGACGGTATTTGACGCCTGTCACGATGACATGGATATCGTGCGCGAGGAGATCTTCGGCCCGGTGATGTCGGTGCTGGAGTTCGAGAGCGAAGAGGAGGTGATCGCGCGCGCCAACGCCACTGAGTTCGGCCTGGCGGCGGGGGTGTTCACCAACGATCTGACGCGCGCCCACCGCGTGATCGCGCAGCTCGAGGCGGGCACCTGCTGGATCAATCACTACAACGTCACCCCGGTCGAGTTGCCGTTCGGTGGCGTGAAGATGTCGGGGCTCGGACGCGAGAACGGTCGCGCGGCGCTCGAGCACTACACGCAGCTGAAGAGCGTGTACGTGGCGATGGCCGACATCGACTCGCCCTACTGAGCGCAGCGCGACGCACGCCCCACCGTGACAGCTGAGACGTTCGATTACGTCATCGTCGGTGCGGGCTCCGCCGGCTGCGTACTGGCGGACCGCCTCACCGAGAGCGGCCAGGACAGCGTGCTGCTGCTGGAGTACGGCGGCTCCGACCGCTCGATCTGGATCCAGATGCCGAGCGCGCTGAACATTCCGCTCAACATGGCGCGCTACGACTGGCGCTACTACACCGAGCCCGAGCCCAACCTCAACAACCGCCGCCTGCACACCCCGCGCGGCAAGGTGCTGGGAGGGTCCTCCTCGATCAACGGTCTCGTGTACGTGCGCGGCAATCCGCTCGACTTCGAGCGCTGGGAGTCACAGGGCGCAGCCGGCTGGGGCTATGAGGACGTGCTGCCGTATTTTCGCCGCGCCGAGGCGTACGCCGGCGGCGCGGATGAGTATCGGGGCGGCGATGGCAAGCTCGTGACGCGCAAGGGGCTCCTGGAGAACCCGCTGCACGATGCGTGGCTCGCGGCGGGACACGAGGCGGGCTACCCCTACACGGCCGACATGAATGGCTTTCAGCAGGAAGGCTGCGCGCGCATGGACATGACCGTGGCGCACGGCCGGCGCTGCAGTACTGCGAACGCCTATCTGCGTCCGGCGATGCGGCGCCCGAATCTCGCGGTGCGCACGCACGCGCTCGTCACCGCCGTGCAGTTCGCCGGGCGGCGCGCCATCGGCGTGCGCTACCAGCGCGGCGGGGTCACCCACGAGGCGCGCGTGCGGCGCGAGGTGATCGTGTGTGCGGGCTCCATCAACTCTCCGCAGCTGCTCAAGCTCTCGGGCGTCGGCCCGGGCAGCGAGCTCGCCGCGCTCGGCATCGCGGTGGTGCAGGATCTCCCGGGCGTGGGTGAGAATCTCCAGGATCACCTGGAGTTCTACTTTCAGGTCGCGAGCCGCGAGCCGGTGACGCTGTACAGCCAGATGTCACTGTGGCGCCGGGCGCTCATCGGCGCGCGCTGGCTGCTCAGCCACGATGGGCTCGGTGCCAGCAACCACTTCGAGACCGGCGGCTTCATCAGAAGCCGCGCGGGTATACGCTACCCGGACATCCAGTTTCATTTCCTGCCACTCGCGGTGAGCTACGACGGATCCTCACTCGCACATGAGCACGGCTTCCAGGCGCACGTCGGGCCGATGCGCTCGCAAAGCCAGGGGTCGGTGCGATTGCGCTCCGCCGCGCCGACCGACAAGCCGATCATCCGCTTCAACTACATGTCGCTTCCTACGGACTGGGTGGAGATGCGTGCCTGCGTACGACTGACGCGCGAGATCTTCGCGCAGCGCGCCTTCGATCGCTATCGCGGCCGCGAGATCCAGCCGGGCGAGCAGGTACGCACGGATGAGGAGATCGATGCCTTCATTCGTGAGAAGGTCGAGAGCGCCTTTCACCCGAGCTGCACCTGCAAGATGGGAAGCGTGTCCGACCCGATGGCGGTGGTCGACACGGAGACCCGGGTGATCGGCCTCGAGGCGTTGCGGGTGGTCGACTCCTCGATCATGCCATCGATCACCACCGGGAATCTCAACGCCCCGACCATCATGCTGGCGGAGAAGGCCGCCGATCACCTCCGCGCCCGGCCGCTCCTGCCGCGCGCGAACGCACCGTACTACATCGCACCTGGCTGGGAGAGCCAGCAGCGCTAGGTCGCAGGGGCAGTATCCTGCGCAGCGCGTATTGCGCAGGTGCTCAACCGGTTTTACAGGTGTCTTTGCGGATACTTCGGTATTTGCCTAACTATCCGGGAAACGGCACTTGAGTACCGCGGCCTCGGGCTCCGGGCGCTGCCGGCCGCCGGTTGCGGCACAATCTGGGGAGCGCGCCTCAGGGAGCGTCGATGATCTCCTGGCTGAAACCGGCGGCCTTCGCCGCACCGCTGCCCCCCGAGCAGGTGGATCCCGCCTACCGGCGCCTGCGCCGGCGGGTATTTGTCGGGATCTACGCCGGCTACGCCGGGTATTATCTGGTGCGCAATAATCTCGCGCTCGCCATTCCCGACATCCTCAGGCAGCACCCGCAATACAACAAAGCCGCTCTCGGCAGCGCACTGACGGGGCTGTCGATCGCCTACGGCGTATCGAAGTTCCTCATGGGTTCGGTCTCCGACCGCAGCAACCCGAAGTACTTCCTGCCGCTCGGGCTGCTGCTCTCGAGCGGCATCATGGCCGCCTTCGGGCTCGTGCCGGCGCTCTCGACATCGCTGGCGCTGATCGCGGCGGTGCAGGTGCTGAATGGCTGGGTGCAGGGCATGGGTTGGCCGCCCTCCGGCAAGACCATGGTGCACTGGTTCAGCACGCGCGAGCGCGGGGTGAGGGTGTCGGTGTGGAACACCGCGCACAATATCGGCGGTGCGCTCGTGGCAACCTTCGCGCTTGCCGGTGTCGCGTTGTTCCACGACTGGCAGGCCAAGTTCTACTTCAACGCGCTGATCGCCGCGCTGGTGGCGATCGCGGTGTATTTTCTGCTCGAGGATACGCCGCAGTCGCGGGGACTACCGCCGGTGGAGGAGTACCGCAACGACTTTCCGCCCGACTACAGCGAAGCGGACGAGCGCACACTCGGATTTCGCGCCATCCTGTTCACCGCGGTGCTGAGCAACCGTTACCTGTGGGCGATCGCCTTCGCCAACGCGTTCTGTTATTTCGTGCGCTACGGGGTGGTGAACTGGATCCCGACCTACCTGGAGACCGCCAAGGGATTCTCGTTCCAACAGTCGAGCATCGGCTGGTCGCTGTACGAGTGGTCGGCGATTCCGGGCACTATCGCCTGCGGCTGGATCTCGGACAAATGGTTCGGAGGACGGCGCGCGCCGGCAACGCTGCTGTTCATGGCTCTTACCCTGGTGGCGGTGATCGTCTACTGGCTGAACGGCAAGGGGCCGTTGTGGATCGACTATGCAGCGCTGATCGCGATCGGCTTCCTCATCTACGGCCCGATCATGATCATCGGGCTCCAGTCACTCGATCTGGTACCGAAGAAGGCGGCCGGCACTGCTGCCGGCTTCACCGGACTCTTCGGTTACGTGTTTGGCTCCGCGATTGCGGGGACCGGGGTCGGCTGGATCGCGGACCGCTGGGGTTGGGGCGGGGTGTTCGCGACCATGGTGGCCTGCTGCCTGCTGACCATGTTCTTCAGCGCCCTGACTCTTCCGCATAAGGCCGAGAGCAGCGCGCGCGCGTGCAAGGTGCCGACATGAACTCTGCGCCGCCACGCGAGCTCGAGGTCGGCCGCATCCGCGAGCTTCTCAAGGCGCAACGGTTCGCAGAAGCTCTGCAATCGGCCGAAGCGCTCCTGGGGAGTGCGCCAGACCATCGGGACGCTTTGTACTTGCGGGCCGTGGCGCAGCGCCTGCTCGGCGATATCGCAGGGGCGCTCGCCACACTCGTGCAGCTCGAGCAGCAGCATCCCCGCTTCAGCGGCCTTTTCCAGGAGCGCGGCTACTGCTATGTGACACTGAGGCGCGCACCCGAGGCGATCGAGGCCTTGCTGCGCGGCGTAAACATCAATCCGGCTCTGCCGGCGAGCTGGAGCATGCTCGAGAGCCTGTACCGGATGACGGGACAGGCCGCTAATGCCGCGACCGCGGCGGCGCACACCGCGACGCTGAAACGGCTGCCCGCCGATGTCGTGACGGCGACGGCTCTGTTTTCAGACGGCGATCTGGCGGCCGCCGAGCGGGTCATCCGCGCGTTCCTGCTCCAGCATGGTCATGATGTCGAGGCGATGCGCCTGCTCGCGCGCATCGCAATCGCGCGCGAGGCGCTCGATGATGCGCAGCTGCTGCTCGAGTCCGTCCTCGAGCTTGCTCCCGACTATCGGGCGGCGCGCTTCGATTATGCGCAGCTTCTGGTCGACCGCCACCTGTACCGGCAAGCGCAGGAACAGGCCGATAGGCTGCTCACCGAGGATCCGACCGAGCGCAGTTACCGCGTGCTCAAGGCGATGACGTTCGTCGGTCTCGGTCAGCAGGAGCATGCGATCGAGATCTATCGGCAGCTGCTGCCGGGTGCCACGCAGCCGGCCGAGCTGCACCTCTCGATCGCGCACGCGCTCAAGACGCTCGGGCATCGGGAAGAAGCGATCGCCGAATACCGCACGGCAGCGGCGGCGCGTCCCGGCTATGGCGATGACTACTGGAGCCTTGCCAACCTCAAGACTTATCGCTTCGAGCAAGACGAGCTCGCCCGGATGCAAGCTGCGGAAGCTGCGGCGACGGTCTCTGCGGACGACCGCGCGCATCTGTGCTTTGCGCTCGGCAAGGCGCTCGAGGACCGCGAGCAGTTTGCGTCGTCGTTCGAATATTATGCGCGCGGCAATGCACTCAAGCGCGCGCAGAGCCGCTACCGTCCGGAGCTCATCGAGCTCAACACGCGCCTGCAGCGTGAAGTCTGCACGCGGGAGCTGTTCGCCCGCCATACAGGCGGCGGCGCGGCGGCGCGCGACCCGATCTTCGTCGTCGGCCTGCCACGCTCCGGCTCGACGCTGGTCGAGCAGATCCTGGCGTCACATTCAGCAGTCGAAGGCACGCAGGAGCTCGCTGACGTTCCGCGCCTGGTGGCAGGGCTGCAGGGTCGCGATTGGGACCCCGAGGACCCGCATTACCCGGCGGTGCTCGCGCAGCTTGGCGCGGGAGAATTTCGCCGGCTCGGGGGGCAATACCTGAGCGACACCCGCATCTATCGGACCGGCAGGGCGCACTTCATCGACAAGATGCCGAATAATTTCCGTCACGTCGGGCTCATCCATCTCATGCTGCCGCAAGCCAGAATCATCGACGTGCGGCGCGAGCCGATGGCCTGTTGTTTCGGCAACCTCAAGCAGCTGTTTGCGAAGGGCCAGGAATTCTCGTACAGCATCGAGGACATCGCGCGCTATTACCGCACCTACCTCGAGCTGATGCGCCACTGGGATACGGTCCTCCCCGGCCGCGTGTTACGCGTCCATTATGAGGACC
>Ga0306925_10005961_pt1 | contig 11261 bp, 13 predicted proteins | sample flu12Cox44000176_FD_203755 | JGI IMG/M metagenome (GOLD analysis project Ga0306925, IMG submission 203755) | Lab enrichment of tropical soil microbial communities from Luquillo Experimental Forest, Puerto Rico - flux8day.12C.oxic.44.000.176 (v2)... | ecosystem: Environmental > Terrestrial >...
TCTACGCCGAGATGGAGCGGCGCGGCCGCGAAGCCGTGCGCCGCAGCGACGTGGCCGTCGCCGGCGTCGCGGTCGAGCGCGCGGCGGACATGCGTTATGTCGGCCCACGCGCCGCCATGCGTCGAGAGGCGTCAGCCCGGTGTCGGCCAAACCCTTGCAATCCGGGCACAACATCGGTACTTCTGACGCATGCCGACGCATGTCGACGCCTGCTAGCGCCGTCGCCTGGTTACCACGCGGTTACCACGGGGGCCGAGGTTTGTGCCGATGTGCCGGCTGTTTGGACCCTGGCCACCACGTTGCTATGGAGCCCTATGAGGTGAAAACCATGCGCGCAATCCTGATCGACCCCGAGAAGCGGACGCTGACCGAAATCCAACTTGAGGACGATGACTACCGACGGATTCAAGGTGTGCTTCGTTGCGGTAGCTTCACCACTGGAGCGCATTTAAGCGGCTCAATCGATGAAGGCTTTGACGCGATCTACGTCAGTGACGACGAACTTCCCGACGAACGGACCGCCGAGAATCCTGGACCTCGCTTCTGGTTTCAGGTCGACGTCGATCGCAATCCGCCTTCGTCATATCCGATCGGCAGTCTCGGGCTAGCGATGGGGGTCGATAAAGAGGGTGCTGGATGCGACGTGCGCATCAGCATCGAGGAGCTGGCCAAGCGCATCACCTTTACGCAGCGCAAATTCCGCGGGTTCAGGACGTTCATCGGAGAGGAGGCGTTGGCGCGTGGTGCCCATTTCGTGGCGGATGAGAGCGAATCGGATCGATGAGCAAGACTGCCCTCACCGACCGCGCGTTGCGGGCGCTGACCCGGCCGAAGCCGGCGCCGGTCGCGCTCTTCGATACCGACGTGCGGCAGCTCCAGGTTCGCGCCAGCGTCACCGGCACGGTGTCTTTCTCCGTGCTCAAGCGCCCGCCGGGCTCGCGCAAGCTCGCCCGCTACCCGATTGGCTCCTATCCGCTGACTACGCTCGCGGCGGCCCGCACCAAGGCGCGCGAGGTCCTGCGTGAGATCGAGGGCGGCGTCGATCCGCGGATCCGCAAGGCGGAGGAGATGCGCGCCGCCAAGACCGCCAAGGCCAGCACCTTCGCCGCCGTGGCCGAATCCTTCATTGCTCGGCACGTCCGCACCAAGCGCAGCGCGCGCTCGATCGAGCGGCTGATCCGGCGCACGTTGATCCCACGCTGGGGCGAGCGCCCGATCGACGCCATCACCCGCGCCGACGTGATCGGCCTGATCGACGAGATTGTCGACCGCGGCCATCCTGAAGCGGCGCATTCGACGCTTGCCTACGCCCGCCGGCTGTTCGCGTGGGCCGTGCCCCGCTACGACCTCGAGCACGCCCCTACCGACCACGTCCGCGCCGGCGACCTCATTGGGGTCCGGGCCGTGCGCAAGCGCGTGCTCGACGCGCGCGAGGTCGCCCTCGTCTGGCGCGCCACCGAGGGGATGGAGGCGGGTGCGTACGTGCGTCTGTTGCTGCTCTTGGGCGTGCGCCGCTGCGAGCTTGGCAAGGCGACCTACGGTGAGTTCGATCTCGACAACGCGGTCTGGATCGTCCCAGCCGGCCGCATGAAAGGCGACGAGTCGCACGTGATTCCGCTGCCGCCGACGGCGGTGGAGCTGCTGCGCGCGTGCCTCCTGGGCGGCCCGCTTCCCCGCCCCGGCGCCCGTGTGTTCGATGGAATCCATTATTCCACCGTCAAGACGGCGCTCGACGCCCGCGTCAAAGCGCTCAACGGCGGCAAGGCGCTGCCGCGGTGGACCTGGCACGACTGCCGGCGCACGTTCCGCACCGGGCTCTCGACCATCGGGATTCGCCCGGACATCGCCGAGCTGTGCATTGCGCACCGGCAAAAAGGCCTGGCGCGAGTCTACGACCAGCACCGCTTCGACCGTGAGAAGCGCGACGCGTTCGCGCTCTGGGAGCGGCACCTGCTGGGGATCTTCTCGCCACCGGCGGACAATGTGAGGCCGTTGCGCCGGACATCGTAATGCGTCTAAATGCGTCGGCCCGGGCGCGGAGTGGTTTGTCCGCGCCCAGGCCAAAATGCGTCACCCCCACCGCCAAGCGAGGATCCCGCATGTCCGAGGAACCTAAGCGCAAGAAGGATACGCTTCAAGCCGGAAATTACACGCTCGGCGTCGCTGACGGCGGCCTGGACTTCGCCAAGCCTGCGCTCACCATCATCCAACACCCTTTGAAAGCCCAGCCTCTGGAGTTACGACTCGAATGGGACGGCGACAGCGCGGCCGATCGGCAGGCGCTCCGATTCCTTCTCGCCCTGATGCGAGAGCACCCTGACGGAGTGCCGGGAAAGAAGAAGGACGATCATTTCCACGACTGCCTGGAGCATTTGCGCGCGTACGGTGAAGGCGTTGGCGTCCGCCGCTTCGACCAGCTCTGGACCCGGGCCATCGACTTCACCGGCGCGGTCGCATACAGCAAGTCCGGGCCGGATACGAGATCGTGACAGGGAATTGAATTCCCCGTCACGAATTAATTTCCCATCGCGGATTGAATTCCCCGTCACGAATTCTTCGAACGCGTCGTTTGCACATTTTTTGCGTCACTGCAATTCGTGACACTGATTAGCTCATTCGAAGTGTGCAATATGTGTGCGCCTCGGAAACATCGAGGCGCAGCCCATGGGCGTGAATTTTTGGTTCGAGAACGTCATCGACGCTTATCTCGACGCCGTTGCCAGTGGCGAAGACTGGCGTCCAGCCGTCAATAAAGCCCAGAACAGCAAAGAGCCGCGGCGCCTGCTCACGCAGAAGGATCTGCGCGAGAAGGGCGTGAAGTACACCCGTCAGCATCTGACCAAGCTTCTGAAGAAGGGCACGTTCCCGCGGCCGTTCCAGCTGCCAGCGGCGTAATCGCGCGAATACCGACGCGATGGCCGCCGGCGTCGAGGTGGGAAGTAACGGCACAGTGCGGTGAAAAAGGAAGGGGCCGGTGCCCCCTCAAGTGGTTTCGAAGCCCTGAGATCACCGGCCCGCAAAGCAGCGAAGGGAGATTTCCATGCTGCAATCTACAAGCGACCTATTAAAGGCCTCGACGGCGGAATTCAAGGTTCCATCCGCCGACGCCACCGTCGACGCCACCGTCGACGCCACCGTCGACGCCCACATCGAGGCGATCAACCTACTTCTGCCCAAGCTCAAACAGATCACGGCCGAGTTCGAGGAGGCTATCGGCGGGCACATCTGGGCCATCAAGCTCGCCGAACCGTCCCGTTGGGAGGTGATCGTTAAGGCCCGGTGTGGGCTGAGCCGTTCGCGCGCCTACGAGCTCATGGCCATCGCGGACGGGACCAAGTCTACGGAGCAGACCAGGCGCGAGACCAACGCCCGCCAGGCCAAGCACCGCCAAAATCGAGCCGTCCGTTATGTAACGGACAAAAAAGAATCGGCGGCGGCAACGGCGGCGGCCAATGCTCAGATTACCGAGCTCCAGGCCGCGTACGCGCGACAGATCGAACGGTTCAAGCTCGAATTGGCCCAGTTAGGTGATGCGGAGGCGTTGCGTTCCGAGCGCGATGGGTTCCGCACCGCTCTCGACAAGATTTCGAGATTGTTGGGCGAAGCGCGCGGGCTGGCCGGGCATTTCGCGCAAAACCGCGTCGACATCATAGCAAAGGTTAATCGAGCGCTGACGGTCGCGAATTCCGCGTTGCAGCCGGCGAAGGCCGCGACCGGCAATCCCGCGAACTCGTCGACCAAGCGCGCGGCCTAGCCCATCGACGGGGCCGGCCCCGCAGCCGGCTCCGTCTTCCAGACCGCCGGCAAGTTCGACGGCCCGGGAGGCGGAAGACAGAAAAACATCACGACAACGCCGGCGCCAATGCCGGCGGCGTCTGCTTCACCGGGCTGCCAAACACGGCGGTCTCGTCAAGCGGACAAGATTTTCGGAATTACGCGATGGCCAACATTCGCGACATCGTCGCAGACAACGAGCTCGTCGATTTGATCACGAAGATCGACGGCGTTCGCGCCGATCTGGAGAAAATCGATACGGCCGATCAAACCAGGCACGGACTGATATTGGCCGAGGATGCGCTGCACGTGGTGGTGCGCTTTCTCTTGCGGTTACGCCAAGAACGCTTGGGGCTTTGACGACGATGACGCTCGGATCGCATCAGCAATCGATCGGCCGCTCGCAGAACCACATCACGCCGCGCTGGATCATCGACGCGCTAGGGCCGTTCGATCTCGATCCGGCTGCGGCAGATCCTCGCCCTTGGCCGTGCGCAGCGATCAGCTGGACGGCGCACGGTCTTGAACGTGATTGGGCTGGATTTGTCTATTTGAACCCGCCGTTTGATCGCTACGTAGTCGGCGACTGGATTGCCAAGCTCGCCCGCCACGGCCATGGGATTACCCTCTTGCACGCGCGCACCGAGACGGCGTGGTTCGAGCCGATCTGGCAACACGCGGCCGCAATCCTGTTCCTCGCCGATCGCATCAAATTCTGTCGATCGGACGGATCCGAGCAGTCTGCGAATTCAGGCGCGCCGGCGGTTCTCGCGGCATTCGGCGACGACGCGGTCTTGCGGCTGCATCGCTGCGGCATCGCCGGCTATTTGGTCACCCGATGGCACGTTCAGTCTGCATCGTCTGTGCGCGTAAGAGAGAAGATCGTGTGCCATGCTTGAGCGTGCCGCCTTTGCTTTGAATATTGCGCAGCCTGGCGACGCGCTCGCGTTGCTGCGCTCGCTGCCGGATAGCTGCACGCCGTTGGGCTTTTTCGATCCTCAGTTTCGCGAACTACTCGATCGGCAGAAATATGGGAACGAAGGGGAACGTCAGAGCGCGCGGGCCAAGTTGCCGGCAATGAGCTCGGATTACATCGACGCGGTCTGCATCGAATTTGCACGTGTAGTCAAGCCGGCCGGATATTTGCTGCGCTGGATCGATAAATATTGTCTGTGCCAGGGGCACCATCTCCGGATTCCTTCCGACGTTTTTGAAATCGTAGACCTCATCACCACCGACATCGGGCGCATCGGCCAAGGCGCCCGCGCCCGCTACCGCGGCGACTACGTATTGGTGATGCAGCGTCCGCCGCGCAAAGCGCGGACTACTTGGCGTGACCGCGGCATCCCGGATCGCTGGATCGAGAAAGTCGACCGTCGAATCCACCCGCACATCAAGCCGATCGAGCTCATTACGCGGTTGATCGCCGCCACTACGGCGCCGGGCGAGCTCGTCGTCGATCCCGCCGCCGGCAGCTTCGTGGTGATGCACGCCGCCCACCAACTCGGACGCGATTTCATCGGCTGCGATCTCGTGCTCAACGGAGGCGCACCATGAAGAGATCGCGACCTCTCAGCTTTCGGGCGCAGCAAGCGGTCGAGAAGATTAAAGCGGATCTCGCCTACCGCACACCGTCAGGCCATCCGCAGAAACACGTGGTGCTGCGGCGCGATAGCGCTGCTGCACTGCTGTCGACTGTGCGGCGGCTTTGTCCGGATGCGTGCGCAAGGAAGCACGTCGTGCAGTTTCTGATTGACTGAACAGTCAGGAGAAAAAGGTGCTCGACATTTTTGACTGCCGCGAGGTGCGGATTGTGCGGCTGCCGCATGCGACCGGCCTGCCGTTGCCAGTCTATTACAGTGACCATGCGGCTGGATTCGATCTCATCGCCGCGGTGCCCGCCGGCGCGCCGGTGATCATCCCGCCCTCCGGCCGCGCCGCCATCCCAACCGGCTTCGCGTTCGCGCTGCCCACAGGAATGGAAGGACAAATCAGATCGCGCTCCGGGCTCGCGCTGCACCACGGCGTCACGGTGCTCAATTCTCCGGGCACGCTCGACCCCGACTATCGCGGCGAGGTCTACGTCATCCTGATCAATCTCGGTGGCGAGCCGGCCGCCATCGAGCGCGGCATGCGGATCGCGCAATTGGTTCTATCGGCAACCGTGCAAGCCAGCATTCGTGAAGTGCCAAGCCTGGAGCACTCGGCATGACTCGAATCCTCGGCATCGATCCCGGCATTCGCGGCGGCCTCGCATTCGTCATCATCGGAGACGGCGCCGCGCCGCGGCTAATCGATGCGCTCGACATTCCGGTGATCGGCACCGGCGCGAAGGAACGCGTCGACGTGATCGCACTGCGCAAGTGGATCGTTTTTCACCGGCCCGAGCACGCCTTCATCGAGCGCGCGCAGGCAATGCCCAAGCAGGGAGCGAGCTCGGGCTTCAAATATGGGCGAGCCGTTGGGGCGCTCGAAGCCGTGATCACGTGCTGCGAGATCCCGCTGATGATCGTTGAGCCGAGCAGGTGGAAGAAGTTTCACGGGCTGCGCGGCGGCGACAAGGAAGGCGCAAGACAACTCGCGTTGCTCCAGTTTCCAGCCGCGCACGACCTGCTCCGGCGCAAGAAGGATCACGGCCGCGCGGAGGCCGCGCTGATCGCCTTGGCTGGCGGTCTCGATCATCAAAGTTTCCCTCTCGGGAGACGCAGCCGAAGGCGCTCTTCCTCGGCAAAACAGTGAGGCAGTGAAATGACAAACCAAGTGACCAAGTTGAAGAAACGCCTGCTCCAGGGCACCAAGGCGAAGTGCGTCGACGGCCGCTGGAGCGCCGACGATCTCCCGTTGCCCGAGCGCCTGCTCGTCGTCGGGCACACGCGCGGTTTGCAGTGTTGGAAGGACGGCGAGCTACTCGACGAGCTCGACGAGCGCGACGGCATGCTGCCAGACCCGGACGAGCTCAACGGGCAAATCCCGCAGAAAGAATGGGAGACCGGACTCGACGGCAATCCGAAACCGCCATGGGCGCTCGTCCACGTCGTTTATCTCGTCGATCCGCAAACCGCCGAGCTCTATACCGCCCTCAACAGCACACTCGGCATGCGAATGGCGTATGAGCGCCTGGTGAACAAGCTCGACGTGATGCAGCGCCTGCGCGGCGCCAACGTCACGGCGATCGTGAAGCCAGACGCACGTCCGTTCAAGACGAAAAAGGCCGGCACGAAGCTACGGCCGGAATTCACCATCCTCGACTGGCGCGAAATCGGCGCTGCGAAGCCGCAGCCGGCTGCGCTGTCGCCGCCAAACGACGCGGCCGCAGCGACGACTCCTTCGGCGGAGGGTTCGCCGTCAAACCAACCGGCCGCTGCCACGACAGCGGAAACCATCGGCAAGCCGGTGAAGCCGCTCACCGTCGAGGAAGAGATCGACGACGGAATTCCCTTCATCTGACGGCGACCGCAGCTTGATGCCGCTTCTTCGGGGGCAGAGCGGCATCGGGAAACGATCGTTCGCTTCGTTTCGATCATGAACGGCGCGTGTCATGCCCAACGTTTACTTGGATCTCGAAACGTACTCGCATTGCAATTTGAAGGACCGCGGCGCCTACATCTACGCCAGCGATCCAACGACCGATATTTTCTTCTTCTGCTACGCCATCGACGATGGCGAGGTGCAGGTGTGGAGGCCCGGCGATCCGCCGCCGGTGCCGTTCACCGAGCCTACTAGCTACAAATTCGTCAGCGACAATTGGGACTTCGAGCGCGCCATCCACGCGCAAATCCTGGTCAAGCGCTATGGATTCCCTCCGCTGCCGATCGAAAATCAGGATTGCGCCGAGCGGCTGGCATTGGCGAACGCATATCCGGCCGAGCTCGGGTTGCGCTGCAAAGCGCTCGATCTGCCCTATCGCAAGGATCCCGAGGCGCGCAGGGCAATGCTCCGACTGTCACGGCCGCAGACCGCGAAGAAGCGCAAAAAGCCGGTCGACCCCGCCGTCCGCGAGCGCGATCTCGCGTTGCTGCTGGAACGCTGCAAGACCGACGTCCGGGCGACGCGCGCCGCCTACAACAGCCCGCGACTGCGGCCGCTGATACCGGAAGAACGGCAGCAACTCCCGCTCGATGCCAAGATCAACGCGCGCGGTATCGGCGCCAACGTGCCGTTTTTAGAGGCCATGCGCGCGCTCGCGGTCAAAGAGCGCAACGCCATCAACGTGCGCTTGAACGAGTTGACCGCCGGCGTCGTCACCTCCGTGTTTCAGCGCGACCGGATCGTCGAGCTGGTCAACTCCCATGGGCACGCGATGACGTCGCTGACCAAGCGCTCGGTCGCCGCCACGTTGGCGCACGAGCCCGACGCCTTCGTGCGCGAGCTCCTGCAACTACGACAGCAAGGCGCCTACGCCAGCGTAAGAATGGCCAAGCGGCTGTTAGGGTTTGCGGATCCCGCCGACGGCCGCATCCGCGGCGCGCTGCGCATCTACGGCGGCGCCCCAGGACGATGGTCTTCTCCCGGCCCGCAGCTGCACAATCTGCGGCGCAACGACACCGAATATCCCGCCAGCCTGGTCGACGCGCTCGTCGCCGGCGATCACGCCGAGCTCGCCCGCTTCGGCAATCCGCTCGGCGTCGCGGCCGAGCTCTCGCGCGCGGCGCTGTGCGCCAAGCCGGGGCATACGTTTATCTGTGTCGATCTCGGCGCCATCGAGAGCCGGGTCAACGCATGGTTCGCCGGCGAGACCTGGAAGCTGGAAAACTTCAAGCGCTACGACGCGACCGGCGACAAGGATTTCGACCTCTACCGTGTCCTCGCGCATCGCATGCTGCGCAAGAATAGCCCCGTGAGCGAGATCTCCGCGGCCGAGCGCCAGCCGGGAAAGTGCGCCGAGCTCGCCTGCGGCTTCGGCGGCTCGATCGGGGCGTGGCGCCGTATCGCCGGCGACGATGGCCACAGCGACGCCGAGGTTTTGGCCATCATCAAGCAGTGGCGCGATGCCCACCCCGCGATCTGCACGTTCTGGCGACAATTGGCGCAAGCCGCACGCATCGCCATCCGCATCAGACGATCGGTATTGGTCGCGCCGGCGCCGCGGCCGCCGATCGTCGCTGCTTTCGACGGCTATGCGCTGACCCTCACGCTGCCGAGCGGCCGCGCCATCAACTACCCCGGCGCGCATTTGGTCCCGAACGGCAAGTTCGAGGACGGGGACCCCGATATCGAATTCTTCGACAACGCCCGCGGGCAATGGAAGCCGACGCGGGCATGGTTTGGAATCCTGGTTGAGAACGTGGTGCAGGGCTGCGCCCGCGATTTGCTCGCGGCTGCCCTGCCCCGATTCGAGGCGCGCGGCCTGCCGGTCGTCTTCCATTGCCACGACGAGGTGGTGATCGAGGTCCCGGAGGGCTCGGTGTCCGAGCAGGACGTGCTCGCGATCCTGTTAGAATCACCACCATGGGCCGCCGGCCTGCCCTTGGGCGGCAAGGTGCATTCAGGGCCGCTCTATCTCGAAGCGCCGGCGACAGGTGAACCCCCGACGCCGGCCGAACAGGAGATCGTCGAGCGCGCGGTTGACGCCTTCGTGGCCGGCGCCGAGCGTCTCCTCGATACCAAGGAAGTCGAGCAGGGCGCCGAGGAAGATTTCCTCGCCAGCCTCAACACCACGACCGCGCCGCTGACTGACTTCGTGTCGCTGCCAATGGACTCAGGCAGGCGAGTGTCTTGCCCGTTCCACGACGACCCAAATCCCTCATGCAGCATCTATCCCGATCACTATTACTGCCACGGTTGCGGCGCGCGCGGCGATCGTATCGATTGGCTCACGCGCGTCGAAGGCATGACTAAGGCCGAGGCCATGGACGCGCTGCACGGTTGGTCCGGCCCGGTCACGGTGCAGCAGCAGCAAAGCGTAGAGGAGAAGCTCGACTTCGCGCTCGGCATCTGGAACGCGGCGCAGCCGCTCGCCGGCAGTATCGGCGAACGGTACTTCGCCGAGATCCGCAAGATCGACGTCGGCAAGCTGCCGGCATCGATCAACCCGCGCTGTGTCTTCGGCGCCGGCGCCCGCCATCCCTGCATCATCGCCTTGATGCGCGACCCGGTGACCGATGCGCCGGTCGGAATCCATCGCATCGGCCTGGCGCTGGTGAACGGCACGATGACCAAGCTCGACCGCATGGCGCTCGGCCGCATGGGGGTGGTCAAGCTCTGGCCATTGAACGGCAGCGACACGCTCGTCGCCGGCGAGGGGATCGAGACCGTGGCTGCCGCCGCCACCCGGATTCCCTACCGCGGCGCGCCGCTGACGCCGGCCTGGTCGGTCGTGGCCAAGGACGGGCTCGTGCGCCTCCCCGTGCTGCCGGCCGTCACGCGGCTCATTCAGCTGGTGGACAACGACGCCAACGGCGAAGGCCAGCGCGCGGCCGAGCTCGGCCAACGCATTTGGAAATCCGCCGGCCGCACGGTGGTGCCGCTCATTCCCAAACAGCAGGGCTGGGACTTCAACGACGTCGTGCTCGGGAGGAAAGCATGAACGACTTCGAAGACGATTTCGGAGAGATGCCAGACCCGATGGCAGCCCCGGCCAGCACCGCGACAAAGTTTGCACTTGAAGACTTCTATGCGCTCGCTCCGGCGAATCGCTGCGTCTATCGGCCAACAAAAGACCTGTGGCGCAACGAAGCGGTCGACAAACGATTGCCGCCACAACCGTTGCTCAAGCCTGATGGCAGCCCAGTGCTTAACGCACGAGGGAAGCCGGTAATGATTTCAGCAAGCGAAGCGTTGGCGAAGTATCGCAGTGTCGAGCGCGCAACATGGCATCCGGGCGAGCCTGAAATCATCAGGGATAAGCTCGCAGTCGACACCGGATGGATTAAAAAACCGGGGGCAACGTCGATCAATCTCTACCTGCCACCAAACTATATCCCCGGCGAGGCTGCGCAAGCGACGCGTTGGGAAAAACATATGCGCGTGTTGTACCCCGACGAGGCCAACCATTTGATCGCGTGGCTGGCGTATCGTGTGCAATACCCAGGACTCAAACCGAACCACTGCATCGTGCTCGTAGGCGATCCCGACATCGGCAAGGATACGCTGCTGTATCCTGTTCGCCATGCTGTCGGGCCGTGGAATTTTCGCGACGTTTCGCTTGGCCATCTGGTCCATCCGAATAACGATTTTTTGTGTGCCGTCATCATCCGTGTGAACGAAGCGCGCGATACCGGCGATGCCAATCGCGGCCGTATCGATCGCTACGCGATGAACGATCACATGAAAGCGCTGTTGACGACGCCACCAGAGACCCATCGGATCAATCGCAAATATCTGCCCGAATACATCACCTTCAATTTGTCAGGGGCGGTCATCACCACCAACCATTCCGACGCGTTACATCTACAGAGCGACGATCGCCGCTATTTCGTCGCTGCATCGGAATGCAAGCGATCGGACTTTCCCGCCAATCACTTCGACAAGATGTACACGTGGTTCGA
>Ga0306925_10005963_pt1 | contig 11260 bp, 6 predicted proteins | sample flu12Cox44000176_FD_203755 | JGI IMG/M metagenome (GOLD analysis project Ga0306925, IMG submission 203755) | Lab enrichment of tropical soil microbial communities from Luquillo Experimental Forest, Puerto Rico - flux8day.12C.oxic.44.000.176 (v2)... | ecosystem: Environmental > Terrestrial > Soil...
AGGCGGAGCGCTCGCTGGCCCCGTCACCGCCTACCAATATGATTGGAACCTTCTACCCATGGGGCAGGCGCTGTGGCTGAAGGAGCTCGAGACCTACATCAATTTCCCGCCGCTGCAGAATCCGGCAAGCTACAATCTGGATCAAGTCATGCAGCAGGTGAAGGAGATGAGGGCGGCCGGTCAATCTGACTAGCGCGCCATTCAGTGAGCACGAAGACGGAGCGGACGCCTCGTGGCCGTCCGCCCCGGCTTCCGACATGCATTTGCATTTGGGAAGTGAAGACATGAAGCTCGTCGGCCTGAACCGTGGCGTCTTGCTCTCGACAATGGTTGCGCTTCCAACCTTGTTCGGAACGCGGTGCCCACCAACTCATTTCGATTGGACCAGGATTTTTTAGAACTCCTCGGTGGATCAGCAATGGCGATCCCGGCCAGAATCTGGGGAGTCTGACAAACCTAGCCGAGCAGGTAAAGCTGCATGACGGGGCGTCGGTTTCCTGCCGTAGCACGAGACAGGTGAGCGGTGCCGCGTTCTTCCAAGCGGAATACTGGAAAAATGCGCAAGCCGCAGGCGCCGGCCGCCTCACCCGTGGGTCGCGCGAGAGTAGGCCCGCGTCAAAGCCAGCCAGCCCCCGGAGGATTGTCGAAACGAGCGATCATAATCGGTGCCTTCGTCGTCGCGGCGCTGGTTTTCGCCGGCGGTCTCGCTCTTCACTCGTTCACCAAAGATTGGCGGAATGCATCGCGTGGATACGCAGGGGAGCCTGCGTTCGTCGGCAGCGAGGCCTGCGCGAGCTGTCATGTGGTGCAGGCGCAGCTTTGGGGCGCATCTCAACACAAGCACGCCATGCAGCACGCAAACGAGAAAACGGTGCTCGGCGATTTCAACAATGCGACCTTCGATTATTACGGCACGCGCTCCCGCTTTTTTCGGCGAGATAATGCATTCCTTGTCGAGACCGACGGGCCGGACGGAAAGCTTGCCACCTTTGAGGTGAAATACACCTTCGGCATCGATCCGCTCCAGCAGTATCTGATCGAATTCCCCGACGGCCGTGTGCAGGCGCTGTCGATTGCGTGGGACGCACGGCCGAAGGAGCAAGGCGGCCAGCGCTGGTTCCATCTCTATCCGAACGAGGAGATCAAGCACGACGATCCTCTGCATTGGACGAGGCTCAATCAGAACTGGAATTTCATGTGTGCCGAGTGCCACTCAACCGGCGTGCGCAAGAACTACGATGCAGCAGAGGATCGCTACGCCACGACCTTCGCGGAGATCAGCGTCGGGTGCGAGACCTGCCACGGCCAGGGTTCAAAGCACGTCGCCTGGGCGCGCAGCCGCAACAGCTGGTGGCCGTTCGGGAAGCAAGAGGACCCGGCCCTGGGATTGCTCGTGCGTTTTGACGAGCGCCAAGGCGTCGTCTGGCGCCACGATCAAAGTACGGGCAATGCGCACCGCAATTTCACGCCTGCTCTCCTGCGCAAGGAAGTCGAAACCTGCGGCCTCTGTCATGCGCGCCGCGGCGCATTCTCCGAGGATTGGGTGCCCGGACGCTGGCTCTCAGACACGCACGCGGTCGCGCCGCTTTCCCGCGGTCTCTACGAAGCGGACGGGCAGATGCGCGACGAGGTCTACAACTACGGCCCGTTCAAGCAGAGCAAGATGTTTGCCGCGGGCGTTACCTGCAGCGACTGCCACGAGCCGCACAGCGGCAAGCTTCGCGCTTCGGGGAACGGCGTATGCCAGCAATGCCACGCGCCGGAGAAGTACGCTGTGGCGGGCCATCATCACCACCCCCTGGTCAATCCTTCCCCGCAAGTGGGGGAGGGAACAGAGGTGGCGCCTCTTGCCTGCGCGTCGTGCCACATGCCGAGCCGCACCTACATGGTGGTCGACCGCCGGCATGATCACAGCTTCCGGATTCCCCGCCCCGATCTTTCAGCTGCGCTCGGCACCCCGAATGCGTGTAACGACTGCCACGCTGATAAATCGGCGCAGTGGGCGGCAGCAGCGATCGAGAGCTGGCGCGGCGGGGAGCGCAAGGGCTTCCAGAAATACGCGCAAGCCTTCCACGCCGCATGGACCGATCAGGCCGACGCCGAGGCGCTCCTTTCTGTGGTGGCGGGGGACCACAACACGCCGGCATTCGCCCGCGCCAGCGCCCTGACCGAGTTTGCAGCGTACCCGTCGCCTGCTAGCATCAATCTCGCTCGCAGTGCGCTTTCCGATCCCGACCCGATGGTGCGCATCGGCGCCATCGACATGCTGGCCGGAGTTCCGGCTGGCCAGCTCTGGCCGGTGCTGTCGCCGCTCCTCTCCGATTCAAACCGGGGCGTGCGCATGCGAGCCGTCTCGGTCCTTGCCGGCGTTCCGGCTGCGAGCCAGCCGCTCGCCGACCGCGAACGCTTCGAGCATGCCGCGGCCGAATTCATCGCCGCGCAGCGACTCAATGCCGATCGGCCGGAGGCGCGCTCGACGCTGGGCCATTTCCTCGCCCGGCGCGGGCGTACGGCGGAAGCGGTGGCGGAGTACAAGGCTGCGTTGCGGCTCAATCCGCAATTTGCGGCGGCGGCAGTGAACCTCGCCGATCTCTACCGTCAGAGCAATCGTGAGGCAGAAGGAGAAAGCGTGCTGCGTGCCGCGCTCGCCGCTTCACCGCGGGATGGGGGCTTGCATCATGCCCTCGGGCTCGTGCTCACCCGTCTCAAGCGGCCCGACGATGCCCTTGCCGAGCTGCAGCGTGCGGCCGAGATCGAGCCGGAGCGGGCGCGCTATGTGTATGTCTATGCCGTCGCGCTCAATTCAGCCGGCCGCGGCAGCGAGGCGATCACAGCGCTGAAAGAGAACCTGGCGCGCCATCCCGGTGATCGCGACACGCTTCGGGCTTTGATCGCCTTCAGCCGTGACGCCGGCGACCTTGCCGCCGCCCTCGAATATGCCGAGCGCCTCGCCCGCATCACACCCAACGATCCCGGTCTCACTGCGTTGATCCGCAGTCTCCAAACGCAAATCAGCAAACCGGATGCACGCTAGTTGGTGATCCAAATTCCGATGTGCTCGGGGCGCGCACGGGCCGCGTTGTAGGGCGGATTAGCGCAGCGTAATCCGCCGAATGCCGGTGGGTTACGGCGCGCGCAAGACGCGCGCCTAACCCACCCTACGTGACCCCCGGGGGGTTTGAAACCCGCCCCTACTCCCTACTGTCTCATGCTTGGGAGGCGCACAAACCGCGCCCCACCGCCGCTCACACGTCGAGCAGCTCCTCGTCCGCGAATTCCGCGCGCTCCTGGATGAAGGCGAAGCGGGCTTCGGGCTTGTTGCCCATCAGCTGCTCGACCGAGCCGTCGGTGCGTTTGCGCGCATCATCCATCACCACGACGCGCAAGAGCGTGCGCTTCTTCGGGTCCATGGTGGTTTCCTTGAGCTGGCTTGCCAGCATCTCGCCCAGGCCCTTGAAGCGGCCGATCTCGACCTTGGCGTTGGGGTGGAACTCCTTCTTGATGAGCTCGTCGCGGTGCTTGTCGTTGCGCGCGTAGAAGATCTTGCCGCTGTGGCTCAGGCGATAGAGCGGCGGCACGGCAAGATAGAGATGGCCCTTGTCGATCAGCTGCGGCATCTGGCGATAGAAGAACGTGATCAGGAGCGAAGCGATATGGGCACCGTCGACATCGGCGTCGGTCATGATGATGACCTTGTCGTAGCGCAGGTCCTCGTCGCGATAGTGCGCGCCGCTGCCCGCGCCCAGCGCCTGCACGAGGTCGGAAAGCTGCTGGTTCTGGGCGAGCTTGTCGCGGCCGGCGGAGGCGACGTTGAGGATCTTGCCGCGCAGCGGCAATACCGCCTGCGAGGCGCGGTCGCGCGCCTGCTTGGCCGAGCCGCCGGCCGAGTCGCCTTCGACGATGAAGATCTCGGAGCCTTGTGCAGCCGTGTTGGTGCAATCGGCGAGCTTGCCGGGAAGGCGCAGCTTGCGTACCGCTGTCTTGCGCGCGATCTCCTTCTCCTGGCGGCGGCGAATGCGCTCCTCGGCGCGCTCGATGACAAAGTCGAGAAGCTTGTTGGCCTGCACGGGGTTGCCGGCGAGCCAATGGTCGAAGGGGTCCCGGATCGCGCTCTCCACGAGGCGGCTCGCTTCCGCGGTGGCGAGGCGGTCCTTGGTCTGACCCTGAAATTCCGGCTCGCGCAGGAAGACCGAGACCATGCACCCTGCACCCGTCATGACGTCGTCGCCGGACACCGCCGCTGCGCGCTTGCCCTGACCCATGCGCTCGGCGTGATCCTTGATGCCCTTGAGCAGCGCCGTGCGAAGCCCCGCCTCGTGCGTGCCGCCATCCGGGGTGGGAATGGTGTTGCAGTACGAGGAGAGAAAACCGTCGTGGTCCGCGGTCCAGGCGACGGCCCATTGCGCGGCGCCATGGGCGCCGATCTTGCCGGCGCTGCCGGTGAAGATGTCGGGATGGATCAAGGTCGCGCCGTTGATCGCGGCCGAGAGATAGTCCTTAAGCCCGTCGGCAAAGTGAAAGGTGGCCTCCTCCGGCACCTCGGTCGCGGCCACGAGCTCCTTCGCGCATGACCAGCGGATCTCGACACCGGCGAACAGATACGCCTTCGAGCGCGTCATCTTGAACACGCGTTCCGGCTTGAAACGCGCGTTCGCTCCGAAGATCGCGGGATCAGGCCGGAAGCGCACCCTGGTGCCGCGCCGGTTGGGAACGCGGCCGATCTTCTCCAGCTTGCCCTTGGGCTTGCCGCGCTCGAATGCCATCCGGTAGAGGGTCTGCTCGCGCGCGACCTCGACCTCCATTCGCTCGGAGAGCGCATTGGCGACGGAGACGCCCACCCCGTGCAGGCCGCCCGATGTCTCGTAAACCTTGGAGTCGAACTTTCCGCCCGCGTGCAACGTGCACATGATCACTTCGAGCGCGGATTTTTTCGGGAATTTCGGGTGCGGATCGACGGGGATGCCGCGCCCGTTGTCGGTGACGGTGACGAAGCCGTCGGCATGGAGCACGACCTCGATGAACGAGGCGTGGCCTGCGAGCGCCTCGTCCATGGAATTGTCGATCACCTCCGCGAACAGGTGATGCAGCGCCTTCTCGTCGGTACCGCCGATATACATGCCCGGGCGCCGGCGCACCGGCTCGAGGCCTTCGAGCACCTCGATGTCGTGCGCGGTGTAGCCGGATTCCCCGGAGCGGCCGCGCGCGGCGCCACGCGCGCCTGAGCCGGCAAGCCGGCGGGGGGCGGCTTCTGGCAGATCCGAGAACAGGTCCTTGCCCGGCTTGAGCGGGGCGGTGCGGGCGACTGCCTTTGCGGTCCTGGCCATTCTTGTCCAAGCTTCGACGGAGAAAATCCCGAATCAGAGGTCAACTATGCCACGGGGATGGCCACATCGTGATCGGGAAAAGTCGAAAACAGCGGCGGCACTCTCCATATGGTTGCACGGCGCGATCCCGGCAAGTTAGTGGTGATGGTGCAATCGGGCCGCCGCTCCGGATGTTTGAGGACATCGAAGGCTACGCGCAGCAGCTGGTCGAATTCGTGCGCGTGCACCAGGGGTGGGCGGTGCCGGTCGTCTTTGCGCTCGCATTCGGGGAGTCGCTCGCCTTCATATCGCTGCTCATCCCGGCATGGGCAGCGCTGGTCGGCATCGGCGTGCTAATCGGCTCCGGGCATCTCGAATTCTGGCCGATCTGGGTCGCCGGCTCGATCGGGGCGGCGCTCGGGGACTGGCTGTCCTACTGGGTCGGCATCAAGCTCGGACCGCCGGTCGCGCATGTATGGCCGCTCTCGCGGCACCCGGACCTCCTGCCCAAGGGCGAGGCTTTCGTGACCCGTTGGGGCGTGCTGGCAATCTTCATCGGCCGCTTCTTCGGACCGCTGCGCGCATCGGTGCCGCTCGTGGCCGGCATCTTCCGCATGGACTACTGGCAATTCCAGATCGCAAATTTTGCTTCCGCCTTTCTCTGGGCGTTCGTGCTGCTCACCATTGGCGATGTAGTCGGAAAGATCATCGAGTGGGCGTGGCCTTAGGCCGGGAATCACAGCCGCCTGATAGAGCGACGTGTCCCGGGCGCGGCGCAGCACTATCAGCGCGTTCACGCGCGTCTTCAACGCGCTATGGTGATGCGCTGCAGACCCGGGACCGCACAATTCGGAGCTTGTGGTGGTCCCGGATCAGCAGTGCACCGCGCGAGCGCGCGGCCACGATACACCCAGCACAGTGGGCGCGCTGCACTGCATCCGGGACACGAAATCATTCGCGCAGCCTGCGCCACAGCGCGCCCACGATGTTGCAATAGTCGTCGGTCCATATTCGTTGTGCCGGATCGGGCGCTATCGGCTCCCAGTTCGCCGATTGCCGGAGCGAGCCGAAATCTTCCGGGCTGTGCGCCACCGCGGCAACCGTGCCGGAGAACTTGTACTCATCGTCCGGGTCGGGAGCATCGCTGAACAGCGTGATCAGGCCATTGGCTGCCGCAATGCCGGCGACCACCGAGGCGAGCTCCAGGTGTCGGTTCGATATGTGCATGACGATCATGCCGTGCGCGTCGAGCTTGTCGAGGTAGATCGCCATCGCCTCGCGCGTGAGCAGGTGCACGGGTATGGCATCGGAGGTAAACGCATCGACGACGATCAGGTCGTATGCGGCACGTTCTGCCTGTGCGAGCGTGAGCCGCGCGTCGCCGAGCACGATGGGTGCCTCCTTCGCGCAGCTCGAGAGGAAGGTGAATAGGCTGGGGTCGCGCGCAATGCGCACGATGGCGGGATCGATCTCGTAGAAGTCGATGTGGTCGCCCGGCCGCGCGCTGCAGGCAAGCGAGCCGGTGCCGAGCCCGATGATGGCATAGCGTTGCGGGTGCGCGCTCTGTGCCTGCATGGCGTCGAATGTCTGCGCAATGCCGGATCCGTCATAGTAATAGAGCAGCTGCTCGGGCCGCTCGTTTGCGGGGCGATCGGCATCGGGTGACTCGATGCGCTGGCCGCCGTGCATGGTCGTGCCATGCTGCAGGATGCGGAACCTGTGATCGGAGGTTTCGATGACCTTGGCCACGCCGAAGAAGCTCCGCACGGACACAATCGGGGGGTCCTCGGATATGCCGTGACTGGCAATGAGCACGGAGGCGATGACGGCGGCGGAAGCTGCGGGCACCAGCGAAAGCGGGACGCATGCCGTGAGCAGCACCGACGCCGTACGCCGGAAGCTCCTCTCATCGAGCGTGCCGGGAAAGAAGGTGCAGACGATGAGCAGGCTTGCTGCTGCCGCCAGCGCGCCGATGAGGATATAGCGCCGGCCTGGCAAGGCCGTCGGCGGCCGGCAAAGGATCGCCAGCGCAAGCAGCAGCGGATACTCCGCGACCCAGCTGAACAGGTGCGGCGCGATGAGCGCTGCGGCAACGCCGCCGAGTGCGCCGCCCGCCGCCATCCACAGATAGAAGGCGGTCAGGAAGGCTGGCGCCGGCCGCGTTCGCGCGATCTCGCCGTGGCACATCAGCGCGCAGACGAAGAACACGACCACATGCACGGCCACGATCCAGACAATGGACTTGACGGTCTCGAAAACGAGCAGCGCCGCAAGCGCGATGACAAACAGCGGCTGCAGGAGAACGATGACGCGCTGGGGAACAATTTGCCGGCGCGCAAATACGATGATGAAGCTCAGGAGATAAAGCGCGAGCGGAATGATCCACAGCAGCGGCACCGGAGCCACATCGGTTGAGATATGTGCCGTCACCGCGATCAGGAGCCCGGCAGGAACGGCGGCCAGCGCCGCCCAACGGGCGCCATCACGCCAGCTGGGAGCAGCCGACTGCGTATCACTTTCGTCGGGCAACGTGGGGGGCGCTTGCCTTGGCCACAGCACAAAGCCGCAGACTGCCACCGTGGCGACCAGCAGATAAAACACAACCGACCAATAACGCGTCTGATGCGAGAGCGTGACGAACGGCTCGACCGCGACCGGATAGGACAAGAGCGCAAGCAGGCTTCCGGCATTGCTAAAGGCGTAGAGAAAATACGGATTTCCGGCCGCCGGATGGTCGCTGCGCGCGATCCATGCCTGCAGTAGGGGAGCGGTGGCGGCGAGTGCAAAGAACGGCGGCCCCAGGGAAGCCGCCATGAGTCCAATCAGCCGCAGGGTCTCGTTGCCGGTTGATGGTCCCGCCCATGCTTCGGCAATCGAGAGCGGAAGCCATAGCGCAGCCGCGAGCATGACCGCGAGATGGATGGCGGCGCCGGTACGGCGACCGGCAACGCGCATGAGCCAGTGCGCATAGGCATAGCCTGCGAGCAGCGTGCACTGGAAGAACACCATTGCCACCGACCAGACCGATGGCGTCCCGCCGAACCGCGGCAGCACGAGCTTCGTGAACATCGGCTGCACCAGGAACAGGAGCGCGGCGCCGAGGAAAATGGCCGTGCCGAATGTTGCGAGCGCCACGGCAGGCGCAGTCGGCTTCTCCTTCGCCGTCATCGGCTGCGGTCCATCGGCCGGCAGATCGGATATCCCCATGCGCCGGTTCTAGCTGGTCGAGACTGACCGTTAAACGGCGGGCGCCTGATTTCTTGACCATGCAAAGGGCGACAGCTATAGCGCCCGCGCCATCCGATGAACGACACAAATCAAACAAAGATCAAGACCGGTGTGCTGGGCGCGTCCGGCTATACCGGTGCCGAGCTGTTGCGGCTGTTGCTGCGTCACCCGCATGCCGACATCGTGCTGCTCACCGCCGAGCGCCGTGCCGGCCAGGAGATGCGCCATGTGTTCCCGCAGCTCTCTCCTTACCCGTTGCCGAAGCTGCGGGGGCTCGACGGGATCGACTGGAAGGCGGCGGCGCTCGATCTTGCCTTCTGCGCGCTCCCGCACGGCACCACCCAGAAGGTGATCAAGGCGCTCGTTGAGGCGGCGCCGAGGACGAGGGTCGTGGACCTTTCCGCCGATTTCCGGCTTGCCGATCCCGATGCCTATGCGCGCTGGTACGGCCATGCGCACCATGCGCCCGAGCTTCAGAAGGAAGCAGTCTACGGCCTGGTCGAGGTCTATCGCGATCGGATCAAGTCGGCCCGGCTCGTTGCCAATCCCGGCTGCTACACGACCTGCGCGCAGCTTGCGCTCATCCCGTTGCTGCGCGCGCGCGCGATCGATCCCGACGCCATCATCATAGATGCCAAGTCCGGCATGACCGGGGCCGGCAGAGCGGCGAAAGAGGAGATGCTGTTCTCCGAAGTCGCCGAGGGCATTCACGCCTATGGCGTCGGCCATCACCGCCACATGGCCGAGCTCGACCAGGAGTTTTCGAGAGCGGCGGGACGCGAGGTCGTCGTCACCTTCACCCCGCATCTGGTGCCCATGAACCGGGGCATTCTTTCCACGATCTACGTGCGCGGCCTCGATGCTTCACCCGAGCGGCTGCACGCCATCCTCAAGGAAGCCTACGCGAGCGAGCCGTTCCTGCACGTGCTGCCGTTCGGCGAGATGCCGGCGACCCGGCACGTGCGCGGCTCCAATCTCACCTTCATCGGCGTGGCGAACGACCGCGCTCCCGGCCGCGCCATCATCGGCTCGGCGCTCGACAATCTCGCCAAAGGCGCCTCCGGCCAGGCGGTGCAGAACATGAACCTGATGTTCGGATTTCCGGAGACGCTCGGGATTGATCAGGTTGCGCTGTTTCCGTGAAGCAACGCCCACGCGCAGGCGGCGTGCCTCGCTCCTGATTCGGTGAAGCGGCGTGCTTGATTTTGGCAGAACGAACCCAGGCTTTGACTCTGCGCGTGCAACTTAAGATTGAAGAAAGAGAAATGCTCGCTTGAGTACCTATGTTTTTGCAAAACGAACCCAAAGTTCCATCGGATATTGAACGCGCGCATGCCTCGCGCGCGTTTCTGGCTAAACAGCCCAAGCGATCGTGTTGCGTCGGGCAGACCCGCTCAATGCTGCAATATCTTGGATAGAAAAATCTGCGCGCGATCGCTGCGCGGCTTCTGGAAGAAATCGGCCGTGGGCGCGTCCTCGACAATGCGGCCCTCGTCCATGAACACGACGCGATGGGCGACCTTGCGGGCAAAGCCCATCTCGTGCGTCACCACCATCATGGTCATGCCGTCGCGCGCAAGTGCGACCATCACGTCGAGCACCTCGTTGATCATCTCGGGATCGAGCGCCGAGGTCGGCTCGTCGAACAGCATGGCAATGGGGTCCATGGCGAGCGCGCGTGCGATCGCAACGCGCTGCTGCTGACCGCCCGAAAGCTGGCCGGGATACTTGCCGGCGTGCTCGCGCAGGCCGACGCGGTCGAGGAGCTTCATGCCGCGTTCCTCGCTCTCCCGGCTGCCGCGGCCAAGCACCTTGACCTGCGCCAGCACCAGGTTGCGCATGACGGTGAGATGCGGGAACAGCTCGAAATGCTGGAACACCATGCCGATGCGGGCGCGCAGCTTCGGCAGGTCGGTCTTGCGGTCGCCGACGCCAACGCCGGCAACCGTGATGCTGCCCTCCTGGAACGGCTCGAGACCGTTGACGCACTTGATCAGGGTCGACTTGCCGGAGCCCGAGGGGCCGCACACCACCACCACCTCGCCCTTGGCGACCTCGGCCGAGCAGTCCTTGAGCACCTGGAAGCTCTGATACCACTTGCTGACGTGACTGAGCGTGATCATGGGTCGATGCCAGTCTCTGTTTGTTTGAGCACGTCCTCTTTCGCAAATTCGGTTCCCACTTTTGCGGGACATGCCTCAGCGGATGATGGCGACGCGGCTCTGCAGCCGGCGCACGAGCAGCGAGGCGAAAAACGAGATGATGAAATAGACGAGCGCGGCAAACAGGTACATCTCGACCAGCCGGCCGTCGCGCTGTGCGACCTTCGATGCTGCGCCGAGAAAGTCCGTGATCGAGAGCACGTAGACGAGCGAGGTGTCCTGGAACAGGATGATGGTCTGGGTGAGCAGCACCGGCAGCATGTTGCGGAATGCCTGCGGCAGCACGATGTAGCCCATGGTCTGCACGTAGTTCATGCCGAGCGCCTGTGCGGCGGCGACCTGCCCGCGCGGGATCGACTGGATGCCCGCGCGCATGATCTCGCAGAAATAGGCGGCCTCGAACAGCGTGAACGTCACCAGCGAGGACACGAATGCCCCGACCTGGATCGGGCGCGCAGCGCCGGTCACCCACTGGCCGATATACGGCACCAGGAAATAGAACCAGAAGATCATCAGCACCAGCGGCACCGAGCGCATCAGGTTGACGTAGCCCGCCGCCGGCAGCGA
>Ga0306925_10005969_pt1 | contig 11258 bp, 8 predicted proteins | sample flu12Cox44000176_FD_203755 | JGI IMG/M metagenome (GOLD analysis project Ga0306925, IMG submission 203755) | Lab enrichment of tropical soil microbial communities from Luquillo Experimental Forest, Puerto Rico - flux8day.12C.oxic.44.000.176 (v2)... | ecosystem: Environmental > Terrestrial > Soil...
ACTTCGTCGAAATCTTAACTTATCGGGTGGTCTGAATTTCGGGGTCCACTATAATGCCAATACGGCGGTGACAATGCATAGGCAGATTCTCCACTTCAAATCAGTGGCCATTTGCGCTCCTTTCTAACTTGAGACCCGGCGGAGTTGTTTATTCGAAGCCGTGATGTCTTTCTTACTGGCACGTGCCAGTTTCGATAAAGGTGCGGTCATTCACCTCCGGTCGAGACTCTGGCAGAAGGAACACATGCCGACGCCGGTGAATCATCAAGGGTCTACCGTCCGCATCGACGTAGCAATACTCATAGGCTGGCGGAGAAAGTGTGGGGACCCACGTACACCGCTCTCCTTGAGCTGCGGGTTTGCGAGACGTCTGCAGACTTGTGTCCAACCTGGGCCAAATTGCTGGGACTGGCTGAGCGAGCTCCCGCGGTGTCCCTTCGGACTAACAGAACGGCTAGTCCAGCCAATATGCAAAACGTCAGGGCCTCACGTTTTATAAAATTCCGTGACACGGTGCATACACCTCCATGCAAGGTTGATAAGGCTTCACCCGACCTTCTACTGGATAAAAGGCAATCAGAGGGTAAATTGGCTCACCTCAGCCAGGAAGTTTTTTTTGGCGGGTGTGGCGATCCTAGCTCAGAGCTTCTAGGGAAATGTCGGTCCGCGATCGTCAAATAGGAACCAAGTACCACAGCTTTTAGAAAGCTTTCTTCCTCATTGACCTGACCCTAAGAACCCTTTCCAGCTCACTGACTTCTCTCCAGCAGCACTACACCGCACGCGACTTTTTGGATCATGTCAGCGGCGTGCTTCGGCACGAGCAGCTGCAGCAAACGGAAAATCCACATCGTCTTCAAGGGGCGATTGATACGTATCGAGTGTCGAACCGCGCATGGAACCCGGCCTCGCTGCCAAGCTTGATGTAGAGCCTCTCGCGCCTGAAAGCCGGGAGTGACACCCGCAACGGCGAGTTTGGCTTTGCGTTTGATCAGCGGAGCCATTATGGGGGTGGCCATCAAGTTTTGAACCTTGCGTAATTGGTCAAAATTTTCGCTCTGCGCAACGGCAGGCCAACCGGCTAAATTGCTTTTTAGCGGTTGCCGCCTTCAAGCAGATTCTCCTTTCGGCACCAGTCTGGCGGCACGTGCTCGCCGTTGTGCAGTATCTAGCCCAGTGGTCATTTCTTATGAGTACGCAGGTTCAACGCGAAGCCCCGCCTGCGAGGCCAACTCCCGGAAAATGACTGCGCGTGATTGTGGACCGCAGTCGGGGCAGACGATCATAGAAGCGTACACCAAGGGACCGGAAGACAAGGCGTCTGATGGTGTAATCCTACTAGGCCGCTGGAGCTCTTCCAGCATGCGCGGGCGAAGTTGGGTCATCATAACGCCTCCTAAGCGTGATGACCCAATTTAGGCTTCTATTTCTGCCACAAAGGGCTTCGTTCAACGCCTATTTACATCAGTAATCGCGAAGTATCTTCAGAGCAGCGGCCACGAACTCCTAAACGCCAGTTGATCACATTGGCGATGGGGGTCCACAACTCACCCTTCCAGCTGGAAATCTCCGTAATCTATTTGCGGCACAGCCCAGCACGGTACCGTTTCTTCAGTGTTGTAATAATTGGTCTTATCTGTTCATGCATGTCCAGTTGGAATATGTGTGATCAAGAGTGGACTTGCCGTTACCATCTAGCTGCATCAACGTGAATCATCGTCGTTCTTAATGTAGAAGCCTTAATGCTTGATCACCATCTTGGCGTTGCTGTAGCACGAGGCGCGGTGAACGGGAACAAGAAAGCCGGGGACGATTGCCCCCGGCACCAACAAACCAATGTTCTCAGTGCGCCGCACCCGGAGGAGTGATCGTCCCGTGGAACGAACCGGAGGTGAAACCCGTTGCCGAGATTACTAATCGCTCGACCGTGAAACTCCCTTGGGCTCCGGCGAATCGACCCGTACCACCCGTAATTGTGTCAATTTCCGTAATGCTAGCCAAACCGGGTGTCGTCAGGTCAGCCGATCCTGTAATGGTTGTATAGAGGCTGTCTCCGTTGGCCGCGATTAAGTGACCAGACCCTGTTGCGGTGCCGTTCGCGAGGGTCACCGTAAGTTGATAGGTGAAAGAGAATTGACCGACATGGGAAGCAATTCCCGTAGTACTCCCAACGGCGTTTAGTGTGGTGGGGGGAGGGCCGCCCTGGGGTGTGTCTATCTCTTGTCCTTGTAAGGAACCCTTAAAGGGTACCTGTTTCTGTGCCGCCGCCGAGACGGCAAAGGTCGCTGTCAATAACAGGACTGCGAGGAAAATGGTTACAGAACGGGTTGTCGCAGCATTCATTTTTTCCATCCGTTTCTGGGTGCCACAATTTTGTCACCCTGCTAACATGTACTCCCAGCCATCTGATTCAGATCGCTAACTGGAGGAAGGGTCGGGGCCGTGATGCCTTCGACTCAGACTTTAATTTTGGTGCGACTGACTCCCACGGCGTAGCCGAGAAAATAGCCTGTTACCGGCGAGGTTCCATCGCCTAGCCTTTCACCTCGGGGAGCGCCGTAGTGCTTGGCATCGGTTTGTTTCTGGACGAAGCACTAAAAACAAGCGCCTACAGCGAATTTGGCTACTGTGCTACCGCGATTCAGTTCACGGCAGCGTAATCTTCAGAACTTGACCCATTCCAACCGGCGGAGGACCAAACCCGATGTTAGAAACATAAAGGTTCGCGTCGGGGCCGAAGGTCATAGCTGTGGGCAAAAATAGGCCGGTGACGATATCTGTGTATTGGTGTTTGCCGTCGATGCGCAGGATCTTGCCAGTACCTGGAGTCGGGGCGGGATTTCCCGTTGTGTTCTCGAGGACATACAAACGGCCCTGCTTATCCACCGCCAGACCGAGAATGGTCTGAAAATCGATTGCCACCGTGGTGATCTGTCCTGAACGGGAGATCCTCATAACTTTCGATGAATCTTTAATCGGAAATGTATCCAGATTTCCAACCAGAAAACCTTCCCCATCAGAGATCATGGCCGTCGGCACGATATGGCCCTGAACAGAGGAGATATCTGCAATCCGGTGAATACTGCCGCTGGGGGTAATGGATACCAGTTCGCCGTGATTCGGTTCGATTGCGAATAGTAGGCCATCCTTAGCAATCATGCTGTACCACGTGCCATCCGGCTCGAAGTCGTCTGGTTCGGGGTTGGCGACCGGATGAGTTTTCTGGAAGGCGCTGAGATCGGCGATCAATGTCGAATTCCCATTGCCGTCGACGCGAATCACGCCATTATTCGTACCTGCTAGTCCATGGGAACATCCTGCTCCAGCAAGGATTGCGTACAGCTTGCCATGGAGAAATGCAACATCTGCAACGCCACTGACCAGGTTACCCAAGGCGGGGTTGGTCTGGCTGGAGGGAAGGCCATCCACAACCGTTGAGACGACCCCATTCGGAGCAATCTTGGAAATGCGCGCTGTAAAGTCGCCGGTATAAGGACCGGCACCGGCCGCTTGCTCGCACAGACCAATGGTTGAGAGAGTGCCACCCTTGCCGCCTTCGGCCACATAGAGATAACCATCCGACCCGAACTTCAGGCCGCGAGGATTGTTGAATCCCGTAGCAAACACCGATACATTCGACTGAGACCATGCTAGACACGCGAACATAACTAACGAGACCGCACAGGTGATCCTGACTACACGGAAAATCGTTTGCATTGGGGACTCCTGAAAAAACGGGAACACATTCGCTTTCATACAACCTCCTTAATGTTGATGGGTAGTTGAGGTAGATCGCACGGTGACGCCGACAGTAAGCACCACAACCGGCCGCTCGAGTTGCAATCCGTCTGCTTGCACAGTCCCGAGCTGCCCAAAATTTCGTCAGCAGGAACGCGAAACTCGTCCCGCCATCATCGCGGTGGTTTCCCACAAACGCGCTTTACAATGGACCCAAAAGCGAATCCAGTTAGCGGTTCAGGAAGTATGTGCGAGTGAGGCCCAATCGCAGTTAGCCACACTTGCGCCGTTGATTTGCAGCAATCGCGAGCAGAGGATCCTAGCAACGGGCCGTACAGATGAGACGTAGCAGGTTGGGTGTAGTCGGAATGGGTGGAGAAGAAGCAGCCAAGGCCGCAAGAGAGAACAGTACAAGCGAAACGCCAACACTCGGACCCAGACTTGGTGATTTCAAAGGGTGATGAGAACGTAAGATTGCATCAACATCGTCAGTGGGGTCGGGAGTAATGACGATCGTAGTTACAGCTAACACTACGAGCAGTGCAAGGAAGACCGAGAATCTTCGGCGAGCAACTCGCGACACTGTGTTAGCACGTTTCACTTTGACTTTCACCTTGCAGTGAAGAATCCTAAAGCTATGAAAGGGTCAGGGTAGTGCGGGGGGATTATGCCCAAATCGGATGATTGTGTCAAGGCATATTTCACCCAATGTCGGTAGCACATCAAATGTCCGGTTGAAATAGCACGTGATATGTCCGCTTTGCGGGCGGCGAGAGTAGGCGACCATGGGAAGCATGGACTCCTACTCGAAGGCCGCGATGGAGCGGGCAATGAAAGTGCAAGAAGTCATCTTACGGGCCATGGCGAAGAAGATCACCTGGTGGCAGGCGGCGGAGATTATCGGCATCAGCGACCGGCATATTTCACCCAAATCCATTTCGGGGGAACGTCGACCTGCGAGTGCGAAAAAAGTGTGTGCACGAATAGCGTGGTTGTTAAACACACTTCATTTCATCTTGCCCAACTTTGAGGAGAGCAGAGTTCCAGCACTTCTCCGAAGTGGTCCGCTTGCAGCCAGTCGCCATGCAAAAGTAGTATTTGCTTCGGCTCGTAACCAGAGCCTTCTTGGGATATGCCAGCGCCGAACCACCAGTCCGTTCGTATCGTGCAAGAGCGTGCCTACAAGTTCATCACCCTGCAAGAGGCCTTGAGCGATTCTGCCTACAGCATGCCGAACGATTACATTGGAGAGGCAGGGACGGGCTGGATTGAGCAGTGGGCGATCACACGAGGGCATCCGCCCTCTGAATGCACCGGCGTTCCCGCAATGGGTCATCGATCGCTCGAAAGCTTTGCCGCATCGCCCCACGCAGCCGTAATTCCCAATGAGGTATCACTTGCCATCTCGAAGATCGCTCTTCGCTCCGGAAAGGAAACTGCTGAAACGATGCTTTTGATTCGTGCTTGCCGTACCGAAGTTCAACAATTCATCCTGATTACAGCATATGGCTTCTTTGCGGGCCTATGCCATGGGCAGGTCATCAACGTCGATATCACGCCGAGCCATGTAAAGAAATTCTTCGCACCGAACCAGACATTGGGCGCAGGTATTGACCGCATCCCCAAGACTGTAATCGACACCGAGTTCGACAAGGCAACCGTCGACAAGGTCCTTAAAGCGGGGTGGGGGCCAGTGAGCTATCGCCAGAATACCGAGCTCTACACGGAGGCCTGGCACTGGAATCCCAACGGCACATGGAGCGACCCGAGCGGCAAAGGTTATTTCGTTGGCGCTGCGAACCCGACGGAAATGATTCGCTACAGCTATGGCTATCCGCTTCCGCATCGGGGTGTAACCCGCGATGACGGGACCGAGACTATCGGCTACTCCCGTCTCACCGATGGGGACGAGAACACCTACTGGAAGAGCAACCCATATCTCAGCAAGGCTTTCACGGGCGAAGACGATTCCCTGCACCCCCAATGGGTGTTTCTGGACCTCGCGAATCCATTGCCGATAGACACGATTCGTATCGCCTGGGCGGAGCCCTTCGCCACACAGTACGCTGTGCAGTTCTTTACCGGTGACGATCCCGTCAAGTTCCCGAACAAAGGCACCTGGCAGACGTTCTCGTCTGGGGCAGTTGAGAACGGCAAGGGCGGCATAGTAACGATCCGCCTGGCATCGTCTCCCATTCCTGTCCGTTGGGTGCGAATCTGGATGACGCAATCCTCCAATACCTGCGATTCGCACGGCTCAGCCGATCGCCGCAACTGCCTTGGGTACGCGATTCGCGAACTATACCTGGGGACCACCGGTCCGAAGCAGGAGTTCCATGACCTGATCATTCACACCGCTGATCAGGGTCAGACGCCCACATTCTGTTCTTCCGTCGATCCCTGGCATGAGCCATCCGACATCGACAACAGCGGTCGCGCTCAGGTCGGATTCGATCTGTTCTATATCAGCGGCTACACGCGCGGGCTGCCCGCGATGATTCCAATTGCGCTGATTTACAACACTCCGGAAGATGCGGCCGCGGAAATTAAGTACCTTCAGAACCGCAAGTATCCTGTCTCCTACATAGAGATGGGCGAGGAGCCCGATGGCCATTACATGATGCCGGAGGACTACGCTGCTCTGTACATTCAGTTCGCGGCAGCGTTACACAAAGTCGACCCCGCCCTGAAGCTCGGCGGCCCCATCTTCACCGGACAGAACAAAGACATTGAAACCTGGGCCGACGCGCGGGGTCGCATATCATGGACAGGCAGGTTCATCGATTATCTGACAGCACACGACCGGCTCTCAGACCTGGCATTCTTCTCTTTCGAGCACTATCCGTTCTGGCCGTGCCGGTATCAATGGAGCAGCCTCTACGACGAGCCGGCATTAGTATCGAACATCCTGCAGGTGTGGCGGGACGATGGCGTGCCCGCAAACGTACCGATGTTCATCACCGAATCAAATATTTCCTGGCAGAGTTCGCAAAGCTCCGTCGACATCATGGGAGCACTCTGGCTCGCTGATTATGTCGGCTCGTTCCTGGCTGCGGGCGGCGATGGTCTCTACTACTTTCATTACATTCCCATGGGAGTGCATCCGGGATGCAACAATTCCAGCGGCACCTTCGGGATGTTCGCGGTCGGCCCCGATCACCAGATCAACCAGCCTCTCGGACAGTTCTTCGCCAGCCAGTTGGTCAATCTTGAGTGGCTGAAGCCCGGCAGCGAGATGCATCGCGTGTACTCGGCCTCCAGCGACATCGAGGATGGTGCCGGCCATGTACTCGTAACCGCGTATCCGGTCCAGCGGCCCGATGGCGATTGGGCCCTGCTCATCATTAACAAGGACCAGAACCATCCGCATACGGTGCGCATAAATTTCCGCAACTCGGAGTCCGGTTCCGCTGCGTCATTCGAAGGCACAGTTGCTGAATCGGTGTTTGGCCGCGACCAGTATCAGTGGCAAGGGCTGAAGAAGATCGCTGACCCCGACGGTCCGATCGCCCACTCCAGTATCAACGCTAACTCGAATACCGAATTCGACCTTCCGGCAGCTTCGATTGTGGTTTTGCGCGGAAAGATTGGCGAGTAGTCGACATCATGGGCAAATCGAGGTTTATGACAACAATGCGTATGCTAACTACCCTTGTGCTGTGTTTGATGTCGCTGGCGATGTTACCCGGCCCCACACATACCACTGCTCAAAACATCGCTGTGGACACGAATCCTGGGCACGTGCTGAACAAGTTCCGTCCTTTGTATGCGCTGGGCTCGACGGTGGATCGGATTCCGAGCAATGCCACCGACTCCTTCTTCAAGCCGGAAACCATCAACCAGATCCTTTCCGCGGGTTGGGGCGTCATCAGCTACCGTCAGAACACAGATTTGTTCGTACAGGCTTGGCACTGGAATCCGAAAGGCAAATGGAGCGACCCCAACGGCGAAGGATACTTCGTCGGTGACGCGAATCCCAACGAAACGATTCGCCACTCCTATGGATACGATCTGCCGCATCGCGGTTTTTGGCAGAACCAGGGCACCGAAGACACCGGCTTCTCTCGCCTGAATGATGGCGACTTGAACACATACTGGAAGAGCAATCCATATTTGACGCAGGCATTCACGGGCGAAGACGACAGCTTGCATCCGCAGTGGATCACAATCGACCTCGACAAGCCTCAGGAGATCACCGCCATTCGCATCGCGTGGGCTGAACCGTATGCGCGTGTGTACGACGTGCAATACTTCACCGGCAGTGAGGCCATGGACGACCAAGCCAATAACGAGTGGAAAGCACTTCAGCGAGGCTCGGTCACAAACGGCAAGGGCGGCACCGTTACCTTGCAGCTGACTGCAACTCCAGTGAAAACGCGCTGGATACGAGTCTGGATGACTGAATCATCCAATACCTGCGACACGCATGGCTCGGCCGATCGGCGCAATTGTGTCGGCTATGCCATTAAGGAAGTTTACGTCGGTAATGTTGGCGACGACGGTCGCTTCAACGATCTTCTTCGGCACTCACCCAACCAGCAGCAATCGCATACGTTCTGCTCGTCGGTGGACCCGTGGCATAGGCCATCCGATCTGCTCACCGCGCCGGACCACATGGAATCCGGCGACCAGCCGGGATTTGATCTATTCTTCACCAGCGGCATCACGCGCGGCCTGCCGGCTATCGTTCCGGTTGCGATGGCTTACAGCACGCCCGAGGATGCCGCGGCCGAGATCGCCTATCTTGAGGCGCGCAAATATCCCATCCTGCAGGTGGAGATGGGCGAGGAGCCCGATGGCCAGTACATGATACCGGAAGACTACGCAGCTCTCTACCTGCAATGGGCCAAGGCGATTCATAGCGTCGATCCGACGCTGAAGCTTGGTGGGCCGGTCTTCGAGGGCGTCAACGAAGATATCAAGGTCTGGACCGATACCCAGGGACGCAACTCCTGGTTCGGACGCTTTCTCGCGTACCTGAGAGATCACAATCGGTTCGACGACCTCGCGTTCGTGTCGTTCGAGCATTATCCGTACGACGGCTGTGAAACGCCTTGGAAAAACCTTTACCAGGAACCGGCGCTGATTACGCACATTATGCAGGTGTGGCGCGACGATGGCCTGCCGCCAAACGTCCCCATGTTCGACACGGAAACGAATGCTCATGGCGGAGAAGCCGCGGTGGATATCTTCGGAGCACTGTGGCTCGCGGATTCCTTTGGAGGCTTCCTCAGCGCCGGTGGCAAGGGCACGTATTACTACCATGCCTTGGCGTGGTCGCCTGCGCACGCCAACTGCGCGAACAGTTGGGGCACCTATCACATGTTTATGATCGATTCGAATTACATGATACGGTCGAAGACTTCGCAGTACTTCGCTGCGCACATGATTACGCACGATTGGGTCGAGCCGGGGGAAGCCGAACATAAACTCTTCAAGGCCACCAGCGACGTAAAGGACAGCGATGGAAACATGCTGGTAACGGCGTACGCGGTGCAGCGTCCCGATGGCGACTGGGCGCTGATGGTCATCAACAAGGACCATGACCAGCCACACCAGGTCCACATCTCGTTCAACGACGGTTCTGCTAAGCGCGGCTTCTCCGGCACGGTTCATGCAACCACCTTCGGGAAAGCGCAGTATGAATGGCATCCGGCTCGCCGGAATGGATACGCACAGCCAGATGGCCCAGCGGTCGTGTCAACGATCAACGCGGACGCGAACACCTTCTACACCCTTCCTGCCGCGTCGTTGAATGTCTTCCGTGGAAAACTCAGCGCGGAGTAGCAGGAGCCAACCGTGATCATCAAGGTATTTTCCGAGAAACTGACATCGGGCAGGGCAGCCGCAGCGCAAGCCGCTGAAACCATCCAGCGGGCGATCGGGAATTCCGGTAAAGCCCGCATGGTTGCGGCCAGCGCGGCATCGCAGTTTGAGTTTCTCGACGCGCTTACCAGCACCCAGGGCCTCGACTGGCACCGGGTGGAACTCTTTCATCTCGACGAGTTCATCGGTTTGCCCATGACGCATCCCGCCAGTTTCTGCCGCTTTTTGCAGGAGCACCTGATCAGCAAGACTGAAATCACAAATACTCACCTGCTCAATGGAGAAGAGATTCCGGCTGAGGTCATCGCTCGCGCGAGTAAGGCGATCAGCGAAGCGCCCATCGATGTCGCCTTCGTCGGCATTGGCGAGAACGGTCATCTCGCATTCAACGACCCGCCCGCGGATTTCGAAACCGAGGAGCCCTACATCATCGTGAATCTCGATGAGGCCTGTCGTCGCCAGCAAGTAGGTGAAGGATGGTTCAAGGATCTCGACACAGTTCCCCGGCAGGCTATCTCCATGTCAGTACGACAGGTGCTGAAAGCGAGAGAGATTATCGCGGTTGTGCCCGACACCCGGAAAGCCGAAGCCATCAAGGCATGCTTCGGCGGCAAGATCACTTCCATGGCGCCGTCATCCATCTTGCGTACACACCCTAACGCGACGATTTACCTCGTCAAGGACTCCGCGGCGCTGCTGACGCCGCAGACGCTGGCGGAGTTCGCGGCTTCGGCTTGACTCTTCCCTCTCGATCTTGGCAGTTCAGATCGCTCAGCTATTCCGAAATGTCCAGAGAGGCTGACGACCACAGCATGCGATGCGCCACTGTCCGAGTAAGGATCCCCTTACACCGAAAACTGGGCATCGTTTCAGCTTTGATAAACCACAGCGCGATCCAAACGCCTATGCGCCATCTGATCAGGACGATGGCCGTCGCCCTCTTAGCCGCCACGCCCAATCGGCACGCTAACGCGCGCCTGCCGAATCTGCCAATTTGCACAAAGCATCTACGTCGCCGGGGGTTAGCTTGGCCTGGGGATGCAGCTGGCGATAAGGCAGGGGAGGCATGCTACCGGCTGAGACGGCAACGCAGATCAACGACATTTGATCCTTGGTCGGAGTCGCACGGCCACTCGACCAATCTGTGAAGTCGAACATTCGACGGCCCAGGTCAACATCGCGCTGGATCATCCACGAGGCTGGAGGCACATGGCTGTACCACGGCCAGGAAGTCTGATTGGAGTGGCAGTCGCGGCACGCCCGTTCTAGCACTTTCCCGGCGTGGCCGGGCAGTGGCGCGGTGGCAATAGCGGGACCCACCGCGGGCGCATGTGCGGGAGCCGCTTTGCTGGCTTCAACGCGCAGCACAACGGCGGAAGCAAGAAGTGCCAAGAACATCAAGGGCAAAATGAAGGTCTTCATAACAACTCCTACTTAATTTTGCGATCAAGCTTTGCGATCAAGCCGGGATCGTCTGCCGCTTTTACTCAGCGCGCCGCTGGGATCAAGCAGAAGGAGCGAACGGGACAAACTTGTCACAAACACCTGCTGCTTTGGTTTGGCTGTTCGGTTAGTAACAACGCGGCCTCATGGGGAACGAAGTGCGGCCGAGTGGAGATGAGCTCGTCCATCTCAGCGACGCTGAGGAAGCACCGGCCCACACGGAATCCGGAGATCATTCCGTTCTGCTCCTC
>Ga0306925_10005970_pt1 | contig 11257 bp, 8 predicted proteins | sample flu12Cox44000176_FD_203755 | JGI IMG/M metagenome (GOLD analysis project Ga0306925, IMG submission 203755) | Lab enrichment of tropical soil microbial communities from Luquillo Experimental Forest, Puerto Rico - flux8day.12C.oxic.44.000.176 (v2)... | ecosystem: Environmental > Terrestrial > Soil...
AGGATCACCGTGGGGTGCCGCTTGCGCGCCGGCGCCGCCTCGATGGCGCGCAGCGCCTCGCCGGACTCACTCAGGGCGACGGCGACGCGCTCGTACAGCGGCGATGTTCCGGCGGCGTCGACCTCGCCGAAGTGCCGGTACACCTGAGCGAGGGTGCGGGCCCTGCCCGCGGGTACGGCGCTTCCTGCGGCCGGCTCTGGCATCCCGGCGATTCTAGCCATGGGAACGACACTAGAGCCCCCGAACAGCGCGAGCACGGCCTCGGGGTTCTCGCCGAACGGACCCGGCTGACTACGCGAGCGGAACCGGCGCTACCCCCGGCGGGGTGAACCCCATGATCTGGCCGTAGAAGGCGAGTTCGGCCTCCAGGGCGGTGATGATCGTCTCCGCCTTGCGGAACCCGTGCGACTCGCCGGCGAACGCGATGTAGGCGTAAGGGATCCCGTGCGCGGCCAGGTCCCGGGCGATCGCCTCGGACTGCGCGGGCGGCACGATCGGGTCGTCGAGCCCCTGGAGCAGGAGCACCGGGCAGGTTTGCCCCGACACGTGCCCCAGCGGCGAGCGAGCCGCGTACACGGCGTCAGCCTCGGGCAGCGGCCCGAGCAGCCCGTCGAGGTACCTGGACTCGAAGTCGTGCGTGGCCAGCGCGAACGGGCGCAGGTCGGCGACCCCGTAGTAGGAGACCGCGGCCGCGAACACCGGCGAGCGGCCGGTGCCCAGGCCGGCCGTGCCGGTCAGCCCGCTGGTCACGGCCGCCAGCGCCGTCCAGCCGCCGGCCGAGCCGCCCCTGATGCCCAGCCGCCGTTCGTCCGCCTCGCCGGACCGCGCCAGCGCCAGCGCCGCGTTCATCGTGTCGGCCACGTCCACCACGCCCCACTCGCCGCGCAGCCGCTCGCGGTACGCCCGGCCGTACCCGGTGGAACCGCCGTAGTTCACGTCGATCACGCCGATGCCGCGGCTGGTGAAATAGACCTTCTCCATGTTGAGCACGGGCAGCGCCTGTGACGTGGGGCCGCCGTGCACGAACACGACATACGGGGGGAGTTCCCCGGCCGGCGCCGTCACGTCCGGGCTGGCGGGCGGGTAGACGATGGCATGAACCACGGGACCGTTCGGACCACTGGAAAGCTGTACCTGGCGCGCGTCGGGCAGGTAGGCGCGGTCGGGTGCGATTACGGCCTGGTCTTGCAGGACTTGCGCGGATCCGCCGGGCGACGTGCGGATCACGCTCCACGGGGTCCGCGGGCCGCCCGCCACGGCCGCTATCGTCTCGCCGGACACCGCCAGCGCGTCCTGGACGACGCGGAATCCCGGCCCGGCGTCTGTCAGCTCGCCCGACGACGGGTCGAGCACGCCGAGGCGCCGCTCGCCGGCGCCGTGCACCACCGCGAGCCTGCCGTCGCCCAGGGCCGCGAACGGCCGCCCGCCTAGCTGCCACAGCGGCTCGGCGAACTCCTCCTCCCGCGGCGCGAGCGGCCGCGGCGCGCCGCCGGACAGCGGCACCAGGTACAGGTTCCACCAGCCGGAGGCGTCGGAGACCGCGTACAGGCTGTCGTCGTCGCGCCACAGCGGGGCGAGCACGGATTCTTCGGGGCCGCCCATCACGAGCGCGGCCTGGGTCACCGATGCCCCGCCGGTGGCGGGGCCGACGCGGAGCTCGGTTCCGTCCCAGGGCATCCGCGGGTGATCCCAGTTGATCCACGCCAGCCGGGTGCCGTCCGGCGACGGAGTGGGGAACGCGAAGAAGTCCGCGCCGGTGACCAGCACCCGCATCGCGTCCGGCGTTCCGGCGGCCGACCCGTCGAGCGGGACGGCGACGATCGCGCGGCGCACGCCGCCGTCGGCGGCGACTGTCTCCCGGACGCACCAGATCTCCAGGCCGTCGGGGGACAGCACCATGTCCGCGAACCGGAAACCGCCATCGGCCGGCGTCAGCGGCCGCGGCTCACCACCCTCACCATCCTGGGCCAGCCGGTGCGGCTGACTACCCTCACCACCCCGGGCCAGCCGGTACAGCCGCTGGTCGGCGTAGTTCGCGAAGACGAGATCCCAATCGCCCGGCGACCCGGCCGACGGCACCGGCAGGTACGAGCGGCCGCCGTACTCGTGCACGCGGGTGCGGGCGTACCACGGCGCGGGCAGCAGCTCGCGCGGTGCGCCGCCTGCCGCGGCCATGACCGTCACCCGGCCGCCCTCGGCCGGTCGGCTCTCCTGCCACCACACCTGATCGCCGGCGATCGCGGGGAACGACACCGTGTCCTTCCCGCGTGCCACGTCCGCTGCGCTGATCGGCGACTTCCACGTTCCGTACGGCGCGATCTCGGTCATGGAACTACACCAATATCACGCGCGGCCCGCGCCGCGCTTGTCCGCCCCTATCCTGGTCAGGTGGGAGAAGGACGGACCTACGAGATCCGCACCTACGGGTGCCAGATGAACGCGCACGACTCCGAGCGCGTGGCCGGGCTGCTCGAAGACGCCGGATATGTGCGCGCCGCGGACGGCGAGACGCCGGACCTGGTCGTGTTCAACACGTGCGCGGTCAGGGAGAACGCGGCCGACCGGCTGTACGGCAACCTGGGTCACCTGCTCCCGGTCAAGAAGTCACACAAGGGCATGCAGATCGCGGTCGGCGGCTGCCTGGCGCAGATGGAGCGCACCCAGATCACGCGGCGCGCGCCCTGGGTGGACGTCGTGTACGGGACGCACAACATCGGCGCCCTGCCCGCGCTGCTCGAGCGGGCCCGCGAGCGGCACGAGGCGCAGGCCGAATTCGAGGAGACGCTCACCACGTTCCCCTCCCTGCTGCCGGCGCGCCGGGAGTCCCCGTACTCGGCGTGGGTTTCGATCTCGGTCGGCTGCAACAACACCTGCACCTTCTGCATCGTGCCGTCGCTGCGCGGCCGAGAGAAGGACCGGCGCCCCGGAGACATCCTCGACGAGATCAGCTCGCTCGTCAGCGACGGCGTCCTCGAGGTAACGCTGCTGGGCCAGAACGTGAACTCCTATGGCGCCGAGTTCGGCGACAGGCGCGCGTTCAGCAAGCTGCTGCGCGCCTGCGGCCAGCTCGAGGGCCTCGAGCGGGTCCGGTTCACCTCCCCCCACCCGCGGGACTTCACCGACGACGTCATCGAGGCCATGGCCCAGACGCCGAACGTCATGCCCAGCCTTCACATGCCCTTGCAGTCAGGCTCCGACACGGTGCTGAAGGCCATGCGCCGCGCGTACCGCCGCGACCGCTACCTGGCGATCCTGGACAACGTGCGGCGCCAGCTGCCGCACGCCGCGATCACAACCGACATCATCGTCGGGTTCCCGGGGGAGACGGAGCGGGACTTCGAGGACACCCTGGACGTGGTGCGCCAGGCGCGATTCGCGTCCGCGTTCACGTTCCGCTACTCGATCCGCCCGAGCACGCCCGCCGCGACGATGGACGATCAGGTGCCCGCCGGCGCGGTGCAAGAACGGTACGAGCGGCTCGTCGCGCTGGTGGAGGAGATCGCCACGGCGGAGAACGCCCGGCTGAATGGCTCGACCGTCGAGGTCTTGGTGGCCGAGGGAGAAGGCCGCAAGGACGCGGCGACGCACCGCATGTCGGGCCGCGCGCGGGACAACCGCCTGGTGCACTTCGCGCCCCACGCCACGGCGCCCCGGCCTGGCGACATCGTCACGACCGTGGTGACCGGCACCGCGCCGCATTACCTGGTCGCGGACGACGCGCCGCTCGAGGTGCGGCGGACCCGGGCGGGCGATGTGTGGGCCGGCCGAGAGGGCGCCGCCGCTAGCGGCGCTTCCGCGCCGGTCCCTGTACTGCTCGGCATGCCCGCCCGACGCGGCTAGCCGTCTCGGGTCATGCTGATCGCGGTCGTGGGCGCCACCGCCACTGGCAAGTCCGACCTGGCGGCCGGCCTCGCGCGCGCCCTGGACGGCGAGGTCGTCAACGCCGACTCGATGCAGCTCTACCGCGGCATGGACATCGGCACCGCCAAGCTGCCGGCGGCGGAGCGCCAGGGGATACCGCACCATCTGCTCGACGTCTGGGATGTCACCAGGACCGCCAGCGTCGCTGAGTACCAGGCCCTCGCCGCGCGGGTCATCGACGACATCGAGGCCCGCGGCAAGGTCCCGGTGCTGGCCGGCGGCTCCGGCCTCTACATCCGGGCCGCGCTCGGTGACCTCGACTTCCCCGGGACGGACGAGGAAGTCAGGGAGCGGCTGGAGGCCGAACTCGCCGCGGCCGGCCCGGCGCCGCTCTACGCCCGCCTAGCCGAACGAGATCCGGCGGCCGCGGCCGCGATCCTGCCTTCCAATGGCCGGCGGATCGTCCGGGCGCTCGAGGTGATCGAACTGTCCGGCCGCCCGTTCAGCGCCACGCTGCCCGATTACGATTCCGGCCGCCCGGCCGTCCAGATCGGCCTGCGGCTGCCGCGTCCGGAGCTCGACCGCCGCATCGAGGCGCGCGTCGACCGCATGTGGCGGCAGGGATTCGAGGCCGAGGTCCGCGGCCTTGAGCGGGCGGGCCTGCGCGCCGGCAAGACCGCGAGCCGGGCGCTCGGCTATCAGCAGATGCTGCGCTACCTCGACGGCGACTGGACGCTGGACCAGGCGCGGGCGGAGACGGTACGCGCCACGCGGCGTTTCGCCCGGCGGCAGGAGTCGTGGTTCCGCCGCGACCCCCGTATTACCTGGCTGTCGGCCGCTCCGGACGCTGGAGAGCTCCCCACGCGTGCCTTGTCCGTCATCGATCACTCTAGGCGGATGGAAAACCACCTTTAGCCGGGTAATCCTTCTGGCTGGTCAGTCGCTCTCCAAACCAACCCCAGTTTCATGATCGTGGGTCAAATACGGCGAATATCGCCAAAAATGACCCACGATCATGCGCCGGGACCGGGCAGGGCGTAGGCACGGCGGGCGTTGGCGCCCGCGATCAGGCGGGTGACGCGCTCGGCGTCGGCGAGGCTGATGTCGCCGGCGTCCAGCCTGGCTTGCAGGAACCGGGATAGCGCCTGCCGGAACAGCAGGGCCCCGAGGTAGTACAGTTCCGGCAGGCCGAAGGCGTCGGAGGAGTAGAGGAACTTGCGCAGCGGCACCAGTTCAAGCGCCTCGGCGAGCACCTCGGGGGCGCGGCTGCCCACGTTGTGGGTGGCGAGCCCGAGATCGGCGTACACATGGGGGAAGACCTGTGCCAGGTAGCCCGCCTCCCGGTGGTACGGATAGTTGTGCAGCAGCATGACCGGCACCCCGGTCGGCTCGAGTGCCCGCAGCAGGTCCGTGAGCAGCAGCGGATTGCACCTGTGCAGGTCGATGTCCCGGTCGCCGTACCCGACGTGGAACTGGACCGGCAGCCCGAGTTCGGCGCCGCACCAGACGAAGAACCGGTGCAGTGTCTCATCCGCGAGCCGCGGCGGCGCCCCGCCTCCGGCCCCGCCCCTGGCCCTCGCCCCGCCCAGCCAGCGCCCGGCCGCGGCGACAACCTCGGCGTCGTTCGGGCGGTGCCCGTCCAGATCGAGTCCCACCCGGTACGCCGCGATCGACTTGACCCCGACCACAGGCACCAGCGGCGCGCCGCCGGAACAGCCGCTCGGGCCGGGCGCGCGGACCCGGCTCGCGAGTGCGGTCCGGTAGGCATCCGGGAAGCCGGCGGGGCTGACTTCGTCCCGGGCAAGGGCCTCGGCTACCTGCTCGAGGCGGACGACTTCGAAAGCGGCGGCCCCGGCGAACGCGGCCGTCTCGGCCGGGGAGAGCAGCGCCCGGGGCGTGTACCCGGTGTCGACGCACAGGGCGTCAAGCCCGGCCGCGGCGAGGAACCGCCGGTTAACTTCCGTTCCGCCGAGTTCCTGGCGCCGCGCCTCGTAGTCCGCGAGCGCCGCGTGCGCCGGCAGGTCGAGCAACGGCGGACACCACCGCCGGAAGGCCAGCCCGGCCAGCGAGTCGAAGGCGGTCCCGCCGGCCGCGGCGCCACCGTCACCTTCATTGAGGAGTTCCTCTAGGTCACCGCCCTCACGCAGCACGCCGTGACAGTGGTAGTCGATGAGCCGCGCAGAGGCGATGAAGGACAGGAGCGACGCCACAGTCGGAAGCCTAGGGCGCGCCAGTTAACAATTAGGTTAACGTCTGCGCCGCGAGCAGCCGCCCGTGGCGGATGGCTGCCGCGTCGGCCTGCTATGTCGCCGTACACGGCGATATGGGCGATGGATGGCTAGTCGCCGAGACCATAGACTAAACCGTCTAGTTCAGGTATCTCGTTGCTATGGTGTTGCCGTGCTTATGACGGTTTCTGAGCGCAAACGCAAGGCGATCGCGCGAGCGGCGCTCACGCTGTTCGCGAGCGACGGGTACGAGCGGACCAGCGTCGACGCGATCGCCGCCGAAGCGGGCGTGTCCAAGCGGACCGTGTACAGCCATTACGGAGACAAGGAGAACCTGTTCCTGTCCGTCGTCCGCGACACCTACGACGGGATGCTGAGCCGGATCGCGGAGATCGTGGATCGCACGGCGTGGGACAGTGAGCTGTCGGCCGCGCTGAGCTCATGTGTCACGGATATCACGCGGTCGATCGTGCGCGCGCCGGAGCGCTCTACCCTGGTGCGGCTGCTGATCACCGAGGCACCGCACTTCCCCGCGCTGATCGACCTGATGCACACGCGAGAGATCCCGCCGCTGATCGCCGCGCCGCTGACCAGGCTTGCCGCCGCGGGCCGCCTCGCCGCCGCGGACCCCGCGCAGGCCGCCGAACACTTGTCGGCTCTCACGTTCGGACAGGTGATCAACAGATCCTTGCTGGGGACTGTGCCGCTCAGCGAGGACGAGATCGCGCGCCTGCTCACCGGCGGCGTACAGGCCTTCCTGCGCGCCTACCGGGCCGCCGACTGATCCTTCGCTTCTATCTCAAATTCGAGATACCGTTGAGTGTATGGACGAGCTCCCGGTCCTGCCCGGATTCCGAGAGATGGCGCTGCGCCGGATGGCGGCGGAGCGCACCGGGCTGATCCGCGGCCTGGTCGCGCGGCGTCAGGCCGCTGGCCTGTCGCAGACTGAGGTAGCCGCCCGGATGGGCACGTCGCAGTCCGCGGTCGCCCGGCTGGAGTCCGGTGCGACCGACGTCAGAGCCTCCACGCTGGAACGGTACGCGGCTGCCGTCGGCGGTGAGATCAGCTGGAAGATGCATGATTGACGACCGTTTCCCGGTGACCCCCATGGCCACGTTCCCGCCCTCGCCCGACTTCCCGCCAGACGACCCGGGATTCCCCAAGCCGGGCACCCCGTTCCCGGGCACCCCGTTGCCGGGCACCCCGTCCCCGGGCGGACCCGAACCCGGCCCCGTGTCGCCCACCCGGGTCTGGCTAGATCCGCACGCCGCCTGGCAGGACAAGCTCTACGAACGACTGCTCGCGCAGCGGATCGTGCTCGCCTCCGGCGTTCTCGACGACGCGGCCGCGACGCGGCTGTCCGCACAACTGCTCACTCTCGACGCCGAAGGCGACGGCCCGATCCGGCTGGAACTGCAGAACCTTCACGCCGAACTCCCCGCGACGCTGACCCTCATGGGCGTCCTCGACGTGCTCCGGGCGGAAGTGCGAGCCTTCGCCAGCGGGGAGACAGGCGGTGCCGCGCTCGGCGTGCTCGCATCCTGCCCGCGCCGGGCCGCGTACCCGAACGCGTCTTTCACGCTGTCGGAGCCGAGACTGCAGTTCGGTGGCACGGTGACGGCTGTGACGGCGCGGGAGCAGCAGGCCAGGCGGATGGTCGACGCACTGTTCTACCGGATCGCCGAAGCCACCGGCCATGACGCGGATGACGTCCGCGAAGACGCCCGCCGTGGCCGCACCTTCACCACCGCGGAAGCCATCGGCTACGGCCTCATCCACGAACGCGCCGCCAAACGACCCGAGTAAACACCCCACTGCTCCGTTGCCCCGCCGCCCGGCAGTGGGCCCTCGCCAGCCGCCAGGCCCGCCATAAGTTGTCAGTCCCCGTAGGTGGTCGGTCGGATGAATGTGACAGTCAGCCGGCTATTACCGGCTCGATGCCACATTCATCCGGTCCCGTCCCGCTTGCGCACCACCGGAACATGGGCGGAAGTCGGTGCGGGGCGCCTGCTGTTGCCATCTCTGGGTAGAAAAACGGTCATTTCGGGCATCAGCAGGGTCGGCGGCCGGCATGATCGAAAGATTGCGCGATGTTTGACCCCTGCCAGGGGGCCTAACATCGCGCAATAATCCAATAGGCACGCGGACGGGACCGGAAACATCCGTTTCTGCGAGCGATTGATGTCTCCACATGATTCGGGCCAGAGTCCGTGAACTTGGCGAACCACGGGCCGACGTGATCCGCCGCTGTGAGCGCCCGGCGGCTGGTGCAGGACCGTGGCGAGAAGATAGGCATCTCATTGCGCTTCATGTGGTGTGGGAGGCTCACGAGGTTTGAAAGGCTAGCGTGACTAGCTTGCTTTGCTGTCCGGTAGAGAAAGAATCTCGTTCGGGAGATCGCGGTTACCACGGCCGCACGCCGCCGCGAATAGCGTGCGCGGAGCAAAAGACGCGGTTGGAGGTGTCTCAAGGCACCTCGTGAGTCGATTACTGAACCTCAGGCAACGACATACCCAGCCCGTCAGTTACTCTGAGTGTTATCGACAGAACTATTTGTAATTTTTTTGTCCGCTAGGTCTGGGTATTCCGGGTTTCTCTCGCTACCATCGAACCAAGGGGGAACCGGATACGAAGTTCTGGGTGTAAGGGTCACGCCCAGAACCACTACATAGAGTAACTGCGCGAGGACTCGGAGTAACTCATGACCGACGCCCACCCCTCCGCCAACGGCCACGTGCCTGACGAGGAGTCCGCGCGACGAGTAGCCCCAGACCTTGACGGCACATCCGGATATGGCGCCGCGGCAGCGGGAGAGTTCCGCGGGCAGCAGGGCGCTGATGGAGCTAGCGCCGGGCCAAGCTGGCCTGGCGTAGTACGTCCGGCGGGCTGGTTCCTGTCGGCCACCGGGGAAGCGGCCCCCCCGGTTTGGCACGGCATGGAACCAGCCCGTGCGGATGCTGATTACCAGCCGGCGGGCTACGACGACGACAACGGCGATTACTGGTATGAGGACCCGCAGCCGACGGGGACGCACCAGACCCTGCAACCGGGATCGTGGCAGTGGGGACCACGGGAGGCCGGGTCCTGGGAAGCCGCGCCGCCGCGGCCGGCCAGCCAGCGGGTGCCCGCGGCGACCGCGCCGCAGGGGCCGGTGATCGGCCCGACAGCCGCGCTGCGCGGCCGGGCCGGCGGCCCGGGCTTCGTCGTTCCGCCAGGCGCCGTGCCCGGCCTCTACGATCCGGCGAACCGGTCGGGCTGGCAGCTTTCCCACGGGGTGTGGCAAGACTCGGGTATCGGCTGGGCGCCCATGATGGCCGAACCGGAGGCAGCCGCTGCCTGGGACGAGTACCCGGGCGGCGGCTTTCCCGGCCAGCCCCGGCCGGCCGACGGCCGCGGTGCCGACGGCCGCGGTCAGGTGCGGCTGCCCTCGCGCTTCGCGGTGCCCACGCCGCCTGCTTTCGCCGCGCCCGCACAGCCAGCCGCGCCGGCACGGCCAGCCGCGTCCCCACAGCCAGCCGCGCCCGCACAGCCAGCGGCGCCGTCGGCCCCGGCCTTCCCTCCGTCACGAGCATCCGCGTTCGCGCCGCCGGAACCGCGCACGTTCGCGCCCTCGCCAGCTTCCGCGTTCGCGGCCATGCCGCTCGGCGCCCCGACCATGGCCGACGCTCCGACCAGAGACGACGTCCTGACCGGGGGCGGCACCCTGACCGGGGGCGGCACCCTGACCGGGGGCGGCACCCTGACCAGGGACGACGCCCCGGGGGCGAGCCGCCCCGGGGCGCCGGGCTTGCCCATGCGATCGCGCCTGGGGGAGTGGGCGGAGCCGGACGAGCTGTACCAGGCCTGGCAGGGATCGGTCCGCAAGGCGGTCGGCCGCCCGGCGACGGCACGCCGCCACACGTGGCAGGTGGTCCGCGTCGGCGTCCCCGCGGCGGTCATCGTCATCGTGGGCGCGGGCGCGGTCATGATGCTGACAGGCAAGACCAACGAGATGCTCGCCACCAGCGGTAACCAAGGCGACCCCGGCAACCCGGCCCCGGGCGCCTCGTCCGCGGCGCTGACCGGCGGCACGTTCGCCGGCTATCCGGGCCAGCAGGGCACCGTGACGGTCAGCTCGATGGCCGCGGCGGGCGGCACCCGGCTGGCCGTGGGCAGTGCCGACGGCCACCCCGCCATCTGGCACCGTGCCGCGGACGGCACCTGGACCCTGGTATCGGCGTCCCAGCCCGTCGTGTATCAGCGGCCAGGCGTCGACCGGCTGACCAGCGTGGCGTATGGTCCGGCGGGCTGGATCGCCGTGGGCGATACGGTCTCGGGGGCCGCCCAGCAGCCGATCATCCTCACCTCCGCCGACGGCGTGACCTGGCAGGAGCTCGGCGACGAGGCCGCCTTCACCGGGCCGGGCAGCTATGTCCTGGGCGTGACCGCCAGCAGGAACGGCTATGTCGTCGTCGGCAAGCAGGTGACCGGCGGCCGGGTGTTCGCCGCCATGTGGTGGTCCGCCGACCTGCGCACCTGGGTCCAGGCGAGCAACGGGGGGCTTGACGGGCGGCTGAAGTCGAGCGCGGCATACGCCGTCGCGGCCACCGCGACCGGCTTCATCGCCGCGGGCACCCACGGGACCGGGCAGGCCGTCTGGACCTCGGCCGACGGGCGGAACTGGAACGTTGCCGACGTCCCCGCCCCGGCCGGCGCGGCCAGCGGCCTGCTCAGCCTGATCGCGGTCAACGGCTCCCGTGTCGCCGCGGCCGGCTACGCGGTCACCAGCGCCGGGAATGTGCCCATCGTCGTGGTCTCCGCCGACGGAGGCCAGCACTGGCGCGAGATCGTGCTGGCCGCCCCCGGCGGCGTCGGCGCGGTGACCGCGCTCACCGCGGCCGGCGGCGGCTTCGTCGCGGCGGGCCAGACCGGCCCGGCGGGCCAGCACACCGTCACCTGGACCTCGCCGGACGGCCTCACCTGGTCCACGGCCGCCACCGCCAGCGCGAACGTCGGGCGCATCACCGCCCTGGCCGCCTCGGGCAACGCCGGGGCCGTCACCGGAACCGCTCAGCAGGGCACCGCCGCCTCCGCCGTAACGGTCCCCGCGCCCTAGGCCTGCCGTACCGGGACGCCGCGGATCGACGCGTCGAGGACCTCGGCGGTGTGCGCGGTGGCGATGGAACGCC
>Ga0306925_10005975_pt1 | contig 11252 bp, 8 predicted proteins | sample flu12Cox44000176_FD_203755 | JGI IMG/M metagenome (GOLD analysis project Ga0306925, IMG submission 203755) | Lab enrichment of tropical soil microbial communities from Luquillo Experimental Forest, Puerto Rico - flux8day.12C.oxic.44.000.176 (v2)... | ecosystem: Environmental > Terrestrial > Soil...
GATGATGGGGATGGGGGTCAACGGCGTGACCGGCGACTACAGCCGGGGTGCCGCCGGCTTCTGGATCGACAAGGGCGAGATCGCCTTTCCGGTCAGCGAAATGACGGTGGCCGGCAATCTCAAGGACGTCTTCGCCCGCCTCCAAGCCGCCAACGATCTCGAATTCAAGGCTGGCGCCGATTCTCCGACGCTCAGGGTTGATGACCTCACCGTCGCCGGGGCTTGACGGCGATGCCACCGACAGAGGCTCGCAGCCCGTTCGTTGATCCAGATCAACGCCGAATGCCTGCGCGCAGTTAAGTTCCCTACTTCGCCAAAGCGCGGCCTTCTGTCGTTTCACGAGCCAATCCAGGGAGCCCTTATGCTGACGATCCCAATCGGGACGCTTGCCTACATCGTCACCAAGGCGCGAGAGTTCGATGCTGAAGTGCCTTCAGTCAACGAGGATTCGGGCTCCAACCCATCCGACGACGCGGACCGCGATGTGCTCGAGGCGAGCGCCGACAATCCGAGTCGCCAGGAACTGGCCGACGCGATCGATGGGCTGGGCGATCCGGAGCGGATCGAGCTGCTGGCGCCCACTTGGCTCGGCCGCGGCGATTACAGCAAGGAGGAATGGGGCGAGGCGCTCGAAGAAGCGCGCCGCATCCATGACGAAAGTAAACCCTGTACCTGGTCGGCACGCCGTTGCTTGCCGACTATCTCGAAGAGGGGATGTCCCAGCTGGGCTATTCGCTCGAAGAATTCGAGATCGGCCGAATGTAGCTCGTAGCTCCGGCGTTCATTCGCTGTGCGACCCTTCCAACCCCGCGATACGGCAATTAGCCGAATTCGCAACCGATATAGGGGAGCCCGTCGACATTAACTGAATGGATTTTGGGCCCGGCCCTTAAAGGCGGCAGAAGCTTCACGGTTACACTTCTAATGACAACTAACGACGAGAAGTGTTTAGGGTTTTCGGACGCCTACCAGTCACCGGGGAGAGGGGATGGTCCACAGCCGCGGCTGGCAGCCGGGTTCGAAGGTCTCGATTATGATCATGCGCCGCCGCAGCAAGGACAAGCGTTCCACTCGCCGTGTTCGTGAGGATTTTCGGTGCCGTCGCTGTGCCGGCTTGACGGCGGCGGGTCGGGTACGCCCCGGACGGACAAAAAGGAGCCGTGCCGGCAGGCAATCCAGGACTGACCATCGGGAGAGACGCCGCCGTCGGCGACGATGATTGGGCGTGCGGATGGTGGGCGAGCGCCGATCCCCAGGTGTGCAGCACGGCGGTGAGCCCGATGCGGGCACCGAGGTGCTTGGGATCGGCCGCGATGGTGATCAGCGTCTCGGCGGCGGTTTTGAGCAACAAGTCATAGACGACCGCCTTGTTCTGATAGGCGATCGGCTATCCCTTCGGGCAGCGCGAAGACGACATGGAGATAGGACGCCGGCAAGAGTTCGGCCTGGCGCGATCGGCCAGCCAATCCTTGGCAGCCGCGGCCTGACACTTCGGGCAGTGCCGGTTCCGGCGGGAGTTCTAAGAGATGCGCAGGTGCGCGCAGGACTCGCAGTGTTCGACATGACCGCCCAACGCCGTCGTTCGGCAGCGCTCGATCGCGGACCTAACCTTGAGTTGGCCGAGGCTCACATGGCGGGTATCCGACGCACGCCAAGCCGGCCCGCCGGGGCGGAAGATGTTCGCCACCTCGACCGCTGGCCGTGATAACGGCGGCGCGTCAGCCGGGCATCTTTAACAGGAAGCCGAGTGGGCTTGTCACCTGGCCGAGGTACCGTCGTCCCGAGCGATGCCAGCCACAACTGATAGCTAGTGGACATCCTCGCTGGTCGCCTTGTCGGTAGAGCGGCATTGGGGCTCCTGTCTTGGGTGAGGTTCTAGACCCCCCAGAAGGCATCGAAAGGCGGCTAAAGCTCGCGGTAGCCGGCGCCGGTGAGGCTTTTGAAGCGCTGGTCCACCCGTCCCTCGTCGCGATGCGAAACCCCAACATCACCCGTCCCTGAAGATCGGTGCGCCCTGCCCAGCCCGTATTCCAGACCGGCGCCAATTCCGCGGTGTCAATTTCGAGGAGTGGCCGTCACCGGGTTCGCAGCTGGCGTGGAACAGCCGGCCCGAGGAGTTGGGCAACGGTCTCGGAAACACCGCGCCCAGCCGACGATAGAAGTCGACCGAGCGCTGCATGTCTCTTGATGTTTACCCGGTCGAGGACGGGGTGTCGTCGGCCATAGAGTCAGCCGAAGCGTGAGACGTCGACCGCCTTCTCGGTGATGAACTCGAGCAGAGCCGGAGTACCCTCGCGCGTCTTCGCGATGCCGCGACGGATCGCCGGCACAATCTCCTCGGGATCGGTGATCCGCTCGCCATAACCGCCGAGCGCCTGGGCGAAGTTCGCGTAATGACCGCTGATGTCGGTCGAGCGGTACTTCTCGGTAGCGACCGGCATCACCTTCAATTCGATCGCCATCGAGAAATTGTTCATCAGGATCGACAGGATCGGGATCCGCTCGCGCACCGCGGTCTCGAAATCCATTCCGGTGAAGCCGATCGCCGCATCGCCCCAGACATTGATGCAGAGCTTGTCCGGCTTGGCTAGTTTCGCCCCCATCGCTAGCCCGAGCCCGTACCCGAGCTGGGTGGTCTTGCCCCAGCCGATATAGCCGAGCGGCGTCTGGCTGACCCAGAACGGCGACAACTGGTCGCGCGGGCTGCCGGCGTCGTGGGTGATGATCGTGTCGGCGACATCGACCGTATGAAGCAGCTCCCAAATCACCCGGTAGGGCGACAGCGGCTTGGTGTTCTGCGTCAGCCGCGGCATCCACTGCTCCATCCACTCGTCTTTAAGCGCGCTGATCTCGCGCCTCACCGCCGCCAGCCGGTCGCGGGTCTTGCTGTGCAGCCGGTCCTTGACCTCTTCGAGCAACGCATCAAGGGTCAGTCCGGCATCGCCGACCGCGGCGAGCTCGACCGGCACGTCCTTGTTGATGTCGGTCGAATCGAGGGTCGCATGAGCGATGCGTTTGCCCTTCGGCATCGGTGTGGCAAAGCTGGAGCGCGTGAAGCTGCAGCCGATGCCGAAGACGAGATCGGCCTTTTGCAAAAAGGTGTGCAATTGCTTCGAGATGCCGATCCCGCCCGAGCCCAGCGCCAGCGGATGCGCCTCGGGAAAGGCGCTCTTGCCCGGGAGGGTGGTCATCACCGGGGCTTCGAGCAACTCGGCCAGCGCGCGCAACTGCTTCCATGCCTTGCCGTAATGCACGCCTTGGCCGGCACAGATAACCGGGCGCTGCGCCTCGACCAAGGCCGCGGCGATCGCGGAGACCGAGCGCGGATCGGGGCCGCTTTTGAGCTGCGGCGTCTTCTCGTATTCGAGCGGCCCGCTGATCTCATCGCGCAACAGGTCGGACGGGAACTCGATCAGCACCGGCGCCGGCCGCCCGTTCTTGACCTGGGTGAAGGCGCGGCGCAGCGCCTCTTCGGTAGCGCCCGGCACCGTCACCTGCTCGCACCATTTGGTGATGTTGCGGTAGTTGAGCGCGGCGTTGAAGTTGGGGCGGACCTGATTGACGTTGCGGGCATAGCCGGCCGGCAGCACGACGACCGGGCAGGAATCGCCCCAGGACTGCGCGACCCCGCCAAAGGCGTTCTCGGTACCCGGACCGTGTTGCATCGCAAAGACGCCGATCCGGTCGCCCGAGGTGACCTTGGCGATCGCATCGCACATGTGCAGCCCGATCCGCTCCTGGCGCACCATGATCGTGCGGATATCGGCCTCGGCCGCGGCTTCGATGATCGGGTTGACCGGATAGCCGATCAAGAACTCGATGCCCTCGCGCTTCAGAATCTCGGCGACGGCGTTGGCGACTTTCATGGGAACCCTCCTCGGTTCGGCGGTGGTGACGCGATTGTGACACAAGCAACGGTCGGGGTGCCAACCTGTCGTCGAGCAAACGCGGCTCCTGCCTTTTTACCCAGTCGGCTGCAAAATAGAGGGTATGTCGGCGTCGCCGAGAAAACCGTCATCGCAGAGCAGTGCCGGTGTTGGTAAATCAATGACTGGATCGGCAATTGACCCGGCTCGGACCCGGTGTGAGACGTCTGGTTGAGCGGGCGTACGTCTCGGCATGTGAATACCTCGGCAGAACTATCAGCAGGCGTTCACCTCCCCGGAATTCGCGCGATCGGTCTGGGTCCAGGTCGAATTGTCGTTTGTCACCGTCGTGCTGCAGCTGCTGGTCGGGCTCGGCATTGCATTGTTGCTGGACAAGTCGTCGAAGCTGCTCGAGACGATCCACACCGGCGTTCTCGTCCGGATGCGTTACGGCGGTGCGAACGAGAGTCTTCAACGCCTCCTCGTCTATCTTTTCGCCGTCGTGAAAGTCGATGGCACGCCTTGCGTTCCCGCCGAGACTGGTGTTGAAAAGACCCGAACGATCCTTCAGAGCCGTCCCTTTCGCGAAGGTCATCTTCACGACGTTCTTGTAAGTCTCGCCGGTGCAGATAATTCTGTCGTGCGCCCACACCGGAACCCCTCTCCACTTCCACTCCTCGACGACTTCAGTATCGGCTTCCTTAACTAAGGTACGGAGCCGGCTGAGCACCGTGCCTCGCCAGTCGCCTAGCTCCTTGATTCTCGCGTCTATTAGCTGAGGAGATTGGCTGTTCCGCGACCCGCTCTTCTTCATGCCCGTTTCTGTTCCTTCGTCCCGAGGCTTTGATAAATGGGGAATGATCGACTAGGGGCCCCGACATAGAACGGGCAGGAATGTACGCTAAGCGGACAAGTCGAGAACACCTCTGACTTCCGAGGCGCGTGCACATTGGTAGCATCACGCTGCGCAGCGCCCTAGTATGCCTTAGCGAATATCGCTTCCATCGTCGCGTTTGCTCCAGTGAGGACGCATCGGCCAGCGGTCCCGCTCTGCTCATAAGGAATGCAACGGATTGTGGCGCCGAACTCCTTCAGCATGTCCTCGCTTGCGGGATTGCCGGACCACTTGGCGCGAACGAAACCGGTCTGCTCAGAGAAATACCTTCTCAGAGCGTCCAGTGACGTAATGTCGTCAACGGTCATTTCGTGGCGATATCGGCGCGCCTCTTCCATCATGGTTGTTTGAAAGTTTCCTAGAACCTGAGGGACACCGGTGATGAACTCGGCAAGATTCCGGATCATTCCGCGCGCGGAGATATGCTGTCGGCTATGTACGGCAACCTGTCCGCTTTGCAGATCGCGTGGACCAATCTCACAAACCAGGGGTACGCCCTTCTTCAACCAGTTCCACCGCTTGGTCGTAGAGTTTTCTGCACGCAGATCGACGAAAGCCCGAACTGGCTCATCGGCATAGCTCTGGGCGCGCAGCGAACGAGCCAGCGCCTCGCAGGCGGCGACCACGGCCCCGCGCTGTGCCTCGCCGCGGATGATCGGCACGATCACGACCTGGTAGGGGGTCAGGCGCGGCGGCAACCTGAGACCGTCATCATCCGCATGAACCATGATCGTCGCGCCGATGAGACGGGTCGAGAAACCCCAGGACGTTGTGTATGCTATCTTCAGCTGCCCATCGCGATCGACGAATTCTATTTCGGCGGCGCGCGCGAAGTTCTGGCCGAGGTAGTGAGACGTTCCGGACTGCAGGGCACGGCCATCCTGCATCATGGCTTCGATAGTGTGGGTTTCGACGGCGCCAGGGAAGCGTTCGCCCGGACTCTTGACGCCTGGTACGACCGGGATCGCCATGAAATCCTCTACGAGGCTTCGATACACGTTCAACATGGCGCGCGTCTCTTCAATGGCTTCCTCCGCGGTCGCATGGACAGTGTGCCCCTCCTGCCACAGAAATTCGCTTGTTCTCAGGAACAGCCGCGGGCGCAGTTCCCACCGCACAACATTTGCCCACTGGTTTATTTTTAGGGGTAGGTCACGGTAGGAGTGAATCCAGCGTTTAGCGCAGGAGTGATCATCGCTTCAGAAGTGGGGCGCACCGCCAGCGGCGATTCCAGCGGCGCCGCCGGAACGAGCTTTCCATCCTGCGTCTCCAGACGGTGATGCGTCACGATCGCCATCTCCTTGGCGAAGCCTTCGACGTGAGACGCTTCCTTCTGAATAAGCTCTATCGGAATGAAGATCGGAAAATAGCAATTATCGTGTCCAGTAGCTTTGATGTCGTCATCAAGACGTCGCTCGATCCGCTCCCAGATCTTGTACCCCCAAGGCTTGATGATCATGCAGCCGCGGACGCCAGACGCCTCCGCCATGTCTGCGGTGTCGATCACCGCCTGATACCATTCTGCGAAGTCTTCTCGGCGGGTAACAGGGAGAGCTCTTTTCACGGAGGACACAGACTACCTTTCGGCCAGACGCAACCCCGAGAGCATCAGCTCGCGATGGTCGGCGTTGCGAATTTGAGAGAAGCTCTGCGCAACAAGAGGAGTAATAGCGCGTAGCCGGCGGACAATCTCTCGCGCCTCGTCGAGCCGCCCCATGTGCGCGTAGCAGGACGCGAGGAACCGGCAGGGCGGAGGGTAGTCGAGGTCCTCCTGGATCGCGAGAAGGAGTGTCGCTATCGCCTTGTCAAAACGGCGGCTCAAGAAATGCGCAGCGCCAATAATAGTGAAACAGAACCCGACCTGGGCAGGCGGGCTGAGACGCAACGAAGCCTCGGCGTGCTCGATGGCAAGCTCGGGCTGGCCGGCCCAGTGCCTCAAACAGGCGCTAGCGTACCAACCGCGGGCGGAGCTCGGATGAAGGGATAGTGCGCGATCGACCAGGGTCATCATCGCGCCGATGTCCTCGCCGAAGAACGCCGGCGCCAAGGCGGCGTTGGCGAAGATGCCCGGGTCGTCACTGGCAACCTGGAGTGATCGCCGAGCGAAATCCACACCCTTGAGGCTGTCCGCTTTCAAATCGAAACTGAGACCATCCATGCAAAGTCGCACACAACAGACCGCCGCCCAGGCGAGCGCGGGTCCATAGTCCGGATCACGCTCGATCGCCTGCTCGAGCAACTGCAGAGCGCTAGGGATTTGCCGCGCCGACGTGAAAACATCGAATAGGCACGCAAATAAAGGTCGAAGGTCGTCAGTCGGACGCTTCGCCACGCGTGCCGTTTCGGCGAGTTGTAAAGCCGGCTCGATCACGCCGGCGACATTGATGGCCACTTCGTCCTGAAGCTCGAACACGTCTTCGAGCGAACCGTCGAACCGGTCGGCCCAGAGATGCTCTCCACCGGCAGCCTCGATCGGCTGCGCAGAAATCCGTATCCGTTGCCCTGCTTTCCGTACCGATCCTTCGAGCAGTATCGCACATTGAGGTCGCGTCCGACCCTGTTTCACGTCGACCACCCGCCCTTTGTAGGTAAAGCTCGAATTGCGGGCGATGACGAAGAGCCAGCGAATACGACTGAGCGCGGTGATGATCGCCTCGACCATGCCGTCGGCGAAATATTCTTGCTCGGGGTGGCCAGACATGTTCTGGAACGGCAGCACCACGATCGACGGCTTCTGGGACAGCGCAGGCGGAGGTCTCGGCGGCTCTGCAGCGTTCCGGGTCTCCGCAGACGCAGCGAAGGCCTTTGCGGGGCACGGCGCGGTTCAACCGCTGAGTGTCGCGGCTGTCGCCGACTGCCCCGCGTAACGCGCTGATGCGGCTGGTCAGCGTCGACTCGGCAACGATTCGACCGCTCCACACCGCCGCCAATAGGTCGTCCTTGCTGACGACACAATCGCGGTTTGGTACGAGATAGACCAGCAGGTCGAAGACCTGCGGTGCGACGGCGGTCAGTTCGGTGCCGCGCCTCAGCTCGCGCGATCAAGGTCGAGCACATGCTCGCCAAAGGAGAATTCCAGCTAGGCTCTCCCCGGGACCGGTCTGACCCGATCTCTCGTGGCAAATTATCGGGCGCGCATCGGGGATAAATCAACTTCTCCGGCGGCCTCCGCGCAGGTGCGTCCCCTCGGGAACGCCCTTGCGGAGGTTGCTACAGCTTGGACTCGGCGCTTTGATAGGCCAGACGAATTTGCTCCGGTAGCGAGTCGGCCGACTTCAATCGCTCCACCACGCGGTCGCGCAGCGTGTCGCGGTCGGCGACCAGAACTGCCGCCTTGAGATGGGCAACGTCCGGGTCGACTTCGCCAAACCAGTACCAGGTGAAACGATCGAGAAGTTCGGGCTGGGCGAGAGTTTCGCTCAGCCTTTGCCGGCAACCGGGGTCCCAAGCGTCCGGCGCGCCCCTCAGAATCGCGCGGAGGCAAGCCAGATCGGCAATCGACTCGACCAATGTGCCGGCATGCAGAGCCGCGCCGCAGGCCCTGGCCAGCTCTTTGCACAGCGGGGCCACATCTTTGGGGGCCAGAAACGGCGTCACCGGCGCGGGTTCGTCGTGTTGCTCCAGCTCCAGCTTCATCTGCACTTCAAGGATATGGCCGGCGAGGGCAAACCGCCCGTTGGCGATCCATTCACGCAAGATGTCGCGATTGGGCTTTAGAAAACGCCGAAATTCCCCGAGCCGGTGCAGATAGGGCCCGGAAATGAACTTTGCGAGCATTCGGTTGGATCCGTCGCGCGGCGGGTCGGTCAGCGCCGGGACCGGTTCGGCAAAATCGCTGAACGCCGACCAGATATCGTCGAGTGGCCAAACATTATCGGTCAATCGCGGGTGGACCCGGTGACCACAGCCGTGCAGCGCAACCAAGTATTCGGCGAGGTTGCCGCTCCTGTCGGCTTGCTGCAGCGCGCGGGTCAGCGCCGAAGCGTCCTGGTCCCCGATCTCGCGGATAACGTCCGCATAATGCGGGTGCGGCGCAGTATCACCGGTATCACCGGCGTAGACCAATGTGCCAAGGGCCAGGGTCTTAGCCAGCGGCAAGGGGGCGCGGAGGGCGATCAGCGAATCTTTGCTATATTCCCCCGGGTTCTTGAACAGAAACTCCACAAGCCGCTGGAGAGGACGCGCCGCCGGACCCGAAGCCAATCGCTCTCCCCCTTGCTCGAGCCAAAGCTCGTCCAGCACGTCGGGCTCGGATTTCAGGGCGACGTCGACCGCGGCGGGGCGGTAGCCGGTAAGCATCCGATCCAGGAGCGCCTCGCCGAACAGGCGATTTCCCGGTCCGATGATCTGCTCCTGCCGGCGCCGCAAAACCTGTTCAACCTCCGGATATTTGGCTTGGATCGCTGACCAGCCCAGCAAATCGACCTCGTCGACCTCGAAACGCAGCAAGCGGTACAGTAACTCGAAACCGGCCAGCGCGCGCTTGGCGTCACGCACGGTGCCAAGGATCGCCGGCACCAGGATCCCAAGGAGCTGGTTCAGGCGTTGCCGGTGCTCGTCGGGCTCATCGATCAGTTCGTGGAAACGTGCGTCGACGATCCGCCTGATTTGCCGCGGCAACACCGCCGGCAGCGGCACCTGCAACTGGACGATCTTTTCGAGACAGGCCCGGCCGCGTTCGATGTCGCCCTTGCCGAGCGCCGGCGCGAACCTGTCGGCATCGTAGGCGAGCAAATACGAAAAGCGCTCAAAGTCGGCGACCGCCCGCACCAGCTGCGCGCAGACCGTGATATCGCGGTCGTCCAGCCGGTCGATCTCGTCGATAAGGACAACAACGTCGATACCGCTCTGATCAAGTTCGCGAGCAACCTCGGCACGCATGTGCAGTAAGGTGTCGGCGCCGGGAAGACTCTGGCGCAGGGTGTCGAGACCAGCCGCGGCGGCGCCTCCATCGCAGAACCAGACACCGTCAGCGGGCGCGACGCGTTTGCCATATTTGAATATCGTTTGCGCTAAGCCCTTGAGCTTTTCCGCCTGCGTGCAACCGGGCTTGTTACCGCTCGCCTCGAGCGCCGCCGTTACCTCGGCGAAGAAAGCGTGGATCAGGCCGCTGCGCGAACTGGCTTGCCAGGGGCTGAACGAGACCACGATCGCCGCCGGATGGCGTGCCTCGGCCATTTCCGCAACCATGTTGAGAATCGACGACTTGCCACTACCGCCTGGTCCGGAGAGGCCGAGAACGATGCCGGTCGCTCGCCCCTCCGGTTCGATCAACGCACCAAGTAGCCGAGCGACGAAATCCTGCCGTAGTAGCCGGTCGTCTCCCTCGGTTTCTATCGGGCGCTCGACGTTGTGATTCATTGAACCGACGGTAATTATTGATCCGCGCAGCCGAGACCGGTACCCAGCCTCGGGAAAGCACGGTCATTCTTACCCTCAAATTCACTAGTTTACCGTTAACCGTCTCCGCTCAGCTCCTATCCGCGCGGCCGCCAAGGATAGTCGATCTCCCAGGCCGCCAGTATTGGCGAATGAGCCATCTGGACTAGATCGTGAGGTCTACGATGGATCCGGTAACCCCGGCCGAAAGGCCTAGGCTGAACGGCCCTTGAGGCCGCTCGTGGCGCGCCCAGTGGATTGGAGTACCAGCAGGTAGTAAGTGGGGGTGTGCTCAGGCGGCATGCTTAACCGCGACGGCTCACCTGCAATTTCTGTAGGATTCTGTGCATGTGGTGCTTGGCCGTGGCAGCATTGATCGCGAATTGGCGCATGATTTCCTTGTTGGAGCGACGTTGCTCGACGAGCGCCAGGATTTCGCTCTCGCGCGACGACCGCATTTTATTCGTCGCTCTGCAATATAGGTATTCAAGGGATTATTCGGAATTGCTGCGGCAATACTGTAAAAGCGGCAAAGGCGCTGATTACCATATCTTCGTGCGGCGCAAGCTGATGACGAATATCGCCGCACGTTACCGATTTACGCGACTCAGACGGTCTGCTGCAGACTGAGGCCTAACTCGTCGCGCCTGATCAGCTCGCCCTGGGTGTCCCGCCTCGGGATGCGGTGCCATACCGCCGGGCGCGAGGGCAGCTTCGATCGAGACGCGCTCGCATCCGCCGGCTACTCATTGAGGATCGTCGCCGCATCACCGGTACCCCCCGGCTGCCCGGTTCGACCTAGCGAATAGAGATCGTATTCATGCCCAGCGCGCTGGCTCGGGTTGTGGTAAATGAAGGGTCGGCCCCACGGGTCTTCCGGCACCTTTTCCCCCTTGAGATACGGCCCGTTCCAGCGGGTGATCCCGGAAGGACGATCGATCAAAGCAAGCAGACCCTGCTCCGTCGTTGGATAGGCCCCAACATCCAGCTTGTAGATATCGAGCACGCCGGCGATGCGCTCGATCGACTGGTGCGCGATCTTCTCTTTGGAGGATTCGAGTTGCCGGAGCGCGGCCGGCGCCACAAGTCCGATCAAGAGCCCAAGGATGGCG
>Ga0306925_10005976_pt1 | contig 11251 bp, 12 predicted proteins | sample flu12Cox44000176_FD_203755 | JGI IMG/M metagenome (GOLD analysis project Ga0306925, IMG submission 203755) | Lab enrichment of tropical soil microbial communities from Luquillo Experimental Forest, Puerto Rico - flux8day.12C.oxic.44.000.176 (v2)... | ecosystem: Environmental > Terrestrial >...
CGAACAGCGGCCGGCCCAGATCGTGCTGTTCAAGCAGATGGCGGAAGCGGCACACCGTGGTCTCGTCGGGCACTGGCTCGCGACCCAGATCGATGCCGACAAAACGCCGCATCGCCAGCGAATCGTACAGCGCCTCCTCCACCGCCGGGTCCGACAGATTGAACCACTGCTGCAGAAAATAAATCCGCAGCATCCGTTCCACCCCGACCGGCGGCCGGCCATTGCCCGGCTTGGGATAGACCGGCTCGATCAATCCGCACAGCGCCGCCCACGGAACCACCTGCTCCATCTTACCCAGAAACACCGCTCGCCGCGTCGTCTTGCCGTAGCGTTCGAACCCTACCGTCGCCAATGTCGCCTGCTCTATCCATCCAACCCATGCGCACGACCTCGTACTTCTATGCGTCATAATGCGATCATTGGCCAGAAGGCTTTTGCAGAGGTTCCCTAAGGGAAAACATGCACATTCTCAGACGTTCGGAACGAATACAAAACGCTTGGACGGAGGGATCATGTCGAGCACATAGTCTTCGGCGGTCGCCGCCGGTGCACCGTGTCGATCCACCGTCCGGGCAGATCAGCGAGAGCGGCAAGGTTCTCGGGGCGGCTCAGCCACTTCGTCTCGAAGCGGCCCATCTGGCTGGCCGAGGCGGCCGACCCGCTGATCGCCCGGTCCCCGACTACCCAGCGCCGTCGGAGGTGATCGCAGACCCGCGAAATTGCAGCAGCAGCCGGCGGTCGAAATCAAGCCTCAAGGTGCCCTTGTCTGCTTCACCCGTCGGGTCCGCCATCGCCGCCCTGGCGCCGCCGTCAAGGCAAATCAAGCACCGCAAGCGCCCAACGCAACTGCATGGGGGCATCTCCGCAAGGATTCACTACCAACACAGCAAGCGCCTGCAATCGCAAACCGGCTGGTCTCCCCTATCCTCGATTGCTGTGATGCCCGCGATCCGCCGTTAGGTGCGTCCGGGTATGCTTTCGGGTCAAACCGCCACAGAAGCGGAAACGATGAAGGGAGGATGCCCCCGATGACTTGTTGTGACCCGCTGGCGGCAGAATGCCCACTCGACCTGACCGAGGACGACTGCCGGACGCTGATTAGGCTGTTGCGCCACTTGATCACCCCTGACCGGGAGCCACTGCCGCCCCGGCTCCAACCGCTGAGAGTGATCCTTGACAAGCTCGAATTTGCCGTCAGCGGCTGACGGAGAGCCAAGCCGATCCGGGCCGGGATCGCCGGATCGCATCCGGACCTCACTCCCGGACCAGCTCTTCGCCGTGACAAGCAAGCTGGTACAAGGGCATCGGTCGAATCTACGACGATACGCTTTTCATCGACGCTCCTTAACGAGCTTGTCCCAGATCTCTCGGTCATAGGCAAAGCCCTTCTCTAGAGGGGTCCCCTCGATCATCGGATCCGTGGGATCACACTCGAAGTCCGGACCGACGACATCAACTACGCACACATTGCGATAATGCGTGTTGGGGCCGTTGGCGTTGAGTGCGCGCCCATGATAGCCGTGCTCGAGCTTGTAAAGCAGGTCGCGCCCGCCAACCATCATGCGCCGCTCGACGAGGCGCATCTGCCGGTGATCCCATGCCCCGAGCGCCTGCAAAGTCGCGCGGGTGATCAGATTGTTGAGCCAGCCTTCGAAGGTATATAGCGCGTCGCTGCGGATGCCGGCGCTGTCGTCAGAGTTGAACTCGTAACCCATGCCGAGTTCGCCTTCGACCGGCGATTGCGTCGCGTCGATGATCTGCGCCACGCCGTCCGGCGCTACTTTGCGGCTCGCGACAGCCCAGTAATACATCGGCTTTGGCTGTGAGTTGGACAGCAGATTATCCGGGTCCGGCGGCTCGGTGGGCGGATTTTGGCCGATCGACTCAGCCCGAAAGAGGCTCATCACTGCGTTCGGGTCGGCGTTCTCGCCGGTGAGCTCGATGCCGAGATACTTGAACGGCAGCTTGACCCCTGCACCCTGCCCAAGACTGGGGCGGGCACTGGTCAGATCGCCGCCATTCTCCATCAGATCCTTCATCGTGTAGTGGGTGTCGGCCACGTCGATCTCTGCCAGCCAGCTGGTCGGGCTCAGTATGTTCTGCCAGTTGAAGGTCTCGAATGCCGTGATGTATTGGTCGTAGTCGAAGTTGGTGAGCAGGCTGTCGCATCCTGCCTGACCGAAATAGAGGATGCAGGCCATCATCACGCCGAGATAGCCCTGAGTGAAGTTTGGGTTGTTGGTCTTTGCGAAATTGCCGGCGAGACCGATGCCGGTCAGCCAGTTGTTGGCGTCGTTGAAGCCCCAATTGCCGAGCACCGCCATCGCCGCCATCAACCAATCCGCCTTGGCGTGTTCGACAGGGCCGAGCGCACGCCACACTACGGGTGTGTGCTTGATCAGCAAAATTGCTTGGGCGATTGGACCATCCGACCAGCCGTCGAGGGGTCGGGCGACCTGCGGCCCGTTGCCATCGCGGGTTAGGATGGTGAACAGCTCGACCACGCGGCTCCACACTGGCCGGCTGCTCGAGGCGCGCGCATCGGGGTCGAGATAGGCGGTCAGCGCCAGGAAATAGAATGCCTGTGCCGGCCTCAGCACGCAGTGGCTGGTGCCGATGCGCTTGAGCGACGAGTAGGTCGGGCCGGGGCAGGCCTCGCTTGGGGCATAACGCAGGCCGGGCTCGCTCATCGCCGCGTCGATGACGGCCTGGCTGAAGGGTGCCCGTTCGGCGAGTGCCGGACCGACCGCGACTAGCGTCATGATAGCGGCACGAGCAATCAACACCGCGTAGAAGCGACAGAAATCTACAACGAGCCTATCCATTGTGTCGGTTCCATCCCTGTGATTTTATCCATTAGCCTTTCCACATCCATAGCGGGTCATAGCCCGGTGTCACCGCGTCAACGGCGGTCCCGCCAGAGCGCTGGCTTCCGCGGCGAGGCGGCGATAGCGCTGCTGGCTATTGGAGAGATGCCGGCGCATCGCCTCGCGCGCGGCGGGGGCATCCTGCACCTGGATTGCCGCGGCGATCGCGCGGTGCTCTCGCTGGACGGCTTCCAAATAAGCGCGCTGCCCCTCGCGGCGGTGTGCGGAGACGCGGATGCTTTGGCGGGGGATGATGAAGCGGCCGAGATACTCGAGAAAACTGGCAAATTGGCGGTTGCCAGTCGCTGTTGCGATGGCTCGGTGAAACGCGAAATCCTCGTCGACCGCGCTTTCCCCGCGATCAAGTGCCGCGTCGATGGCCACTAGAGCCGCGCCAACCCGGCGCCGTGCGGCGGGCGAGCCGCGCTCGGCAGCCAGTCCCGCGGCCTCAACTTCAACGCTCGCCCGCAATTCCATGACGTCGAGGACTTCGGCAATGGACGGCAAGCCGTCAAACGCGAGCTGGAACGGCCGGCGGTCGGCGTCGGCTGCGACGTAGGCGCCAGCACCTTGGCGAGTGACGACGAGGCCGCGCGCTCGTAATGCTGCTACTGCCTCGCGAACGACGGTACGGCTGACCCCCATCGCCGAGACCATTTCCTGCTCGGTCGGCAGCTTCGCTCCCGGCGGCAGCCGTGCGGTGGCGATCTCGTCGGCGATGCGCTCGGCGATCTCCCGGGTGAGGCGCGCTGGCGGCCTTACTGGGCGAAGCATTGTGCCAACAGCGCTGCGTTTACGCAAAGCGAGCCTCGACAGTCATCAGGTTATCATATAAATCTCCGCCAGGTGGTCAAACAGGCCGACGCGCCTTGGCATGATAGGTGAGTGAGGGGAGGGAATCATGAGAAGACGGGATTTGCTGACCGCGTTGGGCGCGGCCGCGCTCGGCACCACAACGATCAGCCGTTACGTGGTTGCTTCGGATAAGACCGTGCTGAAGGCCTCTGATGTTCATCCAGAGGGCTATCCGACAGTTCAGGCGGTCGAGGATCTCGGCAAGAAGCTCGAGGCTGCCACGGGCGGCCGGCTCAGCGTGCAGATGTACGCGACGATGCAATTGTGCGGTGAGAAGGAGGCGATCGAGCAGGCACAGATCGGCGCCATCCAGTTTGCCCGCGTAAGCGTCGGCGCGCTGGGCCCGGTGGTCGATGACATAAACGTCTTCAACCTGCCTTTTGCATTCCGCAACGTCGCCCATATGCACAGCGTCGTCGACGGGCCGATCGGCCAGGAGCTGCTCGATAAAGTGACCGCCAATCCGACCGCCAATCTCGTAGGGTTGTGCTGGATGGATGCGGGAGCGCGCAACTTCTATGACACCAAGCATCCGATCAAGAGCATCGCCGATCTCAAGGGCCTGAAGATCAGGGTGATCGGGAACCCGATTTTCGTCGACATGGCGAACGCGCTCGGCGCCAACGGCGTCGCAATGGGCTACGATCAAGTGTTCAGCGCGCTACAAACCGGCGTGATCGACGGCGCAGAGAACAATCCGCCGAGCTTCGTATTCGATAACCACTATCAGATCGCCAAGTTCTACAGCCTCACGCAGCACCTGATCGTGCCCGAGGTACTGGTATTCGCGAAGCGCAGCTGGGACCAACTCTCGAAGGATGACCAGGCACTGCTCAAAAGGTTGTCACGCGAGGCACAGACCGATGCCCGGGTGCTGTGGAACAAGAAAGAGGCGGATGCATTCGAGCGCATGAAGGCCGCCAACATCGAGGTCGATGAGATCGCCGACAAGCAGGCCTTCCGCGACGCAGTCAAGCCGGTCTGGGACAAATACGGCAGCAAATACGCCGATCTGATCAAGCGCATGGAAGCGGTAACCTGAACCGCGGTGCATCCAAACTCCGATCCGCCGGGGCAGGGGTAAGCTAAACACTGCCATGAGAGCTTGCGAGAAGCGCCGTGACTGACTTGTTTCTGCCGACAGAGGCAAGGCGTAAGGCGCCTGCAGTCGGCCTGCGTTGGGCGATGGATCTGCTCTATCGGCTTTGCGCCATCATTGCTGGCGGAGCCTTGGTATCGATCGCAATCGTCGTACCGTGGGGCGTTTTCACGCGCTACGTCCTTGATAGCGCCGCGTCGTGGCCAGAACCGATGGCAATCCTGCTGTCGGTGGTATTGACGTTCTTCGGCGCCGCTATGTGCTACCGCTCCGGAGTGCACATGCGGGTCACGGTATTGCGCGACGCGTTGCCGCCATTGAGTCAGCGCATCGTCGATCTCGCGGGCGAGCTACTGATGGTGCTGATTAGCCTCTTCATGATCGTTTGGGGCGCACTGCTCTGCACTACGACCTGGCACCAAGTCATCGCTGAATTTCCCGCGCTGTCGGTCGGCATTACTTATTTGCCGATCCCGATCGGTGGTCTTCTCACGCTTCTGTTTATCACTGAGCGCCTACTGATCGGTCCGCCGGGGTCACCGGTGGATCGGCTCCAAGTAACGCCCGATTAGTCGCGATGAACATCCTCGTCGTGCTCGGGGCGATGTTCAGCGCGATCGCACTCGGCGTGCCGATCGCCTATGCGCTGGTGCTGGCAGCGCTTGCCGGCGCGCTGTGGATCGGTATCCCGATCGAGGCGGTGATGCTGCAGATATCGAGCGGCGTCAGCAAGTTTGCGATGCTGACGATCCCGTTTTTCGTGCTAGCCGGCGCGATCATGGCCGAGGGCGGGATGGCGCGTCGCCTCGTCGCCTTCGCTAATGTACTAGTGGGGTTCTTGCGCTTGCGCGGCGGGCTGTCACTCGTCAACATCACGGCGACGACCTTTATGAGCGGGATCTCCGGCTCGTCGGTCGCCGACGCCTCGGCTATCGGTTCGGTAATGATCCCGCAAATGGAGAAATCCGGCTATCCGCGCGTCTTTTCGACCAATGTGACAATCTCGGCCTCGGTGCAAGGGCTTCTGGTACCACCGAGCCACAACGCCGTGATCTACTCGCTGGCGACCGGCGGGACGATCTCGATCGTCAGTCTGTTCATGGCCGGCGTCGTGCCAGGACTGTTGCTTGGTTTCTCATTGATGGTGCTGTGCCTGGTGTTGGCCTATCGATATCGCCACCCCACCGGAGAGGCGGTGGCACTGCGCGACATGCTTCGGATTGCGGGTGATGCGGTCTGGGGGCTCGGTACGCTGGTCATCATACTCGGCGGCATTCTCGGCGGCGTCTTCACGGCAATCGAAGCCGGCGCCGTCGCTTGCGTCTATGCCTTCCTCGTGACGATGTTTGTCTACCGCGACTATCGCTGGAAAGATCTGCCGCGGCTGATCTATCGGACGCTTAGGACCGTCGCGATGGTGATGATGCTGATCGCTTGCGCGGCCAGCGTTGGTTACATGATGGCGCTGATGCAGATGCCGGCGGCGATTACAGCTTTCTTCCTCACGCTGTCGAGCAACAAGTATGTGATCTTGCTGCTGATCAACGCCATGCTGCTGGTCCTCGGCTGTCTCCTCGACATGGCCCCGTCGATCCTGATCACCACGCCGATCCTCCTTCCGGTTGTGACCAAGTTCGGCGTCGACCCAGTGCATTTTGGCATGATCATGCTGCTTAACCTCGGCATCGGGTTGTGCCATCCGCCAGTGGGCGCGACGCTGTTCGTGGGTTGCGCGGTTGGCCGCGTAAGCATGGAAGACGTGATGAAGGAGATCTGGCCGTTTTACGGCGTCATGTTCGCCGTATTGATGTTGGTTACCTACGTTCCGGCGATATCCCTGTGGCTGCCCCGTTTATTGCATCTCTAGCGCCGTGATTACGGCAACTCTCGCCGGCTCCCCATGACGGCGGTGACGAATGGCATCTGGTGTCTGCGGTAAACTCGGCATCGCCCAGGAAAATAAAGCTGCGGCCGGTGATCCATTCGGGAAGCACCGGTCTGGGGAATCGCCGGTACATTCGGCGACACCAACCTGCTCGTCACCAACATGGCGCTGGCGAGGGATCCCACGAAATGCCTCGGCGACAATAGCTTTTGCGCTGATGCGCGCCTTCGGTGGCCTGGGAGCGCTGCACCGCTCGCGTGACCGGGGGCAGACCTGGGAGACCCTGCCGTTACCACTAGCCCTCAACGGCACGATCTGGAACCTGGCCACGCACGCTGCCGACCCCGATTTTCTGCTGGCCAGTAGCGTCAACGGTGAGATCTTCTGCAGCACCGATGCGGGCGATTCCTGGAGCAAGTTTGCCAGGGAATTTGGCGAGGTGCACGCCCTCATCTGGGTGCCGAACTAGCGCTTGGCCACAGTGCTCGCGGGAGAACACCCCGCCTCCACCCGCGCCAGCGCAGCTTCGGCCTAAGGCATTCATCATACGCCCAGTGCGCCGCGATTCTCGACTGTATCGGTTCGGTACCCGGCCAGTTCCTCGTGCAAAGCTCACACGAGGTTGGTTGCTTTTACCGCGGAAATGGGTTTCGCTAAGGAGACGGGCGGCGGCGGCCAGCAATGAATCCCCAAATCACTAAGATAATTATCGCCCCGGCATTGTCAGCTTAATGGACCCAGGGCGCCTTTTTGCTGCCCCGCTCGGTTAGCGTCGCCTAGGCCACCGTTGGGTATAGGCATAGGCATACTCCTGGTTCGTAGCCAAGGGGTAGGCCCTGTCCGGTCTTTTAGGGGGCCGCTTCATACGGACTCTACGCTGGATGCGGTCGCCGGCCTGAACGATCACGCAGCGATGCGGCTCATTGTGCAGGCGAAGGTAGGTACCTTTTGACCGAGCACACGAAATCGTTCAACTCGGCCATCACTTCAACCCCGGAGAACCCCCCTCCTGCGACGACGAATGTCAGCAGCTCGCGGCGCAGCTCTTGGTCCTCCTCGACATCCGCCTCCTCGAGAACATGAATCAGGTGATTGCGCAGCACCATGGCATCGGCAAGCGTTCGAAACGGCATCGCGTTTTGGATCAGGCCGGGCATGCCGTGAAAGTTGGTCACGTTGCCGAGCGTGATGACCAAGTAATCGTATTTGAGCCCGAGCTGGCGGGGACGGAACCCGGGGCTGATGGTTACGATCTGCCTCTTCAGATCGATGTCCTCCACCTCACGCATGATCAGATTGGTGCGTGGGCAAAGGCGTCTGATCGGCGAAACCACATTGGTCAGGCCAATCGATCCTGAAATGACTTCCGGAAGCATCGGCTGATAGACCCAATAGTCCTCGCGATTGATCAGAGTGATCGAAGCCTCCTCAGAGCGTAGGAGCTTCTCCAGGCATCGCGCGGTGTAAACGCCCGCGAAGCCGCCGCCGAGGATGAGGACCTGCTTTGGGCCCGTACTCATCGTTTGAGTCGAATCCGAAAATGATTACCGTGAGACGAGGGGCATCTGGTTGGTCAATCCCGCGATCTGCCGATCACCCGGCGCTCACAACTACCGCGGCATTGACCGTCCGAATGCCAAGGTATTTGCGCAGATCGGCGGCCGGGCCTCCTTCATTGGACCTGGTACCGGAGCGGTGCCCGGTGCCGGCTGCGGGAATGCCGTCGACGCCGCGGTGTGGAAGGTCACGTTGCCTTCAACCTTCTGAATGATTTGATGGATGTGGCCGTTGAGCACGGTCACCGAGCCAAAGCGCTTCAAATAGCCGAGCGCACGGCCCGCATCCGCAGTACCCCAGCCCCACTGCTCATAGATCGTCCACAACGGCAGGTGAGCCATCAGTACGATCGGCGTGCTCGCCGAGCGGCCGGCAACATCCTTCTCCAGCCATTCGAGCTGCTCGTCGCCTATCGTAGCGAGGCCAGCTGATTTGAAGCCGGGTTGGAAATCGAAGACGTTGACGAGGCCGATGAAGTGGACACCGGCGCCGGCTCGCGGGGGCGGGGCGCCCGACCGGAAAACGGCGCCAATGTGAAGTAGCTCACACATCCCCTCCACCTGGCACGATTAGATATGGCGCGCCCCGGGGCTGAGCTCGGACGTATTTGAATGTGGAGCGACCATGCTGAGCGGAGACTCATGCAGAAGGAGCACGCCGCGGGTCGAACTCGACCAGCGTGCGCGGGACACCCGCCTCGGGCTTGAGCAGATCGAACGACTGATGTCCGCGCACCGGATCGTTACGACGACCTAGCTCAGGCAAAACCTTCATCATCTCGGCGCTGGCATATACCGCGTAAAGCCGCCGCATAGCCCGCTTCGCGGCCGCTGAGTGGCCGACTCCGGCCCGGAGGGGGGGCAGGGTCGGGCGAGAGGTGCGTCTACGCGCCGTCGTTGGTCTCCTATCCAGCGGCCTCCGGACCGGAGCACGCGGGAGCGGCCGATAAGTGGCTAAATATACTCGACCACTCCAAGTCTCGCGAGACCGCGCCGGGGCGAGGTGAATGCGGCTCAGTACAGAGCGGGAACTTGTAGCAGCATCCCTGCGGCATCTCCTTCATGGCGAAAGACGGGGATGCACCCAAATCCGCGCTAACAAAACGAGGGAGCACGCACATGAAAAAGCTGGTGATCGTAGTGGCGCTGGGTTTCGCCGTGATCGGCGGCGCGCAGTTGCCGTGACTGCGTTTCCCGATACTCTGGCCTATGCCCGTCCTGGTTGCCCGGCGGGCGCTGGGGACCTGGATCGCCGGCTTGTTGATTGCCGCCACCGAGCTTACGGCGGCCGTCGCTGACCAATCCGGCGCCGTCGAGGCGCTCGTCACGAGCGGACCTGGCGTGCTCACCAAATGCCGTTACTGGCTCGTTGCGACTTCCTGCCATCATTATCACCACGTCAGGCTGCCGCGGCGGATCGCAGTTGGCGATACGATCAACCTGACCTACGGCAGCAACCCCAAGGGCTATGCGTTTCCCGTAGCACGTATCGGCATCGAGGACGGCCACTGCACGATTTACAGTGAAGCACGGGGAAACCCGGACCAGATGGACAAGATCACCGTCGTCTCGTGCCGCGCGGCTGATGAGGGACGCTGAGCGCACGCATATCGGATTTCCGGTTCTCGCTGGCAGCTAGGTCAGAAAATTCGGCGGCACCCAATGCGTTGGGGCGGCTCCGGCGCTCGTCGTCTCCACAGGCGGTTACCGTCATCACCGGCAGCTCCGGGTCGTATAGTTTGACCTCGCCCAACGGATCGAACCCGTTCCTCCCCGGTATGTTGACGTCCGACGGATCACGATCATCTCAGCTTGGCGTCACAGCCGAGTGGGCATGTAGCCTCGCCCCTTGGGCCCGGCAGGGCGACGAATTCCCGCCGTTTCTGGCGCAGCGCGTCGAGCATGCGGGCGACATGGTCCCATCCGATCCACACCTCGCCGGAGAGCAGCGGCTGCACAAAAACCCCGTGCTCCGCCGCCGAGGAACCGATGGTTCGCAGACTCTCCCCTGGAGGGGCCAGTCTGCTGCGAACTCGTCTCTGAAATGGGGTTGAGCGCCTGGAAAGTTAACGCACGATTCCAGCGTATTTATGGATGATGGCGGAAGCGTAAGGGTGCCGCTTTATGCTCGAATTCGCCGGAAATTTTATCTATGTCTTGCGCCGCCTGTCCTGCTGCATCGGCCGTAAGTTGCTGAAAAAGGCGTCGTTTTCGGCCGGCATGGGATTTTAATCACTGGTGAATTTACCGTCTATAAAAAGGGCCCACGAGTTCAACCAAAAATATCATATAGTTCAATTACTTAAGACCGCAACACGGTTTTGCGAATTTACCGTCATGTTGGCCGCCTCGTCTACTTCCGGTTGACTGGATCGGTTCAATCGCGTCGCGTTGGGGTGGTTCAGCATTATGCGATAATAATAATTGACATCTCACATGCATTGTGATTTCATACACGCGTTCCGATCAACATGCTCCCGTTTGAGCGTGATGTCAGCCACTAAAACAAAAAACGGTTGCGAACCGTACCCTGAATGTGATGCCTACATAATAATTTTCGATACGATATTGCTCTAACCATATTGGGCGGCGTCGACCGTCCTGAGAGGTACCAATGACAGTGTCGAATGAAGCGCCCGCCGAGGCGAGCCTGACACGGCCGTGGCCCGCTGACCAAGTCGAGCGGTGGCCGATCGAACGGCTGATACCCTATGCGAACAACCCGCGGCTTCACAGCGCGGCCGACTTCGATAAAATTGCCGCGTCGATCCTTAAATGGGGCTGGACGAACCCCGCGTTAGTCGACGAAAACGGCACGCTGATTGCTGGCCATGGGCGTGTCGCGGCCGCGGCAAAGCTGAAACTGACCTCCATCCCGGTGATCGTCGCCCGCGGGTGGAGCGAAGACGAGAAGCAGGCCTATCGCTTGGCCGACAATGAGCTCGCGGCGCGGGCGAGCTGGGACACCGATCTGCTCCGCGACGAGCTG
>Ga0306925_10005978_pt1 | contig 11251 bp, 13 predicted proteins | sample flu12Cox44000176_FD_203755 | JGI IMG/M metagenome (GOLD analysis project Ga0306925, IMG submission 203755) | Lab enrichment of tropical soil microbial communities from Luquillo Experimental Forest, Puerto Rico - flux8day.12C.oxic.44.000.176 (v2)... | ecosystem: Environmental > Terrestrial >...
GCCGAAGCAGCATATGCATCGATCGGCATTCAGCTTGGCGCGCGATACGACAACTCGCCTATCATCGTCAGTGACGGATTGGCTCCTTCCGACGACGCCCATCAGTATGTCCCAAGCGCGAGCCCCGGCGGCCGCACGCCACACGTTTGGCTTGCCAAGAATCGATCCCTGTTCGACGAATTCGGCATAGGCTTTACGCTTTTGTGTGTTTCGCAATCGGCTCATATGCCCGACGGAATCGCGGCTCTCGCCAAAGCACGACGATTGCCATTCAAGACAGTCCGGACGTCGTCACCGGTTGCCCGCGAGCTCTACGACGCGGATTTTGCATTGATCCGACCTGATCAACACGTGGCTTGGCGCGGCAATCGTCTGCCCGACGATCTCAATGGATTGTTGAATTTGGTTACAGGTTGGCAATGAGCTGATCTCGCCAAAAAGGTGATCGAGTGATGTCGCCTAATGGCACTTCTCGGACCTCGCGAGATGTCCGACGTGAGTCCGCATAGTGAGCCAAAACGGACATCGAGCCGACATTGCCGAAGGACCGAATCTGACCTGGAGCAGAGATGAGCACCGTTCACCAGAGCAGCAGTGTTCCGAGGAGAAGAGGAGACCTCGCGGGATCACTTTCTCTTTCGATTTCGTGCGGGACCGCTCGGACGGACCGGAGCATTACTGATAAGAGTAAGGAGCGTGCGCGAGGCACCGGTCAAATACCCGTTCTTGCGATAGAGCACGTGAATTGGAACGGTTGTCTGCAGGCGTGAAACATCGATGGTACGCAGCGTTCCAAGCCGCAATTCCTCGTGGATGCTACTTTCCGGCAAAAGTGCAATCCCGATGCCTGCCTCGATTAGTCGCTTCTGGGCAGTAATGCTGTCGATTGTCATCACCGGAACATCATCGAGCCCGGCCGATGCAAGTTGGCGGGCTACCAGGTGAGCGAACGAGTCGCGGTGGCGCGTCATTGGTAATGAAAACCACTGATCGGCACGAAGATGACCGGGATCGCGCAATCTCTTGCCGCCCAATTCATGTTGGGCAGAACAGACTACCGCGATCCTTTCCTCCGATATCTTTCGGGAAATGAGTTCAGGGGATGGATCGGCGAAGTAGCGAAGTCCTAAGCTCACCTCTCCCCGCCGCACCATATCGCTCACCTCGAAACTGTTGGTGGTACGCAGTTCGAGGCGCGCGTTCCTGTGCATGGCGGAGAACCGCCTCAACTGTTCCACGATGGTGGTGCCCGCCAGCGTTCCAACGATCGCAAGCGAAACAGCACCGTGATCACTTCCCCGCAAGGCCTGCACCGCCTGCGTTCCGTCCTTGAGCGCCGCGAGCACCGCTTCTGCGTAAGGAAGAAATGTCCGCCCAGCTTCGGTGAGCATGGCTCCGCTCCGCCCTCTTTCAAGCAGCGGCGCACCCAGGTGGTCTTCGAGCAACTTGATACGGCGTGTAATTGCTGGCTGCGAGCGATGGAGTTGGCCAGCCGCGCGCGTCACGCCGCCGAGGCGAGCAATCGAGACGAAGGTCTCCAACTCATGCAGGTTCATTGGCTATCAGCAAAGCTGATATAATATCGTAAGATTATGCATTGGACGGTAGCAAGCTGGCAAGTCAAATGAGGGCGCTGTCGCTAATGCGAATAGCCGAAGCTCTTCCGACCGAGGAGGAAAGCTATGAGGCGCTGTGTTCACTCCTATCGCGCGCTGGCGGTTGGGCTGCTAGCCGCCACGGGGGTCGTCGGGCTGACGGCCAGAGCAATCCTGGCTCAAAGTAGTCCGCCCGGTCAGGCTGCGAGCACCCAGGGCGAGCCGATCAAGCGTACTGTCCTGTTCAGGGGCGATCTGGAGGGCGCGCCGGGCAAGGAGATCGTCGTGTTCGTCGCGGACCTAGCGCCCGGAGCGGTCGGCTCAAAGCACTATCATCCCGGACCGGAATTTTTTTACGTGCTCGAAGGCACGTTAGCCCATGAACCGGAAGGCGGCTCGTCGCACATGATGAAAACGGCGGCGTTCGGTTCCAATCCGAACAAGGGAGTCCACCTCATCAGGAACCCGAGCACGACAAAGCGGGCGCGGGTTATCGATTTCCTTATTGCGGAGAAAGGCCAGCCGATCGTCATCCCCGTCAAGTAGCGGCAACTCCTTAGGGCTCGCCATTTCTGCTTGTGTGTCGGTAGCCCGGCAGCAGGAAAGCGCGTGGCACCCATCCTGGGGGCGAAATCATTCTGTGGACTTGTCGCCGGCTGCCACCAACACTGTGCTCCGTTGCTGGTAGACAGCAGCATGAGTGAAAAGCGCCTAGTCACGCTGAAACTGAGGGCAGGTACGCTGACAGCAGAGGTTCCGCCCGAAGAGACAGAAGATGTGCTCACCGGCGCTCGCTCGGTGGTACGGGAAATATTGGATCGCTTACGTCAAGGACGACACCGGCCGGCTGTGGAGCTGGGCTTACGGTGACAGCAGGAAAGACGCCAGGGAGGGGCTGAGCCTAGACAGTCTCGTCGAGCACTTGGGGACGGAGCAGGTGAGCGGCGAGACCGAGGTGGCGGATGAGATGGTTCTGCAACCTCCACGTCGGACAGTAGTGCAGTAAAGGTCGGCACGACCTCAAGGCGACCAAAGCGCGCCGCTCGCTTGCCGCACTCATGTCTGCACCCGGCGGAAGCTGACATAAGCCCGGAAAGGGCATCTGTGTGAGCTACTTCACACAGTGGGTCGCCTCTAGCTGATACCCTCTGTTGGCATCTCCCACCCGGGGAGATGAAGAGGGGGTTCCCGAGACAAGTTACTATTCCCATCGCAGTAGCGATGATGAGCCTGTGCGCTCTGCTGCTTACGCTAATGGATGCAATTAGTCAGGGATATGCCATCGGCCCTATCCATGCCAGCCACTGGGAAAGTCGGTTTCATCTACCACAACCATTGGGGTCTGCACTTTTGCCGAAAAGCCTGCAAGGACGCTTTCCTTGCGAAAACAGCGAAGGACCATGCGCGCATGAGAAAGTGGTTTGGACGGGCCGCATCGTGGAAGGACGTTGCTGGAAACACAGGGCAAGCGTCATGCACCACGATATAATTCTGCGATCACCGTCATCCGAAGCAAAAAGAAAATTGGCGCAAGACGATTGCCGTAAGATTAAAAAAGCGCGGCAGAGATTGGTGCTCTGTCGCCTGATGGTCGATGTCATGCGAACCGTGCATTGCACCTACGCACCGGCTAGTGAGCGGTTTGGCACGTGCCTCGAGACTTTCTTCATTGCCTTATGCGTTGCAATTGGTGACATCGACGGCAAACCGTTTTGTATCGCCAAAATAGCTGACTATATGCGCGTGCCCCGTACCACGGTTATTCGCAGGCTCGATCAGCTGCAAAGTTGGGGATTGATCTGTCGCCGAGGCCGTTACTATTACATGCACGAAAAGGCCCTCAATTCTGTTAACGGCATGCGAAGCTACGAAAAGCTACGAAGCATTTTGAGCGAGGCTACTGAGGAATTGGCCTTTTTGGACGCTTTGGCGGATTGACGGCATATTTACGCCCACATTCGACCGCGATGATGTTGCCGTGATGCTTTTCTCTCAACAGGGGGTGACCCGATGAAAACTCGACGGATGTTCTTCGGTGCGCTGGCGATCAGCTTGGCGGTCGGCTCACAAGCTATGGCTGGCGGATCAATTCCGTTACCCGCCGGGAATTTTTCATTGACGGTGAGCGGGAGCGAATCGAGCCCCCCCTGTTCCTCGCCCACCTCCTGCGTTGTGCTGAACATCATCGAAGCCGGGGCGACGGTCCGGGATTCGAAGGGGAATGGTTGCGGCACGCACGTGGCGGTAGTGAACACTTCCCCCCCGGGAACCGCGTTTCCACAAGTAGCGACGATCACTCACGTATTCAAACTGACCGGTTATGATCCTGCGACCGGGATCGGCGACCAGGCGTTGACCGAATACTTTGGAGGGTCGTGCAACGGTGCAACCTTCGTTGCCACCGGCAATCCGGTCATGGTCACTACCGGCGCCCTCCACTTCGCTGTAAGCGAGGGTGGGAACCGAATTGATAACGTCGTCACGTCGCTTAATGTTGAAGGCAATCCTGCAACTGGCTTTTCCCTGACCTTTACGGAGCGGAGCCAAAGTTCCCAGAACCAGCAGTAACGCCGGTCTTGCTGAGGTGTCATCGGGCTCTGCCGGAACGGCGCCTAAGAGGCCCGGGCATAGTTAGGTGCTGGTTGTTGACCCGCCGGTCGAGGGCTTCGTGTTGGGCCACGGCGTCGGCCTTCTGCACGTCGCGATTGCCTGAATGACCGGCCAGCGAGCAGTGCACGGGTGGCACCCCGATGCTGCGCGGAAGAAGAAACCGCGGGCATAGCGGAGCGACTTCCCCCCGGCCTCCTGTGGGCGCAAGCAGGCGTTGCCCCCGGCGCGAACCAATGTCCGCACCCGGCGGAAGCTGACATAAGCTCGAAAACGGTGGATTCGGGCTTTGACCCAAAGCCGTCATAGGCTGGACAATTTTGCTGTGACGCACAACGCTGCCCTTTGGTAGGCTTTGTCCTCGACGGGCAATTTTGCATGAGACGGCGCAACTTCATCGCACTCCTGGGCAGCGCGGCCGTCGGCTGGCCGTTCGCCGCACGCGCGCAACAGTCGGCGATGCCGGTGGTCGGATTCGTCAATGTCGGATCATCAGAGGCGCGCCTTGCCGCGGGGTTCCGCAAGGGTCTCAACGAAGTCGGCTACGTCGAGGGCCAGAACGTGACGGTGGAGTACCATTGGCTGGAGGGCCAATACGATCGCCTGCCGGCTCTCATGGCTGACCTCGTCCACCGTCGCGTGGCCGTTATCGCCACACCCGCGGCCAACCTTGCTGCGCTTGCGGCCAAAGCTGCGACCTCGACGGTCCCGATCGTCTTCGGCGTCGGCGAAGATCCAGTCAAGGTGGGTCTAGTCGCCAGCCTTGCACGGCCGGGCGGCAACGTGACCGGCATCAATTTTTTCAACGAGGAAGTTGCCGCCAAACGGTTGGGGCTTTTGCATGACCTCGTACCGAAGGCCGTTCGCTTTGCCGTGCTGGTCAATCCAGCGAATGCGGCGACCGCCGAGGCCACACTACGAGACATTCCAGAAGCTGCCCGTGCCATCGGATTACAAATTCAGGTTCTCAACGCCAGCACTAGCCAGCAGATCGAGGTGGCCTTCGCCACCCTCTTGCGCGACCGGGCCGACGCCCTGTTCGTTGCCCCCGACGCATTTTTCGTCAGCCGGCGCGTCCAATTCGCGACACTCGCGACGCGCCATGGGATTCCCGCCGCTTATGTTTCCCGCGAGGTTGTCGAAGCTGGAGGGCTGATGAGCTACGGGACCGACCGTGCGGAGATGTTTCGTCAGGTCGGCGTCTACACCGGTCAAATCCTCAAGGGTGCCAAACCCGCCGACCTGCCGGTCTTGCAGTCCACCAAGTTCGAGTTCGTCATCAACCTGCAAACGGCGAGAGCCCTCGGCATCGAGGTGCCCAACTCGCTGTTATTAGTGGCTGATGAGACGATCGAATGAAACGGCGTGAGTTCATCACGCTGCTCGGCGGGGCCGCGGCGTGGCCCCTCGCGGCGCGCGCACAACAACCGAGATTGCCGGTGATCGGCTATCTCAGCGGCCAATCGCCCAACGACTACGCGGCCTTCCTAGCGGCCTTTCGCCAGGGCCTGAACGAAACTGGTTACGTTGAACACCGCAATGTCGGCATCGAATACCGCTGGGCGGAGGGCCAATATGGCAGACTGCCAGCACTCGCAGCCGATCTGGTCCGCCTTCAGGTGTCCGTGATCACCGCGACCGGGACCACCGCCTCTGCGCTTGCAGCCAAAGCCGCCACGGCAACCATTCCAATCGTTTTCATCAGCGGCACCGACCCGGTCCAACTTGGTCTCGTCTCCAGCTTCAACCGGCCGGGCGGCAATGCCACGGGCGTGGGCTTCCTGCTCAACGACCTCGCACCGAAACGGCTGGAGTTGCTCCACGAACTCGTTCCGTCAGCCATTGCAATTGGCTTCCTCTCCAACCCGACAAGCCCACTTTCACAGTCCGAAGCAAGCGACGTGCAGGCAGCGGCGCGCGCACTTGGGCTGCGGATCTATGTCGAGAATGCGAGCAGCGAACGCGACATCGACGCGGCCTTCGCGAGCTTCGTCCAGCAGCGGATCAATGCGCTCTTCGTTAGCGCCGATGCGTTCTTCCAGAACCAGCGCGATCAACTGGTTGCGTTGGCGGCTCGCCACGCAATGCCCGCCATCTATGCATTGCCAGAGCTGGCGGCGGCGGGAGGCCTGATGAGCTACGGCCCCAGCCAGACCAATGTGTACCGACATGTCGGCGTCTACACGGGACGGGTTCTCAAGGGTGAGAAGCCATCCGACTTGCCGGTTTTGCAGCCGACCAAGTTCAACCTAGTGATCAACCTCAAAACCGCTAAAGCGCTCGGCCTAGACGTGCCGCCAACGCTGCTTGCCCGGGCCGACGAGGTGATTGAGTAGGCGTGAGCTTTGCTGCGATTGCTCACGTCTGGTTGTGGCACTGGGCCGACGAGCCAGGATGTCCGCATTCACGGAGAGTACTGGAGGGTAAGCGGACTAACCACGGACGTTGGAAATTCGACGGGACTCTGACCGTTTTGGTCATCCCACTCGCTGACTAATCCGGGCCAATTCGATATCTTGCAATGCGGCGCTTGCGGGCATGAAATGCAATTCGGTCAACTGAAAAGGCGCGAGTTCATCACGCTCCTGGGCGGTACCGCGGCCGCTTGGCCGCTTGCGGCAGGCGCGCAGCAGGCCGAACGCATGCGGCGGATCGGCGTGCTTATGAACGCAGCCGCGGACGATCCAGAAGGACAAGCCCGCATTGCAGCGTTCCATCAGGGACTACAGGAATTGGGTTGGACGCTCGGCCGAAACGCACGGATCGACGCCCGCTGGGGTGCGGTTGATGCCGACAGCAGTCGTCGATACGCGGCAGAACTGGTCGGGTTCGCGCCCGATGTCATTCTCGCCGCAGCAAGCCCCGCGGTTGCAGCGCTTCAACAGACGACCCGTACGATACCGATCGTGTTTACGACGGTCGCCGACCCAGTAGGCGCCGGGTTCGTCGAGACCTTGGCACATCCGGGTGGCAACATCACTGGATTTAGCCTATTCGAGTACACCCTCAGCGGAAAATGGCTTGAGCTGCTCAAGGAGATCGCGCCCAGCGTGACGCGAGCCGCGGTCCTTCGGGACCCCACTGTGGGCTCCGGGGTTGGTCAGTACGCGATCATACAGGCGCTGGCGCCATCGCTGCGGGTGGAGTTGCGTTCGATTGATGTGCGCGACCCTGGCGAGATCGAGCGCGCCATCGTGACTTTCGCACAGTCGCCAAACGGTGGCCTGATCATTGCCGGATCCCCAGAAGCGGTGGTCCATCGCAATCTGATCATCTCGCTCGCGGCCCATCACCAATTGCCCGCGGTTTACTGTCTACCGTACTTCGCGCGTAGTGGCGGTCTCATCGCCTACGGCCCTGATACCGTTTCTCCCTACCGGCGCGCGGCGCAATACGTCGATCGCATCCTCAAGGGCCAGAAACCAGCCGACCTTCCCGTACAAGCACCGACCCAATACGAGCTCGTGATCAACCTAAAAACCGCAAAGACGTTTGGTATTACCCTGCCAGATACTGTGCTCGCCCGTGCGAGCGAGGTGATTGAATAAGGGTCTTTTTTGCTGCAGTTGCTCACAGCGGCTAATGGCAGATATTGTTGCAAAAGTCCCGAATCGCTGGGAGCTAATTTTTCTGCTGTTAAAAAAATCCACCGACGACCTGCTCTCCCCAGCCCGCGGGCCCAGTTTCATGTCGAAACGCCCTCCCGCACGGATACTGCCCGGAGCGCTCCGGACCCGCAGAGAACCGAAGCGTCCTTTTTAACAAGCGCGGTTGAGGGGCTATTAAGGATTGCGCCTAGCTTGGCCGGCGTCCCGGACGTTGGGGCGGAATTCGGATGCTGGCGAAGGAACGGGATCAAACGTTTCGATGTTATCGACCAGACGCCGCACGAGAAGCAGTCTACGTCAGGGCAAAAGCCAGAACCGCTAATGCAAGAAATTCGGGCCGACACGGAAAAGCACGCGCCGAGCTCACGGGTGCTGCAGGAGGTCATAAGTCAAGCACCCGCAGAGTATGTCACTGTTGGCCGGCTGACATCGACCTTGCACCGGCATTCGTTCGGCATAGTCATGCTGTCTCTTGGACTGCTTGCGATGACACCGGTAGGCTCCACGATCCCCGGACTCATGCTGGTGGTCATGGCGATGCAATTGATTGTGGGTCGCGCTGAACCTGTTTTCCCACATTTTATTATGACGCGACGCTTGCCGACTAAGCACCTGCTCTGGCTTGGTGGGCGCGCTATTCATGTTCTGAAGTATCTTGAGAAAGCCGTTCACCCGCGCTGGCCGATGACCTTTAAAGTGGCGAAGCGCGCTGTCGGCGTCATGGTCCTATTGTTGACTGTTGTTCTGCTACTCACGCCAGTACCTTTGAGTAACGTCGCTCCTGCGATGCTGATCTCACTGATCTCTCTCGCCTATGTCGAGGAAGACGGATTGTTACTTTCTGCTGCCTTTCTTGCCGCGATTATATTAATCGGCATTGGGTCGGCAGCGATTTGGGGAGCGATTGTCGGCGCGGTCCTTATCGGTGCCCAGTAGTTCGGCGCGAAAGAAAAGCCCCGGTGGAGAACGGTTGTCAGTGCAACAATGGCTTCGGGGATGTCGGACACCGAGCCTACAACGTCGTTACGGGACGTTATGATTTGAGCTCTCGGCCTTGACGCCCTATCAGGGCCGAAGCCTCATCCCGCTCTGCGAACTGGCCCCGGAGTAAATGGCTGGGGCCATTTTCGTTCTTGATGGTTCGATGAGGCTAGGTGGCGACGGGGGTTCCCGCCCCGGCTGTGTCTATGCCACGTTCCCAAACACATGAATTCTGCCGGCTCTTAGAATTTGCTGGATCAAGGCTATGCGCTTTTCGACGGAGACATGCTTGCGCTCGATCACGTCACGAATTTTATCGGACATTTCGATTGCACATTCGTCGTCGGACACAAACAGGGCGCGCAAGACCGCTTCGAGATCGTCAGTTCGCCGCACCCAAGCACCCGTTTGAAAGGCGGGGTGGCTTCGAACCCTATGAAATCGTCAACGGTCATGCGCTTCGCCTGTACGAAGCGCCACCCCTGGGAAGCATTTAAGGATTGCCTGCCGACCCCGCAACCGTCGTGTTTTTAGCTCGGCTTCTGGCACTACCCGGTCCTAAGCCCATGCGACCGCATGTCCGCAGCTGGCCAAAGCTGACATAAGCCCGAAAAGGACGACTTCTCGTCATGACCCAGAGCGGAAGTAAGCGGCGTCTGTTGGGCGACGTTATTTCACCTTTTCCCACACCAGTGTATTGATGCTCATCTTTCCGTCGCGGGGAAATGGCGCCGGTTTTGTCGTATAGACGAGCCTGTCTCCCTCTTTTTTGATGTCTCTGATCACTGTTGTTCCTGTCCATAATTCATTCCACGAAATATCGATGTGGTGTTCAATGCTATTCCCACGGAAAATATAGGTGCCGCCATAAGCTATCATGGTGCGACAAAGGTCCGCGCGCTGCTGATCAGTCATTTTATCGAGACTCTCTGCCTTAGGACGATTGCTAAAGACAATCATCCCCATCATGCGACCATCACGGTCGTAGGTGATGAAACCAATGGGGTTCTTGCCATAGGAATCTTCAGAATCACCCGTTGCCAGAATTACCCTGTTGGCGCTGATCAAGCGATAAGTTCCAACTATATCGTCGTCTGCGGCGCAAGCGGGACTCGCAAATAGAAGCAATGCGATAACTACTGCAAACCGAACCATGGCCTCTTCCCTGCATTCATGAAGCTTTGTCGGTCATGGTAAGCATTTCAAATGACTAAGAGAAGTCGGGTTATGGCACCTCTCCGACATAACCGTGTGCGACGAACGCAATGTCCGCAGCCGATCGAAGCCGATATGTGGTAGGGTGTGATCCTCGCACCGAGGCAATGCCTATGAGGCGTCGCGATTTCATAACCGTGCTTGGCGGCGCGGCGGCGACGTGGCCGGTGCCAGCACGGACGCAGCAATCCGACCGTGTCCGACTGATCGGTCTTCTGATCTCAACTACCGAGAGCGATCCAGAAGGACAGGCGCAAGTCGCGGCGCTCCGACAGGGGTTGCGGCGGCTCGGGTGGGTCGAGGGTCGCAATATTCAGATTCACTATCGCTGGTCCCCTGATCCCGACCGCCGACGAGCCTACGCGGCGGAGCTAGTGGCATTGAACTCAGAGGTGATCATAGCCTGTGCGACATCGTCCTTGGCAGCGCTACAGCAGGTTACCAAAACAATTCCAATTGTGTTCGCACAAGTCAGCGATCCGCTTGGCATGGGCTTTGTCACGAGCTTTGCTCCTCCGGGCGGCAACATTACCGGATTCGCACTTTACGATCAGGCGATCGGGGTGAAATGGCTAGAATTGGTCAAACAGATTGCCCCACACATTGTTGAAGTGGCTGTCATTTACGACCCGGCGGCTCCGCAATCGACCGGATACCTGCGCGCGATTGAGGCTGGTGTGGCACCGTTCGCCGTGCAGTTAACCTCGGTTGCCGTGCCGAACGCTTCAGAGATCGAGCGTGCCATCGATGCCCTCGCGCGCAAGCCAAGCAGCGGCATGATCATGCTGCCCGGTCCCATCACGATGGCCAATCACGAGTTGATTATCGCGATGGCCGCTCAGCACCGTCTACCGGCTGTTTACCCAGAGCGTTTCTTCGTTACAAGCGGTGGCCTCGCCTCCTATGGCGTGGACTATATCGACCAATACGTACGCGCTGCGTCCTATGTGGATCGCATTCTCAAGGGTGAAAAGCCGGGTGACCTGCCTGTGCAAGCGGCTGATAAGTTCCAACTCGTCATCAACCTCAAGACCGCCAAGGCGTTGGGCCTAGAAATCCCACTGACGGTGCTCGCCCGCGCCGACGAGGTCATCGAGTAAGCTTGCTCAGTTTGCTGCACCTGCTCAGGTCTGGAAGTGGCACTTCTCGGCCATTAGCCTGATGCGCGGAATGTCCGCTGCTGGTCGGAGCTGACATAAGCCCGAAGAGGGGGACTTCTCGTTTTGACCCCAAGCGGACGGCGGG
>Ga0306925_10005982_pt1 | contig 11249 bp, 18 predicted proteins | sample flu12Cox44000176_FD_203755 | JGI IMG/M metagenome (GOLD analysis project Ga0306925, IMG submission 203755) | Lab enrichment of tropical soil microbial communities from Luquillo Experimental Forest, Puerto Rico - flux8day.12C.oxic.44.000.176 (v2)... | ecosystem: Environmental > Terrestrial >...
TGACCCGAGACGACTCGGTGGGCGCTGATAACGCTGGCACCTGGCAGCCCTGGCCTCCGGTGGGCACGAACTTCCCAAGCCTGCCCACCAGCAACGGTGGCTTGACCATCGATTTCGTGAACAACCTCCTGACCGGGCCAGATGCCATAGCAGGGATGACCGACCCTGTGGGTGAGATCTACGGCGGCAACTTCCCGACCCTCCAGCCGCCCTACACCAACAGTGGTCTGAACGTACAAGCGGCTGGTGCGAATGCCCTTCTGGCCGAAAACTCCTCCTTTGAGGGCGGCACCGTGGGCAACTGGGTGGCGGGGGCGAACACCAACATCGCCAACTCTGTAGCAGCAGCCAGTGCCGGCACCCACTCACTGATGCTCACGTCAACCCGGAACAACAACAACTCGGTCGCCAGCCTGACTTCAGCAGCGGGGTCAGTGTCGGCATACCCCAACACACCATTTTTGGCGACCGCCGATCTTCGGGGCCTTACCGGTCAGAACCGCCAGGTCGGGATCAGCATCCAATGGTTCAACGCAGCCGGCACCTCACTGGGAACCGTGACGGGCGTCCAGAACACCGAAGTCACCGGGGACTGGGTCACCGCCACCGTCACCGGCACCAGTCCTGCCGGCGTCGATCACGTCACCTTGACCGTGACCGTATTCAACACCACCAACAACGAACAGGATCTGGTCGACAACGTCTGGTTGGGGCGTGGGGGGCAGGACATCGTCATTACCACGGCCCCCATCCCCATCACCGACTTCATGTCGCAGTACTACGCCAAGGGCACGATCACCTTCCGCATCCAGATCTGGTCGAGCGTGGCCCGCCAGGTAGCCCTCTCGGTGTGGGGCGATGTGGGCAGCGGTAACCCGGTGCAGATCATCGCGCCCCAGACCTTCAACGAGACCGCCGGCCACTGGGTCCAGATGACGGTGACGGGGCCGATCAATCCCTATCCCACACCAGCGCCTGCGGGCACAGCCCCTCCCTTCATCCAGCCCTACGGAGCCGCAGCGTTCTACTGGATCTATCCACGCATCCGCATCATCGGGGCCGGCGCCGAGCCCCACTACATCACTCTCATGGGTCTGTGGCCTTGCACACCGGCCCAGATCGGAGTGGACACCCCTGTCTACGACTATCCCCGTGACATCAAGATCCTGGTGCAGCCCACAGCATCGAACCTGCTGTCAAACACCCTGACCACGTTCTCCAGGTCCAACCCGAGCCCTCCCCCGGCCACCCTGGCTATCGGCTTCGACGGCCTGACCAACGCTGCGGACCCCAAGCAGGCCACCACCAATCTGACCTGCACCCTGGTCTACCGACCCTCCTCTGTAGAGGATCCCCCCGGCTTGATGCCGATCAACGGCAACGCCGCTCTGGAGGTCGACGCCACAGGGCCCGGAGCCACTGTCTGGTTCGGGATGGTCACCTCGTGGTCGACCCCTCCACCGAGCCCCCTGGGCTGGTTCTCGCCCGGCGGCAACTGGTTCTCCGGTGCCACACAGGGAACCTTGCCACGAGCCTGGTTCGACCCGGTCAATTCCTGGTTCTTCATCAACCAGAATTATTTCGGCGTGGGTAGCGCCTGGGTCAACGGTCTGTGGTTCCCGCGACCGGCCCAGCCAACCATGTACGGCAACCTCTCGCCCTTCCAGGTCAACGCCGGCCAGCCGTTCAACTTCAGCGTCTACGCCCAGTACATGACCGTCCAGGACCCCTCCAACGCACTCATGCAGCTGGGCTTCCGCTGGTACTACCCGGACGGCACCTGGGTCGAGGTGACCAACCAACAGATGATCGGCCAGGAATATGACCGCTACAGCATCGCCCCGGCTACTGGTCCGTTTTATCTGAGCGACCCTCCTCCAGAAGCCAGCACAGGCGCCATGCCCACCACGATGTACCCCTTCGTGCGCTTCCCCAACGCCCAGGCAGCCAGATTCCTCTTGAACTCGGCCATGTTGACGGCCGGTGAAACCCTCTCCCCATATATGGACGCCAGTTCTTTGCCGTCGAGCAGCGGGGATTTTGTGACGGGTCCAACCAACGCCAGCTATCTCTACCCCCGTCGTACCCCACGCATCGCCCGTCTGACCGCCGAGATGTACCGTTGGGTGCCCATGGGCAGCACCTACACCATCACCTACGCCTCCGGGGCCGTCACACCGCCACTCGACCCCACCCTGTGGCCGTGACCAGCAGGGAGACTCTGAACGAGGAACAGCTTGGCCCCTACTACCACGGCTCAGCGCATGAGTTCCAACCCGGTGAACTGGTAGACCCGGCCCACGCCAGATGGGGGCCTGGCCCAGCCCCTGAACACCGCAGAGAGGTTTACTTCGGCTTCCATCCTGACCTAGCCCGCACTTTCGGCAAGCATGTCTACGAAGTGGAACCAACAGGAGAGACTGACCTCATTCCAAAATCAGGGTATGGCTCAACGAAAGCCCCCATGCGAGTAGTGAGAAAGGTATGAGTGGGGGCTGATCTCGGCTACGCCCTCCTGATCGGCTTCGGGGCCACCCGGCTCACCGAGCTATGGAAGGAGGCCATGATCCGGCTGGGCATCCTGCGCCAGCAGGCGTGGTGGAAAGCCACCGTCAACTTGCTTGTTTGCGCCCTGCTGGCACTGCTGGTCGTGCATAGCTCATGGGAAACCCGCGTGCTCATCGCTGTAGGGGCCTCTGGAGTCTCCATGCTCCTCCATGCTGGTGACACCGTGCTCCGGCACTACCGTGACCGGATCGTCTCTGAGGTACTGGGGCGAGCACGCAGGAGGTAGGTGCTGGACATGTAGTACCCCATCAGGTATCTTCACATCACTATCTCCTTCCAGCCCGGAGTAGTGCGGTAGCGAGGCCCTCCCGACACAGGGAGGGCCTTTGCTTTTGTGAGGTCAGGAGATAATCCCCTCAGGCGAGCACAGGACCGACTGGAGGTGCTCAGATGGGTCAGGTCGTTGACCCCCTTGACCTAAGGAGTGAGCATGCCGCGAGGAAAATCCCAAGGAATCACCATCGGATTCATCGGAACCGGAGAGATGGAGCCCGACCCCGCCACTGACCTGATCGAAGAGTTCCTCACCGAGACGGTGAAGTCTGAGGACCCGGTCAAGTTCATCTTCCCCCTGGTCCTCAACGAGTTCTCCGACTCGCTGGCCGGCCTGACCGAGATGGCCCGCAAGTCCAAGATCACCTACGAGGTGATCACCAACACTGAAGACAAAAAAAGACGGCCCTTCATGCAGATCGCCCAGGCGGCGTCCAACCAGTACCTCGTCACCGACGTGTTCACCCAGATGGAGACCATCCTGGTCGAGGCGCCCAACGCGGCCCTGATGGTGCTGTGGGACGACAAACGTGATGCCGAGCTTCAGAGCATCGTCGCCAAGTTCCTTGATGCGGACATCAAGGTCATGGACCTGACCAACGGACTTGCCGTGTTGGGCGTGGAGGAGCAGGGCGAGGAAGAGGAGCAGGAAGAGGAAGAGGAGGAGGAGGAAGAGGAGGAGGAAGAGGAGGAGGAGGAAGACGAAGGCGAGGACGAGGCTGAGCCCGTCCGGGAGCTTGAGGCCGAAGCAGTCGCTACCGCCCTCTACACCCGACCTGACCTCATGAAGCTGAACCACGCCCAGGTGAAGGAGGTCGCCGTGGGCATGGGCCTGCCGGCACGCAAGGCCCGTGAGGCCATGATCGTCGCCATCCTGGAAGCTCAAGGTGGCGCCGGGGATACCGTGCCAGTCCCTGTACAGCCCCAGGTGGTCACAGCCGGTGCTGTGGACCTCACGTCAGCAAACCTGTTCCTGGGGGGCTTGGAAATAACCCTGAACGACTTTGGGAAGCGCTTCATGGAGGGCCTGGACGACTGGCTCACCAAGTTCTCCACCGCTGCTGAGGGCTTCGCCTTCAACACCACCCCCGAAGAGCAGATGCCAGACGAGGAAGAGGAGGAGCAAGAAGAGGAGATTCCCAGGCGTCGCCTGTTCCGTACACCGCGCTGATGGCTCGACGGCTGGTCCGTAGCCAGGAACCGGAGCCGGAACCAGCCCCGGTAGAAGACTCCCAACTGCTCTACAGCGCCGACGATGCCGCCCGGATGCTGGGCGGCATCTCCAGGGCGATGGTCTATCGGTACGTCCAGAACAAGGAGCTTCATCCGATCAAGCTGGGCAGCCGCACCATGTTCACCAGGGAAGAGCTAGAACGCTTCGTCAATGAACTGGAGGCGAGATCACCCTGATGAAGTCGTTCCTGGTGAAGATCCAGTTCTCGTCGGTCGGGCTACCACGGACGACCACAAGCTGCCCGCCATCCTCATCAGCGCCAATGCTGGTGATCCAGCCCGAGCCGAGCCTGCTCTGCCCACGGGGCCCACTGGTGGCGGTCTGGTACTCCACGTAGTCGCCCACCAGGAGAGTGGGGGTCGACTCGATCTCCATGCTCTCCTCCACGGGCTCCACGTCCTCTCCCTGGAGAGCCTCCCAGACCACCGGGGGAGTGATCTCAGAGGTCACTACCAGGGAGAGGCCGTGGGACTCTAACCAGTGCTTGAGCCCCACCGGGGGGTCCAGGTGATCGAGCAGGTCCTCACCAATGACCTCCAGGGCCTCCATGATGCGCTCAGAGACCACCTCGATCTCGCCGCCCTCCTCCAGGAGCGTGGCGAGGATGTTGAAGGTCTCCTCGCGGGTCATGTCGGTGAGGGGTAGCGACGGGCGTGCTCGTCCCAGCCCGTCATGATGGCGCCGGCAAACCAGGCCAGCATCGTCCCCTCGTCGGTCGCAATCGCGGGGTTCTCGGTCACACGTTGGACGAAGCGCTCAGCCCAGACCTTGGCCTCGAAGGTCGAGAGCAGGTCGTTGTCCCTGCCCACCTCTGGGGTCACCTCTTCCCCCACCGGTCCCTCATCTCCTGGGTAGCCGTGGGTTCCTGGTACCGGCGCCGACGTCGCACATTGGTGTGGCTTGGAGGGATGGTGCCCTGGTAGAGCTGCACACCACAGTCGGCGCAGTACACGCACCGCCGCGTCTGTTCCCAGGCGTGATCCTTGTGGGCGTCCAGATGATCATTCAGAGCCTTGAGGATGTCCCTACCACTCATCGAAGGGCCGGTCATACCAGAACCTTTCGTGATGCCGACACTGACAGGTGTCGTCGGTACAGAGGTCATGCTGACCCTGCTTACAGGCCACACTGGCCGGTCGGCCGATGGCGCCCCCCAGTTCGATAGCTGGGGGGAAGCTCTCCAGATCGTCAGGCGGGTTGGGCACTGACGGCTGCCTTAGCTGCGGCCTCATCGGCTTCGATCTCTGCCCTGGTACGCCGCTTGCGCTTCTGTACCTGGGGCTTCTGGATCCGGTTGTTGGCGAAGATCGACAGGCAGGCCCACGAGCACAGTGTGCGGGCCTCCAGGTTGCCCTCGCCTTCGATGTAGATGTCGGTCAACAGCCAACCGGTCGGAAGCTCTGCGCCCTCTGCGGGCGCAGCCATCGTGGCGCAGGTCGGAAGATCGCAGATGACAGCGGTGACTCTCCCCATCAGTCCTCCTCGTGTTCTACGTGCTCATTTTGCTCTAGCACACCGGGATAAGTCTCCAGCACCCAGGCACACGCCGTCTGGTGGCCCTCCAGAGCCGCCTCAGCGGTGGCGTAGCGCTCCTGGTAGTCACCGAGCATGCCCTCGTTCCCGAAGACCATCGTCTCGTAGATGATGGGGACATGCGGCTCCGGCCACCAGTTGTGGTCGAGCCCGAGCCAGACGGTGGACACCTCGATCAGTTTGTCGGGGCCGTCGGAGTAGTAGGTCTTGGCGATCACCGAGTACTCAGTGTCCTCCTTCAGGTCACTCCACACCATCATGGGGATCGGCTCACCGTCGCGGTCGTACCAGTGGGAGTGCATGTCCCCGAAGGAGCCCATCCCGGCGTTAAGTTCGCGCCAGGTGTGAGGGCCGTCCTCGATGCCCTGGGTCTTGTGGACCCGCCACCACATCCCGTTGCGGCGCTCCCAGGTCCAGGGGCCAGGAAGTCTGCTCAGGGGCATCGATCCTTGACCACCTTCTTGGCTGACGCCCTGCGGGCTTGTATCTGGGCCACGCTGTGAAAGGCGTTAGAGGTCATCGCACCAGGGCCTTGACCGTCTGTCTAACCACCAGAGGCTTGTCCTTTGGTCCCTTGACGAAGGCTTCTATGAGGGTGGGTACGTGCTGGCCGGTGGAGGGATGCCACTGCCGCCGCCAATGGCTACCGACGATCCAGCGGTGACTCCACTCCACCTCCCCCTCGCCAGCACCCTGAGTCCGGGCTGTCGGCTCCCGCAAGCGGATTACCCGAACTGCCGGAGGGATGTGATAGCCCTTGTGCCGCTCGAACTGGCGCCGTAGACGGCGGTCGGGCTCCCAGCGATCCTCAACGGTGATCTTCTGGCTGCACAGCGCCCAGAAGGTCGCCAGGAGCCGGCGGTCCTCCTTCATGGACGCCTCCTGGTCCCCGTCCTCTGCGCCGAGCAGGGAGAAGTCGGAGATCTCGGACTGCAGCGGCCACTCCGACCCCCCTGTGGGGTGCAGCTTGAGTGGCATGATCTCGTGAAAGTCCTCCCGCTCCTTGGCGCTCATCTGCAGCCAGACGGCGAGCACGTCCTTGTGGGCGTAGGTCTCGATGCTGATGCACTCCCCGAGCACGGTGGTGACCGGGGCCCATAAGAAGGCAGTGGTGTAGATCAGGCCCCCGTTCTGGGCGTCGGTGCCCGAGACGGCCTTGCCGAAGACCACGAAGCCGGTTCGACACGGTGGCTGGGGCAGGCAGTCGGGGATGGAGGGCGCCAGGGTCTCGATCACCTCAGTCATCTCCGGAGACACCCAGTAGAGTTCAGCGTCCCTGAGCGAGTCCTCGATCCACCACCGGGCGCCTTCAGCCTCCTCCCTGAGACCGCTCTTGAACCCCTTGATCGGCCGACGGCCCTGCATGGCGTAGCGGTGCTGCCAGATCCCCGACACCGACCACCAGTCGACCATCTCCCTGCGGACGTAGGCCACGTCCATCGGGCGGGACATGACGTGCAGGGCCTGCTCGCTGATGGTGATCTTCTGGGACTCGGCCATCGCAGCCCGGATGAGCGCCCGCTCTTCCGGCCCGAGTTGGGACGCCCCTCGTAGTGTCAGTAGGTTACGGGGCATTTTTGACTGTGTGCGGTAGCGGGAGCCAAGGCTTTTCCAGACTGCGTCAGAAAATCCAACAGGTGGCGGAAGCACCCCTGAGGTTTTTTCAGGATAGCAGACCTGCTACGCTCACCGGATCGCCGTGACTACAGGAGGGAGACGCCCTTAGACCCAGCACTGGGTTCGCACTGTCGCGTTCCCGCTATCGCAAGCCCCCTTGAGCAAAGGAGGACCCATGAAGCGGTTCATTCTTCTAGCCGCTGCCGCCCTGGGCGGCAGTTTCTGTTTTGTTCAGCCGGCATCTGCTATGCCGGCCAGCCTGGACGGTCCCGTACCTGTCCCTCACCGGAGCGCAGTGGTCCCGGCCAGTGATCCCGCTCCGAGAGTCACCAGGGCAGTGCGGGCGCCTGCGCCGTTGCCCAGGTACACCGTCATGACCGGTGACACCCTGACGGCAATCGGCGCAAGCACCCACCGGACCTGGCAACAACTGGCTGGCTACAACCACGTTCCCGATCCGAACCTGATCCTGGTGGGCCAGACGCTGACCATCCCACCGGCCAGTTATACCGCCCCGAACCTGTTTGCGCCGAGCACCCCGGTACGGAGCCAGTACACGTCCCAACTGCGGAATCAGCAGGTCAGCACCCCTGTTTCGCAGACGCCTACCGCCCCTGTTCCGGTCCAGGCGGCTCCTTCGGGGAGTTTCCAGTCATGCGTGGCCTGGAGGGAGTCGGGCAACGGGTCGGGCTCGTCGGACATCTACGGATTTTTGCAGTCAACATGGTCGAGCCTGGGTCTCGGAGGCAGCCCCTACACGGCATCGAGGGCGCAGCAGGATTACGCCTTCCACCTGCTCTACAACCGCGATGGAGTGGCACCCTGGGCGCCATACGACGGCTGTACCGCATGATGGCTGCTGGGCCACTCAAGCCCAACAGGTCGCCAACAGCCGTCCAATCCTTCGACAACGGCGACGTCTCTACCGTTCCAAGGACGGCTAGTCTGGCTGCTGACTCGCCCTGACCGTCTCGCCCCGGCGGTCTCGCCCCGTAGTCACAGTAGAAAACCCCCCGACTCCCGCCTGAGTCGGGGGGTTTTTTCCTACACTGGAGGGATGGCTACCAGCAACGAAGGACGGTTCTCGGTGATCGCAGAGATCACCCGGAGGATGAAGCAGGCCAAGGTGGCCGAGTACGGGGACAGTCCCGACGAGTCCGACGCCGACATCATGGGCTTCAACGCCTGCATCCGGGCCGGCAGGCAACTCTTCGTGGTCATGCACGGCCCAGGGCCCCTGTCCGCTCGCCAATCTGTCTTCTGGAGCGCCCTGTTCCTGTCCTGCGACGAGATCTTCGTGGCAGCCGACGCCCGCATGAAGATGGTGCTGCCCGACCCCTCAGACGACGAGGGCCTGCTCCTGCCCCGCTCGCCCGAGCAGATGGAGGAGGAGTTCTACCGCAACCACGGCGAGGAGTTCGGCCCAGGCAAGCTGGGCGAGGCGTGGCAGCGTGGCGAGCGGGAGGGCATCACCGAGTGCATCATCATCCAGCGCTACGCCATGGTCGGCCCGCCCCTCCTTGCCCACTACAGCTACGTCCGGGAGGGACGCAAGATCACCTGGGGGAAGATCGCCGCCTATCCCCCCGACGTCACCCAGCACGGCGCCATAGACGACAGCGTCAAGGCGGCGTTCCTAAAGCGCCGGGAGATCCAGCCCGAGATCGATGAGATGCTGCGGGTCACCCACGCCGAGATGGGCAGGGAGGGCTTCCCGCCCGACGAGCGCCAGTACTGGACCGACCGGGGCATGGCGAAGCACGTCTCGACCCGGCCAGGCGTCCTCCTGGTCCAGTACCTGGGCGAGATCGCCGCCAAGGGCCTGCCCGACGTCGTCTTCAAGGATGGCGAGGAACTTGACAACGAGAGCTACAAGGAGCTTGGTGATGACTGACAACTACGACCGCTACGTCACCTGGAAGCGCCTGACCCACAGTGGCGCACGCAACCGCGACGACATGACGCCGGCAGAGCAGGAGGAGTGGGACGCTATGGGATTCACCCAGTCGACGCAGTCAACGCCCCTCGATGCAGAGGAGTGGAAGCGCCGCTATGAGGCTACGGGACGTTCTGGCCCGACATCCGGCGCAGAGACCCCATAGGCCCCCGGTCAGCCGATCCCTGGCGGGCCGGGTTGTCGATGTAGCTGTCGTGGCCCACGTCGTAGGCAGCCTTCTGGAGGTTCGCCACCATGCGTACATACCCCCTGGCCTGGCCGTGGGGGGTGTCGGGGTAGCGGGTGCTGCGGTCCAGGTAGGCGGTGTCGCCTTCCTTCCAGCCCCCCAGGAACCGGTTGGGGCCGCGCAGCCGCTTCCCCTTGCTCTCTTCGGTGTAGGACTGGATCGCCGGCCCGGTGGCCTGGCGGGCCGGTAGCTGTCGTTCCCCGATCATGTCCGACACCATGACCCCGCTGGTGGGCCGCTTCCCGGTGTGGACGTTGATGGAGAACCCGCCCTTGGTGTGTAGCTCGCCGGCCAGGTCTCCGAACTGCTGGGAGGACAGGGCGTGGGCGCTCACTTGGCCTTGACCGGCTGGGGGGGCGAACCTGGGTGAGGGGGCGGCAGCACGAGGTCGGTGGTATCGGCGTGGGTGCGGTGCTTGACCTGCCCTCCGGGCCGGTAGCCACCCGTCCCGCCCTGGAAAGGGCTCACACGGGCCTTCTGCACCGCCTCCAGGAAGTCCATAGTCGATGGCCCAGGCATTGCCTCCAAGCCTAGACTGGGCCCCAGGAGGGAGGTGAGTCTTCTCAGCACCCCCGCTGTGGCGGGGAGAGCCCTAAAACAGGGTCCGCAGGCTACGAACTGAAGGGACCGGTCGGGCAGACCGGTCCCTTCGCCTTTCAGCGAGGCCGGTGCTCACTCACGTTCATCGCCCCGTGGATCCTGGCGTAGTGCTCAGCCTCCTCACGGGTCTTGTAGTTGCCCCCGCAGTAGCCGCAGTACTCGCAGTCATAGGAAAATCGCCCTGGCACCTTGCCCTCGACCACCCATGTTTTCGCCGGCACCTTCTCTTATCTCCCCGGATCTTCGGCGTAGCTGCCCCTGTGACTCAGGACCTCCTCTATCTCCCCGGTGTCGCCCATGTAAGCCTCAAGGGCTTCGGCCAACCGGAAGGTGATCGGGGAGAAGCGCACAGGAGCGGTGTGGAAGGAGGCGTTGGCGGTATCGGCGTGGTAGAAGTGCAGGAACGCCCAGTGCGCCGCTTCGAGCAGCATGGCGTAGGACTCAGCGATGCGCTGGGCGGCGTCGACCTCGAATCTCCGAACGTTCTCCAGGTTGATCGCCATCACGGTGTCGTAGTCGGTGTCGGCCCTGTTCCTGTTCACGCTCATCTCTCCCCTTCCTCCTTCTCCTCACCTACACCTACGACCAGTACCACCATCACAGCCTCCCTCCGTAGGTCATAGAGCGCACTGGCGCCCCCCAGGACCCTCCCACTCTCACTGAGGACCACACCGGGAACGTCGTCGCTCGCCTCCAAGGAGAAGTTCGCCCGCATACTCACAGCGGTCTCCCAGGCAACCAGCCCCTGATCGGCCCCAAGGTCCACCACGACAGCCTCGACCCTCTCACCAGTCATCACCGCTGACTTCAGCACCTCCCTACCGGTGAGGACCGTGTCGCCGCCCCTGATGATCACCGGATAGAAGACCGGCCCCCTTTCGCCCCCTCGTAACCCGTTTCTCAACCACTTCTGGGCGACGTACGGCGTCACCAGGGCCACCCCCAGGAAATTCGCCCAAGGATTTTTTCGATCCTGGAGGCGTACAGGACTACCACCATCTGGAGGGATGACGAAGAAGGGGTGTGGAAGGAGAAGCACGGCTTCACGCTACCACATGGCTCACATGGCTCGTCTCAACTGTTCGCAGTGGCATGTATACCCCCACATGCTTCAAATACGTGCTCTGAGCAGCCAAAACGTCTAGCTCGCCCTTCCCAGACCCCTGTACTACCCCTTCTCCCCTGTACTACCTGCCTTCCCCACCCTGTACTACCTGCCTTCCCCACACCCAGGTAACCAT
>Ga0306925_10005983_pt1 | contig 11249 bp, 6 predicted proteins | sample flu12Cox44000176_FD_203755 | JGI IMG/M metagenome (GOLD analysis project Ga0306925, IMG submission 203755) | Lab enrichment of tropical soil microbial communities from Luquillo Experimental Forest, Puerto Rico - flux8day.12C.oxic.44.000.176 (v2)... | ecosystem: Environmental > Terrestrial > Soil...
TAGGTGACGGCGTCTTCTCGCTCCAGCCGGTCCCAGGAGATGTTGGCGAGGGAGGGCATCAGCGACGCCATCTCGGTGAAGATCTCGCTGGGATGGGAATAGGTCCATCGCAGGCCCATGCGGCGCGCGATCTCCTGGATGATCCACCAGTCGACCTTGGCTTCGCCCGGCAGCGGCAACGCCTGCCGGCCCATCTGCACCTGGCGGTTGGTGTTGGTGACGGTGCCGTCCTTTTCCGGCCAGGCGGAGGCCGGCAGGATCACGTCGGCATAGGCCGCGGTCTCGGTGAGGAAGATGTCCTGCACCACGAGATGGTCGAGATGGGCGAGCGCGGCGCGGGCGTGGTTGAGATCGGGGTCGGACATCGCCGGGTTTTCACCCATGATGTACATGCCGGTGATCTCGTTGCGATGCACCGCGTCCATGATCTCGACGACGGTCAGGCCCTTCTTGGGGTCGAGGGTGGTGCCCCAGGCGGTCTCGAACCGGGCGCGCACGTCGGGCGACTCGACCGACACGTAGTCGGGAAAGAACATCGGGATCAGGCCCGCATCGGACGCGCCTTGCACGTTGTTCTGGCCGCGCAACGGATGCAGTCCGGTGCCGGGTCGGCCGACCTGGCCGCAGATCAGCGACAGCGCGATCAGGCAGCGCGCATTGTCGGTGCCGTGGGTGTGCTGGGAAATGCCCATGCCCCAGAAGATGATGGCGGACTCGGCGCGGGCATAGGTGCGCGCGACGGTGCGCAGCGTGTCGGCAGGAATGCCGCAGATCGGCGCCATCTGTTCCGGCGTGAACGCCTTCACGTGCTCGGCGAGTTGCGAAAAGCCCTCTGTGAAGGTCTGGACGTATTGTTGGTCGTAGAGCTTCTCGGTGACGATCACGTTGAGCATGGCGTTGAGCATCGCCACGTCGGCCCCGTTGGTGAACTGGAGCATGTGGGTGGCGTGGCGCTTGAGTGCCTGGCCGCGCGGGTCCATCACGATGAGCTTGGCGCCGCGCTTGGCCGCCTGCTTGAAAAAGGTCGCGGCGACGGGATGGTTTTCGGTCGGGTTCGCCCCGATCACGATGATGACGTCGGAGTTCTTGCACTCGTTGAAGGTCGCCGTCACCGCCCCGGAGCCGACGCCTTCCAGGAGCGCCGCCACCGAGGAGGCGTGGCACAGCCTGGTGCAGTGATCGACGTTGTTGGAGCCGAAGCCGGTGCGGACCAGCTTCTGGAAGAGATAGGCTTCCTCGTTCGAGCCCTTGGCCGAGCCGAATCCTGCGAGCGCGCGCGCTCCCTTGGTGTCGCGGATCGCCTCGAGGCCGCTCGCGGCACGGTCGAGCGCCTCATCCCAGGTGGCAGGGCGGAAATGGGCCAGCGCATTGCGGGCGTCGAGGGCGTCGTCGGCGTGCTTCGGGATGCCGTCCTTGCGGATCAGCGGCTGGGTGAGCCGTTGCGGGTTGTGGACGTAGTCGAAGCCGAAACGTCCCTTGACGCAGAGACGCTGGTGGTTCGCCGGGCCGTCCTTGCCGCTGACATAGAGCAGCTTGTCGTCCTTGATGTGGTAGGTGAGCTGGCAGCCGACGCCGCAATAGGGGCACACCGAATTGACCTCGCGGTCGGCAAAGCCGGTGCGGACATTGTGCTCGTCGAGCAGCGGCGCCGGCATCAGTGCCCCGGTCGGGCAGGCCTGCACGCATTCCCCGCAGGCGACGCAGGTGGAGGCGCCCATGGGATCGTCGAAATCGAACACGATCTTCTCGCCATGACCGCGGCCGGCCATGCCGATGACGTCGTTGACCTGCACTTCGCGGCAGGCGCGGACACAGAGATTGCACTGGATGCAGGCGTCGAGATTGACCGCCATGGCGGTGTGGCTGCGGTCGGGCGCGGCCGGGTTGGAACGCGCCGGGAACCGTGCCTTGGTGAGCTTCTGGCCGTCGATGACCTGCCACAGATGGGATTGCGGATCATGGGCGACATCGCGTTCGGGCTGGTCGGCCAGCAGCAGTTCCGCGACCATCCGCCGCGCGGTCTTGGCGCGGTCGGTCTGGGTGTTGACCTTCATGCCGGGGGTCGGCGTGCGGATGCAGCTCGCGGCGAGCACCCGTTCGCCCTCGATCTCGACCATGCAGACGCGACAATTGCCGTCGGGGCGATAGCCGGGTGCCGTCGAGTAGCACAGGTTCGGCAGCTCGATGCCGTAGCGGCGCGCGGTGCGGAAGATGGTTTCGCCCGCGGGCGCCTCGACCTCGCGGCCGTCGAGGGTGAATTTGATGGGCCGGCTCGTGTCGCTCATGGCATCACCCGCAGTGTTTCTACCAGCTTCCGAGGGGCGTCTCGAGCTCCTCGGGAAAGTATTTGAGCACGCTCAGCAGCGGATTTGGAGCCGCCTGGCCGAGGCCGCAAATCGAGGCGTCGCGCATCGCCGTGGAAAGCTCAGTGAGGAGCGCTTGGTTCCACGGCCCCGACGCCATCAGCATCGCAGCCTTCTCGGTGCCGACCCGGCATGGCGTGCATTGGCCGCAGCTCTCGTCCTCGAAGAACTTCATCAGATTGAGCGCCACCGCCTTCATGTCGTCCTGGTCGGACAGGATCACGACCGCATGCGACCCCACGAAGCAGCCATATTGTTCCAGGGTGCCAAAGTCGAGGGGAAGGTCGGCCATCGATGCCGGCAGGATTCCGCCCGAGGCGCCGCCCGGCAGGTAGCCCTTGAACACATGGCCGTCGGCCATGCCGCCGGAATACTCCTCGATCAATTCGCGCGCGCTGACCCCCGCCGGCGCCAGCTTGACGCCGGGATTCTTCACCCGGCCCGATACCGAAAAGCTGCGCAGGCCCTTGCGGCCGCGACGGCCGTATGAGGTGAACCAGTCGGCGCCCTTCTCGATGATGTCGCGGACCCAGAACAGCGTCTCCACGTTCTGCTCCAGGGTCGGCCGGCCGAACAGGCCGACTTGCGCGACATAAGGTGGACGGTGGCGCGGCAGCCCACGCTTGCCCTCGATCGATTCGATCATCGCCGACTCTTCGCCGCAGATATAGGCGCCGGCACCGCGGCGCAGATGGAGCCTCGCATGGGGCGAGAGCTTCGCCGCCTCGAGCTTGGCGATCTCGGCCGTGAGCATCAGCCTGATCTCGGGATACTCGTCGCGCAGATAGATGTAGATGTCGGCCGCCTCGACCACCCAGGCGGCGATCAGCATGCCTTCGAGGAAGCGATGCGGATCCTGCTCCAGGTAGTAGCGGTCCTTGAAGGTGCCGGGCTCGCCTTCGTCGCCGTTGACCGCCATCAGGCGCGGCCCCGGTTCGGCCCGCACCAGCGTCCATTTGCGCCCGGTGGGAAAACCGGCACCGCCGAGCCCGCGCAGCCCGGCATCGCTCACCGCCTTGATCACGTCGTCGCGGCTGCGCTCGCCGGAGAGGCATGATTTCAGGAGCGCATAGCCGCCGTCCGCCTGGTAGGCGGCGAAATCCTTCGGCGTCTTGTAGGCATGGGCGTGCAGGTTCTCGGCGACGGCGGCGCCGATGGCAGCGGGCGTTGCCTTCATCACCTGGACGTGGCCGACAGCGGCGACCGGGGCGCGGTCGCAGGCGCCGACGCAGGGTGCGCGCATCACCCGCACATCGGCACCCAGTTGACGCGGCAGATCGGCCAGCAGCTTGTCCGCGCCGGCCATGGCGCAAGACAGGCTGTCGCACACCCGCACCGTGATCGCGGGCGGCGGCGGGCCGTCCTTCACCACGTCGAAATGGGCGTAGAAAGTCGCGACCTCGTAGACTTCGGCCTGGGCGAGCTTCATCTCGGCCGCCAGCGCGGCGAGATGGGCAGCCGACAGGTGGCCATGGCGATCCTGCAGGAGATGGAGGTGCTCGATCAAGAGGTCGCGCCGGCGCGGGCGGTCGCCCAGGAGCGCGCGCACCTCCTCCAGAGCGCGCGGATCGGTCTGGCGCCCCTTCGGCTTGCTGGAGGGGCGGCGGCGCGACTTGGCGGGCGACTCGGCAGGCAATTCGGTCGTATTCATGGCTGGACTATAAGGTCTGCGAGCGGCGGTTGCTCGCCCCGCCGGCGCAAAAATTTTGGGCGTTGCTTTGCATTCCCGTCCAATTCCGCATTCGCGCTACCTTCAGAACAGGCCGACGATCTTGCCGTCGGTGCCGATATCGATAGAGTCCGCAGCGGGAACCTTGGGCAGGCCGGGCATCGTCATGATGTCCCCGCAAATGGCCACGATGAACTCGGCGCCCGCCGACAGCCGGACCTCGCGCACCGGGATGATATGATCGCTCGGCGCGCCCTTGAGGTCCGGATTGGTGGAGAAGCTGAACTGGGTCTTGGCGACGCACACCGGCAGCTTGCCGTAGCCCATGGCCTCGAACGAGGCGAGTTGGTCGCGCACCGATTTGTCGACCTCGATGTCCTTGGCGCGATAGATGGCGCGGGCGATGGTGCGGATCTTTTCGATGAGCGGCATCTCGTCGGGATAGAGCAGCTTGAGCTTGCTGCGGCCGGACTCGACGACCTTTACCACTGCCCTCGCGACGTCGGCAGCGCCTTCGCCGCCCATTGCCCAATGGTCCGCCATCAGCGCCTCGACCCCGAGTTTGGCGCAGGCGTTCTTGACGAGCTCGATCTCGGCCGGCGTGTCGGCGCTGAACCGGTTGATGGAGATCACCGGAACAAGGCCGAATTTCTGCATGTTCTCCACATGGCGCTGAAGGTTGGCCATGCCGGCTTCGAGCGCCTTGAGGTTTTCGGTCTTGAGGTCCTCCTTCTTCACGCCGCCATGCATCTTGAGCGCGCGGATGGTAGCGACCAGCACCACGCAGTCGGGCGCGATGCCGGCCTTGCGGCATTTGATGTCGAGGAATTTCTCGCCGCCGAGGTCGGCGCCGAAGCCCGCTTCGGTCACCACGTAATCGGCGAGCTTGAGGGCAGTCGTGGTCGCCAATACCGAGTTGCAGCCATGGGCGATGTTGGCGAACGGGCCGCCATGGATGAAAGCGGGGGTGCCTTCCAGCGTCTGCACGAGGTTCGGCGCCAGCGCATCCTTGAGCAGCGCGGTCATCGCGCCATGGGCCTTGAGATCGGCGGCGCGGACCGGCTTGCGGTCGCGGGTATAGCCGATGATGATGTTGCCGAGCCGGTGCTTGAGATCGTCGAGATCGCGGGCGAGGCAGAAGATCGCCATCACTTCCGACGCGACGGTGATGTCGAAGCCGGCTTCGCGCGGATAGCCGTTGGCGACGCCGCCGAGCGAGCACACGATCTCGCGCAGCGCGCGATCGTTCATGTCCGTGACCCGGCGCCACGCCACCCGCCGGCTGTCGAGGCCGAGCGTATTGCCCCAATAGATGTGGTTGTCGATCAGCGCCGCGAGCAGGTTATGCGCCGCGGTAATGGCGTGGAAGTCGCCGGTGAAATGGAGATTGATGTCCTCCATCGGCACCACCTGGGCATAACCGCCGCCGGCGGCGCCGCCCTTCATGCCGAACGAAGGGCCGAGCGATGGCTCGCGCAGGCACAGCATCGCCTTCTTGCCGATGTGGTTGAGCGCATCGGTGAGGCCGACCGTGGTGGTGGTCTTGCCTTCGCCGGCGGGCGTCGGCGTGATCGCCGACACCAGGATCAGCTTGCCGTTCGGCCGGTCCTTGAGGGTCTTGATGTAGTCCATCGAGACCTTGGCCTTGTAGTGGCCATAAGGCTCGAGATTTTCCACCGCGACGCCGAGCCGCTCGCGCGCCACGTCGGCGATCAGGCGTTTGGTCGCAGACTGGGAGATTTCGATGTCAGATTTCGGATTGGCGTGCTGGGAAGCAGGCATCGGGGGGTCCTTGGTTGAAATTCAAATCATGTCGCTGGCGGTGAAACGCTCGCTGCCGGCTCATGCAAGCCGGGCGCCGGCGGCGAGGCCGGTCGATTTCGCCCAATCGCCGGCTTCGATCTTCTTGCCGTCGGCGGGCTGTACCCGCGTCACCTTGAAGCGCCCGTCCGCGCAGACCACGGTGAAGCCGTCGGCCTCGACGGCGACGATCTCGCCCATCTTGCCGCCGATGCCCTTGGGGTCCTTCGCCGGGAGCGGCTTGGCGTCGAATATCTTCAAGACCTTGCCGTCGAGCGTGGACCACGCGCCGGGCGCCGGATTGCAGCCACGGATGAGCGGATCGATCTGCCGCCAGGACTTCGCCCAGTCGATATGGGCGTTCTCCGCCGTGCAGCGGCCCTCATAGGTCGCCTTGCTTTCGTCCTGCTTGATACGCGGCGCCTTGCCGGCCTTCACGAGGTCGACGGATTCGAGCATCGCCTCGACCCCGAGAGGAAACAGGCGGTCGAAGTAGACGGTGCCGAGCGTGTCGGTGCCGCTGATGGGCGTTTTCTTCTGCAGCAGCACATCGCCGGTATCGAGGCCGTTGTCCGGCCAGAAGATCGACAGGCCGGTCTCCTTCTCGCCGAGAATGATCGGCCAGTTGATCGCGCTGGCGCCGCGATAGGCAGGCAACAGCGAGGGATGGTACTGGATCGAGCCGTGGGTCGGGATGTTGAGGAATTCCTCCGGCACGAACAGAGTCACGAAGGCCATCACCTGCAAGTCCGGCTTAAGCGCGCGGAATTCCTCCCACACCTCCGGCTTGCGGTAGGAGGCGGGCTGGTGCACCGGCAGCTTCGCCGCCAGCGCCGCTTCCTTGAGCGGGTCCGCCTTCGCGCCTTCCTTCTCCGGCGCCACATAGACGGCGACGACATCGTCGCCGCGCTTGAGCAGCGCTTCGAGCACGGCCTTGCCGAACGCCTGCTGACCGTGAACCACGATACGCATCAATGACCTCCGCCTGAACCTCGAATGCCGACCCGATTGGGGTCATCGCCCGGCTCGACCGGGCAATGAAGTATGCTTGGTCTCTTGCTTACTGGATCGCCCGGTCGAGCCGGGCGATGACAGCGCAGTTTGGTTGTCGACTTGGCCGAAACCGCCGGCCTATGCCGCCTCGGCCTGTTTCTTGTCCGGCGCCGTAATCGCGCCGGAAGCCTTGATCTCCGCCAGTTCTTCGGTGGAATAGCCGAGCACTTGGGTGAGGATTTCCTCGGTGTGCTCGCCGAGCAGCGGCGAGCGTTTCACCTCGGTGATGGAGTCCGACATTTTGACGGGATTGCCGACGGTGAGATATTTGCCCCGGGTCGGATGGTCGACCTCGACCACCGTGCCGGTGTCACGCAGCGACTTGTCCTCGGCGATCTCCTTCATGGAGAGGATCGGCCCGACCGGGATATCGTGCTTGTTGCACTCGTTCATGACCTCGAACTTGGTCTTGGTCTTGGTCCATTCCTCGATGGTGGCGAAGATGTGCTTGAGCCGCGGCAGCCGCGCCGGCGGGGTGGCATAGTCGGGATCGGTCTTCCATTCCGGCTTGCCGATCACGTCGCAGATCGCGCCCCACACCGGCGCCTGGGTGATGAAGTAGGTGTAGGAGTCGGGATCGGTCTCCCAGCCCTTGCACTTCAAGATCCAGCCGGGCTGGCCGCCGCCGGAGTCGTTGCCGGCGCGCGGCACAGCTATGCCGAACGCGACGCCCTCGCCGTGCTGGCTGTATTCGGTAAGCGGCCCGTGCGCGAGGCGCTGCTGGTCGCGCAGCTTCACCCGCGCGAGGTTGAGCACGCCGTCCTGCATGGCGCACAGCACGCGCTGGCCGCGGCCGGTGCGCATGCGCTGGTAGAGCGCGGAGACGATGCCGAAGGCGAGATGGAGTCCGGTGCCGGAATCGCCGATCTGCGCCCCGGTGACCAGCGGCGGCCCCTCGCGGAAGCCGGTGGTGGAGGCGGCGCCGCCGGCGCATTGCGCGACGTTCTCATAGACCTTGCAATCCTCGTAGGGGCCGGGGCCGAAGCCCTTCACCGACGCCACGATCATGCGCGGATTGGTCTTGTGGATGTGCTCCCAGGTGAGCCCCATGCGGTCGAGCGCGCCGGGCGCAAAATTCTCCACCAGCACGTCGCAATGCTTGATCAGTCGGTCGAGGATTTCCCGGCCCTTGGGATTTTTGGAATCGATGGTGATCGAGCGCTTGTTGCCGTTGAGCATGGTGAAATAGAGGCTGTCGGCTCCCTTCACGTCACGCAACTGCCCCCGGGTGATGTCGCCCGCGCCAGGCCGCTCGACCTTGATGCAGTCGGCGCCCATGTAGCCCAGGAGCTGGGTGCAGGTCGGCCCCGACTGCACATGGGTGAAATCGAGGATGCGCACGCCGTCGAGCGCCTTGCCGTCCTGCCCGAACGGTTTGGTCGAGGGCGGCGGCAGCGTCGAAGCGACGCCCTTCTGCGGAGCGGGTTTCTTTGCGGCGGGCTTACTTGCCGCCGACTTCACAGCGGCCTTCTTTGCCGCCGGCTTGCCGCTCGCCGGTTTTTTGGCGGCGGACTTCTTCACGGGCTTTGCGGCAGACTTGGACCTGGCTTGCACCTTGGTTTTGGCTTTCGCTTTCTTGCGCGTGGCCATTGCTGTTTCCCCTCTGGTTATTTTTTGCGAAGCACGCTTTGCGGATTGAGATTGCCGATGCGCCCGCTTTCGCTGCCCGCGGCCGGGTCGATCACCGCGTTGATGAGCGTAGGTTTGCCGGAGTCCATCGCCTCGTTCACGGCGCGCTTGAGCTCATCCGGCGTCGTCGCATTGACGCCGACGCCGCCGAAAGCTTCTATCATCTTGTCGTAGCGCGAGCCCTTGACGAAGACGGTCGTCGCGACATCGGACCCGCCGGAGGGATTGACATCGGTTCCGCGGTAGATGCCGTCATTGTTGAAGATGACGACGCACACCGGAAGGTGGTACCGGCAGATCGTCTCTATTTCCATGCCGGAGAAACCGAAGGCGCTGTCGCCCTCGACCGCGAGCACGGGTTTGCCGGTTTCGATGGCGGCACCGACGGCGAAGCCCATGCCGATGCCCATGACACCCCAGGTGCCGACGTCCAGGCGTTTGCGCGGTTGATACATGTCGATGATGCCGCGCGCGAGATCGAGCGTGTTGGCGCCTTCATTGACGAAGATGGCATCCGGCCGCTCCTTGACGATGGTGCGCAGCGCACCGAGCGCGCCGTGGTAGTCCATCGGCGCCGTGTTCTTCATCAGCCGCGGCGCCATCTTGGCGATGTTTTCTTCCCGCTTGGAGGTGACGGCGCCAATCCAGTCCGCCGGCGGGGGCGCCCACTTGCTGCCCATGCCGTCGAGAAGCGCGGATACGCAGGAGCCGATGTCGCCGACGACAGGGGCCGCGATTTCGACATTGCTGTCCATCTCCTTCGGCTCGATGTCGATGTGGATGAACTTCTTCGAATGCGGCTCGCCCCAGGTCTTGCCCTTGCCGTGCGACAGAAGCCAGTTCAAGCGCGCGCCGATCAGCATCACGACATCGGAGTCCTTCAGCACCGTCGAGCGCGCCGCCCCCGCACATTGCGGATGCGTGTCGGGCAGAAGCCCTTTGCCCATGCTCATCGGCAGGAACGGAACGCCGCTCTTTTCGACCAAGCCGCGGATCGCGTCATCGGCCTGTGCATAGGCGGCGCCTTTGCCGAGGATGATCAGGGGGCGCTTGGCACCCTTGAGCACGTCGAGCGCGCGCTTGACCGCGCTCGGAGCCGGAATTTGGGCCGGTGCCGCATCGATCACCTTGACGAGCGACTTGGCGCCGGCCTCCGCGTCCATCACCTGAGAAAACAGTTTGGCGGGCAGATCGAGATAAACGCCGCCCGGACGCCCCGACACCGCTGCCCGGATCGCACGCGCGAGGCCGATGCCGATGTCTGCGGCGTGCAGCACGCGGAACGCCGCCTTGCAGAGGGGCTTGGCGATCGCCAGCTGGTCCATCTCTTCGTAGTCGCCCTGCTGCAGGTCGACGATCTCGCGCTCGGACGAGCCGCTGATCAGGATCATCGGAAAGCAGTTGGTGGTGGCGTTGGCCAGCGCCGTCAGGCCGTTGAGAAAGCCCGGCGCCGACACCGTGAGGCAGATGCCGGGCTTCTTGGTCAGGAAGCCGGCGATCGCGGCGGCATTGCCGGCGTTCTGCTCATGGCGGAACGAGATGACGCGGATGCCAGCGGCCTGTGCCATGCGGCCGAAGTCCGTGATCGGGATGCCGGGCACGCCGTAGATGGTGTTGAGGCCGTTGAGCTTGAGCGCGTCGATGACGAGATGAAAGCCATCCGTCAGCTCCCGCTCAGCTTCGGCTGCAGGCTTCGCCGTCTTTACTGCTGCGTCAGCCATTGGAGACCTCCCCTGTGTTTAGTTGCCCTGTGTTCATTTGCCCAACGTTGATTTGGTCGAGATAATCGGCGTGCCGGGCGACGTGATCGGCAAGCCCCAGAGCATGATTGCGAACGAGTTCCTCCGCGCGCGCGGTGTCGCGCGCCTCGATCGCCTGGATGATGTTCATGTGGTCGCGGATCGAACGGTCGGCGCGGTCCTGCTCGCCGATGGTCTTGCGCCGGATCATCCGCATATGGGCGAACAGGTTGGCCGCGAGATCGATCAGCACGCGGTTGCGGCTCATGCGGATGATGGTCTGGTGGAATTCGATGTTGACCTCGGAATATTCGTCGAGCTTGGCGTGCAGGCGGCCGTTCTCGAAGGTCGCGAACATGGCGCGCAGGCGCGCGATCTCCTCGTCGGCGGCGTTCTGGGTGATGAGCCGGGCCGCCATGCATTCGAGCGCCGCCCAGGCGGTGATCAGCTCGATGACCTCCTGTTTGGTCTTGCGCACCACGTAGATACCGCGGCGCGGCACCGAGCGCACGAAGCCCTCGCGCTCCAGCTGAACCATCGCCTCGCGCACAGGGGTGCGGCTGATGCCGAGGTCGCTCGCGAGTTGGCGCTCGTCGAGCCGCACCTCGCCGGACTGGTTATAGATGTCGAGCGAGAGGATCACGTCCCGCAGCGCCGTATAGGCGCGGTCGGCGAAGGTCGAGGTATCCTCGAGCGGCGAAACCACAATGCGGGCAGCAGCTTCGACCGATCGCGAAGGGGGGGAAGTGTTCATCAGGGGATACTCGACACGCCCGCGGGGCTGGACGCTATTATACAATATACCAGAGCTATGCAACCGATATCGTGGGCGTGAAACGGCAAGAAAGCGACGCCCGGTCATTTCCGGGGAGGGAGCCGAACAAGGCCCTCGCAAGCCCCATGCGGCGGCGTGGCCAACCACTGGCGTCCCCTCCAAGAAGTTGATGCATTCACGCATGCCGTTTGAGCACCGGCCATGCGGATGGAACCGCTAGC
>Ga0306925_10005984_pt1 | contig 11249 bp, 10 predicted proteins | sample flu12Cox44000176_FD_203755 | JGI IMG/M metagenome (GOLD analysis project Ga0306925, IMG submission 203755) | Lab enrichment of tropical soil microbial communities from Luquillo Experimental Forest, Puerto Rico - flux8day.12C.oxic.44.000.176 (v2)... | ecosystem: Environmental > Terrestrial >...
CGAGTGACCGGAGAAGAACTCAACGCAACGGCGCTAAGTTCTCCCATCACAATCGTGGAGCGCACCGAAGGCCTTGCCGCGTTCGGCAGCAAAGACGAAACCTGCGGTGCCAGATGTCTGGCACCTAACCAACTCTCTCACCCCGGCGGTTAGCCAAACGTGATGGTTCAGGCCGTTGTTAGTCCGAGGCTAATCCAGGTTGGGCACAACCTCTCCGGGCATCTCCCACCACCCATCCCTCATGTGCTCGTAGCGCATGTGTGCGACCTCTCCGGGACGCTGGCCGACCAAAAGCACGACCTGCAGCGCAGTGGCTTTAACAGGATGGACCTTATCGAGCGCGGCCGACAGCACCGGGACCTAATTGGCCGATAAGCGCACACCGGGCACCTTGGCGTCCTCTGTGGCTCCCGTTGGCCTTGCGAAAATAAGCTCACGAGACTGAAACGAATTGAAAGCGAAAAGTCGTTGTAAGTCACTGACATCGCTAGGTTTTGAAGACAACCGAAGGCATCCGAAAGCAGCTAGAGACTTTGGCATTAACCCTTCCTTAAGGATCGTATGGCGGCGCGCAGCGGTTTTTGCCAAAGCAGGGGGCCTGCGGTTGCTGTTGCGGAAGAGTGTCGAATGTGATGTCGGCTGATGCGTTGAACTCGTTGTTCGCCCTCTGCATCGGCTTCGCGCTCGCAGGCGCGCTCGCCAGCGGATATCAGGCCTACACCGAGCGGCCCGCGGGCTTTGGCTTGTTGCAGCAGGGCGTCGCGCCGCATCGTTTCGCCGCCGTGCCGTTTTTGGTCTTCGCCGCCCCCTTCATCATCATGCGCAACACGCTTCTTGGCGTGCAAGTCGAGCGCCGCCGCTTCGAGGTCGTGATGATGGCGACCGTGGTCGCGGGTTTCTGGAGCATGATGTCTGGCACCTTCTTCCTGATGACGCTCCGCGCCGCTGGCCTTTTGGCCTGATCGGCGATTTTGATGATGTCGCGCTGCCATTTGGCGTCGCTTGAAAAGGCATCACGCCTCGTGCCAAGGTTTCCGCGACGACAGGAGACTTCGATGGCGATCTACGAACTGGACGGGCAGGGGCCCGATCTTCCTGCCGACGGCAACTATTTCATTGCCGACACCGCGGCCGTGATCGGCAAGGTGCGGCTGAAGGCCGGTGCCAGTGTTTGGTTCGGCGCGGTTGTGCGCGGCGACAATGAGTGGATCGAGATCGGCGAGGGGTCCAACGTGCAGGATGGCTCGACCTGCCACACTGATCTCGGCTTTCCGCTCACGGTCGGGAAGAACTGCACGGTGGGCCACAATGTGATCCTGCACGGCTGCACGATCGAGGACGGCGTGCTGGTCGGCATGGGCTCGATCGTGATGAATGGCGCGAAGATTGGTCGCGACAGCGTGGTCGGCGCCGGCGCCGTCATCACCGAGGGCAAAGAGTTTCCCGAAAACTCCCTGATCATTGGTTCGCCGGCGCGGGTGATCCGTGCGCTCGAAGCCGGTGACATTGAGAAGACCAGGTGCCCCGCGCAATTCTATCAGCACAATGGCCCGCGCTACAGAAAGGGCCTGAAGACGATCGGCTGATTTTTGTATGTGCACATGATCTTATTCGACGAGATGCCCGACGTTTTCCGGAGCATGCGGCTAACGAGGCTTCTTCGGCCTCGACAGCGGGATCACCCTGGCGGCGCCGCTCTCTGCGGCGCTCCTGCGCAGCGCATCCTTGAGATCAATAGGGACGCCATGCTTCTTCAACAGGTCGGCAAAGGCCTCGTCGGCGAGCTCCTGAAAACTCGCCATTCGGTCCCGCCCCAGCTGCCGGAGCTTGTCGAAGGTTTCGTCGTCGAAGGCGATCAGTTTTCGCATGGTCCTTGATTGCCTGTTTCGGCCGGCGGATCGCCGGCGGGAGGCGTCATTATCCGTTGAGCCAAACCGATTGAGAAGGCCCTCGGCTTCCGTTGCAGATTTTATCTTGCCATCGAGCCGACGCATAGAATGCGTGCGAGGCCCGCTTTGTGAGGTGGAACAGACCTGGCATTGCTGCGCAATGCCCGCAAGCGGCAGCGGGCTCCTGGCGCGGGCCAACGTCGCGGTCCTCAGATCACCTTGCCTTGCCGCATGTCGCGGACCTCGTCAGGCGAGCAGCCGAGCCACTCGCCATAGATCGCCTCGGAATCCGCGCCGAGGATTGGGGCGCATTTCAGCGCGACCTTGCTGTCCGACATCCGCAGTGGCCAACCCGGCACGATGACCGGCCCGCGCAGCGGATGCTCGATCGTCTGCATCATCCCGCGCTGATGCAAATCGGGGTCGTGCAGGAGCTCGAGCGTGGTGAGGACGGCGCCGCAAGGAACACCGGCGCCAGCGATGATCCGGGTTACCTCATGTTTGGTGCGCTTCGACGTCCATTCGGTGATGGCCGCATCCACGGCCTTTCGGTTCTGGGCGCGGGTGGCGCCGTCGACCATACGCGGATCGGTGAGCAGGTCCTCGCGGCCGATCGCCTTCACCAGGCGGCGCCAATGCTGCTCGTTGCCCCGCGAGGCAAAGATGTAGCACCAGTCGTCGAGCCCTCCCGGCGAGCATTTATAGAGGTCGCCCGGCGCGGTGCCGATTACCGTGTTGCCGCCACGCGGCAGCTGGTCGTCGCGGGCGGCCTGGCGGCTCATCGGCGTGCGGCAGTAGTTCAGCATCGCGTCGCGCATGGCGATCTGGATGTGTTGGCCGCGGCCGGTTGTCATGCGCTGGTAGAGCGCGGCGACGATGCCCATGGCGCAAAGCATGCCGGTGCCGGTATCGCCGATGGTGGGGCCCGGCCGGACCGGTGGCTGGTCGGGATGGCCGTTCACCCCCATTGTGCCGCCCATCGCCTGGGCGATCATGTCGAAGGCTAGATAGTTCGCCTGCTCGCTCTCCGGCGCGAAGCCCTTGATCTGGGCGAAGATCAATCGCGGATTGAGCGCGCTCAGCCGCGGATAATCAAAGCCCAGGCGCGCGAAGGTGCCTGGAGCCATGTTCTCGATTAGGACATCGGCCTTGCCGATCATCCGCCTCAGCAACGCGTTGCCCCCCTCGCTCTTGAGATTGAGGGTAACGCTGCGCTTGTTGAGGTTGTAGTAGATGAAATAGCACGAATCGGCGTCGGGGCGATCGCTTAATCCCCACCGCCCCGGCTCGCCGCGATGGGGTTCCTCCACCTTGACTACGTCAGCCCCTAGCCAGGCCAGCGCCTCGGTGCAGGACGGTCCGGCCTCGAACTGGGTGAGGTCGAGCACCTTGATCCCGCTGAGTGCTGGCTGGATCCCGGTCGCGATCTCTTCCTGCACCACCTGTTCCTGCATGGCGAGCTCTCCCAATAAGCGACCGCGCTGGGAATGGCGCGGAGCGTTGATGTGTCACGCGATCAGCTATGCCAGCCGAACTCCTGCGCCTTGCGGGCGGAGCCCTGCGAGATCACGACGTTGACCAGGGCGGGACCGCGGAAGTTCATGGCCTCGTCAAGCGCCGCCCGCAGGTCCTTCGGGTCTTCGACCAGGAAGCCTTTGCCGCCGAAGGCGTCCATCACCCGGTCATATCGGGCGCCCCAGATCAGCGCGTTGGGTTTCAGGTTGAACATGGGATTTTCCGGGATCTTCGGCATGCCGGGGCCGATGCCGCCATTGTTCAAGACGACGATCTTGGCCGGGAGGTTGTAGCGGACCAGCGTCTCCATCTCCATGCCGGAAAAGCCGATCGCAGAGTCGCCGGAGAGGTGGATGACCGGCCGGTCGGGATGGGCCACGCAGGCGGCGATGGCCTGGCCGAGGCCGACCCCCATCGTTCCGTAAGTGCCGGCGTTGAGGCAGGAGCGGGCGTTGAAGCTCGGCAATTGCGTGAGGCCGATATCCATGGTGCTGGCACCCTCGGCGCTAAGGATCGCGTCTCGCGGCATCCAGGCGGCGACGTCGCGCAATGCCCGGTAGTAGCCGGCCGGCGCCTGGTCATCGTCGATCTGCGGCCGGATCTGCGTCGCATTATCGGCCGTCTTCTTGGCAATTGCCTGCCGCCACGGCGTGTCCTTGGCATGAAACCATTGGCGGTTGTCGAGCGCCTTGTTGAGCTGGCCTATGATGGCCTTGCCGTCGCCGACCAGCGCCACCTCCGTCGCCTTGTTATGGCCGATTTCCTCGGGCGCGATATCGAGCTGGATGATCTTGACGCCCTTCGCATAGCGCGGCGCTTGGCCGAAGTGAAAGATCCAATTCAGCCGCGCGCCCATCAGGAAGATGACGTCGGCCTGCTGCAGCGCCAGTGTGCGCGCCGCTGCGGCCGACAGCGGATGGTCGTCCGGCATCACGCCCTTGCCCATCGGCGAGCGCAGGAACGGCAGTTGCGTGCGCTCGATGAATGCGCGGACTTCGTCCTCGGCGCGCGACCATGCCATGCCCTTGCCGACGAGAACGAGCGGCCGCTCGGCCCGTTCGAGCAGGTTCAGCGCCGCCTCGATGTTCTCCGTCGGCGCCACCATGCGCGGCGGTTCCCCGACGCGTTCGACCTCGACGATGTCGTCAAGGTCGCATTTGCCCTTGATGATGTCGTCGGGCACGTCGAGATAGGTGGCGCCGGGGCGACCATAGATCGCCTGCCGGGTCGCCATCTCGACATAATAGGGGATGCGCTGCACGCTTTCGATGCCGTGCGCGAACTTGCAAAACGGCGAGGCGATCAGCACCTGGCGCTCTTCCTGGAAGGCGCCCATGCCGCCGCGATAGGTCTCCGAGGCACCGCCGATCAAGATCATGGGCCAGCAATTCTGCTGGGCATTGGCGAGACCGGCGAGAGCGTGCACCACACCTGGGCCGGTAACGACGATGCAGGCGCCGGGGCGGCCGGTGAGATAGCCGTAGGCCTGCGCCGCGTAGGAGGCGCTCTGCTCGTTGCGCATGCCGAGATAGGCGACGCCTTCCTTCTGCGCGGCCACGGCGATCGGGGTGACCGGAAAGCCGACGACCCCGAACAGGTGATCGATGCCCTGCTGTTTGAGACTCCTCGCAATCAGAGTAGCGCCATCGATTTCGCTCATGGTTTCCCGCTTGTGACCGATTGAGCCTCAGGTGCGGGATTATGCATGGGATAGCCGGATCGCGAAAGGTCCCTACTTTTCGATGTGCGCCATCCTGGGATGCGCCGGATGCAGGGGTCAGCACGGACACGCCGTATGGCCGTCCGCTTGGTGGCCTTTGTTGCTTTGCCGGGTTTTTCGGCCTTGGTGACGCCGGCAATTTTGTGCTGGGCCCTGGGCGGCGGCGCCGCGGAGCGCGCGGCGGTCAGGCCGCGCGGCTGCCGCAAATTCGATCAACCCAGCACGCCGTATGCCTTGAACCAGGCCTGCATCTGCTTCCAGGCGTCTTCGGCGGCCTCCTTGCGGTAGCTCGCGCGATAGTCGGCGTGAAAACCGTGCGGCGCGCCGGGATAGATCTTGAACTCGGCTTTCTTCTTGTTGTCGGCCAGCGCTGCCTTCAAGGCTTCCACGCTAGCAACAGGGATGCCGGTATCGGCCTCGCCATAGAGGCCGAGCACCGGCGCCTTCATCTGTGCGGCGAGCTGGGTCGGGCTCTTCGGCCAAAGGGGGTTCGGCGGATCGACCGGCGGACCATAAAAGGAAACGCCGGCCTTTAGAGCCGGATTATGCGCGGCATATTCCCAGACCGTGCGGCCGCCGCGGCAGAAGCCGATGATGCCAAGTCGCGCGGTGTTGCCGCCCTGCGCCTTCGCCCAAGCGACGGTCGCGTCGAGATCAGACAGCAGCTCTTGATCGGGCTTGGCGTTCACCAATGGCAGGAGGTCCTTGATATCGGCAATTTTTGTGAGGTCGCCCTTGCGGAAATAGTAATCCGGCGCCACCGCAAAGGCACCGAGCTTGGCGAGCCTTCGGGTCACGTCTTTGATGTATTCGTGCAGGCCAAAGATCTCCATCGCCACCAGCACCACCGGCGGATTGCTGGCCCCTTTGGGCTTTGCGAAATAGCCGGGCATCTCGCCGTCCGAGACCTTGATTTTGACCTCTGCCGCATCGAGGCCATCGGTATCGGTCTTGATCACATCGGCCCGGACGGGGCCGGCAGCGAGCGTATAGCCGGCGGCGACCGCGGCGGAGGCGGTCATGAAGCCGCGACGCGAAAATGGCGGAGTTGTTGTCAGCCCGACAACATCGGATGTGAGGAGAGGTTCGGCACTCATCGGCTTGCTCCTGAAAGCGTCTTTGCGCGGGGCATTCACAGAGACTTGCGGGCATAACGCAAGTCAGAAGCCTGCGAGGAGCGGGCAATAAAAATTTCTTGGCAGATGGAATAAAAACAAGGCCGTCGACGCAGTATGCCGCCAACGACCTTGCCAGCCCCGGAAATTAAAATCGGCTCACGCCTTCCGGTCGCTGGGACGATGCACCGTTTCATCCCGCAGAGTATGTGAGCCAGTTCACAGAGGCTGCAGAAATTTGGCGGCAGGCAAGGCGCCCTAGCCATGCGATTTGATGTGCTTCTGATGGACGCGGACCGCTTGCGCCCGCGTCCGGATCGATTTATTGCGGGCGGGCGAGGGGTCGCTGGCCTGGCTGCTTGCGAACGATTGCCGCAAGCCGTCGACCGCTTCGTTCAGGGCGGAGACCTGCTCCGATAGCCGCTTGGATTCGGCCTGCTGAGCCGTTAGCAGGCGACGGACCGTTTGCAGCTGATCCTGCACGAGCTGCAACTGGTCGATGGATTCCTGCTGGGTTGCTTCCAGTCCCTTGGTCTTCTCGGCGAGCTGTTCGGAGGCGACCTGCGCGGCACGTGCGAGGTACTGGCGCGCCGCCACGACCCGATCGAGCTCAGGCGAGGTGCCGGTATAGCTGCGCCAGAGTGCGATCGAGGCAGCACCGGCCAGGATCAGGAGCAAGGTTGCGGCCGCAAGCGCAATGGGCTGGCTGGCGATGCGCGCGGTGCTGTTGGGTCTTTCATCGCGCGTGAACAGAGCCACGGGATTGCGCTTTAGCGGGATCGTCGAGTTCTGCTGGGTCATGCTTCTGGAACGTTCAACGAAAGAGGTTTCGGTGAGGCGCCGCGCTGGCGACAGGAGTTCATAAAGCGAAACACTACGAGGACAACAGGCCTTCGGCGGCGCAGCAAATCAGCGACACCAAATCAGGTTTTTGGCAATGAATCCGACAAAACCGAGGCTGGCAAGCGGAAAAGCAACGGTTTTGCCCGGCAAACCACGTCCCGGAGCAGTCAAAACCCGCTTTTTCAGGCGCCTTGGGCTCGGCGACTTCAGGGGTCTCTGCAGTTTGCGCATTCCTGCCTCGCCCGACCTTGACCTTGACATCGCATGGAGAGCTGTCGTGCCCGCCAGAGTGGGTTATTTTCGGCCGATCTCGTCGGTTGGCTGCTGCTCTTTTTTTACTAGCCGTTTCGCCTTTTGGATCGCCGACCAGATGTGCGATGGCGTCATTGGCATGTCGAGATGGCTGATGCCCAATGGCGAGAGCGCATCCAGCACCGCATGAACCATGCAAGGTGGCGCCGCGATCGATCCGCTCTCGCCGATTCCCTTCACTCCGATCGGATTGGTCGGCGAGGGCGTTTCCTGAAAGAACGAGCGGATATTCGGCACGTCCGCGGCGCGCGGCACGGCGTAGTCGAGCAGCGAGCCCGTGAGCAGCTGTCCGCTGTCGGGATCGTAGGCGACCTCTTCGTAAAGCGCCTGCGCGATGCCCTGGACCACGCCGCCGTGAATTTGCCCGGCCGCGAGCAGCGGATTGATCAGCGTGCCGACGTCGTCGACGGCGACATAGTCGATCACTTCGACCGTGCCGGTGTCGGGATCGATCTCGACATAGGCGAGATGGACACCCGACGGCGAACCCATGCCCTTGGGATCGTAGAACACGGTTTCGTCGAGGCCAGGCTGAATGTCGTCGGGCAGCTGGTGCCCGACATAGGCCATGCGCGCGACTTTTGCGAAACTGAGCGGCGCGATATCGGTGCCGGGGACGCTGAAGGCGCCTTGCGCGTAGGCGACGTCCTTCTCGTCGACCTCGAGCATGCCGGCTGCGATCTTCTTGGCCTTGGTCACAATGCGCGTCGCACAGACGTGCAGGCTTGATCCGCCGACCGCCATCGAGCGCGAATTGAAAGTTCCGTGGCCCGCTTGCACCTGCCTTGTGTCGCCCTGCACGATGTCGATATTGTCGATTCCGATCTGCAGCACGTCGGCGGCGATCTGCGACAGCGAGGTGACGTGGCCGTGGCCCTGGCTCATCGAGCCCGAATAGATGGTCGCGCGTCCGCTGGAATCGATCGCAACCCGCGCGCTTTCCCAACCGCCGCGGTCGAAGCCGGACGCCGCGAGCCGGCGCGACGGCGCCATGCCGCACATATGGGTATAGGCTGCGACTCCGATGCCGCGAAAGCGGCCGTTTGCGCGCAACGCGTTACATTCGTGCTTGCGGGCCAGGTAGTCGAAGGCTTGAAGCGCCTTGTCGAGGCATCCCTGATAGTTGCCGCTGTCATAGATCACGCCCATGCTGCCATAGGGCCGATACGGGAAATCGCGCGGCTGAACGAAATTTCTTCTGCGCACCTCGACCTGGTCGAGCCCGAGATGACGTGCGACCGCATCGATGGTGCGTTCGGCGATGTAGGCACCCTCCGGTCTTCCATAGCCGCGATAGGCATCGACTGGTACCGTGTTGGTGACAACGACGCGCGAGGTCGCCTCGTAGTGCTCGATCTTGTAGGTGCCGGTGCCGAAATTGACAGTGTTCACGGTCGGGCCGCCGCTTGCCATGTTCGACAGATACGCGCCGACATTGCCAAGTGTGTCGACCTTCATGCCGAGGATCGTGCCGTCATTCTTGATCGCGGCCTCGATCGTTTCGACGTGGGCGCGGCCGTGGCTGGTGGACTGATGACTCTCGGAGCGCTGTTCCCACCATTTCACCGGCGTGCCGAGCTCGCGCGCGAGATAGGGGCAGAGCAGGTCCTCAGGGTAGAGATGCATCTTGGCGCCGAAGCCGCCACCGATATCCGGCGCGACCACCCGCAACACGTGCTCAGGGATGCCGACGGTCTCGGCGATCCAGCGCCGGTGCATATGCGGGACCTGGCTCGGGATATGGACGGTCAGCGTGCCATCCGAACCCGGATCGGCCAGGATGCAGCGCGTTTCCATGCAGGTAGGAATCAGTCGGTTGTTGACGATGCGCAGGTGGATGATCTGGTCGGCCTCCTGGGCGGCCTTGCCATAGTCGCCACCGCGCACCTTGAAGACGGTCGTGACATTGCCGGGCACATTGTCATGAAGCTGTGGCGCATCTTCGCCGATCGCGGCCTCTTCCTCGGTGACGGCCGGGAGCACGTCGTAGTCGACTGCGATCAGGCCGAGGGCGTCATGGGCCTGTGCGAGCGTTTCCGCCACAACCAGCGCCACGCATTCGCCGACAAAGCGGACACGGTCGATGGCGACCACTGCGCGGTGCGGCACCTTGGTGCCCGGAATGATCCAGTTCGGCGTGATGGGCCCGATCTTGCCCACCAGATCCTTGCCTGACAGGGCGAGGCGAACGGCCGGCGCAGCCTTTGCTGCAGCGAGATCGACGCTTGCGATGTTGGCATGGGCGTGCGGCGATCGCAGGACCGCCATGTGCAGCATGCCGGGCACGCGGATGTCATCGACGTAGCGTCCCTTGCCGGTGATGAGCCTCAAATCCTCGCGCCGCGTGAGCGGCTTGCCGATATAGGGAAAAGCGGTGTGGTCGTTCACGACGCGGCTCCTTCTGCTTGTCGGAATGTTAGAAGGCGGATGCCGGCGATGCCGATCAAGACAGGGCAAGCCCGCGGAATGAACGAGGCGGAGTCCGTTCCGGCTGCTCTCCGCCGTGTGGCGCGGAAGCCCGCGTCAAGGTTAGACCGGCTCCTTTGCGGGCTGCCGTCCGTCCGTTCGATCTTTAGCAAAGCGGAGAAAAGGGTAAGCTGCGGTGAGATGGTCCGGACGAGCGGCTGCTGCTGGTGATTTTGCGACACCGCGCAAGGAATTTGGTATGGTGTCAAATTCGTCTCCTTCTCGGTGATCATATCGACCATTTAACCCAGTTTGCTCGATACAGCTTGCTGACACTCCGTATGATCAAGGCAGATACGGCAATCATCGGGAGCGAATTCTCAGGGAGGAGCAAAATGGCAGTCTATTCTATTGGCGACCTTAGCCGTCGCGAAATCCTGAAGATGTCAGCAGTAGTCGCGGGCTCTGCTGTGGCGTTCTCAACCAAGTTTGCCTCTGCGGCTGAGGCACTGGCGCGGACACCGCCCCAGATACTTGGACCCTTCTATCCTCTCAACGAGTTCGCGCAAAATTCCGATCTAACGAGAGTGTCCGGTAGATCCGGTCGTGCAGCGGGACAGGTGCTCAACGTTATGGGGCGAGTACTGAACATCAAGGGAGAGCCCGTTGGCAATGCAAAGGTCGAGATATGGCAGGCTAATTCTTTCGGGCGCTACACGCATCCCAGCGATACCAACCCTGCACCACTCGATCCTAACTTTGAGGGCTCTGCCATCCTAACGACCGACTCGGAAGGCCGTTATCGGTTCAAAACCATCAAGCCGGCTGCCTATCCGGTAGGTCCCAACTTGATACGACCGGCACATGTCCACTTCCAGGTGAGCGGTAGACAAGACAGACTCGTGACGCAGATGTACTTTGAAAATGATCCGCATAATGACAAAGATCCATTCCTCAACAGTACACCAATGAAGAAACTCCTGATAACAACACTGCTGGACCCCGCTCCAGAGTTCGAGCCGGACTCAAAAATGGTGATGTTCGACATTGTTCTGTTCAAAGGATAGCTTGCAAGCGTCTGCGGCTCGTTGTCGATCAGGAGTGAGCTTAGGGTCAGCGGCCGCCTTTCGGACGAGTGGCAGCATGACCGCCGGTGGACCCCCCACAGATGCCGACTTTTTGCAACGCCCAAGCCGGCAGTCTCGGGGCCGACAGCAGACATTGGCATCGACAGATCGGTGATACTCACATCGTCGCCTGGCAACGAAAAATACAGGTGCTGTCCGTTTCTTTTGCGGCGTCCCACGTCGGCGGCGCGGCAGCCGCACTGTGAATTCGGTGACGTCGTACCATGGCAAGAGGCCACATTGGGGTCACGAGCGACAAACCCACATTGAGCACAACGAGACCGCTCTTGACCTGATCACCGACATGCCAGGGACATGGATT
>Ga0306925_10005987_pt1 | contig 11248 bp, 12 predicted proteins | sample flu12Cox44000176_FD_203755 | JGI IMG/M metagenome (GOLD analysis project Ga0306925, IMG submission 203755) | Lab enrichment of tropical soil microbial communities from Luquillo Experimental Forest, Puerto Rico - flux8day.12C.oxic.44.000.176 (v2)... | ecosystem: Environmental > Terrestrial >...
GTTCATCCTAAATTGTCTGTTGGCGTTACCATTGTGGCTTGGCCGGGAAGGACTACATGCATCCATTGCGCTCGAGCTGTTATCGCTCATGATGTTCACTCCGGCGATCGGAGTCGTCATAGTCCGGTTCCTTCTGCCGAAATCAATTCAACCAATCGTTGAGGTGACCGGATTAGGTACAGGTTCATTGCCGAAGTGTCTTTATTACTGGCTTTTCGGGTGGTTTGGGATCACCGCCTTGGTCCTCGCCGCGCCGTTTGTTGGGGCGCTGCTGGGCATGTACACCCTGGATCTCGAGAATTTTTCCGGATTGCGCCAACTCTTGCGACACCAGCCTGGTGACGAGGCAATAATACAAAAGGTTCCGCTTCACACCTTGCTCCTGATTCAGTTTACGCAGCTCCTGATTGCCCCTGGGACTAACGCCGTTTTCGCGTTCGGCGAAGAATGGGGTTGGCGTGGATTTCTTTTATTTAAATTGTTGCCGTTAGGGCAATGGCCTGCGCTCGTTTTCAGTGGAGCGCTGTGGGGTCTCTGGCACACGCCTGTGGTTTTGCTCGGATATAACTACCCACTACATCCTCGGTTTGGGGTTCTCTTAATGACGATTTTTTGTGTTATCATGGGAATTCTTCTTGGCTGGACGCGATTAGCGACTGGAAGTATCTGGCCAGCTGTGATCGGCCATGGCACACTGAACGCGGCGGGCGCGTTTGGTTATGTTTTTGCCGATGCGGACCAAACGATCGATACCGCACACGTCACGATTGTAGGTTGGACAGGATGGATTCTACCTCTGTTGACAATTCTCCTTTTGATTGCGCTTAAGCGCTTACCACTCTCTGAACCACGCTAGCGCCGCGGCACATGCAAGAGCGTAAGTTCTGCTCGCGCAAGAACGACATCGACGCCTCGATCAATCGCTTCCGTACGAGCCGGTTTTCCCGACTGAGAGAAACTATGCCGTAGCCGCTGCTGTTCTGATGATTTTTACGAATCTTGCGAAGTAGCCGGGCCACCCGCCGAGGCGGAGCTCGTAGCACAAGCCAGCCTTTTCGGCGCGCTTACGAAGTGTCCTGAACCCGACCATGTGCGGGTCGCCAATAACCTCGCCTACGACGAGTCGGCCGCTGGGACGCAGCACGCGCCGAAGCTCGCGCAGAGCTGCGTCTTGATCGGGGATCTCGCCGAGTACTGTGACGAGGTACGCGGAGTCGAAGTGATCGTCGGGATAGGGCAGCGCGCAGGCGTCGGCCACGTGTAACTCAATGTTGTTGATGCCGAGCTCATCAGCGTGGCGGGCCGTGTGATCAACCATCTGCCGCTGAATGTCGATCGCGTGGATAGTGCCGCCAGGCTTTACCCAGTCGGCCGCTTTGAGCGCGCAGTACCCGGTGCCGACATCGGCCTCGAGTATGCGCTCGCCTGCGCCGGGCGCGATTATCCGGCGCAGCCGATGACGAGTAACAAACGGGCGCGGAATCTCGAGCCAAAAACGTTGCGAGTACGGGCACGCAGAGGGGTGTCGGCGACACCAAGCGACAACGCTGATGAGCGCGAGACACCCCACCATGGGAGCTCCCGCGAGAACGACAACCCTTTTCATCGACTTAATCTCGTACTTTGTGCACCTAGCGATCTCCAATCGATGCGATGACGCTTCTGATCGTTAACATAGACCGACAAAACGCAATCCTCGTGATGTCAAAACGTCGAGGCCCTTCGAGCGGATGAATCATACGAGGACCACCCCGTATTCCTGGGCGCAAATCGATTCTCACCTATCTTTGGCTTCACCTCCTCGTCTTCGTTGCTACCGTCGGGCCTAGAGTTGATTAGTATCGCCTTGGCGAACGAGAGGAAATTCATAACTGCCTGGTGGCCCGAATTCTGCCGCGATAACTATCCATTGCGGAGTCTCCAAGACATGGATTTCCACATCGAACCGACCAAGAGTTGCCGCGTGGGTACCCGGATTCGCATCCAGGAGCCCGTACAGCTGTTCGCTCTCTGACTGGAGCAAGAATGGCGCCTCGAAAAATTCCCTGATGTAGTTTATACCCCAATCCCCATTGGCGACTAGGGTCACCGCAATTTTCCGCTCTGTAGCCGAAACAGCGATCGTAACAGATTCATCCGGGACGTTGCCTTCGATATACACGAAGGTGTTATCATGAACCTTGTAGGCGGGTTTCTCAAAGGCATCGTCGAAGTAGCTTAGGACCTGCTCGAAGGAAAACGGGAGAGCGTGTGAACTTAAAGGGGACCTCCCTGACAAGTGCGGCGTCTTGCTAAAGTCAGACCACTTCGTGGCGCTACACCACAAAGGCGTCAGTAAAAGCCCAAAGACAACTCCGGCAACTCCAAGCAGATTGCGCTTTCTCATGCAGCAGCCTCCTTTCTATTCCTAGCATACCTTCGCCGGACGAGACAGCTGGGCGCTTGTTGTCATTTTCTTCCACAATTTTGGCGCCGCACGGCGATCTACAAGAGCCACCAGCCGTCAGATTCTATGCAATCCACGGTCAACGTTTTAAGGTACTGGCGGACTAAGAAATCCGATAAATTGCGCTTTTACATGACGCAGAACACCCGCTCGATTCTTTCAAGAAAAAGCCAACGGTATTCAAAAGGCGACCGGTCGTGTGAAATTCTTTGGCCGGCGCCTCAATAGGTTTGCTTAAGTTTCAGTTCCGCCCACATCACAGTTTCCAGACGATCAAAAGTCACAGTAAAACCGACTTTCTTGGCGATTTCGAGCATGCTGTAGTTCTCGGGCAGGATATACCCGCAAATGCGCTCAAGCCCTTCTTGCCGGCCGGTGTCGACAAGAAGCTGCAGAAGGCGAGTTCCGAGCCCTTGTCGTTGGAAGCGATCACTGATTTCTATGGCGAACTCTGCCTCGGGCACACCATGTCGCCTGACCAACCGGCCTACGCCGATAATCTCGGGCTCTTTCATCTCCGGCTCTTGCCGAACCGCTACGAGAGCCATTTCCCGGTCGTAATCGATGAAACAGATTCGGGTCAATCGTTCATGGGCGATTCGCAGCTCGAGCTTTTGCTGTCCAAAGTAACGGAAAAACACGGTCTCCTCGGACAACGTACCGTGGAACTTGACCATCAGAGGTTCATCCTCAGGCCGGATCGGCCGAATGATAATCGAAGGTCCGTTTCGAAGTTTCCACGGACTGGAATATTGTTGCGGATAGGGCCGAATCGCCAGGCGCGGCAGATCTTGTTTTTGTACGCCTCGGTCGTGCAGAATGATCCGTGCGTCTAAGGCAAGCATTTGGGCAGCTGACACCACAAAAGGGTTAATATCGATCTCCTTGATCCAGGATTGTTCGGCGACAAGGAGACTGAACTGGACGAGTACTCTTTCGAGTTTCGCCAGGTCGACTGCAGGGCGGCCGCGAGCACCCTTCAGGGCAGTGAATATCCGCGTTTGCTCCATCAGGCGGCGGGCTAGCGTCGCGTTAAGTGGAGGCAGGCCGAGAGCATAATCCTTCTCCACCTCCACCAGTTGGCCACCGGAACCGAAAAGGAGCACCGGGCCAAATTGGGGATCGATGCTGCTGCCAAGAATCAGTTCGTATCCGTCGGTCTGAACCATGGGTTCAACCACGACGCCCAAGAATGCTCCCGGGATTTCTTGTACGCGCTTTTCGATCTCGGAATACGCGCGACGAACCTCATCTTCGGTTCGAAGATTCAGCTTTACACCTCCGACATCCGTCTTATGGGTGACTTTTTCTGAATAGAGTTTTAAGGCTACCGTTGAACCAAGGCTTGCTGCGGCCTGAACGGCTTCTTTGGCACTAGTGGCAATAAGCGTCTTGACTGTAGGAATGGCATAAGCCTCCAAAATCTCTTTCGACTCAGGCTCGGTCAACAGGGCACGATTGGCCTTTTGGGCGGCATGAATGATTGACTCGTTTCGTGTTCGGCTCAGACCAATATCGAATTCGTCAGTACCAAGTGCCGGGGTCTCGTAAAGAGCACGCAAATTGTCGCTATACCGCCACATGTAACAAAAACTGCGCACTGCTTCGTCCGGGTATTGGAAGGTTGGTATACCCGACGCATTGAGAATGGCTTCGCCTTCTGCAATATCGTCGCCACCCCTCCAACTCGCGAGAATCGGTTTTCGAGGGAGTCTCTTAAACTTCTGCAGCCCTTTGGCGATAGCCGTAGCATCCGTCATCTTCTGCGGAGTTACGATTGCCAGAATGCCGTCGTTGTTTGGATCAGCGCTTACGATTTCGACGGCCCTTCCGTACCGGTCGGGATCCGCATCGCCCAAAACGTCGACCGGATTGTTCCGGCTCCAATGGCTTGGGAGGGTCTCATTGAGCTTTTGCAGGGTCTCTTCGGATAGTGTTGCGACTTTTCCGCCTTCCGTTACGAGCATATCTATTGCCAATACGCTGGGCCCGCCTGCGTTCGTTACCACCGCAAGCCGAGGACCTTTGGGACGGGGTTGTTTGCTCAAAATCTCAGCCATATCGAAGAGGTCCGCGATCGTCCTGACCCGCAGAACCCCGACTCGGCGAAACGCGGCATCGAGTACAGCATCGTTGCCCGTAAGGGTACCGTATGAGAGGTCACTGCTTTGGCCGCAGCCTCCGTACACCCCGCTTTGATCACTATAATCGGCTTCCTGAGCGCAACTTCCCGCGCCGCGGAGAGAAACGATCGCGCATCTCCAATCGACTCCATGTATATCAGAATACTTTGGGTGTGATGGTCATCGGCCAGGTAGTCGATGAGGTCTCCCCAACCGACATCCAGCATCGAACCGATGGAGAGAAAGGCACTGAAGCCTACGTTTTGTCGAAAACTCCAGTCCAATACCGACGCACAGAGTGCCCCACTTTGGCTAATGAATGCGACGTTTCCGCGCAGAGCCATCCTGTTTGCGAAGGTCGCGTTCAACCCAAGGTCCGGAATCATAATGCCCATGCAATTCGGCCCAATCACCCGCATTCGGCTGCGGCGTGTGACGATGTCTTGTTCGAGCTTCACCCCGGCGGCCCCGGTTTCTTTGAAACCGGCCGAGATGATGACTGCGCCAGGGACACCGGCTTTTTCGCATTCGCCGACTACGTCTGGAACGCTAAACGCGGGCGTAGCGATCACGGCCAAATCGACTGGGGCTGGGACATCAGCTATCCGTGGGAAGGCTTTTAGGCCAAGGACATTGGGGCGCTTTGGGTTGATTGGGTAAAGATTCTCGGCGAACGACCGGAGGTTTTCCATCAGAGCGCGACCAACGCTACCGGGAGTCTCAGTTGCGCCAATTACCGCGACAACTTTTGGGTTTAACATTCGCTGTAGCCTCGGTCTGCGACCGCCTGGAGTTCCTAGAAGAGAACTTGCTGGTTGTGAAGGCACTGTTTTATTGCCGCTCCCGTCGTTCACCCTCCAATCGGCTCTAGCCAGACCAGAACGAGACTGCCCGGTTTCAATTTTCATATTAAATTATACGGCTAAAAGGAATGTACAGCCATGCAAGGGTTGCCGTTCCCTCCACCAACATTGAACTGGTGGCAATTCGTCGGAGGGAGAGGGCGTTGAACAGCAAAAGACGCGACCAAGGGCCCTGGCAAGCTTAGCCACGGGGGATCGGCCTGCCAGGTTGGCAAAGTCTTCATTTGCGCAGTGAACGAGTAAGTACGTCTCTCACCGTTCGCGACTCCATTGGACCTCAACGGAGTAACTTTCTGCTGTGTAACGAAACTCCAAGCTGCCTTTATACGCGTGACGCAGTGCTTCGCCGATCGAACGCGGAAGGTGGATGTCCGTTGTCTTGATCATAATCGAATCTCGCTTCTCTTCGACGTGCATAATGCGATGAAGTGGATGTTCTCGTTTTTCCTGTAGCTCCAGGTGTCGCACCAGGTTAAGAATTTCTGCTTTGTGAGTTAGAACGAACCCGCCACCAACCGTAACTACCCCTGCCGGGTACCCATCGCTAGTACGGTGACAGGCTTGGCAGGTCTGCCGGTGCGCGTCGATCGGCCACGAATCAGCCCATTGCCAGCGACCCGCTTTGAAGACGGCATGGCAGACCGGACACACTGTTGGCTCCGGCGGTTTGCTCTTTGTCTTGTAAGGATCATGAACACGCTCTTGAATCAAGCGGTCCATACGCTCAGAAGTGCGAGTCTCAAATTGTGAATTCATGATGCCTCCCTAGTTCAAAGAATAAAAACTGTGCTTATCCTCGTGCACGAGCAATACCGGGCAGGGCATGCGGCGGAGAAGTTCTTCTTCGTCGCTACCAGAGACCAACCTCCGGAACCACTTATGAGGGTGGGTGGAAATCACAAGCATGTCGATCCGCAAGTCTTGCGCTGCCTTGATGATTTCTTCGCAGGGTATTCCGACGCGGAACTCGGTCCGACAATCGCCGTATCGCTCTCCGATCTCTTTTCCGAAGGACTCGAGAGCGTTCTTGGTATCGTGAAAATGCCATTCTATCCATGCATAAGCGGGAGAACCGCGCAAATAAGCTACATTGTAAGGTTCTCTGTAGACGTGCAATACCGTCAACTGAGCAGCGCACCTCGCGGCGAGCATAGCAGCATATTTCACCACGCTTCGGCTCCCGGCGGTCAGATCGGTCGGTGCCAGAATTCTCTGCACTCCGGTCCAAAATCGGACACGCTCACGCTTCTGCCGATCCCAAACGTGACTAGCCACCGCACTTCTCATCTGCTCATAGCAATCTATCCGTCAGGAAGTTGTTATGGAAAGTCCATCTTTGCGTAATCCCTCCCTTCCTTTGTCATCCAAAAGTGGTAAGACGGGATCGCAGACATGGTCCTGCGCGGCCCGATATCGCCGCGGCTAGTTCCAAAATCTGCCAAAATCCGGCCAGCAAAAGCCAATCTGTGGATAACTCATCTCGACGGCCGATTGTAGGGTAACGGTGGGCTCCCTGAGAGATTGTGCACCTGTGAGCTGACGATTGTGAAATACATCTTTCTTACAGCAGCGCTGCTTGGGGCGTTCAGCTTAGCGCCACGCGTGGAAAAGATCATTTTGAGATTCGGCTCTTTTCCAAACGTCACTTGCGCGCCGGCGCTCATCCCACCTAGCCTGTCGTGCTAAGACGAAGGCTGGTCCGAGCAACGGCTTGGGGCAGAAGTTGAGGTGCGGTGGTTCATTTACAATGCCGGCCCCAGCGCGATTGAGGCGATTTGTGCGGGTTCACTTGACGAACGTTACGTTGGTCCGAGTCCAGCGTTGAATGCGAATGCCCGCGCGCAGCGCGCGAAGGGGCGAAACATGCCCAGTAATCAAATTCCTCCACCAAAAAACGCTGTGGTGGAAATCGGCTTTAGATTTTGAACTCATATTCTACATTTAACTAGTTTATTGTAAGTGTGTTACACCGATACATTTTATCCACACAATTGGCGATTCCGGCCCCCAAAATCGGCTTTCCCACAGCAAATCCCACAACATAATTTTCCCATTTAAAGTTGTTCTCGGCTGTTCTGTAGGATGTCTCAGAAGGCAGTCACCCTTCTTTAGGAGTTCCTTTAGCAAGGTGCTATTGAAGATTTCGTACGTCTTCGGCAGTACACTAGCGAGCGACGGATTGTTCTTCTCGATATCGCGTATGGCATCGCTTAGCGCCTTCCCGACAGCTTCCCATTCCGGTAGCGCCAGCAAGTAATCGAACCGAGCATTCGGCGAGAGATAAAGGACACCCTTGGCGTGATAGGCGCTCGGCCTACAGATGTGACACAAGGTTTGTGTTCCGCGCTTCACTTTTTTGGGTTCAACGAAAACCGGTGACTGGGGAGCCACAGGCTTACTCAGAACATTCATCAGCAGATCTACTCTGCTCGAGATTGGTCGATTGATTGCAGAACCGAGAACCCGCGTAGAGTCGTTCGAATGGCGCCAGGGGATCAAATATGATACAACCGCGCTTGCATGAACGAATGGCTACACAACCTTCCGGTTTGGTGGATGACTCTGGTGGTATTTGCGATTACCTATCTGGCTGCGGGCGTGATTTTCGCGAGCATCATGGCGCTTGCCAAGGGCGAGCGGGTGCGCGCTTTCAAAAGTGTGTCCGCCGGTCTGCTGTCTCCCATGGGGACTATTTTCGGGCTGCTGGTCGTATTTAGTGTCGTACAGGTCTGGGGCGACATAGATCGTGCGAGGGTGGCGGTCAATCGCGAGGCAAGCGCGGTTCGTATGATAGTATTGCTGGCCGCCAGCTTTCCAGGAGAGCCCGAAACACAGATTCGCAACCTGCTCCGCCGTCATGTTGACGAAGCAGTTTTAGCTGAGTGGCCTACAATGGCGAAACAATCGGCTTCTTTAAAGGTCGCTCCGCCGACGTTGGCCGAAGTGTTGCGGTTGGTCCTTTCTTTGGCCCCCACGAGCGAGGGGCAGATCGTAGCGCAGCATGAAATCGTGACGCAGCTCGAAAATGCAACGGACGCGCGGCGGCAGCGAATTATCCTAAGCCGGTCAAGCGTGAATTGGGTCAAATGGGCCTGCCTGTTCGCGCAGGCCGGTTGCACGCTGATTGCGATCGGCATTGTTCACAGCGACAATCGCGCCGGTGGCGCGATCGCGATGTGGATCTTTGCAACCGGCGTGGCCGTCTCTGTGCTACTGATCGCCAGCCACGATCGGCCGTTCAGCGGAGAGATCTCCGTCAAACCCGATGTGCTTCTGCAAGTCAGGCCGGAGTGACCGAAGTTGCTAATTCGCGCTAACCTGTCGCCGCGCCGCCAAGGCAACCGTCACACGATAGCCATTTCCTTTGTAGAATCTACGCTACTCCAGAATTTCGCAGTTCCCTTATCTGTTACTATGTTGTTCATACTCTTTCCTCCCCGACGTTCACTGCCCTCCAAAAGAGGCACTTGGGTGATGGCCTCAAGCCGATTCTTGAAGATTTCTTGCAGAAAATTTGCGAGCGCAGGTCGCCAGTGAACGCGTGATCCGAGCTTTGCGGCTTCCTAAAATCGCTTATAGGCGCGTTTGATCTCGTCCGTGACAGAATAGACGCCCCTATTTGCGTCGGCGGGGCAGCCAGTCTCGCGCTGCCTTTCTGGCTGGTCCTTGAGAAGCCTCGAAGGCATCAAGTCCCTTCTGGCGGCGCATACAGCCCGGGCCGGATACAATCGCGAAACAACTTTGCCGGATGAATTTCGCATTCATCGGCTTGAAATAGGGGTCCTGATCACGCTGCACGACATTATTCGTGCTCGTCCCCGTTGTCATCTGGCTGGGTGTTCTCCCCGTTGTCATCTGGCTGGTGATGCTTCTTTCGTTTCTCGAATTCCGCTCTCACGGCAGTGGTGCCGGAATCGGTCCCAATGGTCAGTACCACGGTGACCGGGTTGGTGAGACCGGTCAAATCCACGCCTTTGCCCTCTGCATTGAATGTGAAAATGTTGTTGCCGAGCGGCACAATCTGCGCCTTCAATTTCACGTCATTGATGATCCCCTTAAAGTCAAATCTTCCGTTGGGCTTCTGTTGGAACGAACCCGCCGGAATCGTTACGGAGAAGGTCCCAATCTGCAGGGTCACGTCTTCCGTAACAGGGTTAATGCCGTTAGAGTTGGCACCGAGCGTGAAGGACTCATTTAGATCAAAGCCCTTTTTGCTGATTTCGAGCTTTGCGAAGGATGCGGCGAAAGGCACCAGCGGGGTAATAGCCACTGAAAGGGGGAAAAGCCCCGCTGCGAAGGGCGAACCTGGGACAGGCGTCAGGGCGCCGTTGGCAGCGATGCTAAAGGCCGAGACGTTGTTGGCCGGCCCGTTTGCCACGTAGGCGAACTTGCCTGTAGGGTCTACGGCCACTGAAAAGGGGGGAAAGCCCGTTGCGAATGGCGAACCTGGGACAGGCGTCAGGGCGCCGTTGGCAGCGATGCTATAGCTCGAGACGTTGTTGTCGAGCAAGTTTGCCACGTAGGCGAATCTGCCTGTGGGGTCTACGGCCACTGAAAAGGGGGAAAAACCCGTTGCGAAGGGCGAACCTGGGACGGGCGTCAGGGCGCCGTTGGAACCGATGCTATAGGCCGAAACGTTGTCGGCGCCAGAGTTTGCCACATAGGCGAACTTGCCAGTGAGGTCCACGGCCACCGAGATGGGTGCGCCTCCCGTTGCGAACGGCGAACCCGGGACGGGCGTCAGGGCCCCGTTGAAACCGATGCTATAGGCCGAGACGTTGTCGGCGCCAATGTTTGCCACATAGGCGAACTGGCCTGTGGGGTCCACGGCTACTGACCTGGGTCTGGTCCCCGTTGCGAATGGCGAACCTGGGACAGGCGTCAGGGCTCCGTTGGAACCGATGCTATAGCCCGAGACGTTGTTGTCGAGCAAGTTTGCCACGTAGGCGAATCTGCCTGTGGGGTCCACAGCCACTGAAGAGGGCTGGTTTCCCGCTGCGAAGGGCGAACCCCGGACGGGCGTCAGGGCCCCAGTCTTGTGATCGATGCTGTAGCCCGAGACGGTGCCCAGGTGTTCGAAGCTCACGTTTGCCACGTAGGCGAACTTGCCTGTAGGGTCTACGGCCACTGAGGTGGGTCCGAATCCCGTTACGAAGGGCGAACCCGGGACGGGCGTCAGGGCCCCGTTGGCAGCGATGCTAAAGGCCGAGAGGTTGTTGCCCGCCCCGTTTGCCACGTAGGCGAACTGGGCCCGCAACGGTGCCGCCAGAAAGCCGAAACTGATCGCGACCGCTGATAAAACGATAAACGAAATCCTTTTCACGCAGTATTCTAGTGCCACGAGTCACCAAGCATTGCTCACCGTCCTTTGGCCATTTGCATACCATCCGACAAACGATATATCGGTTCTGACGGCGGCAGCGGCGGAATTCCATTAAAGGCTAACTGTGATTTAGCCGAGAGGCTATTAACCCATTAGCACACTCAGAAAAATTTAGCAAAATGTCCTGCGTCTGGGCAGTTAGTATAATTTGTCCCTGAACCTGGATGCAGCAATTCTTTCACGCAAGTTGTCCAAAGTCACAAGAGCCTGCTGGTCGAGGGGTTACATCATTACTCTACCTTAGGATATCTACCAGAGGGGGGGCGGGATTCAGACAATTCGGCGGGCGTGACTCGCCGAATGTGATTAACACACTCAGAAAAATTTAACAAAATATCCTGCGTCTACAGCATAAATTTTGTCTTGAACCTCCCTACTACACTTTCACGCAAGTTGTCCAAAGTCATAAGTGCCTTATGTCCTTTGACTTACT
>Ga0306925_10005988_pt1 | contig 11246 bp, 8 predicted proteins | sample flu12Cox44000176_FD_203755 | JGI IMG/M metagenome (GOLD analysis project Ga0306925, IMG submission 203755) | Lab enrichment of tropical soil microbial communities from Luquillo Experimental Forest, Puerto Rico - flux8day.12C.oxic.44.000.176 (v2)... | ecosystem: Environmental > Terrestrial > Soil...
AAGTCAACCCACCGCTCCTGTGGGAAGCCGAAGTACACGTTGCCAAGCGTGGCGGCGGGGAAGTACCCGGCCCCCGGGCTCGCGTCCGGGCGGTAGTCCTCCCAGGCCATGTCCAGGTAGCAGACCGTCTTGGGATGCGGCAGCGTGGCGGCCTGCCACCGGGTGTGGATCGCGCGCACCTGCGCGGGAGTGGTCAGGAACCCGTCGATGTCATAGATGTCCACCGCGCGCTTGCCGGTCCGCTGCAGCGGGGTCACCCGGCCGATCTGCCAGTCCCAGCGCATCGGGTGTCCTCGGGAATCGAGATGCGGCGGGTACCAGCAGTGCCGCGGCGCTCTCGCCCGGCAGGGCAGCGGCGCGGGCAGGGGCACCACGCGCCAGGTGAACCGCGCGGTCGTCGCGCCGGCCGCATCCGCCGTGCGCACCGCGACCCGGTGCGGGCCGGTGCGCAGCGCGCCGGTGTAGAGCACCCGGCTGGCGGGCAGCGGCCGCCAAGGCCGCCGGTCCACCCGGTACCGCTGGGTGACCGGCCCGTCGGCGGCGTTGTAGTGCGGCGCGGCCAGGCTGAAGTACTCCTCCGCCGACGCGGTGCGCCGCTCCGGCGTGCCGTTCACGAATTGACTGGACGGCGGGCGCCCGGCCCGGTAGGCGCGGACCTTTCCACTGGTCATCCGGCTGACCGACGCTCTTTTCACGCTGAACGAGAACGTCGCCGGGCTTGTCTCCACCACCTCGGCGGCAGTCTCGGTGAGCGTCAAGAACCGGCCGGTATCGGCGTGCCCCGCCACGTAGCGCCGGGCCGCGAACGGGGTCGCCGTGGTGTCCGCGGCCCGCTGGCACTGGCCCGCGGCGGTGCAGGCGGACCAGTAGTAGCCGACCTCGAAACTGAGCAACCGGTCGCCCGGCGGCAGCGCGCCCGGGCGCCAGGACAGCCCGGCCGCCCGGACCGTGCCGCCGTCGCGCAGCGCGCCGGTCACCCGCAGCGTGCCCTGGTGCCGTGGCGGCGGCAGCCGGACAGCGCCGGCCCGGGCTGGCGTGGCCCCGGTGCGGGCCGGCATGGTCCCGGCCCCGGCGGGCGGCCCGGCGCTCAACAGGGTCACGGCGAGCGCGGACGCGCCAATGAACGCGACTTTGGCCACCTCGGCAGTGTCGCATTTCGTGCAGCTTCGAGCAAGAGTGCGCATCGCGAGGACAAAATATTCGCTGGAGATCAGGCATCGGCCTCCAAGGTGGGCGCAATGATGATCGATATTGCTTGATATTGAACAGGAATGATCATTGAGCGGGCGGTAAGATCTTGTCGAAGGTCCGGGAGCGGGGGTCTAGATGAGCCGCTATCGCCGCTGGAACGAGCTGCTGGAACTGCTGGCGGCCGATCGCCAGTTGCAGGTGGAACGCGCAGCGCAGGTGCTCGGAGTGTCGGCCGCCACGGTGCGGCGGGACTTCGACGAGCTTGCCCGGCAGCAGATGCTCACCCGTATCCGTGGCGGGGCGCTGGCCAAAGGAGTCACCTACGACCTGCCGTTGCGCTACAAGACCGAGCGGCATCCCACGGAGAAGCAGCGCATCGCCGCGGTGGCAGCCGGCCTGGTGCTGCCCGGCCAAATCGTCGGGGTCAACGGGGGCACCACCACCACCGAGGTGGCGCAGGCGCTCGCGGTCCGCGCCGACCTGAATTCCGGCGCCGCCTCACCGGCGGTCACCGTCGTCACCAACGCGCTGAACATCGCGACCGAACTGGCCGTCCGCCAGCACATCAAGATCGTGGTAACCGGCGGGGTGGCCCGGCCGCAGTCCTACGAGCTGACCGGCCCGCTGGCCACGGGCATCCTGGACCAGGTCATCCTGGACATCGCGTTTCTCGGGGTGGACGGGATCGACGCGGCGGCCGGGGCCACCGCGCATCACGAGGGGGAGGCGAGCATCAACCGGCTCATGGCCGAGCGGGCGGGCCAGGTCGTGGTGGCCGCGGACAGCTCCAAGGTGGGCCGGCGCGCGTTCGCCAGAATCTGCACCGTCGCCGAGGTGGACATCCTGGTCACCGACACCGGCATCGCGCCGGCCGACGCCGCCAAGCTCACCGATGCGGGGGTCAAGGTTGTCACCGCGTAAGTCGCTGGACCTGCTCGTCATCGGCGACTGCAACCCGGACGTGGTGGTCGTCGGCGGCGATGTCACGCCCGCCTTCGCCCAACAAGAGAAGCTGGTGGACGGGATCTCGCTGGAGATCGGCGGCTCCGCCTCGATCACCGCGGTGGCCGCGGCGCGGCTGGGACTGCGTGTGGCGCTGGCCGCGGCGGTCGGCGAGGACCCGGCCGGGCGGTTCATGCTCGGGCAACTGGCCGCCGAGGGGGTCAACACCGCGCACGTGGCGGTGCGTCCTGCCGCGCCGACCGGGATGACCGTGACGCTGTCGGCGGGCGGGGACCGGGCTATCCTCACCGCGACCGGCGCGCTGTCCACGCTGACCGCGCGCGACGTGCCGCCGGAGCTGCTGGGACACGCTCGGCACGTGCACGTCAGCTCCTACTTCCTGGTGGCGGACTCGCTGGGGCCGGGGCTGGCCGAGCTGCTCGGCACCGCCCGGGCCGGCGGGGCCAGCACCTCGCTCGACACCAACTGGGATCCGGCGCAGCGCTGGCGGGACGAGCGGCTCGCCGCCGCGCTCGCGCACGTGAGCCTGCTGCTGCCCAACGAGGCCGAAGCGCTGCACCTGGCGGGCGGGGCGCTGGGCCGGGCGGGCGGGGCGACGCTGGAGCAGGCGGTGTCCGCGCTGGCCGCGGCCGGGCCCAGGCTCGTGGTCAAGCTCGGGGCGCGCGGTGCGCTGTGTGCCGACGGCGCCCGCTACTACCTGGCAGAGCCGCCGCCGGTCACGGTCACCGATACCACCGGCGCCGGGGACTGCTTCAACGCCGGCGTGATCGCCGGGCTGCTGTCCGGAGAAGACCTGCCGTCCGCCGTGGCGCTCGGCTGCGCCGCCGGCGCCGCCTCCACCTGCGCGCCGGGCGGCACCGCGGGTGCCCCGGACCTGGCCACCGCGCGCGACCTGGCCCGGCGCGTCGCCGTCCGCGAGGTCATCCCGGCCCCGCCAGCCCCACCGGGTGCCGCACGTCCTTGATCACGGACGATCACCCCGCGGAAAACGTAGGGAATCGTCCGTGATCAAGGAGGCGGAGCCGCTGCCGGCCCGGGCCGGCGGTGTGGCAGCATCTGGTGCGTGAGCGGGCAGGACCGGCGGTGGAATCACAACATCCACTACTACCCGCTGATTCTGGCGGCTGTCCCGGCTGGCTGCGAGCGGGTGCTGGATGTGGGCTGCGGGGAGGGGATGCTCGCCCGGGAGCTGGCCTGCCGTGTTGCCCGCGTGGTGGGTATTGACCAAGACGCCGCGAGTATCGAAGCGGCGCGCAGTCAAGGCCCCGGCGGACAGGTCGAGTTTGTGTGCGGTGACTTCCTCACCTATCCGTTCCCGCCGGCATCGTTCAGCATGATCACCTGTGTGGCGGCGCTGCATCACATGGATGCCGCTGCCGCGCTGGCGCGGATGAGCCAGCTTCTGGTGCCCGGTGGCACCCTGGTCATTGTCGGCCTGGCCCGCTCGCAGCTGCCCGACCTGCCGTGGGAGGCGGTCGCGGTCATCGCCAACCTTGGCTGCCGGGTGGCCAAAGGTTACTGGGAGCAGCCGTCGCCGGTGGTGTGGCCGCCGCCGCATAGCTACCGCCAGATCCGCGTTCTCGCCGGGCAAGCGCTGCCGGGTGTGAGATACCGTCGGCACCTGCTGTGGCGGTACTCGCTGGCTTGGGTCAAGCAAACGTCGTAGGAGGTGCGAAGCCGCCCGGCGCTGTGTTTCCTGACCTGATCACGGATCGGCCGCTCGCTTGCGCAGGCGGGCTCGGGTCAGCCTGCTTCGAGATACGAACAACTCCGGGGGTGGCTGACCCTGTCGGCCACGGCCAGCGCCTTCAAGCGGGCTGCTGATCTCTGCGGCACGATCCCAGAACTCGCCGTCGTTTGGTGCTTTCGTTCTCGCTCGGATGAGCGGGTATTAGAGCACACCCGTGCGCTCTGCAAGGCCGCTTCTGGTCGTTAGTGTTGCTGCTAGAGCTATCGGAACGGTAAATTCACCTGGGTGCGTGCCATCACAAGCGAGATCGCCAGCCAGCCTGCCCAGTGGCGGAAGGCCGCGGCCCTGGCTCCGGCCGTCGCGGGCTTGCTTCCGCTGCCCGGCGAATCAGCTGCCGCGATCGGCTGCGGGACCTCCCATCACATCGCGCGGGCGTACGCCGCGCTCCGCGAGGAAAGGAACCTGGGTGCGACGGACGCGGCGACCGCCTCCGAGCTGTCGCCGCACCGGCGCTACGGTCGCGTGGTCGCCATCTCGCGCTCGGGTACCACGACGGAGGTCCTGCGCACGCTCGAGGGGCTCAAGGGAAGCGTAGCCACGGTCGCGGTCACGGCGGTCCCCGACTCGCCGGTCGCCGCGGCCGCCGACGACACGATCGCGCTGGACTTCGCAAACGAGCAGTCGGTTGTCCAGACGCGCTTCGCCACCACGGTGCTCGCCCTCCTGCGCGCGCACGTCGGCGATCGGCTCGAAGCGGCGATCGGTGACGGGGAGGCGGCGCTCGCCAGGGCGCTGCCGGCCGGGCTCTCGGAGTTCAGGCAGTTCGTGTTCCTGGGGCAGGGCTGGACCGTGGGCCTCGCGAACGAGGCGGCGCTCAAGCTGCGCGAGGCGGCCTCCGCCTGGACCGAGGCGTACCCGGCGATGGAGTACCGCCACGGCCCGATCAGCGCGGCCGGCCGCGGAACGCTCGTGTGGGCCATCGGGGCCGTCGATCCCGGCGTGCTCGCAGACGCGGCCGCCACCGGGGCCACCATCGTCAACGACGGGTCCGACCCGATGGCCGAGCTCGTCCTCATCCAGCGGATGGCCGTCGAGCTCGCCGAGGCCCACGGATTCGACCCCGATCACCCGAAGCACCTGACTCGCTCGGTCGTGCTGCCGTGAGCCGCAACCGCTCGCGCAGGAGGTCCTGACCGTGGCCGAGGTCTCGTTCCACGAGGTCACGAAGGTCTTCCCGAACGGGACGACGGCGGTTGACGGGCTCACCTGTACCATCGCCGACGGCGAGTTCATGGTCCTGGTCGGGCCGTCTGGCTGCGGGAAGACGACTGCCCTCCGGATGATCGCGGGGCTGGAGGAGCCGACCTCGGGAGCGATCGCCATCGGCGGAGAGGTCGTGAACGGCGTCTCTCCCCGGGACCGCGACATCGCGATGGTGTTCCAGAGCTACGCGCTGTATCCGCACAAGACGGTCCTCGAGAACCTGGCCTTCGGGCTCCGGCAGCACAAGATGCCGCCCGCCGAGATTGCGGAACGGGTCAGGGAGGTGAGCTCGCTCCTGACCCTTGATGACCTGCTGGACCGCAAGCCTGCCCAGCTGTCCGGCGGTCAGCGGCAGCGGGTGGCGATGGGGCGCGCACTTGCCCGCAGGCCGCAGGTCTACCTCCTCGACGAGCCGCTCTCGAACCTGGACGCACAGCTCCGGACCCAGCTCCGCGCCGACCTCAAGCAGCTGCATCAGCGTTTTTCCACCACCACCGTCTACGTTACGCATGACCAGGTCGAGGCCATGACACTCGGCGAGCGCATCGGCGTGATGTCCGGCGGGAAGCTGCTTCAGCTGGGCACGCCGCAGGAGATCTACCGGCGCCCGGTGAATGTGTTTGTCGCCGGGTTCATCGGCAGCCCTCCGATGAACCTGCTCAGCGCCTCCGCGGCGGGCCGCCACGTGGATGCGGGCGATCTCGTGCTCGAGGCCCCCGGCGCCCCCAGCGGCGAGCTCGTCGTCGGCGTGCGGCCGGAGGCCCTGCGCCTCATGGCGGACGCCACCGGAGGGCACGCCGTGCCGGTGCGCGTGGAGGTCGTGGAGCTGCTCGGCCACGAGACCATCGTCTACGGGAGTATTCGCGGTCATCGCGTCGCCACCGCCTCCACCGCCCCCGGGATCGAATCCCTGCCGCCCGAGCGGGCGATCGTCGTCGCCCGGCTCGACGCGCGCCGCCAGCCGGCGGTGGGCGAGACGATCAAACTTGGGATGTCACTGGAAGACGTGCACCTGTTCGATGCCACGTCGGGCGAGGCGGTGGCCTGGTCCGAGCCCCTCGCATCCCGGCGCCCGGCCGGATCCTGAGGACGGTTCCGATGCGGCAGGCGGAGCGGCTGGAGACGATCTTGGAGTGGCTGTCCGGGAACGGCAGCCTGAATGTCGCCGACATCTCGGACGAGCTGGGCGTGTCGGCCGCCACCGTCCGCCGTGACCTCGACCTGCTCGAGCGCCAGCGCCTGCTGGCCCGCACCCACGGCGGCGCGGTCGCGCAGGGAGTCTTCTACGAGCTCCCGCTCCGCTACAAGGGCGGCCGCCACAAGGAGGACAAGCTCAAGATCGCCCGCGAGGCCGCGACCCGCGTCGCCGCAGGTCACGCGGTCGGCCTCACCGGCGGCACCACCACCACCGAGGTCGCGCGGGCCCTGGTCGACCAGCAGCGCCTCACCCTGGTCACCAACGCCCTGAACATCGCATCCGAGATGGCGGTACGCCCCAACCTCAAGCTCGTGGTCACCGGCGGAGTAGCCAGGTCCGAGTCCTATGAGCTGGTGGGCCCCATCGCCGAGGCCAGCCTGGCCGGCCTGAACCTCGACATCGTGTTCGTCGGCGCCGACGGCGTCTCGCTCGAGGCCGGCCTCACCACCCACCACGAGGTGGAAGCCCACACGAACCGCGCTCTGATCGAGCGCTCTCGCTCGGTCGTCGTCGTCGCCGACAGCTCCAAGATCGGCCTAGTGGCCTTCGCCCAGATCTGCGAGATCGCCACGGTAGACGAGCTGATCACCGACCACGCCGCCAATCCCGGCATCCTGTCCGCCCTAACCGACGCCGGCGTAAGAGTCACCGCCGTCTGACCCCGGCCGGGAGGCCGCCCCGCACCTGTCACGGAAGCCGTGATGACCCCGGCCGTACACGCTCGTAGCGCGGGTGTGCCGCCCGGCCTTTCGGTGTGCCGGGATAGCACATTGCGATGCCGACGCCAGCACGAGCCAGTTCTCGCGACAATTGCTCGCACTTGCTCATTTGAGGCTGCTATGGAACACTCTCGCTCATGATCCGAGTCGCGATCATCGGTGCCGGCAGCGTGGAGTTCACCCGCAATGTGGTGGCCGACCTGTGCTTGTTCCCGGAGCTTGAGGGGCACGTGACCATCGCCCTGCACGACATAGACCCAGAGCGGCTCGCGTACGCGGAGCGCGCCGCGGCGTCGATCGTGCGGCGAACCGGCGCCGGATGCCGGGTGGAGGCCAGCGCGGAGCGCCGGCCCGCCGTGGAGGGCGCGGACTATGTCATCAACGAGATCCAAGTCGGGGGGTACCGGCATACCCTGATGGACTTCGAGATACCGAAGAAGTACGGGGTCCGCCAGACGATCGGCGACACGATCGGGATCGGCGGCATCTTCCGCGGGCTGCGCACCATCCCCGTCGCGGTGGGCATCGGCAACGACCTCCACGAGCTGGCGCCGGACGCTCTGCTGCTGAACTACACCAACCCGATGGCCATGGTGCCGTGGGCCGTCTACGAGGGCACCCCGTTCGCGAACGTCGTCGGCGTGTGCCACTCGGTGCGGGACACCCATGCCTTCCTGGCCGCCGCCGTTGGCGTGCCCGAGAAGGACGTCGCCTTCCGGACCGCTGGCTTCAACCATCAGTGCTTCGTGCTGCGGTTCCGCCACCGTGGCACCGGCGAGGATCTCTACCCGCGGCTCCGGAAGGTGATCGAGGCCGATCCGGAGGGGCTGGGCAGACGGGTGCGCGTCGAGATCTTCCGGCGCTTCGGTTACTTCCCCACTGAGTCCAGCGAGCACTCGAGCGAGTACGTCCCCTGGTTCCTCCACCACGACGACCAGGTCGAGCAGTTCCGGTGCGAGATCGACGAGTACGTGCGCCGCAGCGAGCGGAACCTCGAGGACTGGGAGCAGACGAAGGCGGCCCTGGACGCCGGCCAGGAGCTGGACGTCGAGCCCGCCTCCGAGCTGGCTTCCGAGATCATCCACTCCCTCGAGACCGGCACCGCCCGTGAGATCTACACGAACGTGCGGAACGGCGGGCTGATCGACGGGCTTCCCGGCAACGCCTGCGTGGAGGTGCCGACCCTGGTCGACAAGAACGGCGTCCAGCCCACGCGGGTCGGGGCCCTCCCCCCGCAGTGCCTCGCCCTGAACCGGACCTTCCTGAACGTGGTGGAGCTCACGGTGCGCGCGGTGCTGGAGCAGCGGCGCAGCCTGGTCTACCAGGCCGCCCTGGTCGACCCGAACACGGCTGCCACGCTGACGACGCGGCAGATCATGGCGATGTGCGACGACCTGATCGAGGCCCACGGAGCGCTGATGCCTGAGGGCATCCGCCACGACAGCTGAACGGGACAGCAGACGCAGGCATGACCGCCCACGCTCCTGACCTGCTGGAGGCGCCCGCGCCCGAGCGGGTGCTGGGCCGCCCCATGCTCCGCAGCGAGGATCGCGCGCTGCTCACCGGCGCCGCCCAGTACACCGACGACGTCCCCTGCGAGGGGGCGCTGCACGGGGTGTTCGTCCGGTCGCCGATAGCACACGCGCTCGTCCGGTCGGCCGGTGCGGACCAGGCGCGTGCGATGCCCGGTGTCGTCGGGGTGTTCACCGCGGGGGACATGGGCGGGCTGCGCATGCCCCCCGTCGAAGACAGTCCCGAAGCGTTCGCCCGGCCGCTGCTCGCCATCGGCCGGGTCCGGTTCGTCGGCGAGCCGGTGGCCGTGGTGGTGGCGCGCACGAGGGCGCAGGCCATGGACGCCGCCGACGCCGTCGCCGTCGACTACGAGCCGCTCGCCCCGGTGATCGATCCCGAGGCGGCGCTGGAGCCCGGTGCGCCGGTCCTGTTCCAGGCCCACGGCTCCAACCTCGCGATCCGCGTCGACGATGTGGCCGAAGACCCGAACGCGCTTGAGGGCGCCGATATCGTCGTGCGGGCACGGTTCGTCAACCAGCGGGTGGCGCCGGTCCCGATGGAGCCCAACGGCGCTCTCGCCATCGCCGGCCCGGCCGGCGCTGAGCCGTCGGTGACCCTGTGGGCCTCGGTGCAGGCACCCCACGACACCCGCCGCGTCGTCGCCCAGGTTCTGGGGCTGGACCCGGCCCAGGTGCGCGTCCGCACCGCGACGGTGGGCGGCGGGTTCGGCGGGAAGATCCCGACCTACCCCGAACACGTCGTGATCGCGTGGCTCGCCCGGCACATGGGAACCGCGGTGCGCTGGTCGGAGACGCGCAGCGAAAACATGGTCGCGATGACGCACGGCCGCGGACAGGTGCAGCACGTTGAGTTGGGCGCCACCCTGGCCGGGCGGATGCTCGGGCTCCGGGTCTTCGTGATCCAAGACATCGGCGCGTACGCCAGCGAGGCCGCAACCCTGCCTCAGCTGACCGGCCTGATGGCCTCGGGCCCGTACCGGATCCCCCGGATCGACTTTCACGCGGTCTCGGTCGTGACCACCACCACCCCGGTGGGTGCCTACCGGGGAGCCGGCCGGCCGGAGGCAACGTTCCTGCTGGAACGCGCCCTGGACATGCTGGCCGCCGAGCTGGGGATCGATCCAGCGGAGATCCGCCGGCGCAACTTCATCCCGCCCGGGGCTTTCCCCTACCGCACCCCGACCGGCGCCAACTACGACAGCGGGGACCTGGGCCGGGCCCTCGAGATCGCGCTCCGCGCGGCCGGCTACTCCGGCCTGCGCCAGGAACAGGCGGCGCGCGCCGGCCGGGGGGATACGTGGCAGCTCGGCATCGGCATCGGCAGCTACGTGGAGGTCACGGGCTGGGGGAGCGAGTTCGCCTCGGTGGAGGCCGGCGATCAGGGCACGTTCACCGTCCTGACCGGGACCAGCCCGCACGGGCAGGGGCACGAGACCGCGTGGGCGCAGATCGTGGCCGACACCCTCGGGGTGTCGTTCGACGCGGTCACGGTCCGGCACTCGGACACGCTGTTCGTGCCGCGCGGCGGGGGGACGATGGGGTCGCGGTCCCTCCAGGTCGGCGGCTCGGCCGTGTTCCGGGCCTCGGCGGCGCTGCTGGACAAGGCCCGGCGGCTGGCGGCCCACCTGCTCGCGGTCAACGAGAGCGACGTGCGCCGCTTCGGCGGCCGGATCGGCGTCCGGGCAGCCCCAGGGCTGTCGCTTTCCTGGGGCGAGCTCGCGGTCGCCGCCGCGGACCCGTCATCTCTCCCGCCCGGCATGGAGGCGGGGCTGCGGGCGCAGACCGACTTTGAGATGGAGGATTCGACGTATCCGTCCGGCGTCCACATCGCGGTGGTGGAAGTGGACACCGAGACGGGGAAGGTCAAGCTGGTCCGCCACGTCGCGGTGGACGACTGCGGGCGCCGCATCAACCCGATGCTGGTCGAGGGGCAGATCCACGGCGGGATCGCGCAGGGCGCCGCCCAGGCGCTGTTCGAGTCCTTCGTCTACGACGAGGCGGGCAATCCCCAGACGTCCAGCCTCGCCACGTACGGGGTGCCGAGCGCGGCGGATCTCCCCGCGTTCGTCACGGTCCCGCTGGCGACCCCCACCGACCGGAACCCACTGCGGGCGAAGGGCGTCGGCGAGGGGGGAACCATCGGGGCAGGGCCCGCGGTCCAGAACGCGGTGATCGATGCGCTGTCCCACCTCGGTGTCCGCCACATCGACATGCCGATGAGCCCGGACCGGGTCTGGCGGGCCATCACGGATGCGCGGCGGGGCGTGCCGGGCGGCCACGAGAAAGGAGGATGGCATGGAACGGCCGGACCTGAACGGCCTGATAGCGGCGATCGTCACGCCCATGCGGGGCGATGGGTCGATCGACGAGGGGTCCCTCCGAAGATACGCTGACTGGCTTGCTGGCCAGGGCGTCCGCGGGCTGGCCGTCAACGTGGACACGGGCGAGGGGCCTCACCTGTTCCCGGAGGAGCGGCTGCGGGTGCTGGAGATCGTGGCCGAGGTGGCCGGCGGCCGGGCTCTCGTGGTGGCCGGGCTCGCTGCCTCGTTTACCGAGCAGGCCTGCCGGCTCGCCGCCGACACCGCCCGGGCCGGAGCGGACGCCCTGCTCGTCTTCCCCATCTCCGCATACCAGGGCGAGCCGCTGGACCCGGAGATTCCCGCCTCGTACCACCGCGCGGTGGCCGAGGC
>Ga0306925_10005989_pt1 | contig 11242 bp, 4 predicted proteins | sample flu12Cox44000176_FD_203755 | JGI IMG/M metagenome (GOLD analysis project Ga0306925, IMG submission 203755) | Lab enrichment of tropical soil microbial communities from Luquillo Experimental Forest, Puerto Rico - flux8day.12C.oxic.44.000.176 (v2)... | ecosystem: Environmental > Terrestrial > Soil...
GAGGTCAGGTGTCGAGGCGGAGTGGGCGGGGAGGCATGGGCCCCGCCTCCCCCGCCGACCCCCTGGGCGAACCGCCAGGGTAACCCGGGGTCCCGCGGCTCATGCCCAAGCTCGGTGCGCCGTTAATATAACCTGGTTTACGCGAGATGGTGAGATGCCGGGCTGCGAGCAATCGATTCCGCCAAAAAGTTCATTCCGCCGCGGCGCGCCGGCGCCCTTCCACGGTCAGGGCCGCTGCTCGCCGTAAATCGGCTCCGGCGAGGATCTCCTCGAGCCCGAGGGACAAGCGGCGCCGCCAATTCGGATGGGCGTCTGTCGTGCCGGGCAGGTTCGCCTGCTCGTTCTCGCCGGCAACATCCTCGAGCTGGACGAGCACGAGGCGGGCGCGCGAGCGCGCGAGATAGCTCAGGATCGCCGCACCGAGTTCGCTCGAATAGACGGGCTCTCCACTCTCGGAAAGGAATTCACCGAGACGCCTCGGCGCGAGCAGTCCCTCGCCGACGAGCGCATCGAGCAGCAAACGGCGGTCGCGGGTGCGCGCTCTGTCGTCCGCGTCGGCCGTATTCATATCCGGATAGAGACCGAGACGCCGGCGCCAGGCGAGGTCGGTGCCGAGCCAGAACCCCATGAGGGTCGCCAAATCGTGGGTCGCCGCCGAGGCTGCGGCGAGAGCCGGATATTCGGCGGGCGGCACAAAGCTACCATCCGACCGGCGCTCGAAGGCGAGCACGCGGTAGGACAGCACGCCGGTCGACCGCATCGTATCGCGAAAGCCGACCGGCACGGTTCCGAGGTCTTCACCGACGACCGCGCAACCCTGGCGGTGGCTCTCGAGCGCGACGAGCCGCATCAGGTCCCCGAACGGATAGGAGACATACGCGCCGGCGCTCGCTGCCATTCCGGACGGAACCCAGTACAGCCGATCGAGCGACATGACGTGGTCGATCCGCAAGATTCCGGCGTGGCGCATATTGGCCCGCAGCGCTGCGATGAATGGCGCATAACCCTGTCGTCGAAGGATCAGCGGGTTGAACGGCGCCAATCCCCAATTCTGCCCGGTCCGATTGAACGCGTCGGGGGGTGCGCCGATCGAGGCTCCGGGCGCGATCAGCTCCTGGTCGGCCCATGCCTCAGCGCCGTCGGGGTCGACGCCGACCGCGAGGTCGCGATAGAGGCCGAGCGACAGGCCCTTGTCGCGCCCGGTGGCTGCGGCTCTCGCGAGCTGCCGGTCGGCTTCCCATTGCAGATATTGAAAGAACTCGGCGCGGTCCCGATGGGCGGCCGCGAATGCAGCGACCCCGGGTGAACGCGGCTCACGCATCGGCGCCGGCCAGCTCCGCCAGGAGAAGCCCGTACCTTCGCGGCAGTAATGCTCGTGGAGCGCTTCGAATAACGCAAAATCGGCGAGCCATCGTCCACCGGCTCGCTGAAAGTCGCGGAAAGCCGCACCGAGATCGCTCCTGGCACCACCCGCCGCATCCAATTCGCGCATCTGGAAACGGCGAAACAGCGCCTCCAGCACCGGCCGCTTGCAGCGGGCGACCGCGGCGTAATCGACGAGCCGAGCCGAGCGCGCACCGCCCAGGGTCGCCGCAAACCGGCCCCCTCGAATCAGTTGGCGCACCGCTTCATCCTCGGCAAAGCCGGGCACGGCGGCGACGTCGATGTAAAGATAATCGAGCCAGCAACGGCTCGACGGCGCATAAGGACTGAAGTGCAAGGGCTCGGCGGCAAACAGCGCGTGGAGCGGATTGACGCCGAGCGTCGCAGCGCCGCAGGATCCGGCGGCATCGGCGAGCCTTGCCAGATCGGTGAAGTCGCCCATGCCCCAATCGGCGGCGCTCCGCAAGCCGTAGAGCTGGCAGGTCAGACCCCAGCTGCGGGCGCGCGGCCCGAGGCCGGCGGGGAGATAGCAACAGGGCGGGGCGACGATCAGGTCGAGCTCCGCCGTCACTCCGCCGGCCTCGAGCTCGAGCCGGTGATAACCGAGCGGCAGCCCTGCGGGCAGTGGCATGACAAATGCCCCTCCGGCTCCGGCCGAGTGCGCCGGCAGTCGACCCGAGCGCTGCTCGCCGGTTTCGAGCCGATATCGCCAAATGATTTCCCGACAACCGGCGGGCAGGCGCAGCCCGAGTTCGGGATTGGCCGCCTCGGCATGAACGAGGTGCACAGGCCCGAGCCCCAGCGCGGCGCTCTGCTCCCGATCGCCCAGTTCTCGGCGGGCGAGCCCGAGGTCGGAGGTGAGACCAAAGGCGCCGATCAGCGCCAGCAAGGTCTCGTCGGAAACCTCGTGGTCTCGACCGAGCGCGTCGGTGTAGCGAGCCTCGATGCCGAGAAGCCCGGCGAGCTGTTCGGTCGCCGCGCGGTCGCTCATGTCAGGCGAGCTTATCGGGGTCCCACATCCTACTCGCCCGGCTCGGCGGGGCCGGCAGGAGCCATGCTCGTCGCCATCACCGCCATCTTCGGCGCCTCGTTTCGTGGCGCGCGATTAATGAACAGCGCAAAGGAATGCGCCTGCAAACGATAACTCTCACCCGGTGCGTACAGGAGATCGTCGTCGACGCGTCCCGTCGGCTGCGAGGTGTCGACGAGAGGTTCCCAGGACATCGGCGCGGCGAGCGATGGGATGTGGAAATCGAGATCTTCGTGATAGGCGTTCATCATCACCAGAAAACTCTCGTCGATGTCGCGCTGCCCACCCGGGGTGAAAAACTCGCCGGCCGCCCCGCTCAGAACGTAGCCGAACGACAGTGCCACCGGATTGCTCCAATCCTCGGACGTCGCCTCTTCACCCGGAGGGGTAATCCAGGTGATGTCCTTGACGCCGGCCTCGGAGAGGACCTCGCCGCGGAGAAACCGCGGCCGCGAAAAGACGCGATGGCGACGTCGGAGGCGGATCAGATAGCGGACAAAGCGGCGGAGAGCCCGGTCTTCGGGTCTTATGTGTTCCCAGTCGAACCACGAGATCTCGTTGTCCTGGCAATAAGCGTTGTTGTTGCCGCGCTGGGTTCGACCGATCTCGTCGCCGGCGAGCAGCATCGGAACTCCTAGTGACAGCAGCAGGGTGGCGAGCAGGTTGCGCTTCTGGCGGTCGCGCAACGCCACGATGCCGGCATCGCTGGTCGGACCCTCGACCCCGTAATTGCAGCTGTTGTCGGCATCGCTGCCGTCGCGGTTGTCTTCGCCGTTGGCTTCGTTGTGCTTGGTGTCGTAGCTGACCAGGTCCTGCAGGGTGAAGCCGTCATGGACAGTGAGGAAATTGATGCTGGCCCAAGGACGCCGGCCGCGTGAGCCGAAAATGTCGGACGAGCCCGCGACGCGCGAGGCGAGATTGGCGACGAGGCCTTTGTCACCCTTCCAAAACCGTCGAACCGTGTCGCGGTATTGCGCATTCCACTCGGCCCAACCCGGTGGAAAATTGCCGAGCTGATAGCCGTAGGTGCCGAGATCCCAAGGCTCGGCTATCAGCTTGACCCCGGCCATCACCGGGTCTTGTCCGATCGCGTCGAAAAACGCGCTGCCCTGCCCGTATTCGCCGTTCTCACGCGCCAGCGCGGTGCAGAGGTCGAAGCGGAAGCCATCGACATGCATCTCCTGCACCCAATAGCGCAAAGACTCCATGACGAGCTGTAGAACCCTCGGGTGATCCAGGTTCAGCGTGTTGCCGGTGCCGGTCACATCCCGATAGAAGCGGCGGTCACTGTCCAATCGATAGTACGAAGCATTATCGATGCCGCGAAAGGACAGAGTCGGTCCGAGATGATTGCCCTCACCGCTGTGATTGTAGACAACGTCGAGGATGACCTCGATCCCGGCATCGTGCAGCCGTTTGACCATGGTCTTGAAGCCGGCGATCGAATTTGTCGCAAGCAGCCGCGGGTCCGGCGCAAAATAGGCGATCGAATTGTAGCCCCAATAATTGGTCAGCCCGCGCTCGATCAGATGACGGTCGTCGGCCGCGGCGTGGATCGGCAACAGCTCGACCGCTGTCACCCCGAGGTCGAGCAGGTAGTCGATCATCGCCGGCGCGTGGAGACCGGCGAATGTGCCGCGGTGCGCCGGATCGACGTCGGGGTGCCTGACCGTGATACCGCGGACATGCAGTTCGAAGATGATCGTCTCTTCCCAAGGGGTCTGCGGACGCCGATCCTCGCCCCAAGTGAAGGCCGGTTCGATGACCCGGCATTTCGGAACCTGCCGCGTATCGTCGCGCCGGTCGAACGACAGATCGGAGCGCTGACTGCCGACGCGATAGCCAAAGAGCGCATCGCCCCACCGCAGCCGGCCGTGCAGAGAGCGGGCGTATGGATCGATCAGTAATTTATTGGGATTGAAGCGGTGGCCGTTCGCGGGATCGTAGGGCCCGGAGACGCGGTAGCCGTATAGCAGGTTCGGACGGGCGTCCGGCAGATAGGCGTGCCAGACCTCGTCGGTGTATTCCGGAAGCGCGATCCGCGCCTCCTCGCGGTTGCCCGAGCGATCGAACAGGCACAGCTCGACCTTTTCCGCATGCGCCGAGAAGAGGGCGAAGTTGACACCCTCGCCGTCCCATGTCGCGCCCAGCGGATAGGGACGCCCGGGCCATACTTTGGTCGGTCCCGTCACTGGTCTCAGTCCACAGTCAAAATCAGCGCGCCGAGCGGCGGAAGCCTGATGCGGACCGAGTGGTGATGGCCATGCGCCGGATGGGCGTCGGCGTGGACTTCGCCGGCGTTGCCGACCCCGCTGCCGCCATATTCCAGGGCGTCCGTGTTGATGCGCTCGCGATAGCGTCCGGGCCGCGGAACCCCAATTTGGTAGTGCTCGCGCGCCACCGGGGTGAAGTTGCAGACGACCACAGCCAGCTCGTCCGGGTCACGTCCGCGGCGGACATAGGAAATGATGCTTTCAGCCGCGTTCGCCACGTCGATCCATCGGAAGCCGTCGGGATCGCAGTCGAGCCGGTGCAGCGCCGGTGTCTTGCGGTAGAGCAAGTTGAGGTCGCGCACCAGACGCCGCACGCCATCGTGTGCCGGATCGGCGAGCAGCTGCCAGTCGAGGCCGATATCGTGGTTCCATTCGCGCTCCTGCGCAAACTCGGCACCCATGAACAACAGCTTTTTGCCGGGCTGAGTCCACATATAAGCCAGGCAGACCCGCAGATTGGCGAACCGCTGCCAGCGGTCGCCCGCCATCTTGCCGATCAGCGATCCTTTGCCGTGCACCATCTCGTCGTGGCTGAGCGGCAGGATAAAGTTTTCATGGTAGGCGTAGAGCAGCCCGAAGGTCAGCTCATTGTGGTGGTATTTCCGGTGGATCGGGTCGAGCGCCATGTAGCGCAGCGTGTCGTGCATCCAGCCCATGTTCCACTTGAAGCCAAAGCCGAGCCCGCCGACATAGACCGGGCGCGACACCATCGGCCAGGCAGTCGACTCCTCGGCCACCGATGTCGCGCCGCTTCGTTCGCCAAAGACCAGCTCGTTCAGGCGGCGTAGAAACGCGATCGCCTCGAGGTTCTCGCGTCCGCCGAACCCATTCGGAATCCATTCGCCCTCGCGGCGGCTGTAATCGAGATACAGCATCGAGGCGACCGCATCGACGCGGATGCCGTCGACATGAAATTCGCGCAGCCAGTAGAGCGCGCTCGACAGCAGAAAGTTGGCCACCTCCCGGCGCCCATAATTGTAAATCAGCGTGTTCCAGTCGGGGTGGACGCCCTGGCGCGGATCGGCGTGCTCGTAGAGCGCCGTCCCGTCAAAGCGTCCGAGCCCGTGCGGGTCGTTTGGGAAGTGTCCCGGCACCCAGTCGAGCAGCACGCCGATACCCGCGACATGACAGGCCTCGACGAGGGCGCGGAAATCATCGGGTGTCCCATATCGACTGGTCGGCGCAAACAGCGAGATCGGCTGGTATCCCCATGAGCCGTCGAACGGGTATTCGGCCAGCGGCAACATCTCGATATGGGTAAAGCCCATGTCTTGGACATAGGGGACGAGCTGGTTGGCGAGCTCGCGGTACGTCAAGTAGCGTCCATGTTCGGCGAGGTTGCGGCGCCACGAGCCGAGATGGACCTCATAGATTGCGATCGGCGATTGGCGGTCATTGCGGCGCTCTCGCTCGGCCATCCACACGCCGTCCTGCCAGGCGTGCCGCGACGGGTCGGCAACGATCGATGCGGTGCCCGGCGGCCTCTCCGATCGCTCGGCGTGCGGATCGGCCTTTAGCGGCAGCAATCGGCCGTCAGCGCCGAGGATCTCGTATTTGTAGAGGACGCCTGGGCGCAAGCCGGGCACAAACAGTTCCCAAAACCCGCTGCCTTCGCGGTGGCGCATCGGCATGCGCCGGCCGTCCCAGGCGTTGAAGTCGCCGACGACGCTGATCCGGCGCGCATTGGGCGCCCACAATGCGAAAGCAACTCCCTCGGCTCCCTCGTGGATGATCGGATGAGCGCCGAGCTTTTGGTAGCTCGCAAGATGGTTGCCTTCGGCCAGCAGGTAGATGTCGAGCTCGCCGAGGACAGGGGAGAAACGGTAGGCATCGTCGAATTCGGTCTGGATTGCGCCACTCGATATGCGCAGCCGGTAGCGAAACGGTTCTCGCCGATCGGCAATGGTCGCTACAAACAGGCCGTCCCGATGGACCCGCACACCCTCGGCGGCAATATTGCCTGTGGCCGACTCGACGACCGCCATTTGCTGCGCCGCGGGCAGCATTGCCCGCACGCAGATCCCGCCATCGCTCTTGTGCATTCCAAGAAACGCGAAGGGGTTGTCGTGGCGGGCACCGACGACGGCTTCGACTTGAGGGTCAAGCTGCTGCCGCACGCTCGCTCTTCTCCGTCCTGGCCAGAATCCCGAGAATCCCTTTGAGCGGGATGTCGACCCACGCGGGTCGGTTGGCCAACTCGTAACCCACCTCGTAGATGGCCTTTTCGAGCATGAAGAAAGCTATCATCTGGCGGGCCTGCTGTTTGCTCGCCGGATAAGCCGCGCAACCACGCATTGTCTTGCGGTAGGCGGCGCGAAAGCCGTCGACCGCCCGCTGCCGCCAGGCTTCGGCGAGCTCAGTCATTCTCGGCTCCGCTGCCGGCCGCGCCTCCGCGAGATGCCGCACCGCAGCGACGGCGGCGTAGTCGAACGAGCGGATCATCCCGGCGACATCGCGAAGGGGTGAGCTCTTGCTCCGGCGTGAAGCCAGCAGACGTGCCGGTTCGCCCTCGAAATCGACGATGAAGAAGTCGTTCTGAACGACGATTACTTGCCCGAGGTGGAAATCACCGTGGTACCGCGTCTTTTGCGCCTCGACGGTGTCCGGGATTAGCCTCAGGATGCGTTCGAACAGCCCGTGGCGAAGCGCGAGGACGCGGTCGGCGAGATCGCGGGTGGGAGCAGGCAGGCTCGACCGTTCGCGCTCCAACCGTGACAGCATGTCTGCGGCGGCGCCGGCCAAATCATCGCGCCATTCGGCAATGTCCTCTGGACTGAGCGACTCAGCGATGAAGTCGGGGTCGTCGCCGGCATGCTCGGCCAACGCTCGATGCATCTCGCCAGTGCGGATGCCGAGCTGGCGCGCCAGCATAAGAAAGAAAACATCAGGATCGGCGAGGGCGGATGGGCTCTCTCCGCCGGATATCAGCGCGTCGTCGAGGTAGCGGGTCAGGTAATTCAGCGCCTGCGTCCAGCCGTCACCTTGATTGCGAATAAAACCGAACAGCACACCCAGCGCGTGCTCCTCGCCTCCGGTCTCATCATCGATGACGAGTTCAATAGTCGCCAGCGGTGGCGGGGTATTGGCAAACCCGGCGCGCTCGACCAAGAACCGAGACATTTCGACCTCGGGGTGCGGTCCTGGCTGAAGCCGCCGATAGAGCTTCAGCATCCCGTAATCTTCGAAGAACACCGAGCTGTTTGACTGTTCCGCGCCGGCGCGTCGAACCACCAAGCGCTCCGGCACTGTCGACTGCTCGAAACTTGACGTCTTGCGGCAGCGAATTTCGCCGCCTTCGAGCGGCACTGTCGCCTCACGGTGGATCGCGTCGATGATCGCCAACGCAAATCCGTCCTGGGAAAACGCGTCGACGAGCGCGCCCTCCTTGCGGAGCTGGCGCAGTTCGGCCAGCGTAACCGGGGTTAATCCCTGACGCAGCTCGGTCTCGGCTGGCGACCAGATCGCGGCCAGCGGCAGGAAATAGCGTGCGGTGCTGCCGCCGGCAAGGTGCGCATCGACTATTTGGGCCAAGTAGTTCTCCGAAGCCGACCCGTCTTCGAGCTGCCGGACAATCTCGCCATACGCCCGTACCGAGGTTCCCTTGATCTTCTGATCCTTCTCCCCGAACCAGCGTTGGCGCGGCAGAAAGCTGGGGACCGCGTCGTTTTCGAGTTGCGGCCGATTATGCTGGCGGAACAGGTCGGACCAGCCGCGCGGCATTACCAATGTCAAAAATTCGGGCGGTGCAGCCTGCTGCGCCGAATTCTCTTGTGTGACTGGGAGCAGGTCGAACCAAAAGAAGCTGTGCGCTTGCAAGGTCAGCAAGTAGGGCAATTCACCCACAGTCGGAAAGACACTGCGCCCGAGAAGCTCGACCGGCTGGCGCCCGCGGAACTCGGAAAGGTCGAGTTCCACCGCCTGGGGCGAACGCGACAGATTGGCGACGCAGAGGATGGTCTCCTCATCGAGAATACGCAGATAAGCGATAACCTTGCGGTTCGAGGGGTAAAGAAACCGCAGCGCGCCGCGCCCGAACGCGCGCCGTGAGCGCCGTGCCGCGATCAGCCGCTTCGTCCAGTTCAGTAATGATGACGGTGAGCGGCTTTGCGCCTCGACATTGACCGCCTCGAACCCGTACACCGAATCCATGACCGGCGGCAGGTAAAGCCGTGCCGGGTCGGCGCGGGAGAACCCGCCATTGCGGTCGAACGACCACTGCATTGGCGTGCGTACACCGTCGCGGTCGCGCAGAAAGATGTTGTCGCCCATACCGATCTCGTCGCCATAGTAGAGGACGGGTGTGCCCGGCATCGAAATCAGCAACGCGTTGAGCAGCTCGATTCTGCGACGATCATTCTCCATCAACGGTGCCAAACGGCGGCGGATCCCGAGATTGATCCGGGCGTGCCGGTCGGCGGCATAATGGCTCCACAGATAGTCGCGCTCGCGGTCGGTAACCATTTCGAGCGTCAGCTCGTCGTGATTGCGCAGAAACACCGCCCATTGGCAGGCTTCGGGGATATCCGGCGTCTGGCGCATGATGTCGGTAATGGGATGCCGATCTTCGGTCGAGACCGCCATGTAGATGCGAGGCATCAGCGGAAAGTGGAACGCCATATGGCATTCGTCGCCCGCGCCGAAATATTGCAGCACATCCTCCGGCCATTGGTTGGCCTCGGCGAGCAGCATGCGCCCGGTGTAGTGAGTGTCGAGCTCGCGCCGCAGCCGCCTCAAGATCTCATGGGTTTCGGGCAGGTTTTCGTTGATCGTTCCCTCGCGCTCGATCAGGTAGGGCACCGCATCGAGCCGCATCCCGTCGACCCCGAGATCGAGCCAGAACCGCATCACGTCGAAGACAGCCCGCAATACCCGCGGATTATCGAAGTTGAGATCGGGTTGATGAGAATAGAAGCGGTGCCAGTAATAGGCCTGCGCCACCGGGTCCCATGCCCAGTTGGATTTCTCGGTATCGACAAAGATGACGCGGGTTTCCGGAAATTTCTGGTCGGTATCGCTCCACACATAGAAGTCGCGGTAATGAGAGCCGGGCTTTGCCTGGCGTGCTCGCTGGAACCAGGGATGCTGATCCGAGGTGTGGTTGATGATCAGCTCGGTGATGACCCGCAGATTGCGGCGGTGGGCTTCGCGCACGAAGGTCTTGAAGTCGGCCATCCGCCCGTAGGATGGGTTGACGCTCTTGTAATCGGCGATGTCGTAGCCGTCATCGCGCAGCGGCGAGGGATAGAAGGGCAGCAACCACAGCGCTGTGACCCCGAGATCACGGAGATAATCGAGCTTGCGGCACAAACCCTGAAAATCGCCGATGCCGTCGTCATCGGCGTCGAAAAACGCCTTGACGTGGAGCTGATAGATGATCGCGTCCCGGTACCACAGCGGGTCCAGGGTCTCGGGCTGCGCTACTGCGCTGCCATGGGACAGCGGTACGGCGTCGTCGTCGGCTGGCGTCATATGGTGGCGGCTCGCAACAGGCGGAAAATCATGGACGGATTGGTCTCGGGATCGAGGCACAGGCGTTGCCGACTGCCCCGGCAGATTACGACGCGCTGCGTAAACGCTTCCTCGAGCAAGAATTCGGTATCCGGCGCCACGCCGAATTCGGCGAGCGGCAGTTCGATTTCGCCTTCGTGCGCGCTGTGCGGATCGAGATTGACGGCGACAATTACGGTGTTGGTCTTGTCGATTGAGGTCTTCGCATAAGCGAGAATATTCGGGTCTGGGCAATCGAGAAAGCGCAAGTTGAGGAACTCCTGCAGTGCCGGATTGACGCGCCGGAACCGGTTCAGGACTCTGATATCCTCCTTGATATTGCCCGGCCGATCCCAGTCCCACACTTTATACTCGTACTTTTCAGAATTGAGATATTCCTCGCGTGCCGGAGGCGGCGTATTGCCATAGAGCTCGATAAACTCTTGCTGCTCTGATGCTGTCGGTTCCGCAGGTCCGCCGAGCGGTGTATTTTCACACAGCTCGAAACCATTGTAGATTCCGTAAACCCCGGACAGTGTTGCGGCCAGCACGAGACGAATACGGAACGCGGGCCGCCCCCCTTGCTGCAGAAACACCGGCAGAATGTCCGGCGTGTTGGTGAAAAAGTTTGGCCTGAAATACTCTTTTGTCTGATCCTGTGTCAGCTCGGTCAGGTATTCCATCAGCTCGGTCTTACTGTTCCTCCAGGTAAAATAAGTATACGATTGGGTAAACCCCACCTTGGCCAGGGCCTGCATCATCTTTGGTCTGGTAAAGGCTTCGGACAAAAAGATCGCCTCCGGACAGCGAAGCTTGACCTCGCCGATCAGCCACCGCCAGAACGGCAACGGTTTGGTGTGGGGGTTGTCGACGCGAAAGATACGCACACCCTCGTCGATCCAGAACATCACGGTGTCGCACAGCTCCGTCCACAAACCCGTCCGATCCGGGTTGTAGAAATCGACATTGACGATGTCTTGGTATTTCTTTGGCGGGTTCTCGGCGTATTTGATCGTGCCATCGGGCCGGAAACGGAACCACTCGGGATGCTCGCGCACCCAAGGATGGT
>Ga0306925_10005992_pt1 | contig 11238 bp, 7 predicted proteins | sample flu12Cox44000176_FD_203755 | JGI IMG/M metagenome (GOLD analysis project Ga0306925, IMG submission 203755) | Lab enrichment of tropical soil microbial communities from Luquillo Experimental Forest, Puerto Rico - flux8day.12C.oxic.44.000.176 (v2)... | ecosystem: Environmental > Terrestrial > Soil...
GGTCATGAAACCGGTCGGGTCGAAGGCCGTCCGGGATGCAATCGATCGCTATCAGCCCATGCTTGGTGTGCACGGCCACATCCACGAAAGCCGGGGAGTCAAAAAGATGGGACGGACCCTCGCCATCAATCCCGGCAGCGTCTATGGTGATGGCGTCCTGCAGGGCGCCGTGCTCGAACTGGACCCGAAGAAGGGCAAGGTCAAAAAATACCTTCTCGTGAACGGTTGAGCAGACCCGCCTGACCCATTAGACACAAGGTCGTTCTCCCCGCCGACCCTGATCAGCGCATACATGGGAGGTATGCATGGCCACCGACGCAGTCGGCCAAGAAAGACCGGCACTGTTCCTCCGGAACGCCACCGGCCTCGTCCGAGGCTGGAACGTCCGCGACTCACTGATCTACGCCGTCCTGGCCACCAACGTAATCACTCTCGGTATATACGAGTTTTCCTTCCAGTCCTTCATCCCCAACGGACAGCTGCTCACATCGATCCTCATCTCGGGCGTGTGGGTCTCGTTCCTGGTCATCGCGTACACCGGCCTGATCGTCACCATCCCGCGGGCCGGCGGCGACTACGTCTGGCAGACCAGGATCCTGACCAGCGGCCTCGGGTTCGTCATGGCGGCCACCGGCTGGTGGTTCATCCTCTGGCTGTGGGCACCCATCTACGGCAACATCCTGTCGGTCGAGCTGTTCCAGCCGTTGTGGGCGACCCTCGGTGACCCGAGCGGGGCGGTCTGGTTCACCACCCACACCGGGATCTTCGTCGTGACGCTGATCACCATCGCCCTGGCCGGCGTCCTCGTATCGATCGGCATGGCGGGGTACGCCCGGGTCCAGAAGTGGTGCTTCTACGCTGGCCTGATCGGCTTCGCGGTCATCGTGATCCTGCTGCTGATCAACAACCACGCGAACTTCGTGTCCTCCTTCAACCGGGAGGCACACAGCATCTTCGGCGTGAACAACGCCTACGCCAAGACGCAGGCCGGGGCGCACAAGATCGGCTATGCCTCGCCCCCGTTCGGGTTCAGTCCGCTTGGCGCGAGCCTGCTGCTCATCCCGATGATGATGTTCTACCTCCTGTGGCCGAACTGGGGGTCCACCCTGTACGGGGAGATCCGCGGCGCGAGTGACTTCAAGCGTGTCTTCCGCGGCATGTTCTTCGGGCTGTGGATCACGGTCGCGCTGTCGGTGATCTTCCTGCTGCTGGTGGAGAAGACGTTCAGCACCGAGTTCTATAACAACGCCAACGCTCTGTACTGGAGCGCCTACTACGGTGGCAAGGTGCCGGCTGCGATCCCGATCTGGCCGTATCCGGTCATGTTCGCGGGCTGGCTGATCCACAACACCGTATTCCAGGCCGCGCTGATCCTGCTGATGAGCCTGTGGTTCCTCGGCTGGGTGGGAACGCTGTTCCTGTCTTCGACGCGGGTGATCTTCGCTGCCGCCTTCGACCGCGTGCTGCCCGACCGCGCGGCAGAGGTCTCCGAGAAGCGCAAGGTCCCGTTCTACTCGCTGATCCTGATGCTGCTGCCGGCGGTGGCGCTGAGCGCTGTCTACGCCTACTCGCTCAAGTTCCAGACCTACACCCTGGACGCCACCCTGGTGATCGCGGTGACCTATCTGTTCAGCGCGATCGCCGTGGTCGTCCTGCCCTGGCGCAAGCCTGACCTGTGGCGTGCCTCGCCAGCCAGCAAGGTCAAGCTGTTCGGGGTCCCGGTCGTCCCGGTCGCCGGGGTGATCACCATCGGCCTGCTCGTGTTCAACCTGTACTGGTGGTTCAAGGACTCCGCGTACGGTGTCAACAACCACGGCTCGCTGCTGTTGATGCTGGGGTTCTACGTGCTGGCGATTGTGGTGTTCGTGGTCGCCCGCGTCGTGCGCAGCCGGCAGGGCATCGACCTGAGCCTCATCAACAAGGAGATCCCGGTCGAGTAGCCTCAAGCTCTGTCAAGCGATGGCACCGGCCCCGCCGCCAGCAGTCCGGCGGCGGGGCCGGTGTCCGGCAGGGGGTACGCAAACGATTGATTGATTGGCGGTATCCAGCGGCATGAGTGACACCCCGGCCCGGGCCAGCGCCGTCATCATCGGCGCCGGCATCGTCGGCAACAGCCTCGTCCACCACCTGGCGCGGCTGGGCTGGCGGGACCTCGTCCTCGTCGACAAGGGTCCGATGCCCAACCCCGGCGGGTCGACCGGGCACGCCTCCAACTTCATCTTCCCGATCGAGTACTCGAAGATGATGATGGAGCTGACCCGGGACAGCACCGAGCAGTACCAGGCGCTGGGCGTGTTCACCCAGAGCGGCGGGATCGAGGTCGCCCGCACCGAGGAGCGCATGCACGAGCTGCGCCGCCGGTGCACCGCGGCCAAGGCCTGGGGCATCCCCGCCCAGCTGCTCTCACCCGGTGAGGTCAGCAAGCTCGTGCCCTACCTGGACGAGTCGGTGATCCTGGGCGGGGCGAGCTTCCCCACGGCCGGCGTGGTCGACTCGCTGCGGGCCGGCACCTTGATGCGGGAGCGGGCCGAGCAGGCCGGAGCGCTGCGGGTAATGGCCGGGGCCGAGGTGCTGGGCATCGACACGGCGGCCGGCGGGCCCCGGCCGCGGGTGCGGGCCGTGCGCACCAGCCAGGGGGAGATCGAGACCGACATCTGCGTGATCTGCTGCGGGGTCTGGAGCCCGCGCGTCGCGCGGATGGCGGGCGCGCGGATCCCGCTCACGCCGGTCGTGCACCAGATGATCAGCGTCGGCCCGGTGCCGCTGTTCGCCGACACCTCCGGCGAGATCGCGTACCCGATCGTGCGGGACGTGGATACGAACATGTACGAGCGGCAGCACGGTGGCGACATGGAGGTCGGCTCATACGCCCACCGGACGATCGTCGTGGACCCGGACGACATCCCCTCCATCGAGGAGTCGCCCCGGTCGCCGACGGAACTGCCGTTCACCCAGGACGACTTCGACCCCCAGCTGGCCCAGGCGCTGGAGCTCATGCCGGAGCTGCTCGGGGACGAGCGGGTCGGCATCCGGTACGCGATCAACGGCCTGATCTCGATGACCCCGGACGGCCACCCGCTGCTCGGGGAGACGCCGGAGGTCACGGGGCTGTGGTCGGCCGCGGCCAGCTGGATCAAGGAGGGCCCCGGCTGCGGCCGCGCGGTGGCCGAGTGGATGAGCGGCCAGGTGCCGGAGGTCGATGTTGACGAGGCCGACATCGCCCGCTTCTACCCGTCCCAGCGCACGGTCGCCCACGTCCGGGCGAGGGCCCGGGAGGCCTTCAACAAGATGTACGGGATCGTCCACCCGGCCGAGCAGTGGGAGTCGGGCCGGCCGGTCCGGGTCAGCCCGGTGTACGCCCGGGAGCGCGACCTGGGCGCGGTCTTCTTCGAGACCGCCGGGTGGGAGCGCCCGCACTGGTACGCCGGCAACGAGGTGCTGCTGGAGCGGTACGAGGGCCGGCTGATGCCCCGGGAGTCCGAGTGGGAGGCCCGCTGGTGGTCACCGATCATCAACGCGGAGCACCTGGCCATGCGAGACGCGTGCGGCCTCGTCGACCTCTCGGCGTTCGCGGTCTTCGACATCACCGGGCCGGCCGCGCTGGAGACGGTGCAGTCGCTCGCGGTCGCGCAGCTGGACGTGGCGGCCGGCCGCGTCGTCTACACCTCGCTGCTGGACGAGCGGGGCGGGTTCAAGGCCGACCTGACCATCATGCGGCTCGGGCCCGATCACTTCCGGGTGGTGACCGGCGGCGCCACCGGCATGTCCGAGAAGAAGTGGTTCTCCGGCCACCTGCCCGCCGACGGGACGGCCGCCCTGGCCGACCTGACCTCAGCCTGGACGACGCTGGGGCTGTGGGGCCCGCGGGCCAGGGACGTGATGCAGGCGGTCAGCGGGGACGACTACAGCCACCCGGGATTCCCGTTCGGCACCTGCCGTGAGGTGGAGGTCGACGGCGTCACCGTGCTCGCGTCGCGCATCTCCTACGTGGGTGAGCTCGGCTGGGAGCTGTACGTGCCGATGGAGCAGGGCGCCAGGCTGTGGGACGCGCTGTGGGAGGCGGGCGGCCCGCACGGGCTGGTGCCGGTCGGCATCGGCGTCTACGGGACCACCGGCCGGCTGGAGAAGGGCTACCGCGCGTTCGGCAACGAGCTGACCGCCGACTACACGCTGGTCGAGGCCGGGATGACCCGCCCGAAGGTGAAGGAGCACGCGTTCACCGGCAAGGACGCCTACCTGGCACAGCGGGAGACCCCGCCGGCGGCGGTGCTGTGCACGCTGACCGTGGACGACCACCGGTCGGCCAGCGGCCAGCTGCGCTACATGCTCGGCGGTGAGCCGATCCTGTCCGCGGACGGTGAGCCGCTCGTGGACGCCCAGGGCCGTCCCTCGTACGTCACCAGCGCGGGCTCGGGGCCCTCCACCGGCAAGCACCTCCTCATGGCCTACCTGCCCGCCGAGCACGCCCGGGCGGGGGCGCGCCTGTTCACCGAGTACCTCGGCGAGCGCTACCCGGTCACGGTCGCCGTCGCCGGCTCGACGCCGCTGTTCGACCCTGAGAACGAGCGGATCCGGAGCTAGGCCATGTCTCGCAGATCTTCGGCCTGCTGCGCGTCCGCCTGGCGGCGCAGCGCTGCGTGTGGCTTGCGATCCATCCGCCAGGACGTCCGCTCGCCACGGCCAAGATCCACCAGGCAGGCCTAACCCATGGAGATCCTCGTCTGCGTCAAGCGCGTCCCGCAGGTGGGCGGCAAGATCGTGGTGACCGGCGACGGGCAGGACGTGGATACCCGGATGTCGGGGTTCGCCATGAGCCCGCACGAGGAGTGCGCGGTCGAGGAGGCGGTCCAGATCACCGAGCGCCTCGGCGGCACCGCCTCGGTGCTGACGCTCGGGCCGCCGGAAGCCGCCGAGCAGCTGCGCGACGCCCTCGCCCTGGGCGCCGGCCGGGCGGTGCTGCTGGAGACCGACGGCCGCGAATGGGGGCCGATCGCCACCGCCGACGCGATCGTGGCCGAAGCCCGCCGCCGGGCCGGGGCCGGGCCGGGCTACGACCTGCTGTTGCTGGGCAACGAGGCGGCCGACACCGGCGACTACCAGGTGGGGGTGCGGGTCGCGCACGCGCTGGGCTGGCCGTGCGCCACCGGGATCAAGGGCATCGAGATCACCGATGGCACCGTCCGGGCACGGCGGGAGTACCGCGGCGCCGAGGAGACCTTCGAGTTCGGCCTGCCCGCGGTGATCACCGTCAAGGAGGGCATCAACCTCCCGCGCTATCCGTCCCTGCCGGGGCGTCTGCGGGCCAAGCGGGCGGTCATCGAGGAGTACCAGCCGCAGTGGCGGCCCGACGGCCTGCGCAAGGAGGCGCTGCGGGTGCCCGAGACCGAGCGTAAGCAGGCGACCGTGCTCGGCACCGGGGTGGACGCGGTCCCGGCCCTGCTCGCCCTGCTGGACGAGCTGGGGGTGCTGCCATGACCGTCCTCTGCCTGGTCGAGCTGGACGGCACCGGCGCCGCCGACGCCTCGCTGCGGGCGCTCACCTTCGCCCGTTCCCTGGCCGGCTCCGGCGGGGGGCTGGAGGCGGTCGTGTTCGGTGAGGCTACGGCCCTGACCGGTGGAGCCGGTCAGGGTGGGGCACCGGCCGAGGCGCCGGCCGCCGAGACGCTGGCGGCCTACGGCGTGACCGGCCTCTACGTCGTCGAGCCCGGCCGGGTCGCCGGGTACGCGCCGGCGGCGTGGGCGCGGGTCCTGGCCGGGCTGATCGGCCTGACGGGCGCGGACGCGGTGCTGGCGGCGGGCACCGACCGTGGCAGCGAGGTGATGGCCCATCTCGGCGCGCTGACCGGGCTGCCGATGGCGGCCAACTGCGTGTCAGCCACGCTTTCCGGCCCCGCCACCTGGCAGATCGTGCGCCAGCGGTGGGCGGGCCTGCTGCTGGAGGACGCTTTGCTTGAGGCGTCGCCCGCGCTGGCCACCGTGGCCACCGACACGGTGGCACCCACCGCCGCCGCCACCTCCGCCGGCCTCACCATCCACGCCCATCAGCCCGAGCTCGAGGACGGCGACCTGGCGGTGCTGGCCACCGAGTCGGCCGCGCAGAGCGGGGGGGTGTCGCTGGCCAACGCCCGGGTGGTGGTCGGGGGAGGCCGCGGGGTCGGCGGGCCGGAGGGTTTCGCGCCGCTGGAGGAGCTCGCCGGGCTGCTGGGCGGGGTGGTCGGCGTGTCGCGCGTGGTGACCAGCGAGGGCTGGCGCCCGCACAAGCAGCAGGTCGGCCAGACCGGCACCAAGATCACACCGGAGCTGTACCTCGCCTGCGGGATCAGCGGGGCGATCCAGCACATCGCCGGCTGCGCCAGCGCCAAGCACATCGTCGCGGTCAACTCCGACGCGGGCGCGCCGATCCTGGGCCACGCCGAGTACGCGGTGATCGGTGACCTGCACGAGGTGATCCCCGCGCTGGTGGCGGCGATCAAGGCGCGCGGCGGCTCCGCCTGAACGCCGGGGGGAGCCGCCGGCCGGTGCCCGGTGGCCGGCGGGGCCTTCTTCTTGGCCGCTAGGGACCTTGGTCCCTGCCGCCGCGGGCCCGCGCCAGGCATGATCAATTTGCCGGTGTCCCGTCCGGGAAAGCGTGGTGGTACCGATGTCATCCCCCCGCCCACACTCGCCCGCTGACCTGGCCCTGGCGCCGGTTCTCATCAGCATCGAGCGGAACCTGGCGCAGGCCAGGGACAGCGACGACCTCGAGTACGCGCTCGCCCTGGCGCTCAACGACGACGGCGGCTGGTACGCCAGCGCGGCGCAGCGGGCAGACCGGGTGCTGCAGCTGGCCACCCGGAACGTGGATCTGCACGGCTGGCACGTGACCCCGGCGCCTGACCGGCAGGGCCTGGTCGTCGAGCACGGCCACTACCGCGTCACGGTGATGCTGGGCCGGCGGCTCGCCGACTACGTCGACGGCGACGTCACCACGCGCGACCCGGCCGCCAGAACGGCCCGCTGACCGCGCGGGCGGCCCGGTCGCCGCTCAGGGCGGGTACTGGTCCTGCCTCCCATGAGTGAGTTCAGCTCGCCCGGCCCCACTTCCCTGGCCGCCCGGCCCCAAACGGACGGCCCGCTCAGGTCTTGGCGGCGGCTTCGTGGTTGTCGCGGGCGGCGACGGTGAGCGGGTGGTCGGGGCCGAGGACCCGTTCGCAGTCGGCCAGCGTGCTTTTGAACAGGGCGAGGGCCTCGGTGAGCCGGCCGGCGGTGTGGTAGGCGTAGGCGAGGTTGCCCCGGGAGGTGAGGGTGTCGGGGTGGTCGGGGCCGAGGACGCGTTCGCAGTCGGTGAGCGTGCGCTCGTAGAGCGGCAGCGCCACGGTCAGCTTGCGCGCCGAATGGTAGGCCGAGGCCAGGTTGCCGCGGGCGGTGAGGGTATCGGGGTGGTCGGGGCCGAGGACCTGTTCGCGGTCGGCCAGGGTCCGCTCGTACAGCGGCAGCGCGTCCTTGAGCTTGCGGGCCTGGTGGTAGGCGTCGGCGAGGTTGCCGCGGGCGGTGATGGTGTCGGGGTGGCTGGGGCCCTGCACCCGCTCGCGGTCGGCCAGCGTGCGCTTGTAGGCCCCGATGGCGTCGCGCATCCGGCCCCCGGCCCGGTACGCCGAGGCCAGGTTGCCGCGAGCGGTCAGCGTATCCGGGTCATCGGGACCCTGGACCTTCTCACGACTCGCCAGGATGCGCTCGAACAGCGGGATCGCGTCGCCGAGCCGGCCCCCCGCGCGGTACGCGTGGGCGAGGTTCGCCCGCGCGGTCAGGGTGTCCGGATGGTCGGGCCCAACGACCTGCTCCTCCACGGCGAGGGTGCGCTCGAAGGCGGCGATCGCCTCTCCGCTGAGCCCCGCGCTCAGGTAGGCCTGCGCGAGATCGGAGCGCGCGGCCACGGTGTCCGGGGTCTGCGGCCCCTGGGTGCGCTCGGTGTCGGCCAGCGCGCGCTCGGCCAGCCGGATCGCGTCACCCGCGCGCCCGGCCGCGCTGTAGGCCCGGGACAGGCTGCTCCTGGCGTTGAGCGTGTCCGGGTGCTCGGGCCCCAGTCCGCGCTCGCAGTCGGCGAGGAGCCGTTCGTCCACGGCGATGGCGTCGCTGTGCTGCCCAGCGGCCTGGTACGCGTCGGCCAGGCGGGCGCGTACGCGGATGGTCCGCAGATCGACGGGGCCCAGGATCGGCCGGATGGCGTCGATCATTGCCTGCCAGTAGCCGACGGCCGATCCGGCCAGGCCGGCGCTGGCCAGGCTGTCGCCCGCCCGCAGCAGAACCGGATGGGGCTCCGGCGACCAGAGCAGCGCCCCGGTGGCCTGGCGAAGCTTGGCCGTGCAGTCGCGCAGGGCCTGCTCGAGCACGGGGGACGCACCGTGCTGCGGCCACACCTCGGCCAGGGCGTCGGCGGCCGCCAGGCCGGCCTGCTCGTATTCGCCGGCCGGCAGCGCCTGCCGGGCGAGAGCCTGGACCACGGTGTGAGCCCAAATGGTGCGGGCCGCGCTGGTGGTGTCGATCGTGACCAGTCCCACCCGGGCCAGGTTGCGCACGGCCGTGCGGGCTTGCGCCTCGTTGACGGACGCCCCCCCGGCATACTGGCTCAGGAACGCGCAGGCGGCCTGGCTGGTGAGTACCGTGCCGGGGATGCCGTTGGGATCCAGCAGGCAGGTGAGCGCGAGCGCCGGCCAGGCGAGGCCAACGGGAGGCAGCCGGTCAGCGAGATCGATCGACAGGGCACCGGCGCCGGCGACCGTCGATGAGATGATCCCGGCCGCGGCGCTCAAGCGCCCCCGCTGCTCGACGATCCGGATACGGTACTCGCGGCAGTCGATCCCGGTGTCGGCCAGCAGCGCCCCGGCCTGGGCCAAGGTGATGGGCAGGAACCCGAGTTCGGTGGCGAGGTCGAGCGCACCGACCCACTGGTCCGGGTCGGCGTGCAGCCTCGTGTGCAGATAATTCAAGGCTTCGCGGCGGCTGAAACCGCCGATCCACACGACCCGGGGGCTGGATGCGTGCCGCGCGGTTTCCGGGCGGTTGGTGGTGACCACCGCCTGTCCGCTGGCCCCCCGGGGCCAGAGCCCCTCCAGCGCCGCCGGATCGGTGAGGTCGTCGATTACCACCAGCCAGGGCCGGTCCGTGCCGGCCAGCCAGGTAAGGAAGTGCGAGGCCGCCGCCTCCGGCCCGCCGTACGGGTCCGGCTCTCCCACATCGGCCAGGGCCTGGGCGTAGCCGGTCACGACCGCGTCCCGGCTGGACGCGGTCACCCAGACCAGCAGGTCCACCGCCCGCTGATTCCACAGCGTGTGGGCGATCGCGGCCGCGAGCTGCGTCTTGCCGGTGCCGCCCACGGCGCCCAGCTCGCGGGCGATTTCGTCGGCGGTGACCAGCACCACCGTCCCGCCCGGCTCAAGGCGGTTAGCCAGCGCCAGCCCGCTCTCGGTCCGCGGAGTGTACGACTCGGCGAGGTTCGGTAGCGGGCCGGAAAGAACCGGCCACGTCCCCTTCCCCGACTGCCCCCAGTTGGTGCCCCCCTGGATGGCCCACCCGCTCATTTGTCCTTGTGTCACCAATCCATGTGCAATCGGCCGGGCCTGGTCGGCGGTCGCTCTTGACCGCCCGGCTGACCGGAATCTGGTTGTGTCGCTGGTCTACCACGCCAGCTCCGATCTCAAAGCACGAAACGCAATGCATCCGATTGCGGTTTGTGAAGATGCCACGCGGGCGGGCAATTCAGTTGCCTTATGCGAAGGATCTGGACATGTGCCTTATGCGAACGATCTGGACATGCCTTTTAAATGCCAACAATCTGGACAGCTGATCCATGCAGACGCATCGTTGATGGCGTGTCGGCGGTCTCAGCCGCCCAGCCGGGCCAGCAATGCCTGGCGCCACTGTTCGGTCTGCTGCACCTGGTTGAAGGTGAACAGGTGCAGGCCCTCAACCGCGGCGGCCGGCGAGGAGAAGGTGGCCGCCATCCGGCTGAGGAGCTTATCCGGGTTGTAGCCGCCCGGGGTGCCCATCCGCAGGAACCATTCGGTGTGGCCGGCCAGGAACCGCGCCGATTCCGCCGCGCCGGCCTTGGCGGCCATCCGGAGCAGCCTGGCCCGCTCCACCGGCCCGGCCAGCCCGGCGTACAGCGGCAGCGTGACGCTCCTGGCGCGGATGCGGAGTATCCACCGCCGCAGCGTGACCGGGTCGAAGCACAGGTTGCTGACGATGTAGGAGGCGTGCCGCCGCTTGTCCCACATGGCCTGGATCGTGATGTCGTCCTCGATCCGGGGGTGGCTTTCCGGGTAGCCGGTGATCCCGGTCCGGGCGAACGGGTTCCCCATCTCCGCCAGCCGTTCCAGCAGGGACAGGGCGCTGTCGAACTCGCCGGCCGGGGGGTCGGCGTCGCCCGCCGGGACGAACACGTCGTCCACGCCGCAGGCGGTCAGCCGGGCCACGATGTCGGCCAGGTGGGCGCCGTCGGCCACCAGCCGGGCCGAGATGTGCGGCACCACCCGGTACCCCCGGCCGGCCAGCCGCTCGGTCAGGTCGAGCGTGGCGTCCAGCCCTTTGGCCGGGGAGGCGGTGACGGTCACCGTCCTGCCCGCCGGCAGCCACTCGCCGACGGCGTCTTCGACGCCGCCGGCCGGGAACACCTCGAAGCGGGGGCTTCTGAGGAGCGGCGCGACACCGGCCAGCGGACTCCCCAGGAGTCCCGCCCCCCGCACCCCTCGTGCCATCAAAGGCCACCGTCTCCGGCCGGTCCCGCGAGAACGTGCGCAGAAGGGCATGTCGCATCGGCCGTTTGCGCACACGAACCCGCCTCGTCGCCGACGAGCCGCGCGAGCTCCTGCTCGAGCCGGCTGGTGCCCGTCTCGACCACCGCGAGCGGCAGGCCGAACATGGCTGCCACGCGCTCGGCCTGCTCCTGCATGAGGGCACTGCGGTCCTGCGCCAGCCAGACCACGCGGCGGTAGTGCCGGAAGTACTCCGGCCAGAGTTCCGGGTGCTCGTCCAGGCCGAGCCCGGCCACGACGGTCCGCTGGAAGCTGCGGACCAGGTAATCGGTGAGCACGTAGGTGCCGGGCTCGGCGTCGAACAGCTCCCGCAGCCGCGACGGCCCGGCCAGCACGTCATAGCAGTGCAGCCCCGGCAGCCGACGCAGCCCCAGCCGCGCGCACAGCCCGTCCAGCGCCCCGTAGGTCCCGCAGTCGGCGTACGCGAGCGCGACCCGCCGCCCGCGGGC
>Ga0306925_10005993_pt1 | contig 11237 bp, 2 predicted proteins | sample flu12Cox44000176_FD_203755 | JGI IMG/M metagenome (GOLD analysis project Ga0306925, IMG submission 203755) | Lab enrichment of tropical soil microbial communities from Luquillo Experimental Forest, Puerto Rico - flux8day.12C.oxic.44.000.176 (v2)... | ecosystem: Environmental > Terrestrial > Soil...
TCGCGATAGTCCGCCGAGAGCTCGAACTGTCGCTGGTAGATGTCGAGAAGCTCATTGGGCTGATCCAGCTTCGTGTAGAGGCGCTCCAGGGCGTCCAGCGCGGTGGCGTTGGTTGGCTCGAATTCCAGCGCCTCCCGATAGGCGACGATCGCGCCGGCGTCATCGTTCAGCTCCCGCTCGTAGATCTGCGCCGCTTCCACTTGCATCCGCGCGCGCTGCTCGTCGGTCGCGGCCAACCCGCAGGCGCGGATCAAGGTGGTCGCGACTTCGGGCCACGCCCTCTGCCGGCGGTAGAGCGCGACCAGAGCCTCCATGGTCTCCTCGTCCGGCTCGAGCGCCAACGCGCGCAAGAGCGCGTTCACCGCCTCCGCTGGAGCGGAAAGGTTCTCGTCGTGGGTCCGTGAGATTTCCCGGAGGATTGGTTTACGGGCCTCGATCGAGCTGGTGGCTTCGAGCTTCTGCTCCAGCACGACCACGTATTCGCGATGGCGGCCGCGGCGCTGGAACATTTCGGCCAGCGAGTCCAGGGCGGGCGCGTTGGTCGGATCGAACTCCAGAATCTTCCGGAGCGCCTTTTCCGCCGACTCCGGATCATCGAGCTTCTGGTCGTACACCTTGGCCAGAACAGAATAGGTACGCTCCGCCAACGGTCCGTGGCGTAGGTCATCCCCCACTTCCTCGTAGACCGCCGCCAACTCCTCGTAGGAACCACTCTCCGCCGCAAGCCGCTCCACCTGTTCGTGAAGCGCGTTGTCCGCCGGGCTGTGCTGCAGGGCTCGGCAGATCGCGAGAAAGGCGACGTCCTTTTGCCCAAGTTTCGACTCTTGGACGTCTGCGAGGTCCCGCAACGCGGCAATCTTCTCCTCCTCGGTCACAAGGTGCGGCAAATAGCGGTCGATCAGCTGGGCGTAAGCGCGCCAATCCTTGAGTTGCGCGTACAGCTCCTTGCCGCGCTCGTAGGCCTGCCGATTGGCCGGGTCTATCTCGAGAATCTTATCCAGCGCCGCGGCGGCACCCTCGAGGCGCCCGCCCGAGCCTTTCCACAGATCGACGATCTCGAACATCGTGGCGATCGCCCGGTCGCGGTCTTCGAGGAGCAGTTCCAGTTGGGAGCGCTGTTCCAAGACCCGCGCCGCTTCCGCGTACGCCTTCAGGGCCACGAAGATCTTGTGGAGCCGGCCCAGCTCGGGCTCGCGGTGGGGCTCGATTTCCAACGACCTGCGTGCGGCATCCAACGCTTCTTCGCGCCGCCCCATCTGGCTCAACATCTCGGCCAATCGGATCCGTAGGTCCTTCACACCTTCGGCGGATTCCTGAAGGGGAATCAGGCGCCGCAGGATCAGCACCAGCTCGTCCTGTCGTCCCAGCCCCTCGAAGATTTTGCGCAACGCCTCCAGCGAGGGCTTGTGCCGCGGATCTCGGTCGAGCGTTGCCTTGAGCGGGGCGATCGCCTCCTCCGGCCGCCCGAGCCTTTCCAAAAGAATCAGTCCCAGACGGCCGTTTAGCCGCACCAGCTCGCGAGGATCCACCGCCTGACCGAGCTGCTGGACCAGAAGCTCCTTGAGCTCCTCGTAGCGCCCCCCTTTCTCGAGCAGGCTTTCCAGGGCGGTGAACGCCTGGACGTTGCGCGGATCCTTCGCCACCAGCTCCCGGTACAGCTCGATCGACTGCGGCAGGTCCGACAGGCCCTCCACCGAGACCTGCGCCATTCGCGAAAGGATCCGCTCCCGTTCCTTGCCACTGACCAGCGGTCGCTGATGCTCGAGGACCTGGTACAGCCGTCGAGCGTCGCCGCTTTTCTGGTAGATCTCCTCCAGGGTTCGGGCGGCCGCGAGATGGGCTTTGTCCAGCCCCAGAATGCGCTGGTAGGCGTCGGCGGCGCGGGTCGAATCGTCCAAGCGGCTGTGCACCAACTGGCCGAAGCGGAAGAGCAGCGCGGCTTTCTCCTGCGGGTCGGATGCCAGCTCGATCAGATCCTCGAGCACGTTGGCCAGCTCCGCGGGCCTGTCCAACTGGGTGTACAGCCGTTCCAGCGCCGGCAGCGCCGTGGACAGGGTTTCGGCGCTGAGCTGGCGGGCTTTTTCGTAAAACTCGGCCGCTCGCGAAGGCTCCTGGAGCCGTTGATCGAAGAGTTGTCCCAGAACCAGGCAAATCTCCGCGGCGTCCTTGGCCTCGGCGATCCGAGGCAGCTGCTCCTCGTACGCAACCGCCAGCTCATCGTAAGTCTTGGCCAGCTCGGCGGTGCGCTCGAGCGCCTTTCGCAGCTCAGGATCGTTCGGATCTTCCTTGAAAGCGCGCCACAGGGCGAGGAAACCGAGCTCCGGCTCTCCCTGCTTCTCGCGCAGCTTCGCCAGTTCCATCCACATCTCCTTGCGTTCGCGAACGCTGCGGCTGGACCCGACGCGCGACTCCAGGATCTGAATCAGCTTGGCGTCGTCCTGATTGGCGCGGACGGCGCGGATCAGCAATCCGACCGCCGCCTCATTTTGTGGCTCGGCACTGGCGATCTTCTCGAGGCGCTGCAGCGCGCCGCGGTGCTTCGAGTCGGCTGAAAGGATCTCCCCGTACAACTCCAGGGAACCGACCCGGTCCATCAGCCGCGCTTCCCGGATCTGCGCCAGCCGGAACTTCAAATCCAGGTTCGCCTCGTCGGGCTTTAGTCGGATGCGCTTGGTGAGCACGTCCGCCAGCTCGGGCCATCGCTCGAGTTTGTGACAGAGTTGCTCCATCCGCTCCAGCACGGCCGGGTCGTCCGGGCGCAGCTCGAGCACCCGGCGGAAAGTAGCGAGTGCCCCGCTCTCGTCGCGCAGCTGCTCCTGCTGTAGCGCGCCCATCTGCAACAGCAGCGCCGCGCGTCGGCCGGGCTCATCCGCGACCGAGGCCTGGCGGCGCAACACCTCGTACAGCTCGCGGGATTTGCCGAGCCGGTGAAACAACCGGCCCACGTTGTCCAGAGCTTCTTGATGAGTAGGCTCAAGCTGCAGCACCCGCTGCCAGCTCGCAGCGGCTTTTTCCACCTCTCCAGCGGCCTCCTGCACTTGGGCCAGCGCCGCGTAAATCCGGGAGCGAGCGACATCGTCGGTGGCTTTCTCGCCCACCTGCCGCAGCAGGGTGGAAAGGTCCTCCGCCGCTTCAGCGGGGCCGACCAGCTTGAGACAAAGCACGAGCGGGGCCGGGTCTCCGGGAAGCTCGCGGAGCGCCCGAGTCGCGGCGACGAACGCCATCTGCGGGTTGTGCAGAGATTCGGCGTAGATCTCCGCCACCTTGCAGAGCAACCGACAGCGCTCCTGCGCAGAGGGATCGGCGGCGATCCGCGAATCCAGGACCTGCACCAGCTTGAGATGCTCGCCGCTTGACTTGAACAGCGGCTCGAGAATCAGCGCCGCGTCCGCGCGCACCGCGCTCTCCGAACGAGCGATCTCCTCCAAGGCCGCGACCGCCCCCGGATGATTGGGCCGGCGCCGGAGCACGCTTTCGAAAAGCTCGAGCGCGCCTTTGGCATCTCCCAGCTGGTCGAACTTGAGTCGGCCGTGCCGCACCGTCAGCTCGAGCGCCTCCTCCAGCGCTCCGCGCGCCTCGGCGATCCGGATCTCCTCCTCGATCAGCCCGGCCAGCTCCCGGTACCGCTGCGCGTTCGACAGGGCTGCATCGAGCGACTTGATGGCGTTTGCGTCGTCGGCCTTCCGCTTGAGGATTTCTCGGTAGGCCTCGATCGCGAGATCCTTGTCCGCGAGCGATTCCTCCGCGAGCTTGCCCAGCTCGAACAGCAAGTTGATCTGCTTCGGAACCTTGCGCTCCAGCTTGACTTGACGCTGAATCACCTCGGCGAGCTTGCCGAACGCCTGGTGCTTTCGGTGAGTGGCGGCCAGCGTCTGCAGCACGCTGGCGTTCTCCGGCTCGTGCTCGGCCACCTGCTCCAACGCCCGAGCTGCCATCTCCGGCCGGTTCAACCGCTCCTCGTAGATCGCCGCCAGCCGGCGCTGCAGATCCACCAACACCGGCTTGCTCACGCCGCGTTCGATCTGGCGCTGATAGCATTCCGCCAACTCCTCGAAAGCCCCCGTTTCCGCGGCCAGGCGATGCAGTTCCTCCCGGGCGCCTTCAGCCTCGGGATTCTCCGAAAAAGCTCTCAGTCGGGCATTGAAGGCCGCGGCTCGATGACCCAGTCCCTCGTGGAGGTTGGCGATCTCGTTGAGCAATTCGAAGCGCTTTTCCGGGGCGGAGCTGACGAGGCGGATCTCCAGCAGCTCCACCAGCTTCTGTCTCTCGTTGCTCGCGCGGTAGAGCGGCTCGAGGATGCGGGCCACTTCCTGCTTGATCGTTTCGTTCTGCAAAAGGTGTTCGAGGCCGAAGGCCACACCGGGTTCTCCCGGATAGAGCTCGATCGCCTGCTGATAGACGGCGAGCGCGGCGGCGGGCTGCCCTTCTCGCTCGAGCAAAGCGGCTCGTCGCAGGATCGAGCCCTTTTTGGCTTTCGAATCCGGCGCCAGCTCCGCCAGTTGAGCCAAAATGTCCGCTTGTTCTGCAAAGCGCTGGGTCTTGCCGAGGAGCCGATCCAAGGCCTCCAACGCCTCGACGCTCTTTTGCAGAACCAGGGCGGCCCGGTAGGCATCGATCGCGGCGGCGTCGTTGCCCGCCGCCTCGTGCGCGGTGCCGGCCTTGAGCAGCAGCGGAGAGCGTTCCTCGGGCTGCTGGGCGAGCTGCGCCTTCTTCATGAATATTTCCGAGAGGCTGGTCGCGTTCTTCGACTGCTCGTACAACCGCGCGAGCGCATCCAGGGCCTTTCGGTCCTGCGGAGTCTCTGCCAGAACCTCGCGCCAGAGGCGAATCGCCTGATCCGTCTGACCCACCTGTTCCCGGATCTCCGCTCCGCGGCGGAGGAGATCGGCAACCGCCTCATCCCCTGGCACCAGCGCGCCCGCCGCGTTTTCGTAGATCTGCGCCAGCTCATCCAACGACTGCGTGTCTCGCGCCAGACGTTCCAGGTCCGCCTGAACCGACGCCCGATCCAGCCCCTCGACGAACGCTCCCGCCGCCGCCGCAAAAGCCAACTCCGGCCGTCGCATCTCCCGCTCGTAGATCGCTCGAATCTCGGCGCCGAGGCGCACCCGTTCCCGCGGCAAGGCGGCCTCCATGCGCGCCTGCCGGATGGCCACCCTGCGCTCGTGCTCAGCGGACCGGGCGAGGATTGGGTCTAAGATCTCCAGCGCGGCAGCGCTCTGTTCAACGTCTTGCTTGGCTATCTCCTCCAGGGCCCGAAGCGTCGCTTGATGCGAGGAGTCCTCGGCGAGAATCTGACAGTAGAGCTGCAGCGCTCCGGCCGGATCTTCGAGCCGGCTGGCGCGAAGCTTCGCCAGGCGAAACGCAATTTCACGCCCCTGTGGACTTTGACCTTCTTGGGCCCGGCGCAGTTCCAGCGCCGCGGAAAGCTCCTTCGGCTGGTCCAGTTCGGTGTAGAGCCGCTCCAGCGCCGCGGTGGCTCCGCGATCCAGGGCATCCACCTGGGCGATCCGCTTCCAGCAGGCCGCGGCGTCGGGTTTACGCCCCAGTTGGCGCTCGTAGAGCGAAGCTTCTTCCCGCCAAAGCTCGGTCTTTTGCGCGGGATCCCCAAGCACGTCCGCGAGTCTCTCCAGCACTTCCGCGAGGGCCTCCCAGTCCTCGCGGGCGCGGTAGAGGCGCTGCAGAATCTGAAGCAGCTCGGTGTTCTTCGGCTCCAGGGTCAGCGCCTTCTTGACGTGGCTGATCGCGCCGGTCGGGTTCTCGAGTTTCTTCTCGTACAGCTCCGCGAGCTCGCGGTGAATCGCCAGCCGGGCCGGCCCCAACTCGCCTTCCAACAGCTCTTCGAGGATCTCGGCGAAGCTCTCGAGCGCATCCGCGTCCTCAGCAGCTTGGCGGGTGACGTTTCGCAGCGCGGCATCCGCGGGGGATAGCCGGAGCGCCCGGATCAGCGCACCGAACGCCAGGTCGGGCTGCCGAAGCTGGTGCAGATGGATGTAGGCGGCGCGCTTGAGCGACAGCAGTCGCTCCACGTCGTCCTTCGACGCGCTGGCAATCACATCGAGGGCGCTCACCAGCTTTCGATGGTCCTTCGCCCACTCGTACGCTGGAAGCAGGGCTCTTGCCGCTTGCTCCCGATGGGAAGGGTCGGCCAGCAAATTTTCCAGACCCGCGATCGCGCCCGCATCGAACGGTCGCTGGCGCAGAACCTCGGCGGACCTCTGAATGGCCTCGGCGCGGCCTTTGGCGGACGCCGTAACCAGCTCGGAGAGCCTGAGATTCAACTCCGCCACCAGCTTCTTGTCCTTGGCTTTCTCCGCCAACTCGACCTGGCGGGCGAGCACCTTCGAGAGCGCGTCAAGCTGCCCGGTGGCCTCAAGCAGGCGACTCAGTTTTGGCAGTTGCTCCGCTTCCGAGGCACCGGCCTTGACCGCCTTCTGAAGCGCCTCGGCGGCCTCTTTTGGCTTGGACAGCTGCTGCTGCACGTCCGCGAGCCGAACGTAGAGGCTTGCTTTCTCGGTGTCTTCGGCCACCAGGATGCGCCTGCGAAGCACCTGATCCGCGTCGGCGATGCGCCGGGCCTGCATCTGCAGCTCGAAGAGCAGGTCCAGGATCTGCGGATCGTCGGGGGAGTGGACCAGCGAAGCCTTGAGCATCGCGCAAGCATCGTCGAGCGCCCCGGCCTCCTCAGCCAACTGTGCGGCTTCCCGCAGCAGGGTGAGCGCGAGCGTCGAGTCCGGCACTCGCTCCGCCAGATGAGCGAAAAGTCTGGCCAACTCCCGACCCGAGCCCTCCGCCTTGGCGAGGTTTTTGGCGGTCTCGCGCAGCTTCTCGCTCGACGGATCGGATGAGAGAGCCTCCATTGCCGAGGCCAAGTCCACCCGCTCCTTGGAGGGTCCCGGCATGGGCTTGGCCGGCGCATTCCCCGCCGCCGATACCGCGCCCAGCGCTTCCTGATCGTTCGGCGACCGTTTGAGCACCTCTCGAAACGCGGCGAGCGCGTCGTCGGGCCGGCCCAAAGGATCCTGGAGCAGGTGCGCCAGTGAGCGCCAAAGCTCGAGCGAATCTTCTTCGAACAGCTCGGCGGCGTGGCGCAGAGCGACCGCCAGCTCCCACTCGGTGTGGCTGGCCTTCGCCTGGGCGAGGAGCGTGGGCAGCAGTTTGGGAGGACGCGTCGACTCGCGCAGAAGCTTCTTGAGCACGCCGAAACCGCGGCGCGGTTCAGGGTGCGCGGCGAATGCATCCACCAGCTGAACCAGAAAGTTTCTTCGCATCTCCGGGTTGAGCAAGGCGTGCAGGGCGCAGTTGAGCACCGATTCGAGCGGCTCGAGAGCACCCCCCTGCAGGTACAGTTGCGCGAGATCGTAAGCAGCCTGGGTGTTGAAGGGATCCGCTCGCAGCGCCGCTTCGAGGTGACGTCGCGCGGCTCCAACGTCTTGCAATTTCAGCCGGTAAAGGTCCGCCAATCGCAAGCGCAAGTTCGCCTCGGCCGGCCGATCGCGCATCGCGAGCAAATGCTTTTCCAACAGCTCCAGCGCTGGACGGATCCGGCCTACCTCGATGAGCAGCTCCGTCGCCAGGCCGATCGCCTCGGCGCGCGCCGGATCCAGCTGCGCTGCTTGCTCAAAGGCGCCCAAGGCTCCAAAACGGTCTTCCAGCTTCGACAGCCGCCAAACACCGAGCCTCATCCAGAGATCTCGTTGCACCGCGGGGTCCTTGGCGCGGGTGGCCATCTTCTCCATCGCCGAGGCGATGGCCGCCGGTTCGCCGCTCCGGGTGCCCATCAATTCCATCAGCGACAATGCTTCGGGCATCCCGGGCCAGAGTGAGAAGCAACGGTCGAGGGCCTCCTGAATCTTCGGCGCCGCGTCCGGTTGATGAAAGGCGAACAACTTCGCGACCAGAAGCGAGAGTCGGGCGGCGCTCTTGGGATCTCGCTCCTCGAGGGACGCGGTGCGCAAAACCCGAATCCTGTCCCTCCAGATCTGCTTCAGATTTTCAATGTTTCGCCGAATCTTCTCGACGCGTGGACTGCTCGACTCGATGGCGCGCGCAATTTCGAGCGCCTTGAGCGCAAGCTCGTGCGCGAAGGGGTCCTCTGAAAGCTGCTCGGCGAAGGCCGCGTATTCGGCGGACATCCCCGCGCTTCCCAGAGCGGCGCGCTCCCGCTCGAGCGACTCCAGCGCGCTCTGGTAGCGCCGCTCGAACAGAAACAGCTGGCGAATACGCCGGAAAGCTCGACGATCTTTCGGGTCGGCCTTGCTCGCGCGCTGGCAGCAGAGCACCGCGCGGTCGCGCCGCTGTAGGCGGGTTTCGTAGATGTCTGCCGCCTTGAGCAAGAGCGACGCTGACTCCGGACCCGAGGTTTGATTTGCGAGCCGCTCCAGTACCGCCGTCAATGCCAGGTGGTTACCAGCGGTTTCGTAGAGGAGCTTGAGCCCCTTGAGCGGCTCGAGTGCGTCCGGTGCGATGAGAAGCGCTTCGCGGAACAGCTGCTCGGCCTGGACCAGGTTGTTGCTGCGATTTCGGACCAGCTCCGCCGCCCGACAAAGCAGATGACTGCCGTCGAGAGGATCCGAAAGCTCAGAGGCACGGGCCTGGTACAGTTTGACCAGGTCCTCGACGCGACCTGATCGCTCGAGCGCGTCTTCGGTCTCCGCGAAGAAGCCATCCGTCGACAGATCTTCCGCGAAGTGCGTGAGGATGGTGCTCTTCATGAACGGGAGCGCCGCTGGGGCGATAAGGAAAGTCTAGCGTTCGCGCACCCCTTGCGGCAATCCGGGGGGCCAGCCCAAGCCCCGAAAACTACATCGATTTTGGACGGTTCACTCCACGGCTGGGGACGGCGGTCCCGGCGCGGCCTGCGGCGGCGCAAGCTCTAATCGCGCCGCGGAACCTCGGTCGCCGGCGCGATGGTACAGCTCCACCGCTTTTTCCTTACGTCCAAGGGCTTCGGCCAGTTGTGCCGCCTTCTGCCATTCCCCCACCTGCTCATACATTTCCAGAGCCTTGTCCTTGCGCTCTGCCGCTTCCCACGCTTCTGCGGCCCCCAGGGCATCTCCGGACCACTCCAACCACCGGGCCTTCACCGCAGGCTTGTTTTCGGCGTTCGCCTGCTGGATCTCGCGTCGCGCCAGAGACATCGCCTCTTCATCCAGCTTCACCTTTTGCAGGAAATGAAAGGCCTTGGCTGCTGGGAGAGCGAGCAAAACCTGCGCGGCTTCCTCGCGGCGACTTTCGCCCAGCAGCAACACGGCGGCTCCGAGCCGATCTCCGCGCTGAACCAATTGTTCGACTTCGAGTACCCGGATCCTCTGCGCGCCGGCTTCATCTTTGGCGCGCTGGTACGCCTTACGAGCGTTGCCCAGTTTCCCGGCGCGCTCCCAGGCCAGCGCCGCCTGGTCGAATTGTTTGGCGCGCTCGTAGAGGCGAGCTACGTTCTGAAAGTCGGACGCCTCCACGTAGCGCTCCATCAAAAGCTCGTAGGCCTCGGCCTTCTCCAGCAGGTTCCGACCTTCCTCGAGGGGCAACGACTTGAGGATCCGGCGAGCGGTTTCCCAATCCTTCGCGGCGAGCGCACACCGCGCGGCGCTCTTGAGGTCCCTTCCCGCTTCGAAGAGCCGAGCCGCTTCGGCAAGCGACTGATGACGCTCGTGCAAGCGCGCAGCATCCCGCGTCCGCTTCTGCGCTTCCAGCCGCTTCGCTTGCTCGCGCCAATCCGACGCCTGCTCCGTCGGCGGCGCCTGCTCCGTCGGCTGCGCCGCCGACTCCGACTCCGGTTGCCTGCCGCTTGCGGCAAACGCCACCTCGGCTCGCCTCGGGTCGGCGACCGCCCGCCAGATTGAGCCCAGCGCGAACATCATGTCGGCGAACACCGCGGCTTTCTCGTCGACGGTAGCAGCCGCTGGCTTTTCCGGCTGGGGCGCCGCTTCGACTTGCGGTGCGGGGGACTGATCCAGCGAGGCCCCGTCCGCCGGTGCGGCCTCGACCGGAGCTGGGGCAGGGGTTGGCTGTTCGGCGGCGGCAGTCGGCGCAGCCGGCTCCTGCGCGGGCGCGGGAGGCGAGGGCGCCGGCGGCGCCCTCTGGCGGCTCACCCGCAACAGGGTGGTGATCAGCCGACCGCGGGTATTGAAATCCAGCTCATCGATCGAGCGCAGTCGAAGCGGCTTGAGCGCCTTGAGTATTTCCTCGAGCGAGGCCTTCTGCTTGGCGAAATCCCTTAGCGAAAAAGCTTTCTCCAAGGCCCCCAGCTCGGAGAGGACTCGAAACGCAGCCGTCTCCGGATCGCGTCGATCCTTCGAGAAATCGCGGCGTTCCGGCCGTCCCCTGCCCCGACCTGCTCCTCGTTTTTCGCGCCGATTGCCCTCTGCCAACTGAACCTCTCAAGAGAGGTCAAAAGGCATAGCGCAAAGTCGGTGTGATTGCGAAGCCGTAGGTCTTCGCCCGCGTCAGGTAAGAGCCCGCCACCTCGAAGCCGATCGAGAAGTGCCGGATGTGGGTGAAATACTCGATGCCCGGGCCGCCCATCAGCAGGATGTCGGTCCGTGGCAACAGCACCGTCGGATAGAACTTGGCGTATCCGGCGCCCGCTCGCAGGTAAATCCAAGTGCGACGAACTCCGTTGTCATCGGGAAAGCCGAACAGGCTGGCGCGCACCGCAGCTCCGGGTACCAGGGCTGAGAAGTCTCCGGACGCCAATCCATTCGACATGCCCACGTACTCCGAGCCGGCGCGATTTGCCGTGAAGGTGACGAACACGCCCGCGGCAAGGTGCTGGTTGAAGTCGTAACCAATCTCGGCCTGCACCATCGCACCGGAGGAAAAGGGCGAGGGACGCCCAGCGGTTGTGGGAGGATTCGCGAGCAGGAATGCGCCTCCTTCAGCTCGGAAGTAGAGTCCGCGCTCCACTTCCGACCAGCGCGGTTCAGCCGAGCCGCGGGCTTCGCTCGCCGTCTGAGCCAGTGCGGCTGCGGGGATCAGGAACATCGACAGCAACACGCGGCACGTTTTCACGGGCACCTCGCTACCTGTTATGCGGCGAAGCGCGAGAGGCGACTTGCACCGCGATTGTGAAGAGCTGACCTACTCTCCGGATGGCTTGAAGATGAATGGATAGGTGACGATCACCACGCCGCCGCCCTTGGGTTTGGGAAACAGCCAGGTGTGCACTCGCCCGGCGACGCAGGTCTCCAGCTCCGCGTTACCGGCGGTCGAGGAAGCCACCTGTGAAGAGGCGACTG
>Ga0306925_10005997_pt1 | contig 11233 bp, 12 predicted proteins | sample flu12Cox44000176_FD_203755 | JGI IMG/M metagenome (GOLD analysis project Ga0306925, IMG submission 203755) | Lab enrichment of tropical soil microbial communities from Luquillo Experimental Forest, Puerto Rico - flux8day.12C.oxic.44.000.176 (v2)... | ecosystem: Environmental > Terrestrial >...
AAGACTATCCAACAGGGCCATCCGCCGGATTGGACCAACAGAGAAGGCGGTGAATACGACCTGGTGGTTCTCGGCGGCGGACCAGCTGGGCTCGTCGCTGCCATCACCGCAGCGACCGGAGGGCACCGCGTCGCATGACCGAGCAGCGGTTGACCGGCGGAACCTGTGTCAATTTGCGCTCGCAGCAGCGTTTTGCCGCGGCTCAGGCATCCGGCAAATTCGAGGATGAGATTATCGCCGTCGAAGTCGCCGGGCGCAAGGGTGGTCCAACCCTGTTCGAGACCGACGAGCACAACCGCCCCGAAACAATCCTGCGTGCATTGTCAGCCCTGAAGCCGGCCTTTCGCCCGGACGGCACGATCACCGCAGGCAATACCCCGGGCTTCAACAGCGGCGCGCCGAGAGCAGGGTTTGTGCCTCAGTAAGTTCGGGGAATTGTTCGGTCGGCGGGAAACGCTCGACCGCCGGCGCCAGGACGGCGTGCGCATCGGGGTCGCGATCGGCCGCGCGATAAAGTTTCGCCAGAGCCAGCGCGGCACGCAGTTCGAAGGACACCGCGAGGCCGCCGAGCAACTTTTGCGCTGAGCATCGCCCGAGAGCAGGAGGCCAATTCCTACCGGCCCGAATTTCAACCGCCCCGGGTCGGAGGGTCGCAGGTGACGGTGTCGGATCACCCGGGTCTCTATCGATTTGCGATCGAGACCGGGATGGCGGGCAAATGGGAGTTGATTCTGAAGGTGAAGATGCCGGGCGTAACTGCCCCGATTACGGGCAAGGTGGTCTACAATGCGAAGTGAGCCATCCGGACAGCCGGTACGGCAGCTTAGGCAGCCCAAGCGAAGGGTGCGTAGTGCCCGTTATTGCCCTTCCCGACGAGATCGAGGTCGAGGCCGAAGCCCTTGACGCGTGTTTTTTTCGACCGAGCGAGCGCCAAGCGGCGACTGGCCGGATGCGCCGTATTGTCGATATAGAGCGGCTCGCCGCCGGGGTTGCGGGAGGCGACACCCTCGATTTCGAACGCCAGAATATCGGGGATCGCGGCCGAGCGCTCGAGCCGCTCGATGTGCACTTCGATCGGCCTGAACTCGACGCCGCGGAAGTCGCTGACGAGGTTCTCGCGGATGAGAGCCGGAGCGCCACCGGCTTCACCCCCGACGATAGCGGCAAGCGCGGCACGCTGGAGGTCGTTAGCGCTATCGTCTACCACGCCCGCAAAAATCCAGTTGCCGTCGGCCATCACTCGGCCTGAGCGGATCACCAAGGCGAATTTGAGCCCATCGAGCTTGGTCTCGCCGAAATGGCCTTCGTCAATGCGGAACACCGTCACCGCGGTGCAGTGATCGTGCGTCGCCGCCCCTTCCAGGTTGGTATAAATGCAAGGGCAGAGATAGTCGCAGTTACAGGTCTCCATATACTCGCCGCGGAGCGACCATTTCTGTTCCGGCATGACGGTCTCCTACCCGCGATGTGCCCAAATCTCAAACGGCTTCGATTCTGCTCGATTGTGCGACATTCGCCAATCCCCTGCCTGCGCCGCAACTCGATCAAGGTCCCCCCAATCCCAGCCAGCACCTTGAATCACAAAACCACGTCCGAGGAAATATCTCTTTGATTCCGACCCTTATGATCATGCTTTAGATGTTGTCTTCGGAAGCCGACGGGATCGCACCATCGCCCACGCCGCACCCGCAAGCCTTCTGCCCTTCATACGCGAAGACGTGCGCATTTTATAGACGAGGCGGTTTTATCAAAACGGCCGCGACTTGGAACGGCCGCTCTCGGCGCAACCTTGCCGTTCACCAGGGCCTTGATGAAGGTCGGGTCGCTGTGCCCTTTGCGGACCCCCATCATTGCGGTGTGCACGACCTACGCCCCCGCAAGCCGCGTCGAGAGCAGGCGAGGGCAACGAAGGCGCCCAGAGTTGCAGCGAGCTTCTCGAAGTAAAGAGGGGCTCGACGCGCTCGCTACCACCCGCGCCCCCTCCGGTGGGGGCGGGAGCCATCGTCGGCTCGACCGAAGACAGAAAACCAGGGAGGCTCCAGCACCGCAGCTTCAGGCAGCCGAGGGCCGGCGCCGTCGTCGATCGCCGCTCTCGATCATCGTCACCTTTGCGTCAGCTTGCTTGTCATCGAGCTCGTGCAAATGACTGGCGCATCCGGACCACAACGCTCGCCCGGCCTCGGCTCAATAGCAGTTCCCTCCCGTACGGGGTGGGACCCATCGCCCGCGGGTGAGGGCCGCGTCCGGATAATGCGAGTTAAAAGGGCAGGGCTGCGGCCCCGACTTCCGGCCTGGGCTCGCTCTCACCCTAGGCCACAGTATTTCGCGGAACATCCTTGAACGGCTTGTCCATGTCGCCGGTCCGCTCGCGTGGCATTTTCAGCACGCGTTCGCTGATGATGTTGCGCTGGATCTCGTCCGTGCCGCCGGCGATCGAGCTGGCCGGCACCGAAACCAGGATCTCCGCCAGCAACCCGTTCATCGGGCTGTCGTCACCGGTCCGCAGCGCATCAGCCCCCAGCAATGATGTATGCACGCGAGCCGCCGCCCGGGCGATGATGCTGGACGCCAGCTTGCCGAGGGAGCCCTCGGGGCCCTGCGGCCGCCCCTGCTCCTGCGCCGTGCGGGCGCGGCGAGCGGTCCATTCCGCAGCCTTCGCCATCGTCAGCACCTTGGCGATCTCCTGCCGCAGCAGCGGATCGTTGATCTTCCCGGTCGCCTGCGCCCGCTCCAGGATCAGATCGACGCGGCCCGCACGCTGCGGATACCACTTGTAGGGCTCCATCGTCGTGCGGATTTCCTCGCGCTCCTCCTCATAGATGCGGCCCGGCTTGTCGGAGGGGATTGCCCAGCTGCCAGCGCGTCGGCGCCGCGACGCTCGTGCATCAGCGTCGTTGTCGTCACCGCCCAGCCGTTGCCGACGTCAGAGACGAGGAACTCAGGCTCGACCTTGGCGTCCGTAAAGAACACCTGGTTGAACGAGGCATAGCCGTTCATCTGCCGCAATGGCTGCACCGTCACGCCCGGCTGCTTCATATCGATGATGAAATACGACAAGCCCCGGTGCTTCGGCTGGTCCCAATCGGTGCGCGCCAGCAACAATCCCCAATGCGCCTTGTGCGCGCTGGTGGTCCAGACTTTTTGCCCGTTCACCACCCATTGATTGCCGCGGAACTCGGCGCGCGTTACCGCACCGGCGACATCGGAACCGCTGCCCGGTTCGCTGAACAACTGGCACCAGATATCCTCACCGGTCAGAATGCGCAGCAGGAACTTCTCCTTCTGCCAATCGGTGCCGTGCTCAAGGATGGTCGCAGCAGCTAGGGTACGGATCCCAACTTTGGCGACGCCGATCGCGCCGATGCGCCTGAACTCCTCCTCGACGACCGGCACCAGGCCGACGGGAAGGTCTCGGCCGTACCAGCGCGACGGCCAATGCGGGACGCCCCACCCGGCTTCCGCCAAGTTGAGACGCCATTCTACCAGCCCATAGTCTGGGTTCCAGTTCGCCTCCAGCCAAGCACGGGCATCGGTGCGGACGGAGACTTCGTTGATTTCGGTCATGTCGCTCCCCTCAGGCTGGCCAGTTCTGTAGCATCAGTTCGCGGTGATAGTTGGCGTCGCCCAGAAACACCTCGGAGCTTTTCGCCCGCTTGAACCAGAGGTGCGTGTCATTGTCCCAGGTGAAGCCGATACCGCCGTGGATCTGCACCGCGTGAATGGCGGTTTGCATATACGCATCGCTGGCACAAGCCTTGGCGAGATGCGCGTTGGCCACCGCGTCCTCGTCCCCGTCATCCAATGACGCCGCGGCGTAATAGGCGGCCGATTTGGCCAGTTCCACCTCCAGCAGCATATCGGCCTGCTTGTGCTTCATCGACTGGAACGAGGCGATCGGCTTACCGAACTGTATGCGCATCATCGCATAGGCCAGCGCATCCTCCCGCAGCCTGTCTGCTCCACCCACCATTTCGTTGGCCAGACAGACCGCGGCCTCGACCATCGTGCGGGCGAACGGGGCCGCAGCACCTCCGACCGTACCGAGCGGGCGGGCCGCCACGCGGTTGAGCTCGAGGCGGGCGAATTTGCGCGTCGGGTCCATCGATTTCAGGGCGCGGCGGGTCAGCCCGGCGGCGTTGCCGTCGACGGTGAACAATGACAGGCCCTGCGGGGCGCGGGCGAGAACGACGATCAAATCGGCGGTGTGGCCGTCGATCACGTAGCTCTTAGTCCCGTTCAGCAGGAATTCACCGCTTTCGGCGGTCGCGGTCAGCGCCGTGCGCTCGGCGTCCCAGCGCCCGTTGTCCTCGACCCAGGCAAGGGTCGCGGTCGTCTCGCCGGCGGCGATGCCCGGCAGCAACGCCTCTTTTTCGGTCTCGGTGCCGGCATTCATGACGGCGCCGGCGGCCAGCACTGCTGTCGCAAAATACGGTGCGCAGAGCAGGGCGCGCCCCATCTCCTCCAGCACGATGCATTGATCGCCAAAGCCGAACCCGTAGCCGCCATAGGCCTCGGGAATACGAATCGCGGTCAGGCCAAGCGCGGTGTTGATCGCGCGCCAGCCGTCGCGTTCGTAGCCTTGATCGGTTTCCATCAATCGCCGCACTTCCTTCGTCGGCGAACGGTCTGCCAACAGGCGGCGCAGGTTGGAGCGGAACTCTTCCTGCTCGCTCGAAAAACTGAACTTCACGGAGCTCTCCCGCCAGCTGTCCGTCTAAATGCGGGCGGCTCGCACCGCCTGCTCATTGCCGAGATGGTCCCAATTTCCTGCCGTGCTCCTTATGGGCCGTCAACACGGTAATCGCGGAAAAGCGCTTGTTGCTATGGCGCTCGAGACTTCGACCCACCCGCGCAACCTTCGGAATGCGAGCATCGACGCACGGGTCGACCCTCGGCATGATGGGTTGAAACGGGCCGACCCCGACTTTCGTGATGGGGCGGCGCGAAGCGAGGTTTACCCGTTTACGGGACCGCGAGAGGACCCATCGGGTTCCCGCAGAGAGCCCACATCCGCGCCGTGAGGACCGGGCGGTTCTTGAGACCCAGTCTTCGGGCGATGCTCTGATTCGTTCAGCGTTTCATGGCTGCCGGTCAGAGCCAACGGCGCACCGATAACCTCGTACTTCGGTTTTTTATCGGTCCGCAAGCCGCAGAGCCAGACCTGATCGTCAGCTCTTTGTGGCCGGCGACCGGCCCCTGACCGAGTTGCGGGTCAGCGCCAGGCGTCGATCGAGACCGTGCGTTCGTAGCGGGCACCGAACATTTTCCAGGCGCCTTGCGCTTCGCCGCCGGTGACCGCGATGTTGATTTCCTGCGGCTCGAACATCTGGACGATTTCGTCGGGTGCCGCCTTCAGTTGGCTGGCATAGGGCTCGACGCCGGCTACCGCCAGCGGTCGCAGCAGAGTCTGCACCCACTGGTCATCCCAATACTCGCGAGCGGGAAGCCGCGCATTTTCGGCGCACCAGTCGATCAGCTTCTGCTTTGTATCCATGCCGCGCTCGACAAAGAGCCGTGCCACGATCGGATCCATGACGAGCAGCGGCGGGAAATGCGCCCCAGCCGACAGGCAACGCCGCATCTTCTCGCGCCACGTCAGACGCGGGCCGTATCCCTCCTGCACGTAGCGCAGCCCGAAGAACACGCTGACCGCGCTGTCCGTCGAATTGAAACCTTTTTGGACGTGCAGCGGCTCCCAGGGGCTGCGCTCTTCATTTTCAGCAAAGCAGGCGCTGTAGGCGAGCCCGTTGCCGAGTGTCCCCATATAGGTTTCGCCCGGCACCGAGCCACCCTGCAGATTCTGCGACAGCAGCGCATAGGCGCGTCCGATCGTGACGTTTGCATGGTTATAGGGACCAAGCGCGCCTATCCCGCAGTTCATGGCGATCTGATGGCGGATCGAGCCATTGACCACGGCCATGTTGGTCATCGAGGTCGTGCTGCTCGACCTGGCGGTCGATCCGCTCGCTGCAAGCGCCAAGATCACCGGGAAATACTCCGGGCGGGCACCGGCGATCACGGCGTTCACCGCGACCTTCTCCACCGTATATTCCCAGAACTCGCGGAACGAGGTCGGCCGCATCCGGCCTACGATCTCATCTGGAGCGTGGCTCGTGGCCTTCAGCATCGCCGCGACGCGCGCTTCGGTCGGCAATATTATCGGCAGGCAGTCGGTCCAATGGTTCTGCAGAAACAATTGCTGCAGATGCTCCTCGCTGTCGGGGCTCAGCAATCGGGGCGCCGAGCGATCAAACGACAGGCCGATCAAATCCTCTGCGTCCAGTGGACTGGTCAGCGCCTCGATAACCTCCTGCATGAAGGGACGGCCGGTGATCGGATCGCTGCCTTCGATGTAGGCGCGCAGCTCGGCGCGGGACACATCGACAACCGGCTGCGGTACGAAAGCCTGCCGCGTGCGAGGCATGCCGTTGGCGGTGGCCGTGGCGCGCGCAACCCCGGCAAAGACGTCGGTGTGCACCGCCACACTTGGTACGCCGGCTTCTTCCAGCAACATAGCGAGCCCGACGACCGTCGGGCTACAGGTGCTTCACAAACCGACGCCGAGGATCGCGCCGTCGCCCTCCCGCGCGACCTTGGCTCGCATCTCGGCATCATCGACCCAGCTCGGCCGGGGCTGGATCAGCCGCGTCTTGACGGACGGCAGGTTCTTGCCGAACCAGTCCTCCAGCTCGCGCATAAAGTTCTCGGAATTGTCGAACAGACAATCGACGAGATAGACGAGCTTGCCGTCGAGAGTCTCGGGCCGCTCCGACAAGCGTTTGCCGACTACATTGGGCGGGTAACCCTGCGGATCGTGGACCGTCAGCAGCTCAGCCATGCGTCCATCCAGAAGATCAGATCTTGGTTACTGTCTGTAGCATAAACCAATCGCCCATCCAAATCCACGCGAGGCGCACGGTTGCACTCGCGGCGGGGCGGGCGAATTCGGCCGAAGATGGGGCTCGCGTCATACCCAGTCGCCGAGCTCATCAATATCGACGTCGCCAACGTGGATACGGCCGCTAAGGACATCGCCGAGAACGCCGACATCGCGATCGACGCGAAGGTGCACATGTTGGAGAACGTGATCGCCAAAAACACCATTGAGCCCTTGAGGCAATGATCTGCAGCATTGAGCTTGGACGATTCTTGAGGCGGGTCTCCCGGTTCCAGATTCTGCTACCGCGCTATCACCGGCAGCAATATATGAGACGGGTAGCGTTGGTCATGCAGGATGATCTGCGCCGCTGTCTGCCGCCGGCTGCCCGTAGCTTGGTCCTCACCGGTGTTCAAGTTGCGATCGAAGCGTGGAAAGTTGCTGGAAGAAATCTCCAGGCGTACGCGATGCCCCGGTAAAAACACGTGGCTTGTACCCCATAGATCTATCGTCACCTCGTAGACCTGGCCCGGTGTAAGAAATGCCGGGCGCACAGGCGAGGCACGGTAACGCATGCGCAGGATGCCCTCAGCAAGGTTCCGGGCGTAGCCGTCCGGCCGCACATCCACCAGCTTGGCGGTGAAATCCGTGTCGACGGCACTACTGGATGCAAACAGTTTCACGACTATGGGGCCGGTCACCTCCAGGGGCGCGGGAACCGCCGCGGTCGTATAGACCAACACATCCTGGCGCGTCTCCACTTGGCGCTGGTCTTGTACCCCCATCGGAATGATCAATGTATTACCGCCGCATGTCGGGACCGGGTCGTCCGGATCATAGACAAAGCGGTCCGGCGGCTCCTCGGCCGGCCCTGCGAGTTCCAATCGACCGTCGCCATTGAGGCTATTGGCTTGTCCCTGACTGCGCAGGTAGTATGGTGTATAGCGCGTACGCGCCAGCGGCCATTCCTGCTCGTCGCGCCAGACATTCTCTCCCATCACAAAGATCTTTACGGGGGCTTCCTCGAGAATCCCCGTGTCGATGCCTTTGAGGTAATAGTCGAACCAGCGCAGCTGCATCTCGTGCAATTCGATACGGGCATTGGGGCCAAAGTCGATATCTCCGGTATCGCCTGATGACGGAGAGGTATAGGGAAACCGGTGCGCCCACGGTCCCACCAAAAGTTTCTGCCCGGCGCGCGCCTCCGGGGTCATGGCGCGCTGGCGCAGACCACAGTAGTGCGTCAGCCCCCCGTGCAGGAAGATGTCGTACCAGGACGTCACATGGTACATTGGAATGTTGATATTGGCATGCTGCCGCTCGACATTGATCGCCCACCAGTAAGGATCATCCTCAGGGTGGCGCAAATAGTCGGTCAGGTAGCGAGCCACGGGGCGCAGCAGGTCGCCCCAGGCCATCAGCGGCAGACGGCGGTAGGCCTGTTCGGAGAGCGGCTGGGCAAAAGGCGTCGGCGCCGGGATCAAATCGCGTTCGAGCGTCGATAAGAGCTGTGCGTTCAGCCCCTGGCGTTCCAGCGAGTCGCGGGCCATGAAAATGGCATAGGGAATCTGCCAGCCGAGCTCGAAGGCTCCGCCCGTATGGTACACCCAGCATTGCTGGAAATCGGCCGCCGCAGAGACCGGGAACGCTGCCTTTAGGTGCGGCGGACGACTGGGCGCGAGCAGGTATTGTGTCGCACCGAGATAGGACTGCCCGGTGGTGCCGACTTTGCCGTCGGCCCAGGGAAGGCCCGCGGCCCATTCAACCGCATCGTATCCATCCGCCATTTCCCAGATGAGTGCGTAATATTCCTCCCCTTCGGAGGAAAAACGCCCGCGCGTGTCCTGCATGATCACCGCATAACCACGCTCGACAAAGTAGTCGATGTCCCCAGGGCGCGGCCGCAAGTTCTTGTTGTACGGCAGGCGCGACAGCAGGACAGGAAAGCGCCCCGGTGCGTCGGGGCGATAGACGTCCGCGCGCAATGTCAGCCCGTCGCGGGTCGTCATCTGCACATCCTTTTCGACAAGCACGCGATATTGCGGCGCGCTGTCTTGTGGCATGTCATCACTCCCTCGGTTTCCGATAATTTTGGATCGGGTTAGGTCGACATTCCCCAGATCGTGAGCAAGTTCTGTCTCACTTTCGGCCTCCCAGCAATCCAGAGCTGCCCGAGGCATCTTTTCCGTTCACATTTCGCAGGATCCCGGACAGAAGGGGCAATCCGGCGCTCTGACCTGGCCCGAGTGGCGAAACCAATCGGGTCAGGACGGGATCTTTCGGCGATCGTCGGTCGCCGGGACACAAATTCGGGTCGCGCGACGCTTCTACAGCCCCGCCTTTCTCCCGTGCAGGGGAGCTATGTGGCTGAGGGAAGGAAGATTGTGGTCCGCTTCATCAGGCGCCGGCGAGAAGGATCGAACGGTTCTCGGCGATGCATCGTGAAGCCATTTCTCACAATAGCGCATCGCCGAGCTGCCAGTGGTGCCGATACACGAACTGGATTGCGCCGCCAACTCGTAGCTCTCTTGTAATAGAACCGATAATAGAACCGAACCTGATGCCTCGTCCATCGTCGAACCAAACGGTTATCGTGCAATCGAGCTAGGGCGCCTTTCTGACGGTTTAGTCATCATTTGGATCTTCGATTGCAGCGAGCTCGAGGCGGTCGGCAGGGCATAGTCCAAGAGGCTGCCGGTGACGCAACCGCCGTCCTCGTCATAAACGAGCCGTTCGTAGAAGGCGGCTCCGACCGCCATCGCGAATCCGCCGCGCACTTGGCCTCGAGCAGGGCCGGGTTCAGAACTTGCCCGGCGCCGTGCACGGTCACACACTTGTCGGCCCGAACCGTGCCGGCGTCGCGGTCGATTTCGACCCCGCAGAAATCAAAGACGAAGCCGTAGGATCTCAACTCCAGCGAGCCGTAAAGGGGCGGCATCGGAGGTCAGTTCCTCGAACCAATTCGCTGATCCGACACCAAAGGCGCGACATCCTGCATGAAGCACTCCATCGATTGCAGGAGCTGATCAAGATTGCGGTTGCCGTGGAAGTTGATCTGGAGGGCATCGAGGCCGGCTTTTTCACGATAGCTCAATAGATCGCCGGCCACTTCGGCCGGCGTACCATGACCCACTGGCCGCTCGCTGCCCGACGGCGGCGCATTGCCGGTGATTGTGCTGATCTCGACGCGGAAGCTCATGCGTGTGGGGATCGGCACGCGCCCGATTTGCTCGCACGCCTGGCGCAAAGCGGTCTGCCGCTCGACCAGTTCCGCAACGGGCAAAGGGGTCGGCTGCCACAGCGCGGCAAAGCGCGCCGCCCGGCGCAGTGCCGCATCGCTGGCACCGCCAATCCAAATCGGGGGATGCGGCTGCTGCACCGGCTTGGGGCTAACATGCATGTTGGAAAACGAAAAGAACCTACCGGCGAAGGAGACCTTGCCTGGCGCCCAACAGGCCTGCCAGAGGCGCAGATATTCGTTGGTGCGCGGCCCCCGCTCGTGGAATGGCACGCCGAGCGCCGCAAATTCAAGTTCGTTCCAGCCGACACCAACACCGGCAATCAGTCGACCGCCTGACATCCGGTCGACCGTCGCCAAGCTCTTGGCGGTCGCAACCGGGTTGCGATACGGCATGATAAGCACCGAAACCCCGACACCGATGCGGGTGGTGTGCGCGGCGATGAATGACATCGCAACGAACGGATCATAAACGTTGGTCCACGGTGCGGCACGGGGAGAGCCGTCAACGATGATGTGATCGTTGACGAAGATCGCATCGAACCCGACCTCCTCCGCCTTTTTGGCGGCTGCTACAATCGCTTCCGGCGACGCCTCGAACCCGAGGTAATCCGAATTGGGGCAACGGGTCGAGAATCGGACAGGCATAATTCCCTCGCGAGGTGTTCGGTCCTGGAGAACGCTATCAGACAAAACCGACCACCGCGTGGGGAACGTAAGGTTCCTCCAGCACGAGGATCTCCTCGGCTGTCAACTTCACGGCGACCGATGCGATCGCATCATCGAGGTGGTGGAGCTTGGTGGCGCCGACGATCGGTGCGGTAATGACCGGCTTTGACAGGAGCCAGGCAAGCGCCACCTGGGCGCGCGGGATGCCACGGGCTTTTGCCACCTCGGCGACGCGATCAGCGACTTTCCTGTCGGCTTCATCCGTCTTGGCGAACAGCCGGCCAAAAGCCTCGTCAGTCTCGGTGCGTATGCTGGTGTAGTCCCAGTCGCGGCTCAATTTGCCGCGTGCCTGCGGGCTCCAGGGGATGACGCCAATACCTTCGGCCTTGCACAGCGGCAACATTTCTCGCTCCTCCTCGCGATAGAGCAAGTTGACGAGGTTCTGCATG